>JADMIO010828184.1_pt1 | contig 76058 bp, 52 predicted proteins | sample 8958161 | NCBI WGS metagenome assembly JADMIO01 (sample SAMN16585339, study PRJNA669376) | soil metagenome | isolation source: Crop rotation soil | place: USA: Cullars Rotation, Alabama | collected 2011
CTTTCCCGCCAGCGAAGTAAAAAAGGGAACCACCGTCCGCATCTATCTCCCACGCGTCGCTGGCGCCCCGTTGGAGTCCCGCCTTTAGGCGCACGTAGCCCTCTCGCTCCGCGAGAGAAGCCAACGTCGTCCCACTTCAACGACATCTTCTGAGCGGTCGCTTGTGGCCTCCTCTCGCGGAGCGAGAGGGCTACGTGCGCCTAAAGGCGGGACTAGAACGGAGCAAAATCTTGGCCAAATTTCTCCGCGTTGTTGATTTCCTGGTTGCCGGACGACCGGCATCGACATCAACAACAACCACTCAACGCGGAGACATTGCCATGGCCATCGCTCGTTGCCCCAAATGCGACATTCCATTGACCGACGCGGAAGCGGCGGTGGGTAAATGCCCCATCTGCAGTTCGAATATCAGCGTGCCAACGGTGCGCGTGCGCGGGAACGAAGCGCCGCCCACGACGCGCCGGCAGGCGCCCGCTGTCGAACGCAAGAATCTAAGCTTCTTGCCGCTGTTCGGCATTTTGTGCGCGGGTGGAGTGGTGTTCGCCGTGGTACAGGCGGCGCTTATGGGCTTCCGCTCGGGCGCCGGAAGTTACGGCGCCGGCGCGGGAGTGTTCGCGACTTATTGCGTCCTGTTGGCGATGGGAAAGGTTGGGAACAAAAAGACAAGTTGAGGAACGTGCGCGAAATCGTTTAGCCGCCGCTCACGGAGCGGCGCGGGGAGCGAATGCCGATTCCGCGCCGCTCCGTGAGCGGCGGCTAAACGTTGATCGCAATCTGTACCCGCGACGCGGCAGGCCATAAGATTTCTCACGGATGATCCGCTCACAGCCGCCTTTTGATGGGCCCACACGATGACTCTCGCCGAACGCTTCGCCGACTACGCATCACAACTGACTTTCGAATCTCTGCCTGCCGAGGCCGTTCACGAAGCGAAACGACGTTTCATCGATTCGTTCGCCACTGCGATCGGGGCGATGGACGCCGACGCGTATCGCATCGCCCGCCGTTGTGCCGAGCGCGTCGGCGCCAAGCCGAGCGCCAGCTTACTCGGCGGCGGCAAGAGCAGCCCCGAATGGGCCGCGTTTGTGAATGGGCTGCTGATTCGGTATCTCGATTACAACGACACCTATTTATCCCTAGAGCCGGCCCATCCGAGCGACAACTTGGCGGCCGTGCTCGCCGCCGGTGAAATGGTGAAAGCCCGCGGGACCGACTTGATCGTCGCCGCGGTGCTCGCTTACGAAATCCAGTGCCGCTTGTGCGACGCCGCCAGTCTGCGCAAACACGGCTTCGATCACGTCACGTACGGCGCCTTGTCGTCGGCGCTCGCCGCGAGCAAGCTTCTGGGCGCGAGTAAAGCGGAGATGGTCCACACCCTCGGCATCGCCGGCGTGTGCAACACCGCCTTGCGGCAAACGCGTTCGGGTGAACTCAGCATGTGGAAAGGTTGCGCTTTCGCCAATGCCGCTCGCAACGGCGTCTTCGCGGCGGTGCTCGCTAAAGACGGCATGACCGGTCCGGCGCCCATTTTCGAAGGGGACCTCGGTTTCATGAAGTTGCTCACCGGCCCGTTTAGCATTGCCGATCTTGGCGGCGAGGGCCGGCCGTTTATGATTAATTCGACCTACATCAAGTTCTGGCCTGCCGAATACCATTCGCAAAGCGCCATCGACGCCGCCTTGCAGCTTCGCCCCGAGATCGGCGACGTCGGCAAGATCCAAGCGATCGACATCCACACGTTCGACGCCGCCGTGGACATCATCGGCAAAGACCCGGAGAAATGGCGCCCGAAAACGCGTGAGACGGCCGATCATAGCCTTCCCTATTGCACGGCCGTCGCTCTCGTCGACGGCGACGTCACCGATGCCCAGTTCGCCCCCGATCGACTCATTGACGAAGGGCTGCTTGGGCTGGTTGCGAAGATCAAAGTTCACCGCGACGGCGAACTCAGCCGGCGTTACCCCGCTGGCATCCCCAATCGCTTGACGGTCACGCTCGAGGACGGTCGTCAATTGGTCAAAGAAGTTGAGTTTCCGCGCGGCCACGCGCGAAACCCGATGACCGACGACGAAGTCGAGCATAAGTTCCGCTCGCTCGCGGAACCACGCTACGGCAAGCGGCGATCCGGGTACTTCCTGCGCCGGAATCTTTCGCGTTAAATCTTGCGAGAGGGTTCGCCTTTCCGATAAGATTCCCTCAGCCTTCCTGCCGACACACATTCTTCGATCGGACCCGTTGCCATGAAGCGATTCGCGCCGACGCTCGCGGTTTTATTGTTTGGCCCACTCGGATTTGCCGCGGCGCAACCGGGCAAGCTCAGCTACGCGCGCGACATCGCGCCAATTCTGTCGACCCATTGCTTTACGTGCCACGGACCCGATCAGGCCGTCCGCAAAGCCGGGCTGCGGCTCGATACCTTCGCCGGCGCCACCGCCGAGACGCGGAACGGCAACAAGCCGATCGTGCCAAGCCACCCCGAATCGAGCGAATTGGTTAGACGCGTTTTCGCCACCGACAAAGACCGCATGCCGCCGCTCAAGGCGACCAAGACGCTCAGCGACGCGGAGAAGAATCTGCTGAAGCGCTGGATCGCCGAAGGCGCGGCCTACGAAAAGCACTGGGCCTTCGAGAAACCGGTGCTGCCACCGACGCCAAAAACATCGAACCCAGCATGGGCTCGCAACGCGATCGATCGCTTCGTGCTCGCCAAGCTCGATCAGCTCGGTTGGAAGCCGTCGCCGGAGGCCGATCGCTACACGCTTGCCCGCCGCGTCGCCATCGATCTCACCGGGTTGCCGCCGAAGCTCGAACAGGTGGATCGTTTCATCTACGACAATCGGCCCGACGCCTACGAACGGTACGTCAATGAAATCTTGAAATCGCCCGCTTACGGCGAGCGCTGGGCGGCCATGTGGCTTGACTTGGCCCGCTACGCCGATTCGAACGGTTACGCCGAAGACCAGCCGCGGACAATCTGGAAGTATCGCGATTGGGTCATCCAGGCGTTCAACGGCAATCAACCGTTCGATCAATTCACGATCGATCAAATCGCCGGCGACATGAAGCCGAACGCGTCGATGAACCAGATTCTCGCGACGGCCTTTCACCGCAACACGCTGACCAACACCGAAGGCGGGACCAGCGACGAGGAGTTCCGCAACATCGCCGTCGTTGATCGCGTCAACACCACGCTTCAAGTCTGGATGGCAGTGACGGTGAATTGCGCCCAGTGCCATCAGCACAAATACGATCCGATCAGCCAGGACGAATACTTCCAGCTTTTCGCCATCTTCAATCAGACCGAAGATTCGGACAAAGGGGACAACAGTCCGAATCTTCCCTATTTATCGCCGGAGGACCAGAAAAAGCGGTTGGCGTGGGAGGCGGAGTTGGGGGGGCTTGAAAAGCAAATCGTGGACGCCGTGCCGGACATCGCGAAGCGGCAAAAGGCGTGGGAAGAAGAAACCGCAGCCGACAAAGACAAACTCAATAAGGCGCCCGCCAATGTGCAAGCGGTGTTGCGCCTGGCGCCGGCGAAACGAAACGTTGTGCAGAAAGAGGACCTTGTTAAGTTCTTTCGTACGACGCTGCCGGAGACGGCCGATTTGCAATCGAAAGTCAACGTCGTGAAGGGAAAGCTCGCCGGCGTACAGGCGGTGAACACGCCGATCATGAAGGAATTGCCTGAGAAAAGCCGCCGCGTCACAAAGGTCCATGTTCGCGGCGATTGGCTGAACCTCGGCAAGGAAGTCAAGGCGGCAGTACCGGCGGCGTTTCATCCGCTCGGCGAAGGTCAGCCGGCCAATCGCATGGGGTTGGCGGAATGGCTCGTCGCGCCGGAGAATCCGCTCACGGCCCGCGTCGCGGTCAATCGCTTTTGGGAACAGCTGTTCGGCGTGAATCTGGTCGAGACGCCGGAAGATTTCGGTATGCGTTCCAAGCCGCCGATCCATCCGGAATTGCTCGATTACCTCGCGGTGCAATTTCAGGGTGAGCTGAAGTGGGACGTGAAGAAGTTGCTGAAGCTGATGGTGACATCGGCGACTTACCGGCAATCGTCGAAATTGTCGCCGGAGATGGCGGAGCGCGATCCGGACAACCGCTATTTCGCGCGCGGGCCGCGTTTCCGCAATTCGGCGGAGGTCGTTCGCGATCAGGCGTTGGCGGTCAGCGGCTTGCTAAGTCCGAAGATGTTCGGTGTATCGGTGCGGCCGCCGCAGCCGAAGATCGGCCTATCGGCCGCGTTCGGTCCGGGGACCGATTGGATCAACAGCAGCGGCGACGATAAATTCCGCCGGGCGCTGTACACCTCGTGGCGGCGAGCGACGCCGTACCCGTCGATGGTCGCGTTCGACGCCCCTGGGCGCACGGTCTGCTCGTTGACCCGGCCGCGGACCAACACGCCGCTGCAAGCGCTGGTGACGCTCAATGATCCGTGTTACGTCGAAGCGGCTCAGGCCTTGGCGCGGCGAGCCGTGAAAGAGGGAGGAACCACCGCCGCCGAGCGCATCAATCGTGCCTTCCGCCTCGCGCTCATCCGACCGCCGCAAGCGAGCGAAACGGAGCGGCTGGTGAATCTTTTTGAAAAAGTGAAAGCCGACTACGCCAACAACGCCAAGGAAGCGGAAACCCTTGCGACCGATCCGATCGGCCCTTTGCCGAGCGGCATGGAACCCGCGGAATTGGCGGCGTATACCGTCGTGGCGAATGTGATCTTGAACTTGGATGAGACGTTTGTGAAGCGGTAGAATGGTTGCTGCCGAATAACTTGCGAGGATGCCCGATGTCGACTCCGATTTATCATCCCCCCGCTTCGAATGAGCCCGTGATTCTTGCCAAAGAGGATTGGCCGAATACCGATCATTTGATTACAGAGGATGGTCAAGCCGTGGACGGATTTTACTCCGAGCGACAAATGCGGCTGTTGACGGAATCCTTAACGGCTTCATGGAAGCCGGGACGACCGTTTATCGTGGCGGAAAATGTTGGCATTTTTTATATCAACGAGAATCCGGCCATTGTTCCCGATGTGTTCGTCAGCGTCGATGTAAAGACCGATCCCGATTACACGTCGAAAGCAGGCAAATCATACCTCTTGTGGAACAAGGGCAAACCGCCCGATATCGTCATCGAAGTCGTGTCCAACACGGACGGAAATGAACTCACGGAAAAGCGCCGCATTTATGCGCAAAACGTTCGCGCTCCCTACTATGTCGTTTGGGATCCAGAAGAATACCTGAAAGGCGACCGCCTTCAAGTTTTCATATTGATGGGGCGATCATACCAACCAACGCCAACCGCTTGGTTTCCGGAACTGGGACTGGGATTGAAGCCTTGGGTCGGAGAGTACGCTCAATCCCCCGGCGAATGGCTGCGGTGGATCGACGGTGAAGGTCGCTTTCTTCCGAACGGCGAAGAGCTTTTCGAGAAAGTCGCGGCCGCGCGAAAGGAAGCAGAATCCGAACGACACGAAAAAGAAGCGGCCCAGCGACAAGCAGAAGCGGCGCAGCGACAAGCAGAAGCAGCAAAAAAGCAATCAGAAATCGACAACAAACGGGCCGAGCAATTGGCGGCCAAACTGCGAGAATTGGGTATCAATCTTGATTAGCATCGGCGGCGTCTTTTTCCAATTGGCGCCAAATCTTGAGCCAGAATCTCATGAATCCAACACTTGACTGCAAGTGGCATCAAACCCGCCGCCATTTCCTCAAAAGCGCCGGCCTCAGCCTCGGCGGCATCGCTCTCGCCTCGCTCGAAGCGAATGCGAACGAACCGCTTGCTCCGCGGCCGCCGCATTTCGCGGCGAAGGCGAAACGCGTGATTTATCTCCACATGGCCGGCTCGCCGCCGCACCTCGATTTGTTTGACTACAAGCCAGAACTCGTGCGCCGTTCGGGGCAAAATTGTCCGGACGAGTTTCTGCGCGGCCGGCGCTTCGCGTTCACGTCCGGCGTGCCGCGGCTGCTCGGGACGCCGCAGCCGTTCGCGCAATTCGGCCAAAGCGGCCAATGGATGTCGGGGGCGATCCCGAATTTGCACACGGTGGCGGACGAACTGTGCGTCATCAAGTCGATGTTCACCGAGCAATTCAATCACGCGCCAGCGGAATTACTTCTTTACACTGGCTCGGCGCAGTTCGGCCGGCCGTCGATGGGGTCGTGGGTGACGTATGGCCTCGGGTCCGAAAGTCAAAATCTGCCCGGCTTCATCGTTTTGGTTTCGAGCGGCGTCTTTCCGTCGGGCGGCAATTCGGACTGGTCGAACGGATTTTTGCCTTCGGTCTACCAAGGCGTGCAATGCCGGACGCAGGGAGATCCGGTGCTCTACGTTTCGAATCCGCGCGGCATGGATTCCGCCACGCGGCGGCAAAGCCTCGACGCGTTGCGCGACCTCAACGAAATCCAGGCCGCCGAACTTGGCAGCCCCGAAACGCGCACGCGCATCCAACAATACGAACTCGCCTTCCGTATGCAGACGGCCGTGCCGGAGGTGATGGACATCACGCGCGAGCCGCGGCACATCCTCGACATGTACGGCGCCCAGCCGGGGGCGGTCAGCCTCGCGAACAACGTCTTGTTGGCGAGGCGCCTCGTCGAGCAAGGCGTCCGCTTCGTGCAACTTCATGATTGGGGCTGGGATTTCCACGGCACCAATCCGAATGAGGACATTCACCAGGGCCTCAACAACAAGTGCCGGGTCATGGACAAAGCCGTCACGGCGCTGATTAAAGATCTGAAATGGCGCGGCATGCTCGACGACACGCTCGTCGTCTGGGGCGGCGAATTCGGCCGCTCGCCGTTCCGCGAGGGGCGCACCGCCAATGGTCCGACGCTCGGCCGCGATCATCATCCGTTCTGTTTCACGCTCTTCATGGCCGGCGGCGGCAGCAAACCGGGGACGACGTACGGTTCGTCTGATGAATTGGGCTTCGATGTCGGCGACAATCGCGTCCACGTTCACGATTTCCAGGCGACGCTTTTGCACCTGTTGGGATTGGATCATTTGCGGTTGACGTACCGCTTCCAAGGACGCGATTATCGGCTGACCGACGTCCACGGCGAAGTGGTGAACGCCGTGCTCCGCTAGCCGAACGGCAAGCGACTGAAGCTGGAGTCCCGGCTTTAGCCGGTCTTCCGCCTAAAGGCGGGACTCCAGCGCGTGCGACGGAATCCCCGTGGGCATCTGTCGCTTGCGCGTCCGGCTAACAATACGTGAACGGATTCTCGCATGAACATTCTTTTTTCCTTTACGCTCGTCATCCTCTCCCAAGCCAAGTTCAACGAAGCCGATTGGACGCCGCGTCCCGCCGGCAAAGGCGAGCCGTGGGAATCGCATACGGACCGCGATTGGATCGACAAACGCTTCCGCGAGATGGACACCGGTCCGTTCCTCAATTGCAGTCTCGAATATCCCTACGGCATTCAAGGCGTCCGCGTTACGCGCGCCACGGCCATCAAAGTCGGCGCCAAAGGCGAAGCGACGATGATCTTCGATCGTAACCTGATGCGCTGGGCCGCAGGTTGGTCGGATGGATTCCTCGACCTCAGCGACCGCCGTTTCGGCCTGCTCAACGTCGCGCTGCCGAACGGGCTTCTGGGATTTTCGACGCCAATCATTCCCGGCGCCGGCACGGGACCGACGGAAACGGCCGTCACGCAGCCGTTGCCGCGCGACCGGGCCGCGTTCAATGGCCTTTTTCTCGCCGGTAAGCGCGTGATCGTAGCGACGACGGTCAACGGTGTTCCCGTTTGGGAATCGCCCGACTACGTGAAGATCGGCACGTTTCGCATTTTCACGCGCAACGTGGAAGTCGAACCGGGCGCCAAGGCCGTTCGCCTTTTGCTCGGCAACGATCCCAAAACGATCCCCGTGAAGGCCGGTCAGGTGTTGAACCTGGCCGATCGCCGTCTTCGCCTGCGCGCCGACGATGGTATTACTTCAGGCATCGGCGTCGTGACAAATGGGCTCAGTGAAAAATGGGACATCGATTCTACCGAAGGATCGCTCTACTTGACCGTGCCGCCGCGGACGGCGTCGGCGCGGTTCACAATCGTTTTGGTGCAGGGAAATGACGGCGACTTGCAGTCGTTCCATGCGCATTTCGAGAAGATCGTTCCCGAGCCGGTCAAAGACCGCCGCGGCGACGACCGGCCACGCTGGCAGAGCATGACCACGCTCATCAAAAGAGCTTCCGATGACGCCCCTTTAGTTGCCGATTCACTGACCGTACCCCACGACAATCCGCACAAGGCGCTGATGTTCCTCACCGGCGTCGACTTCGTTCCCAAGAAGGACAAAGGCTTCGATATCGCCGTCGCAACGGGCCACGGCGATGTTTGGCTCGTCAACGGCGCCGATTCCCCTGACGGCAAATTGACGTGGCGGCGTTTCGCCAGCGGCATGTATCAGCCGCTCGGCATCAAGGTTTTTGGGGACGCGGTTGCCGTGCTCGAACGCGGCCAAATCACCCTGCTGCGCGATACGAACGGCGACGGCGAAGCCGACTCCTACGTCAATTTCAACAGCGATTGGCACGTCGGCCACGGCCCGCATTCGTACGACACGTGCCTGCAAACCGACCCCGAAGGCAACTTTTTCTTCTTCAAAACCGGCGACACTGAAACGCCGACTGGCGGATGCCTCATGCGCGTCGCCGCCGACGGATCGAAAGCGGAGATCTTCGCCACCGGTTTTCGGCATCCGATTGGTCTCGGGATTTCGCCGACGGGCTATATCACTGGCGCCGACCAAGAGGGCAACTGGATGCCCGCCACGCGCATCGATCACTACGTGCGCGGCGGTTTTTACGGCGACATGCGCGCCCACCATCGCGCCGCGCCGCCGAAGATTTACGACCCGCCGATTTGCTGGTTGCCGCGGCAAGTCGACAATTCCGCCGGCGGGCAGATTTGGGTTCCGAAGGGATTATGGGGGCCGCTGTCGGAGCGTTGCCTGCACCTGTCGTACGGTCGGTGCAGCCTCCATTTGCTTTCGAAGGAAGACATCGGCGGCACGCCGCAAGGAGGCTTGATCGACCTGAAAGTCGGCTTTACGTCCGGCGTTTTCACCGGCCGTTTCCATCCGGGCGACGGCCACCTTTACCTCGTGGGCCTGCGCGGCTGGCAGAATGCCGCCAGAGAGGACGGCTGTTTGCAGCGCGTGCGCTACACCGGCAAGCCGGTGAATGTGCCGCTCGAAGTGAAAATCCGTAAGGATGGAGTCGTGCTGACGTTTTCGCAGCCGCTCGACAAGGCGGCGGCGGAAAACGTAGCGAATTATCGGTTGGCACGCTGGAATTACCACTGGACCGAGGATTACGGCTCGAAGCGCTATTCGGTCAAAAACCCGAAACAGGAAGGGCAAGACGACGTGGCGGTAACGCGAGCCCAGTTGCTCGATGAGAAAACCGTGATGCTATCGATTGCCGAATTAGAGCCCGTGATGCAGATGCAGATCGGCTACAACGTGCGCACGGCGGCCGGCGCGCCCGTCGTCGGGTCAATTTACAACACGATCAACGTCGTACCGCGGTGAGTGTTTGGCCGGACGCGCAAGCGACGGAATTGTCCCAACCCGGCGAGCGGTGGGGTCAGCCCACCGAGGGAAGTCGTCCCCCTTGAAGGGATGTAGTCCCTCGGTGGGCTGACGCCCACCGCTCGCCGTTGCGAGTCAATCGCGGTCGCATCCTGGGTTTTCGCTCAGCGACCGTAACAATCCTTTGGGGCTGCTCGTTCGGCCAAAGTTGTTCGTCCATGTATTGGCCGTTTTCGCCGTTCCATTTCCACTTGTGCGATCTTCGGCGTCGAAGATGGTGTTGTATTTCACTTCGTTGCGGTTGAAGGTATTGCCGGTCGAATCGGCGTTCACGTAAATGCCGGAGCCTTTGTTGAAATCGCTGACGTTGTACTCGATGCGGTTGGCAGTGGAGGCAAAGAGGGCGATGCCGCCATCGACGCCGGGGTTGCCGCCGCCGTTGCGGCGCGTGACGTTGTGGGTGACGCGGGCGTTTTTCGTCGTGTCGAGATCGATGCCGATGATTTGATTGTTGGCGATGTAGTTTTGCGTAATTAGAACGTCGGCGCTCGAATGGAACACGAAGACGCCGATGTCGTTTTTCGTGATCGAATTGTCCTCGATGGTGACGGCGCCGGGGCTGAGGAGCAGAATACCGCTGCCGGCGAAGGGATCGGGCTTGTAAACGTTGCCGGCGATGCAGTTGTCGCAAATCTGCGCCGTGGCGCCGAAGCTGATTTGGATGCCGTTCTGGGCGATCAAATCGGTCGGGCCGACGCCGACAATGGTATTGTCGACGATGCGTGCGCTCGAGCCATTGCCGGTGACTTGGATGCCGTTCTTCTGGTAGTGGTCGATGACGTTGTCGCTGATGTTGGCCGTGCCGGTGGAACCGCCGGGATTGGGGCTGCCGACCTGAATGGCGACGCCGCGCTGCGAGCCGCTCAAGGGGCGGTCGGCGATGGTGGTGATGTGGTCGTTCATGATGCGGGCGTTGCCGCCGTCTTGGATGAGGATGCCGTAAAAGCTGTCAGGGCCACCGACGTCGGGTCCGGAAATGGTCAGGCATTTGATCGTCACGCCCGTCGCGCCGCGGATTTCGACGATGGCATTCGTCTTCGACATCGTCGTCGGAGCGATAATCATGGAATACGAACTCGTGCCGACGATCTTCAAATTGTTGCGACTATGGCCTGTCTCATTGGTGATGACGATTTGCTCGCGGTGTTTGCCGCTGATCTCAACGGTGTCACCCGCTTTGGCACTGTTGATGGCGGGCTGAATGAGGTCGAGCGGGCCGACGCGGATCGTCGCGGGAGCGTAACGCGTTTCCAGATCTTCGAGATGTAGCCGAATTGATCGTCGCGGGGCGGAACGGCCCGCAGATGTGGAGCCGAACAATGCACGCAGCACGGAAATGGGCATGACGTCATTCCTTTCGCGGCCGGGGAGACTTGGGTGAGAGCCAGCAACGGGGGAATTGAATCGTTGCGCACGGCGCGATGACGGCGGTCGTCGAGCGAATGCTACGACTATTAGAGCAAAATGAGAGAGGCGACGCAAATGGCAACTGCCGAAAATTGCTTCGTGGGCGCCCACGACCAATCCGCTTCAGACAAAAGTCTGCGACTACGGTGAAGCCCGCATCAATCTTTCTTCAATTCCGGCAGCGGCATCCGCACGCCAAGGTCGTCGCCTGGCGGACGATCGAAGAGGCTCGCCTGCCCGCCGTCGTCGACGCCGTTCTTGCCGACGCTGTAGAGCAAGTAACCCTGATCCGCGATGCGGTAAATCAGCGCTTGCCCAGAGAACAAATCGGTCGGCACAAGCGGGAGGTATTTTGGCGTGAGCTCACCGAGATTCTTCGGATAAAATCCGTACTCGCGATGATAAAGGGCGAGCGCGAAGGCGACGTGAAGATTTCGCCGCGCCTGCTCCCGGCGGTCGAACGATTCTTGGGTTCTGCGGATGGGGACGAACTGCGACTCGCCTAGGATCTCGCCGAAAAGTTCGCCAGCGCGTTTGCCGAAATCGCCTTGCCCGAGAATCGCCAGAAGACTTTCCAACGCTGGCTTTTTGTCGTCCGATTCCTTTTTGACGCGGTCGAACTCCTTTTCCCGTGCTGACCGATCGCCCACGCGAACGACTGCCAACAGGGTATTGTACCGGCGATTGAACGTCCGCAGAACCGCTTCCCAGTCGAGCTGGGCGAGAGCGTCTTTTTCTGAGTCGGAGACTTTGCGGAGTTTTGGAGCATCCGGCCGATCAAAATCCAATTTTCGGATGCGCTGCCCCCAGAGTTCAAGGTCAATCATTTTCGCGATGGCCTCCGTTCCGCCGCGGTAGGTTAACTGAATGTAATCAAGAAAACTGACGCGTTCACCGAGGGCGACCGCATCGGCCCAGGGCAGTGTCGGCGGCAGATCGCGAAGGTCCTTGAGGCATGCGCGAATTTTTTCGGCGCTCGGACGAGCGCGGTCGAGGTAAACCAACGCGCCGTCGATGGCCATTTGTTCGATGGCATTTCCGATAAGCGCCTCGATGCCCGTCGGCCCACGGCCGACAAGTCGCCCGAGACGATGGCAGGTCAACAAATCGTCCCACGCTGCATCCGGTCGCCGTTCTTCGAGGGCCAGCATCGCGCGGATGATTAATGCATTAGCGGCGACTCGGGGCCGAGAGGCGGTCGGAAAGCGCGAATCGATCAAGAGATGCGAGCCGTTTTTGGTGCGGCGCGAGACGACCGGATAATAGTAATCGGGCAGTAAAACGACGGAGTTCTTCTCGGGAACGATGCCTTGGCTGAGCCAAGAGTTGAGGGCGGCTTCGTAGTCGACGTAACCGTCCTTGTCGAGCGGCTCGGTGATATATGTCGTCTCTTTGCCGATGGGATATTTCGGAGTGGGGTGGCTCACGGCCGTTGTCGCGACAATCAGCATGAGCGTAAGGGGCATTGATCGATCCTCCCGGCTCAGAATATCGATGGCAGTCCGCCGCCGACGGGAATCTCTTTGTTCTGCTCGCGGTGGGCCAGAATCATCTCGTGGAGCGCGTCTTGAAGAAGCTCGCGGCAATCATCCAGGTTCTTCCCTTCAGTGATAACCTCCGGCCAGTCGATTAATTGGCCCATGTAGCCGGAAGGAATTTTCGTATATTTCCACCTCGACTTTCTTGATCCGTGCAATCCGTGGTTCGCGTCACTTCGCGAAATTCGGCATCCGCCCCGTGCTGACTTCTTTCTCCCATTCATCGAGCAGCGGCCACGACACCGCACACGTGCCGAAATCCGCCATGTACTGGTACTGCGTTAGCCGGTCGATGGCCTTCTGAATAATCTTGTTGTCGCGCTTGAACACCGGTCCGTGGCTGGGCAAAAGGAACTGGGAATCATCCTTAAGAATGCGCTTGAGCGAACGAATGAAGTCGGGAATATTCGACCCGTGATGGGCGTCGATGACGCCGACGCAGCTGTCCTTGTAAATGTTGTCGCCGCAGAAAAGCAGGTTGCCGAGCTTGAAGCTGAGCTGCCCCGGCGTGTGCCCCGGCGTGGACCAGACGGTGAGCTTCAGGTTGCCGATGTCGATGACGTCGCCGTCGTTGAGGATAACGTCCACCTTGCACGGCGGCATTGGAATTTCGAAGTCCTGGGCCTTGATGCTCGCGAATGTCATGATCTTGTCGCCGGTTTCGAGGGCTTCGACTGACGTCGGATGGGCGCCGATGTTCGCCTTGGTGACCTCCTTCGCGCGAGCAATGCCCTGGATGTGATCGGCGTCGGCGTGTGTTGCAATCAGCATTTTGCAAGTGGACAAATTGAAGTCCATCTTGCGGACGAGGTCGAGAACCTCTTCGGTCGTTTCCTCATAGCCGACGTCGATGAGGGCGAATTCGCTGCCGCCGTCGACAAGATAGACGTTCACGCCCAAGCGCCGGCCGGCTTGGTAGTTCATTTCAATGACGTTCGGGAATAGGTATTTTCTCTTCAGCATGGGCCCGGCTTGGCCTCGCGGATTGGGGATTTGCGTTACCGCTATCGTAGGAGGCGGCGTCCGGCGGTTCAATGTGTCGTTAGCCGGACGCGCAAGCGACGGGTTGCTCACGAATCGCGCCATCCGTCGCTGGCGCGTCCGGCTAACGTGCTGCGGCATTCTTGAACCTGGTCTCGCGCTCCGTTAAAATCGGAAGCATGACCGCCGCTAAGAAATGGAATCTGATCTCTATCGACGACTATCTCGCCGCGGAGCTCGTGTCGCCAATCAAGCACGAGTATCTCGGCGGCGTCGTCTACGCGATGGCTGGAGGGCGAAACGCCCACAATCTAATCGCCTCGAATACGCTCGTCGCTTTTGGCGCTCGCCTGCGCGGCAAACCGTGTCGTCCGTACAACTCGGACACGAAGATTCGCATTCGCCAAGCGCTGCTCACGCGGTTTTATTACCCCGACACTTCGGTCATCTGCCGTCCGAATCCGCCGACCGATTCCTTTCAAGACGAGCCGGCCATCATCGTCGAAGTCCTTTCGAAAGGGACGCGCCGACTCGACGAAGGGGAAAAGAAGGACGCCTACCTGACCATTCCGTCGCTGGCCGCGTATTTGCTGGTTGAGCAAGAAATGCCGGCCGTCGTCACTCTTCGGCGCGGCGAAAATGGCTTCGCGCGCGAGGTATATGAAGGAATGGACGCCGTCATCCCTTTGCCCGAGATCGAGGTGCAGTTGCCGCTGGCGGAAGTTTATGAGGCGGTGGAATTCAGCCCCGAACCGGCCGATTAGACCGCGCCGCGCTGAGCGCAGGCTAAAGCCCTGCGACTACAATTCTTGACGTTTTCGCTGCTGGCGCGTCCGGCAAACGCAAACTTGCTCTTTCGCTCCCCCCGCCATTTCGCGATAATGAACACCCGGCCCAGCTTGTGGCGGCCGCCGGCAGAGTCGGCGGCGTCTGCACGAAACGCAGGCATTTCCCTTCCCGCCACGATGTATCACTTTCTTAGGAGGCCGTTCTATGTGCCGTCCGTTCGCTTTCGCCCTCGGCGCCCTTGTCTTACTTTCGTCCACTCCCTTTGCTCAATCGCCTCCCCCTGGGAAGGATGTCGTCCGCCTCGCCGAGGTAAGGTTCGCCGACGGCTCGATTGTCCGCATGAACGTCCTTCAAGAAACCATCGAGGTGATGACCAAATACGGGAAGCTGACCATCCCGACCGACGACATTCGCCGCATCGATATGGGGTTGCACATCCCCGAAGGTGTCGATGCCCAAATCGAAAAATCAATCCGCAACCTGGCTAGCGAAGCCTACAGGCAACGTGAGGACGCCAGCAAGGACCTCCTGCAAGTCGGCCACTGGGCCGTCCCGGCGCTGCAAAAGGCCAGCCATAGCCCCGAGTTGGAAGTCGCCAAGCGGGCCCAGTCGCTGCTCGTGCGGATTTCGGAAAAGACGCCGCCTGAGATTCTCAAGATTCGCGCCGACGACGTCGTGCAGACGCGCGATTTTCCGGTCGTCGGCCGCATCGCGTCGTCGACGATCAAGGCCCATTCGCCGCTTTTTGGCGAACAACTCCTTAAGCTGCACGATCTACGCAGCATTCAGCTCCGCGGCCAAAGGGGCGAATCGGAAATCACGCTCGACGCCTCCAAGTACGGCAGCGCCTTGGACCAATGGTATGACACGGGGATCACCATCGACGGCCAGCTGCGGTTGTCGATCACCAGTGAAGGAAGTGTCGATCTGTGGCCGCAAACGGCGGGGCAATACGTCGCCCAGCCGCGCGGCTACAACACCCCCGGCAAGGGGGGCGCGTTCCTGGCGGGCGCCCTCGTCGGCAAGGTCGGCGACACGGGCCGCACCTTTCTCGTCGGCGAACGCTTCGAAGGCAGCACCACCGAGGAAGGGAAGCTTTACCTCCATATTATCCCTAGCCCTTGGAATAACGCGTCCAGCGGCATCTACCGCGTCCGCGTAGCAACCGAGCACGTTTCGGTCCGTTGACGTTTGGTTGTTCAAAGAGCTAATAGCTGTGAGCTAACAGCTATTAGCTATTAGCTATTAGCTATTAGCTATTAGCTATTAGCTATTAGCTTTGAAAAACCTTCGACGGATTCGTCCCCCAGCCGTGGTGATGATTCGCAGCCGGTCGTCGCCGTCGTCAACGACGGTCGCGAGAGCGCGGGGTCTCACCGGAGGTTGGCACGTTGCGATCATACACTCCACGTCAGTGCCTTGTTGAATCGGTTGCGAAACTCGAGATTGTCGCCGGTGTTGATGATCCCGCTGCCGTCGAAATCGAGAAACGCCTTGTAATCCGGCGCCGGCTTGTTGAAAGCGCCACGGAAAATGTAGTTATCACCCGTGTTGACGATCGCCGAGAAATCGACGCCCGCCGTGCCGCCGTTCGGTGTGCCGGGCGCGTCGGTATCGCCATAGAGGCGATCGAAGACCGTCGTCGAACTGGCGGCCATGTTGACGCTGGCGTCGCTGCTAGGATGAACCTTGGCGGCGTCGATGAGCAGTTTGTAAACACCGTCTTTGATCGAATCGAACCCGTCCGCGCCAGCGTCGGTGTTGCCTGAGAACGTGATGGTCCAAGTCTTGTTGTCGCCGCTGGGCGTGACGACCAGCGAAGTCGGCAACGAGCCGCATCCCGCCGGTTGGGCGACGCCATTGAATGTGACATTGTTGACGTGCAGCGCCAGCGTCATCGCATTGGCGTCGAGTTGCACCGTTTGGTCGAACAACACAACCAAACTGGCGACGCGCGACCGCTGCGGCCCCGCCAAGGCCGCGATATTGCCATTAATCGTAACGCTGACGACGCTCGGCGCCGCCGCGGACACGGTGAAGTTGAGCGTGCTCGAAGTGCTCGAGGCGAAGCTGCCAGCGCCGCTGTAGGCGGCGCTCATTAGATGAGTTCCAGGCGATAGCGATGATGTCTGATAAGTGGCGACGCCGCTGACCACCGGCACATTCGCCGCGACCGCGACACCGTTGTCCCGAAACGTGACCGTGCCGGCGCCTGGGCTGGGCGACACGGTCGCGGTGAACGTGACCAATTGGCCGCCGGTGGACGCGTTAGGGGTCGCGCTCAAAGTCGTTGTCGTCGCCGTGCTGGTCGCGAAACCGTCGAATTGCGAGCCGAGGCGGACCTTGCTCGCTGCCGAGGTCCCGAGGAACGTGACCGCGAACGTGTTGTTGACGTCATCGGTCGCCACGGCGGCTTGCAGGCTCGTGGAAATGGCGCCGATGGCGCTGTTCGACGAAGGAGCGGCTCCGGCGACGCCGGTGTCGCCGAACGCGAACGTCACGTCGCCGACGGACAGGGGACCGGCCGTCTGATGCCACGCTGGACTGTCAATGACGTAATGGCCCGTGTGCAGCGGCGTGATGCCGCCGGAGCCGACGGAGTCGTTCGTGTTGCTGCCGACCAGACTATTCTGGGCGCTGACGGCGCCGACGAGTCCGCCGGCGCCGCTGCCCCAGGTAACGGCCCCCGCCTTGGTGGCGGCGCCGTTGTTCCACTGCGGACTATTGACCACGTAATTGCCGTTCGCCAAATCGACGAGGCCGTGCACGTCGACCGAAATGCCGCCGAGGCCGATCTTGTCTGAGTTCGTCGTGCCGACGAGGCTGTTGTTGGCGTTGATAGCTCCGCTAATTCCCGTAATACCGTTACCCCAGGTGACGGCCCCGGCATCGGTGACCGACCCGTTGTCCCAAACCGGGCTGGCCACGACGTAATTGCCGTTGCGAAGCGCCAGCACGGTCCCCGTGCCTACGTAGTCATTGGTCGCCACGCCGACAAGGCTGTTGGCGGGCGTGACGACGCCGTGGCTGCCGGACGCGCCGTTGCCGAGCGTGACCGCGCCGGTGTCGCTAACGGCGTCGTTGTCCCAGTATTGGCTGCGGACGACATAATTGCCGTTCGCGAGCGGCGTGATTCCCGTGACGCCGATTTGATCGTACGCATGACTGCCGATCAAGCTATTCGCCTCGCTCACCGTGCCGACGATGCCCGCCGTGCCGCTGCCCCACGTCACTGCCCCTTGGGCGACGCCGCCGGTGTCGATCCAGGTGCTGGTGGTGACTACGTAGTTGCCGTTCGTCAAGATCGTGATGCCGTCCCAGCCAACTTGGTCGCCGCCCGAATCGCCGATGAGGCTGTTGGCGGCGCCGACCGAGCCGACCAATCCCGTCGCGCCGTTGGCCCACGTGACCGCTCCCCATTTGCCGTTCCAATCGGTACTGACGACGAGATAATTGCCGCTGGGCAGCGCGACGACGCCGCGATTGGCGACGTTGTCCACACTTTTGCTGCCGACGAGGCTGTTGCCGGCACTAATCGTCCCAGTGATGCCCGTCGTGCCGTTGCCCCATGTCGCGGCGCCGGTGTAGCTCTTCGAGCCCAATTGCCACGACGGACTAGCGACGACGTAATTTCCGTTCGCAAGCGCCGTCACTCCTTGCATGCCGACGCGATCGAAGAATTGGCTGCCGACGAGACTGTTGTTGGGGCCGATCAGGCCGCTCGTGCCGGACGCTCCGTTGCCCCAGGTGGCCGCCCCCAAAAGCGTCAGCGTGCCGTTGCCCCACGCCGGCGAAATGACGACGTAGTTGCCGCTCGTCAACGGCGTGACGCCGTCGATGCCGACCTGATCGTTCTTCGAGCCGCCGATGAGACTGTTTCCTGAATGGATCGTTCCTTTAACGCCGGCAGCGCCGCTTCCCCAGGTGGCGGCGCCGACATCGGTCACTGAGCCGCTGTCCCAAAGCGGCGTCGTCACAACATAATTGCCGTTACGGAGGACCGTGATGTAAGCGCCGACTTGGTCGTTCATGGTGCTGCCGACGAGGCTGTTGGCGGCAGTCACCGCTCCTTTCACGCCGACGGTGCCGTCGCCCCAGGTAACGGCGCCCGCGTTGCCCGCGCCGGCGTTCGTCCAGTTTTGGCTGCCGACGACGTAATTGCCATTGCCGACGGCGTAGACGATGTTGCCGACCTGATCGTTCGTTGTGCTGCCGACGAGGCTGTTGGCGGCACTCACGACGCCGCTGACGCCCGCGACGCCGCTGCCCCACGTCGCGGCGCCAACATCGGTGGCTGAGCCGTTGTCCCAACGCGGACTTTTGACGACGAAATTGCCATTGCTCAAAACGGTGATGCCCAGGGCGCCGACTTGATCGTTCGAATGCGATCCCGTTAGCGTGCTGATGAGAGCGCCGGTCGCCCCATTAAAAAGGTAAACGGCGCCCGCGTTGACGCCGCCCGCATTGTCGCCGGGCGCGGTCACGACGACGTTGCCGGTGCTCAGCGGCACCACGAGTTTGCCGAACCCGTCGCCGGTGACGGGATGCGGATCGACGAATTCCGCAAAGGGCGCCGCCGGTGTCAAGCGGCGCTCCAGTTCTTCGACGGCGAGAAGCGGTGAGCGAGAATTCTTCGCGGTCGTTGTTGCAACACGGCAACGCCAGCCGTGAAAGCGATTCATAGTTGCCTGTCAGGTTTTTTGTGCGCGGCAGCAATTATCCAATCTAATAGAGGCTGTACTGGCTTTCAAGCGGGTCGAATGAAAGTGCAAGTCATTGTTCCGCCGAGTGATTTCTTCGGCGAGCGGAGGGCGTAAGCCCTCCGAGGGGCGGCATCCCAGATGATGTCGCCGTGTCCCTCGCGTCGATTCTGCCCCTCGGAAGGCTGACGCCCTCCGCTGGCCGAAGAAACTCGTTGAGTCCTATGTCGGAGTCGATGAGGCGTCTGCTAAAATCCGCGCGAGACGCGGCCCCCAAACTCCGACGCTGTAATCCCCTTCGAGCTTCGCCCGCGCCGCTGCACCCATGCGCGATCGAAGGTCCGGATCGACCGCGAGACGCACAATGGCGTCCGCCCAAGGGCCAGTGGAATCCGCCAACGCGCCGTCGCCATCGGGAATAATCATGTCCCGATGAACACCGTAGGGATTCGCGATCACGGGCAGCCCCGCCGCCATGTATTGCAAAACTTTGAGGCCGCATTTCCCCAAGCTCCACGGATGTTCCGGCAGAATGCTGATGCCGATGTCCGCGTTCTCCAATTCGGCGACTTCGGTTTTCGCCGACCACACAACTTGTTCGATCGTGACGCCATCCCATTGCGGAAAGACATCGCAAATGACGCGTAACGTCAGGCCTGGCAGTCGCCGCGTCGCCTCGACCAATGCCGGCCGCACATCGTTCAGCGATGTCAACGTGCTGCCGCTGCCGATCCATACCAGGCGAACCTCGCCACCGCGCCGCGACGAAGGATTTGGCCGATAGCGGCTGGGATCGACGGTCGTCGGCACTTCGTGAACTTTTGCCGCGGCCGTGTACCGACGAGCTTGTTCGGCGAGAAACGCATTGCCGGCCAAAACCGCGTCGGCATGCTTGACAATGGTTGCAAATCGCCGCCGGCGTCGACCGCTTTCGTGGCCGCGCCGGCTGTTGCTGTCGCGATAAAAAACCGCGTCGTCCATATCGAAGAGAAGGGCTTTCGCATTCCGCCGCAGCAGACGCGTTTGCCACCACGGCAACAATCGCCGCTGCAACAGAACCGCGTCGGCGCTAGCGATGCGACTCTGTTGCCGAAAGAACGGCACGATGCCGCGCGCGATCGGCTCCGCTTCGATCGTCCAGCCCGCTTCGCGCAGCCAGGGAGCAAACGCGGCGACGCGATAGCGGTAGCAAACGTGATCCGGCTTTTCGATAAGAGCGAGAAGCGTTTTCAATGCGACACTCGAAAGCAATCGGACCGCTTGCCGTTTCGCGCTCGCGGCATCCGAGCGGACGATGAATTCCGCCATCCAATGACTGCGAAACCGCTGTCTGAGTGCGAAGCCGCTGCTTCGAAGCGGCGAGCGCGAAACGGCAAGCGTTACTTGCCTGCCCCCAGCCGTTGCCGATCGTACTTGGCGCGAGTCGTTTGCAGCCAATCCTTATTGTCGATGTACCAACGAACCGTTTGCTCCAATCCCGATGGGAAATCGTATTTCGCGCGCCAGCCGAGCTGATTGCGAATCTTGCTCGCATCGATCGCGTATCGGCGATCGTGCCCAGGGCGATCTTTCACAAACTGAATCAGCTTGCGGCACGGTCCATGCGGCAGCGGTCCGCACAGCCGATCCACGGTATCGCAGATGAGATGAATGACATCGAGATTGTGCCGTGCCCCTTCGCCGCCGATGTTGTACGTTTCGCCTGGCGTCCCCTTGTCGAGCGCCAGCCGAATGCCGGAACAATGGTCGGCGACGTGCAGCCAATCGCGTTGATGCTGGCCGTCGCCGTAGACGGGCAGGGGGCGTCCTTCCATCGCGTTGAGGATCATCAGCGGCAGCATCTTTTCGGGAAACTGATACGGGCCATAATTGTTCGAGCACGACGTCGTGACGGTCGGCAGACCGAACGTGTGCTGATAAGCGCGCACGAGATGCCCAGCCGCGGCTTTCGTGGCCGAATAGGGAGAATTCGGCTTGATGGTCGTTTCTTCGGTAAAGAACTCATCGGGACCGGCAGTACCATAAATTTCGTCGGTATTGACGTACAGAAAGCGGAAGCGATTCCGCGTCCCGTCCGGTTGCCCCCGCCAATAGGCGAGCGCCGCCTTCAGCAACTCGTGCGTGCCGGTGATGTTCGTGTGCAAAAAGGCGTCGGGGCCGTCGATCGAGCGATCGACGTGCGATTCGGCGGCGAAATGGACGATGGCCCATGGCTGATGCTTCTCCAGAAGCGTGCGGATCAATTCGCCGTCGCAAATGTCGCCATGGACGAACACGTGCTTCGGATCGTTCCGCGCCGCCGCCAACGATTCGAGGCAGCCGGCGTAGGTGAGTTTATCGAGATTGACGATTTGCTCTTTGCCGCGCCCCACTTCATCGCGCACGAAGCAACTGCCGATGAAGCCCGCGCCGCCCGTGACCAAAAGACAATCCTTCATTACGACTCCTGACTTTGATTATCGTTCCTGCACGTATTTCGCGAAATGCTTCACGTCCTCATGGAAGCCGACGATGAAGTTTCGCAGGATGCCGTCGCTGGTGCCGACTTCGCAGTCGAGGTTCATTTCCAGGGCAGAATACTCCATGCCGTTGACATTGTAAGCCACGGCGCGGATGAACTTGTTCTGCAAGTTCCAACGGTTGATATCGTCGAGCGAAATCTTCTTGAAGCGCGCGTCGATCATCAGGTCCTTGCCGCCGTAATTGACCAAGCGAATCTTGAACGTGCCGGCGTCGAAGTCGAAGTATTGGCCGAGGTTGTTCTTCAGCTCATTTTTTTCGTAGGTGATATTGAGGCCCTTGAGAAGCGCCTCGATCTTTTGGCTCGTAACGGGAGTAAAAAGCTGATCGTCCGCTTCCGCGTCGCCGGCGTATTTCATGAAAATTCGCAGTTCTTCGTCGAACGATGCGAAGAATTGTTTGAGCGCCCCTTCGGTCACGCCGCCGGCCAGGTCGATGTTCGATTCGAGGGCCGAAAACGTGTTGACGCCGTCGCGGCCCAGGCTGGCGCGGCTGAACTTCGCCTTGCGATTCCACTCGTTGATCCGCTCGAGAGGCAGACCACCGAAGACCGCCTCGAGCATTAAGTCCTTGCCGTCGAAATACGAGAATCGCAGATTCAGATTGCCGCGCTTGAAATCGTAAAAGACGGTTCCGGGGTTTTTCGTCTCCACCTTCTTGTATTCAACGCCTTGCTTCTTGAGAAAGGCTTCCGCTTGCTCGACGGTCATCTGCGTGTAAATCTTGACGTCGGCTTGCTTCTCTTGCGCCGCGGCGTTCGACTGCGCACAAAGCAGCGTTCCAGTCAGCATCAAGCAAAGGGCAGCGTTCGCATGTCTCATGTCGTCATCCTTGCCGAGAACCGTTCCTGCGGTTTTGTCAATTGCGTCAGGCTGGAAGGCCTGACCTACGAGAATTCACTTGGACAGATATTTGGCGAATTGAACCAATTCACCGTCGAACCGTTCGATGAATTGCCGGATGATGGCGTCGGACACGCCGCCGACGCAATCGAGCTGCGCTTCAAGCGAGACGGCGTCCTTTTCCCCCGCGAGCTGCACGGCCCGGCTGAACTTGGCGCGCATGTTCCATTGATTCACTTTTTCAAGCGGCGTTTTGTCTTTGAAATGGGCCTCGATCCACAGGTCGTTGCCGACGAAATTTTGCAGGCGGATTTTGAAGTCGCTCTTTTCGAAGTCGTAGACCCAAACGCCGTCGCTTTTGCCTTTGCCTTTTTTGTAAACGACGTTCAACCCTTTGAGGATGGCTTCGAGCTTGTCGGCCGTCACGTTGCGGTAGATTTTCTTCGCTTCGGGCGTGGCGGCCTTCTTGTCTTTGGCGCCCCCGTCTTGGGCTCGACCAGGAGGCAGAACACCCAACGCGGCGACGATCGCCGCTAGAAATGCGCATCGCATGCCGGCGCATCGAAAGAACGCGTTCATCGTCACTCCTTGAATCCGCGGCCCATCCGTCGAGCAATCGACGCCCTAGTTTTGACAAGGGGGGGCGAACCTGTCAAGGCGTCTCGGAGTTCGCGCTTTGCGAGGAGTAGTAAAATTTTCTAGGGTCGTCATCGCTGTTGTCGTCGTCGCAGGCTTTAGCTTGCGCTCTGACTGATCGCAGGCCAAAGCTTGCGACAACGTTGGCGGCACGGTGGGCCAAAATACGCAACGCACACAAGACGCCGGGAATCGTCTTCCCTTGCATCTTGCGTGCGTTTTTCGATGTCGCAAGTCACTAACAGTTAGTAGCCGTAACCGTACCCATAGCCGTAGCCGTACGTGGGATACGCCTGCGGCATCGGGTAGTAATAAGCCGGGTAGGGCTGATACGCCGGATAATACGCCGGCGCGTAACTCACCGGCTGCATGCCGTAAGGAGCGCCATATTGCGCGCCGTAGGGCGCTTGATAGGCGACCGGTTGAACGGGCATCGGCATCGCCGCTTGCGCCATGTACGGCATCAGGCTCGGATCGACATATTGGGCATTCTGCATGTCGCCCATGACGGGCGCCGCCATGCAGGTGCTGCAGCCGCCGGCATGGCGCGCATGCCGCGTGAAGCAGCTGTTGCAGCCGCACGAGTTGCTGGCCACGGGAGTGAAGGCGTTATAAGCGTGATTGCCGTGGTGCAAGCGCCAACGGGCGAAGAAGGGTGTATGTCCGCAGCAGGCAGCGCGATAGCGCCACCAACCCCACGCGGAAGCATCTGTGGTGACAAAACCAAGGGCCGAAACCGCCAGCACCGCGAGAGCGAGGAAACTTCGTTTCATGTCGGGACCCCCATTCCGTTGAGGAACGCGCGCAGCGGACATCTTCGCCGACGCCCCACGTCTGCACGGCATTGCTGCCGAAGGCAAGCTGACCAACACTATCACGCGGGTTTGCGAATGAGGACCAATGAGGCTGGTTTTTCGAAGATTTGCGTCGAACGGCATAGGCACAATCCGCAGCCTTTGCCCGATTTTCCCGGCTTATTTTCAATGTGCCTGCCAATTTGGAGTGCGGTGGCTTGACACCGCTTTTGTTTTTCGACTTTGTTTTTCGACGATGTGCAAGGCTGTTGGGTGGCGCCATTTCCCGTTCACTCATCGAAAAGAAAAGAAAAATCAAAAGCAAAAGCGGTGTCAAGCCACCGCACTCCAAATTAGCCGGCCGCCCATTGGAAGACCTTCACCGCGACGAGCGCCCCAAGGCACGGACCGACGACGGGAACCCACGCGTAGCCCCAATCAGAACTTCCCTTGCCAGGAATCGGCAGCAGAAAATGGGCGAGCCGTGGCGCGAAATCGCGCGCGGGATTGATCGCATAGCCGGTCGTCCCGCCAAGGCTTAATCCGACGCCCCAGACGACCATGCCGACCAGCGCCGGCTCCCCCGCGCCGATCGTGGCTACTGCGATGGAGGAAGCGACGAAGACAAGGGCGAACGTGGCGATGGCTTCGCTCAGTACGTTCGCCAGTGGACTTCGGATGGCGGGGCCGGTGCAGAATACCCCGAGCTTTACTGCCGGATCGGACGTTTCGCGCCAATGCGGCAGGTAATGCAGCCAAACCAAGATCGCGCCGCAGAACGCGCCGGCGAACTCCGCGGCGACGAGGTTGAGAGCCGCGCCGCCGCTCATTTTGCCGATTGCGAGTTCCGTGATCGGCCCTACGGGATTGAGCATGCCGGGGCCGCCGAGTGCCTTGGCGGTGAAGATGCCGCAGGTCACCGCGATTCCCCAACCGGTGGTGATGACGATCCAGCCGGCGTTATGCCCCTTCGATTTTGTAAGCAATACGTTCGCGACGACGCCGTCGCCAAAGAGAATGAGGATGAGAGTGCCGAAAAATTCGCCGAGCATCGCAGCATCCGTAGCCGCGTTCGCCAGAACGCGGGTGTCGCAGGATTGGTTTTGGCCCAACAGGGGTTCGCCCGCGTTCTGGCGAACGCGGCTACAACAGCGAAGCCACCGGCGTGCCGACGCCGACGACGAGCGGCCGTCCTTGCTGGTCGTGGACGTGTCCGCGAACATCGATGCCGAGGCAGTGGAAGATCGTGGCGGCGATGTCCATGGGGCTGACTTGGTGTTCAGCCGGATAAGCCGCGGCGCGGTCCGAAGAGCCGATGACTCGTCCCCCGGCGATGCCGCCACCGGCAAGGACGATCGAATAGCAGAACGACCAGTGATCGCGGCCGGCGTCGCCATTGATGCGCGGCGTGCGCCCCATGTCCCCCATCCAAACCACCAGCGTCTCGTCGAGCATGCCGCGCTCGTCGAGATCGCTGATCAGCGCCGCCAACCCATGATCCGTCGGCGGCAGGAGCGTGTTCTTTAGCGAATTGAAGTTGTTGCCGTGCGTGTCCCAATCGCGATTGCCGAAAGAGTAGACGGTGACCATCGGCACACCCGCCTCGACGAGCCGCCGCGCCAGCAAGCAGTTTTGGCCGAACGGCGACCGGCCGTATTGCTCGCGGATCCGCGCCGGTTCTCGGCCAACGTCGAACGCGTCCCGCGTCGCCGGCGAGCCGAGCAGTTCGAACGCCCGACGGCGAAAGCCGTCGAGAGGATTCATGGCGGCAGCTTGCTCGAACTGCGGCCGAATGTCAGTCATCGTCTGCAAGAGATTCCGGCGCGAACCCATCTGGCCGACATCGACCTGCGCCATGACTCCGGCGATGCTGGACAAATCGATCGAGCCGTCGAACGGACGCACGAATGGAAATGTGTACGGATCGTAAATGCGTCCGAGGCAGCCGCCTCCTTGGCCGAGGCTGTCGTTGTGCCCGAAGTGGCGCAGTTCTCCTAAAGTCACGTAGGTGAAAATCGGCCGTTCCGCCGGCCGAATTTTGCTGAGGATGGAACCCATCGACGGCATATCGGTCGGCGCCATCGGAAACTCGATGCCGAGCACGTCGTTCCGCGGATGCGAATAGCCCGTCAGCGCGAGATAAGCCCCAATCGCATGATCGTTGTCGCGATGGTGCATCGAGCGCACGATGGAATACCGATCGGCGATCCGCGCGAGCCGCGGCAAATGCTCGCAAATCTGCGTCCCCGGCACGCCCGTCGCCATGGGCCGAAACTCGCCGCGAATTTCGACCGGCGCCGACGGCTTGAGATCGAACGTGTCGATATGCGACGGCCCGCCGTAATTGAACACGACGATGCACGATTTCGCGCGGCCGAAGGTCGCCCGCAGCCCGCCGCCATTCAGTGAGTCGGCCGTCGCCTTCGCTTGAAGCAAATGTGGCCACGCAAGACCGGTGAACCCAAGACCGCCGATCCGCAGCATTTCACGGCGCGTGATGCCGTCGCAAAGCCGAGTCCGATCGCCAAGGAGGGACAGCATGGCAAATCCTCAAAAGAGGCGATGCGTTGGAGGTGGCGGCATTCTAATAGAAGGGGGCCAATTGATGAAGCGAAAAAACGCGCCGTGACACGATCAAAACGACGGCATGCTACCCTGTCGCATCGGCTCAGTGAGCAAGACAGTTCCCACCTATCGGCATAATTGATTGGCGATATTCAGGTTGCGTCGTTCGTCGTTTCTGTGCATTTTTGTGTGCAAACGCGCCACACCCCCCCGTCAGACAAAACCATGTCACGGATTGCTTCACGCTAAGTTCAGAAACCGAGAGAACACCGCCTCGGGATCGACGCCACAACCCTTCGCCCACGCCACAAACTCCGTCACGTCGACGCGCCGATTGGCCGTCTCGCAGTTGTAAATCCAACTTTGCGGCTTTTTGATGCGTTTGCCCAACTCGCGCTGCGTCAGCCCGGCTTCCTCGCGTAACGCTCGCAGGAAACGAGGCAAACGTTTGTATGCCGATGAATGTTGGGACTTGGTCGCCATCGGACGCGATTATCGCGCCCGAGCGGCTTGACACGAGTTTCGTGTCAACATAGACTTGAATACTCCCGGCTCGCCGGAGTCGCTCTTCCATTTTTTCACTTCTTCCCATTTTTGCGCGACGCGCCGACGCCTTTTCGGGAGAATGTTAGCGCGGAGCTGTCGAAATACACCTAGAATTGGGTGTTGTGTCATTCACTAAGGGCTTCATTCTCGACGAGTGCGGGGATTTCCATGCGGCCTGTGAACTGGCGATCTTGGCTAGGGAACCGTCGACATCTCGCCAATTCGGTGCGACGACAAGCCGTCGAATTGCATATCGAGCATCTCGAGATTAAAGCTCTTCCGGCCGCTCCGGTCGTTACGTCAATTGTGCGAACGAATCCGGCGGCGGCAATGACAGACGCTACCAGCGTCACTTACACCGTGACCTACGATCAAGCCGTCACGGGAGTCGATGCCACCGATTTTCGCGTAGCCAGGCCGATGAGCGTGCCCGGCAATCCAAGCATAACTGTTCAGGGAAACGGGGCCGCGTATACAGTGACGGTCAGCGGCATCTCAGTCGACGGCCAACTTCGGCTCGGACAACTCGACGATGATTCCATCATCAGTGCAGCAGAGGGCTTGCCGCTTTCTGGCCCCGGCACGAGCCGTGGTTTCGCCAGCGCGGTCACTTTCGCCTCCGGCGCAAGCGCGAGCGATCTCGCGTTTGCGGACGTCAACGGCGATTTCAAGCCCGATCTCGTGATCGCCAATCCCCAGCAAAACGCGCTCAGCGTCTTACTTGGCAACGGCGATGGCACGTTTCGCTCAGCGCTCACTTCGGCGGCGAGCACCACCGCCAGTAGCCCGAGGCTTCTGCGTCTCGCCGACGTCAATGGCGATAACAAGATCGACGTACTGACCCTCGATCAGGCGCAAACGATGCGCCTGCTCTTGGGCAATGGCGACGGAACCTTTCGCCCGGCCACCATCATCGGGTCCGGTTCTGGACCGATTGCCGTCGGCCGAATTAACGGCGACGCCGCTCCCGATCTGTTGTTTGCGCAATCGAACACGTCGCGCACGCTGCTCTCAATGCTCGGCAACGGCGATGGCACCTTCAAGATCGCCACAACCGCCATCACGCCCATCTCGTCAACGAATACGATCGGATTTGCGCTGAGCGCCGACCTCAATGCCGACGGCAAAACCGATTTGGTTTATAGCCCCAGTTCCGGCGCGTTCGCGGTCGCTTTGGGAAACGGCGATGGCACGTTCTCTCCCCCGACCAACACCGCCGGGACGAACCCGAACAACGCGGCGCTTGCGGACGTCAATGGGGACGGCATTTTAGACATTGTTACCGTCACACTTCAGACGACTAACGGCTCGGTCGGCGTTGCCCTCGGCAACGGCAATGGAACCTTCAAACCTCGCGTCACCTTCACCTGCACAAAGTCTCCGGACGCGGTCATCGTGGCAGACGTTAACGGCGATGGCTTCCCCGATCTGGTGACGCATCATTACAACATTAACGGTGCGATCAACGTTCTTCTCGGCAATGGCAACGGCACGTTCCAACGTTTCACCAGTATCGCCGCGAAATCGAACGCGACTCTGGGTTTGGCGATTGGCGACGCCAACGGCGACGGACAACCTGACCTCGCCATTGTTGATGTCGGCGTCAGTGTTTTTCTCAACAATCGCTTTGCCTTTCTCAGCGACGATTGCGAGATCGATCAGACGGCTCCTGCGGCGGCGCTGACGAGCAAACCGGCTTCCGCGAGCAATAGCACTTCGGCCACCTTCACGTTCACTGCAAACGATCCGAGCGTGTTCGGCGTCGCCTCCGGATTGAGCCAAGTCGAATACCAACTCGATGGCGCCGCTTTCGTTCCGGCAGTCAGCCCCCTCTCGCTCACCGGGCTAGGCACGGGCCCTCATTCATTCACATTGCGCGCGACCGATAATGTCGGACACATAACGACAGCGGCTCACGCTTGGGTCGTCGACACGACGGCGCCCACCGCGGCGATCACGACAAAGCCGCCTAGTTTCAGCACGAGCGCGACAGCCACCTTCGAATTCAGCGGAGCCGATCCGCTCGTCAATTCGTCCGCGAGCGGTATCAATCGATTGGAGATTCGGCTTGACGGCGCGCCATTCGCTACGGCCCAGGGGACGAAGACGTACACCGGATTAAGCGAGAGCCTTCACACGTTCGATGTGCGTGCTGTTGACAATGCGGGAAATTACAGTCCCTTTGTGAGCTATACGTGGACTGTCCAAGCGAAGGCGGCGCCGATCCTGAAGTACTCCGAGTTTATCGATCCGCACCCGGCGCCAGGAAATCGGTTCGGCGAAACGGTCGTGCCGTTGAGCACCGGCAACGTGGTCGTCACCGCGCCTGGGGATGACGCCGGCGGTGTCGACGCGGGGGCGGTTTATCTCTTTAACGGCGCCACGGGCGCTTTGGTCAGCACTCTGATTGGATCGCATGCCGGGGACCAAATTGGCTCGCACAGCGGCAATATAACTGTCAATCCTCCCGTGCTGGCCCTGAACAGCGGCAATTACGTGATTGTGAGCCCAAGTTGGGATAACGATTCGATCGTCGATGCCGGGGCGGTCACCTTCGGCAACGGAAATACAGGTGTCAGCGGCACAATCAGCGCGGCCAATAGCCTCGTTGGCAGCACGGCCGGGGACATGTTAGGCAAAGGAGGAGTGGCAGATCCGCCATTTGTCATTTCCGACGGTCGCGTGGCAATGATAGGCGCCGGTGTTGCTCCCTTGGCCAATGGCAACTATGTGGTGATTGCGCCCCAGTGGGATAATGGTGCGGCCATCGACGCTGGGGCCGTCGCCTTTGGCAGTGGCGCAACCGGCATCGTTGGAACCTTGAGCAGCGCCAATAGCCTCGTGGGAACTTCCGCCAACGACACGATTGGGAGCTCCGTCGGCAGACTTCCGAACGGCAGTTACGTGGTGTGCAGTTCGAGTTGGGACAACGGCGCGGCGACGGACGCCGGGGCCGTCACATTTGGCAATGGAACTACGGGAATCAGCGGACCAGTCGGCGACGCCAATAGTCTCGTCGGGTCGCAAACCGGCGATCAAGTCGGGCGCGAGGGGATCGTTGCATTGGCGAACGGAAATTACATAGTCGCAAGTTCGCGGTGGAGCAATGGGGCCGCGACTAGCGCCGGCGCAGCGACTTTTGGCAGCGGCGTTTCGGGCGTCAGCGGTGTGGTGAGCGCCGCCAATAGCTTGGTTGGCACGAAGGCCAATGATTTCGTCGGGATCGACGGAGCTGGAAATAACGGCGCGACGCCCCTCAGTAACGGCAATTATGTCGTCACAAGCTCCAATTGGGCCAACGGCACATTGACCAAGGCCGGAGCTATTACCCTTTGCAACGGTAGCACAGGATTGTCAGGCACGATCTCCGCAGCCAACAGTCTTGTCGGCACCCACAAGGACGATCGCGTGGGTCCCGTCGTCGCCCTCAAGAATGGCAATTACGTGGTGGCCAGCGGCGCGTGGAATAGCTTTCAGGGCGCCGTCACGTTGGGCAATGGCACAACGGGAATCGTCGGCTCTATTTCCGCGGCGAACAGCTTGATCGGCACGGGGACGCCTACAATCACTGTTCTCAGTAATGGCAACTATGTGGTCAATTCCGTCGCCATCACCTTTGGCAACGGCTTGACCGGCGTCACGGGCAACATCAGTGCCGCGAATAGTCTGATGACGGCGGGGGCAACCGTCACTGCGCTGAGCAACGGTAACTACGTCGTGCGCAGCCCGTTCTATGACAACGGCAATGTTACCGACGTCGGTGCCGTCACCTTTTGCAATGGCGCAACGGGAACCGTCGGGTTTATCAGCGCCGCCAATAGCCTCATCGGGACAACCGCCAACGACCGCGTTGGCAGTGGCTCGCTACTGGAGCTCAAGAACGGCAATTACGTTGTCGCCAGTCCGCAATGGACCAACGGCACGGCCGTCGCCGCCGGGGCCGTCACGATGGGAGATGCCGCCATCGGCATTGCGGGGCCCGTGAGCGCCACTAACAGCTTGGTCGGAACTGCGACGAACGATAATATCGGCAGCGCCGGTGGATCTTCCGCCAGTCTCTTCGCATTGAGCCACGGTAACTATGTCGTGAGAAGTCCCAATTGGACCAATGGCGCCGCGACGGCCGCTGGGGCCGTGACCTTCGGCAATCAAGACATAGCCATTACCGGTCCTGTGAGTTCCGCAAATAGCCTGGTCGGAACCACGGCGAACGACCACGTCGCGTCTTACATTTACACGCTGAGCAACGGAAGCTACGTGGCGACATCCAATGCCTGGGACAACGGAACGACCGTCGATATCGGCGCCGTCACGTTTGGCAGCGGCGCCGTGGGAATCAGCGGGTCCGTAAATGTCGGCAACAGTCTCGTCGGCGCTGTGGTCGATTATTCCATCAATGTTCTGAGCAACGGTAATTACTTGGTTCCAAACCTCACCTGGGACAATGGTCCCTTGATCGATGCTGGCGCCATGTCCTTTGGAAATGGCGTAACCGGCACGGCCGGCGTGGTGAGCGCGGACAACAGTGCGCTGGGCACAAGCGCCAACGCGGGTTTGTCTGCCACGGTTGCTCCCGACAATGTGAACAATACCTTTTACGTTTCCTTTCCGAACGACGGTAATGGCAGGGTCGTCGTTGGCTCGCAGGTCGACGGCTTCAAATACACGACGGCGACCACGTTGACCACAACGCCCCAAGCCACGACGGGCGGCCAATTGGTCACCTTCACCGCCACCATTGGGCCGAATCCGCGCAACCTCGGCGCGGTAACGTTTCACGACGGAGCCGCCGTCCTCGCCGCCAATGTGCCGCTCGTCGGCGGCGTAGCTGCGTTTCAGACCGCGACGTTGAGCCAGGGAACCCACTCGCTTCGCGCCGATTACAGCGGTGGCGGTGGATTCAGCGCCAGTAGTTCGGATTTGACGAGCTTCGTCGTATCGGCCCCGCTGGCGCCGCATGTGGTTAACGTCACGGTCAATGGCGCCACCCAAGGTCTCGCCGGGCCGCAACGGGCACGCGTCGCCAACCTCGTGGTGACGTTCGACGAGCGCGTTCAACTCGACGCAAGCGCGTTGATGCTCAGTCTGCACACGAACGATGTCACGTTCGGCGGCGTGCCTCAACCGAGCGGCCTCGGCGTGTTGCCCACGTCGCTCAATCTCGCCACGATGGACGATATCACATGGACCGTCACCTTTACCGGCAATACCGAAACGGGTGCCGATGGCTACCAATCGCTCCAAGATGGCGTTTACGATCTCAACATTGACGCCAGCAAGGTGCATCCCTTCGGCGTGCCGAATATTGCCATGGCCGCCAATTCGACGACGGCGTTTCACCGCCTGCTCGGCGACAGCGACGCGCCGACGACGCCCGCCGGCGGCACGGTGGACGTCGATTTCTCGGCGGTGGTCAACACTGGCGACAATTTCGGCTTCCGCGGAGCGTTCAATCGGCCAGCGAATTATCTGCCGTATTTCGATTTCGACGGCGATGGCGTCATCAACACCGGTGACAACTTCCAGGTCCGCAATAGGTTCAATAAGGCATTGACGTGGCGAGTCTGAGGATCCTCACGCCGATTGGTCCTTAGTCCCGGCAGGGACGACCGAAAATAGCCCAGCGATTCATCGCTGGGTTAGGCGGAGAAAGCGAATTGAGTCCCGGAAGGGACGGCAGAAGCCTGGTCCTCAAGCCGTCGCGCCGCGCGTCTCGGTGCACCGTTTGGTTGACCCATGACGAGTTGGGGACGTGCGGCGGATGCGCGAGGATGCGTGGTCAGAACATTGGAAAAATGAGGGGGATCTAGGGAGTTCGGACGTGACCAGCGTGTCGTGGGCACGTCTCGTTGGAATCGACTTCGACGGACGTGGCGAGCCTGAGGGTCACGCTCGCAATTTTGTCCCCTGGAAACTTTTTATCTCCGCAAAGCTCTGGTGTCACATCGGTTGCGGAGAGGTTTCCCGGGGACACTTTGCAGCGGCGGGGTCGGAGACCCGCGCCGAGCGCTCCCGCCGAGCGCTGGCGGCGCGGCTCATCAATACGGGCGACAACTTTGAATTCCGCAACCGGTTCAATAAAGCACTGACGTGGCGCGTCTGAACTTCTGCGGGGTACGTTTTTAACGTGCCGTAGGCGTCGACTGGCACGTTAAAAACGTGCCCCACGGCAAACCGGAGCAACGCATGATCACCAATCGCGTCGGCGCCTTGCGGCCGACGGCCGTCAATCGCGTATTGGCGGAAGCACGCCAACTTCAATCGGAAGGTCGCATCCTGATGTCGCTGATGCGCGGCCAGCCCGATTCGCCGACGCCGGAGCACGTCGTGGAGGCGGCCGAAAAGGCGCTGGCGGATGGGCACACCGGCTATGCGGACAATCAAGGCGAGCCGATTCTGCGCCAAGCGATCGCCGCGAAACTGGCGCGCGACAACGGTTTGACGTACGATCCTGGCCGCGAGATTCTCGTGACCGACGGCGCGACGGCGGGCATCTTCACGGCTTTGGCTGTTTCGATTCAGCCGGGCGACGACGTTCTCTTGCCCGATCCGATTTACGACGCGTATGCGTCGCCGATTGCGATCTGGGGAGGCCGTGCCGTGCCGGTGCGGTCGGTGATACGTGAGGGACGATTCGCGATCGATCGGGCCGCGCTGGAGGCGGCTTACACGCCGCAGGCGCGCGTGCTGCTTTTGAACACGCCGTGGAATCCGGCCGGGACGGTGTGGACGCGCGACGAACTCGGCGCGTGCGCCGATTTCGCCGCGAACCGCAATCTGACGATCATCAGCGATGAGATTTACGAGACGCTCATTTACGACGGCCGACGCCACGTTTCGCCGGCGTCGCTGTCGCCAGACAGCCGGGGGCGGACTGTGATCGTCAACAGTTTGTCGAAGACGTACGCGATGACCGGTTGGCGCGTCGGCTATTGCGCCGCTTCCGCGGACGTCATTCAGGCGATGCTGCTCGTCTTGCAGCAATTCAGCCGCGGGCCGGCGACCTTCGTCCAACATGCGGCGGCGACCGCCTTGCGCGGCGATCAGGCGTGCGTTGGCGCCATGACTGCGGAATATCAAGCACGCCGCGATCGTGTCGTGCGCCGCTTGGAAGGGTTGCCGGGCGTTGTGCCGCTCGTCCCGGAAGGTGGGTTGTTCGTGATGCTCGACGTGCGCTCGCTCGGCATGCCGTCCGACGAATTGCGGCGGTTTTTGTTGCGTGAAGCGGGCGTCGTGGTCATTCACGGCGCCGTGTACGGCGAGGCAGGTGAGGGGACCTTGCGCGTCTCGTTCGCCGGCGGCGGCGAAACACTGGAGCGCGGACTCGATCGCCTGCGCGATGGCTTGCGGAAGCTGATGGGCAGCGCTTGATTCGCGGCGGCAAATCGCCAAAACAGCCGCATCGAATCAAAAGGATCGAGCATGCCAGATCGCACCATCGATGTCCCCTCGTTACGCGCCGCCCTTGCGAACGCCGTCAAAGGCGAGGTACGCTTCGAACGCCTCGATCGCGCCTTGTATTCAACGGATGCCAGCGTCTACCAAATTGTCCCGATCGGCGTCGTTCTTCCGAAATCGAGCGACGATATTGTCGCTACGGTCAAAACCTGCGCTCGTTTCGGTGTGCCGATCACCGCGCGAGGTGGCGGGACGTCGCAGGCCGGCCAGTCGATTGGCCCGGGCGTTATTCTGGATTCCTCGAAGCATTTCAACCGCATTCTCGAAACGAATGCCGCCGAGCGTTGGGTGCGCGTCGAGCCGGGGTGCGTGCTCGATGATCTCAATCAGCACGTTCGGCCGCACGGCTTGCAGTTCGCTCCGGACATCTCGACCGCGAATCGCGCCACCATCGGCGGCATGGTCGCCAACAATTCGTCGGGGACGCATTCGGTGATCTTGGGTAAGACGATCGACCATGTGCTGGAATTGAAAGTCGTGCTGGCGGACGGCGCCGTCGTACACGCCCGGCCGCTCTCGGACGCCGAAATCGAGGAGAAATCGCGCCAGCCGAATCGCGAAGGCGAGATCTATCGGGTCGTTCAGCGATTGGCGGTGGAACACGCCGACGAAATCGAACGCAGGTATCCGAAGATACTTCGCCGCGTCGGCGGGTATAACCTCGACCGCTACGGCGACCAGTCGTCGTTTACGTTTCGCGCTCGCTCGTCGCAGACTGGGGATGTATCCACCGCCGGCAATGAGCGAGCGCGAAACGTAAACAGTACGCAGTTCAATCTCGCCGACATCTTCGTCGGCTCCGAGGGAACGCTCGGCATTGTCGTCGAAGCGAAGCTGCGGCTTGTGGAACTTCCCAAGGCGAAGGCGCTGCTCGTCGTGCAATATGCCGGCCTGCTCGATGCCCTCGCCGCGACGCCGGCGATTCTCGAACACGGGCCGGCGGCCGTCGAAGTCATGGACCGCTTCATCCTCGATTGCACGAAGCTCAATCCCGAAGCGTCGCGGCTGCGCGATTTCATCCAAGGCGATCCCGGCGCCATCCTCATCATCGAGTTCTACGGCGAGCGTGCCGACGATCTGCCGCCGCGTCTCGACGCGCTCGAAAAATCGCTACGAGCTCTCAACAAGGAATGCCGTTGCCACGCAGCGACCGATGCGGCGGCACAAGCGCGAATCTGGAAGTTGCGCACCTTGGCGCTCGGCCTGTCGATGGCGGAAAAAGGTGACGCCAAGGCCATCTCGTTCGTCGAAGACACCGCCGTCGCCCCCGAGCGGCTGCGCGATTACATCGACGAATTCCTGCAAACCATCGCCCGTCACGGCACGAAGGCCGGCGTCTACGCCCATGCTTCCGTCGGCTGTCTGCACGTCCGCCCGATTGTCAATCTCAAGACGGCCGACGGCGTCCGCCAATTTCAAGCGATTGCTGACGATGTCGCCGATCTCGTCCTAAAGTATGGCGGCGCTCTTTCCGGCGAGCATGGCGACGGCTTGGTCCGCAGTCCGTTCCAAGAGAAGATGTTTGGCTCCGTCCTTTATCAAGCGTTTCGCGAAATCAAACGCACGTTCGACCCCGAGAATATTCTCAATCCCGGCAAGATCGTCGATGCCCCGCCGCTCGCCAACAATTTGCGCTACGGCCCGACATACGCCACGCCCGACGTGCGGACGACGTTCGACTTCAGCGCCGATGGCGGCCTGACGCGCGCCGCCGAACTGTGCGCCGGCGTCGGCGAATGCCGCAAAAAGCGCGGCGGCACGATGTGTCCGTCGTACCAGGCGACGTGCGACGAACAACACTCAACGCGCGGCCGAGCGAACACGTTGCGGCTGGCCCTTACGGGGCAACTCGACATTTTGGCGAGCCGGGAGCGTCAGCGACCGGAGGAGGCGCTGACCGACCCCGCGGTGCTCGAAGCGCTCGATCTCTGCCTCGAGTGCAAGGCGTGCAAGAGCGAATGCCCCACCAATGTCGATATGGCTCGCCTTAAGGCGGAGGTGTTCGATCAGCATCACAAGAAGCACGGTCTGCCGTGGCGGAATTGGTTGTTTGGCAATGTCGCCAAGGTAAGCAAATGGGGTAGTCGCCTCGCCCCCGTTTCCAATGGCATCGCCCAAAGTGGCATCGGGCGTTGGCTCAACGAGGTGTTGCTCAAAATCGACCGCCGCCGCAAGCCGCCGCGTTTTGCGGCGGCGACGTTCATGCGCCAAATGAAATCGGTCGCCCAAGCCAATCGCGAGGGGCCTCCGGTCTTTTTGTTTCCCGATACGTTCGTGAATTACCACGAGCCCGAAATCGGCATGGCTGCCCTGGCGATTCTCGAACGACTCGGCCTTTGCGTCATTCCGGGTTTACGTGATGCATCAGGTCTCGTCGAAGAGCACATCGCCACGGCGAGACAGGCGGACTTCCTTTGTTGCGGCCGGCCGTTAATTTCCAATGGCATGCTCAACCAGGCCGTCCTCCATGCGCGCGGGATCGTCGAACGTTTCGCACGATATCGGACGCCCCTCATCGCTTGCGAGCCGAGCTGTATCCTCACGATTAAAGACGATTACCCCGCCTTGCTGCGCCGCTCGGGCGGCTTGACGAAAGACGTGGAAGCTTTCGCGGCCCAGTCCTTCACATTCGAGGAGTTCGTCGTCGCTCGACTCGGCGAAACGAGCGTCACCTTCAGCCCTGGGCCGAAGCGAATTCTCGTCCAAGCCCATTGCCATCAGCGTTCGCTCGTCGGCATGAACCCGCTCATGACTCTATTGCGGCGCATTCCCGGTGCGGACGTCATCGACCTCGACGCCGGCTGCTGCGGCATGGCGGGGTCGTTCGGTTACGAAAAAGAACACTACGAAATCTCACGCGCCGTCGGCGAACAGCGGCTCTTTCCCGCGATTCGCAAAGCCGATGCCGAGACGATCATCGTCGCCCCCGGCTTCTCGTGCCGGCTGCAAATCGAGCACTTCACCGGGCGTAAGGCGGTCCATCCCGCGACATTGTTACGGTCGCTATTGGAGTCCCGCCTTTAGGCGGCACGGCTGTTTGAACGCGGGGCTCTCGCTCATTTCGCGCGCCAATCGACGTGTTCTTTGTACGCCATCGTTTCGTCCACGAGTCCATAGAGTCCTGCATCGTAGATGCGCAAGGCCTCGCGGGTGGTGATCGGCCGATCGGCGCCGCGCGGGGGGAAGCCGGCGCCGGCGGCGTCGAAATAGGCTTCGACTCCGGCCGCCCAGTATTCGACGCGGTCGCGGCCCGCGTTGGTCCCTTTCCAGAGACCGCTTTTCGTCGCCTCGTCGAAAAACTTCGCGAGCCGGCTGTCGAACTCGACGTCGAGCCGGCGGACGCGCAATTCGTATTGCTGCTTGGCGCCTCCCTTGCCGAAGTCGGCGAGCACCGGCCGCGTCGCAGTCACGTGGTAGAGTCCCTTCGCGAATACGCCGACGACCATGTTCTTGCCGGCGAACGGTTCGGCCGGCGAACGCAGCACATTTTCCTCAGGCACGACCATCAACTTGACGCTCGGCATGTAATCGAAATAGCGGGCGTCGTCGAAGCCCGGTTTTTTGCGCTTGTCCTGGAACTCGGGCAAATCGCTGAGGCGTTCGTGCCGGCCCAGGACGACGAGCCGCGCGCCGTCGAACAGCATGGCCTTGAGAATGTCGTGCCTGTAGGCGAACATCTTTCGGATGGTGTCGTTCGCTTTCAGCATTGCTTCATCGTTGGCGTCCTTCGAGCCGATCACAGGGAATTCGCGGGCGTACGTGAACTTCGTGTAATAGGGGTCGATTTTGAACGTCTTCGGCGGCGCGATGATGCTGGGTTGCACGCGCACCGGCCGATAGCGCCAATCGTTGTCGGCCGACAGGTTGAACGTCGATTTCACCAGTTCATAGCCGTCGGGATCGTACAGCTTCAGTTGTTCACGGCTGGCGATCGAGTTGTGGTTCCAATTGTTGATGCGGTTACAGTCGAAATACGACTGGCAGATTTCGGCCCAGTATTCCGCTTGGTTGCTGGCGGCGTAGGCGTACTGCCACAGGCCTTTGTCCATGGCGGCGCGGTACGTCTTCGCTAAACGTCCACCCCAACCCGGGTCGATCTGCCGCAGCGCCGCGTCGATGGTGTGGCAGAATTCGTGGACGGCGATGCTTTCGTCGTCGTAGCGGTCGTTCGGCAGGTTGAGGAGGTTTTCCTCGCCGAAGCTGGTGACTTGCAAGCCGCCGGTGCCGCGGACGCGTTCGTTCTGATATTTCGGGTTCGGATGATTGCGGTATTCGGGCATGTCGGTATAGACCTGTTCCTTGCCCATGACGATGAGCCGTGTGCCGCGCTTTTGCATGGCGCCGAAAATATCGGGGCGGCCGGCGAGCATGTGCGTGACGATTTCGTAGGTGCGTTCCAGGGCCTCGTCGGCGACGACTCCGGCGGCCGCGATGGAAAGGCCATTGGCGTCGATGTGCTTCTTGTAAAAGGCGCGGGCCACGGTGCGATCGCCGTCCTTGAAGCGTTCGAAGAACGCTTCCGGAGGCGGCGTGACCTTTGGCGTCTTTGTCCCTTGTCCGAGAACAGAAGGGACAACCGAAAACCCAACGACCCACATGGCCGCCAACGCGACAATTCGCTTCATCTTACTTTCTCCACCAGCCATTGTTGGGGCGGCTGGAGTCCCGCCTTTAGGCGGTCTTCCGCCTAAAGGCGGGACTCCAGCCGCCTCAACAATGGCTCAAGTGATTGGGACAAGAAAGCTAAGGTGCAATTCGCTGTGCCGGCATTGCAGCAAATTCGAGTCCGCGAGCGAAAGATTACCCATAAAGGGACTCGGCTCGCGCTTGGTTTCGGTCTTGAGCCTCTGAATCGCTTTGCGGATGGCGGCGAGACCTTCGTCCCAAGTCGTCGTGCTCGAAGGAACGACGATCGCCTCGACGTCGGACGGCAAGCGAAACCCGGCCGACATGCCGTCGCGGAGCATTTTCTTGAGGAAAATCGGTCTCATGACGACTAACATCGCGCGGACGTACCACGGCATGCGATTGGGCATACCGTCGATCTGGCTGTGCATCACGAGGGCGAGATGTTTGAGGATTTGTCCCGGCGTCCAATTACCGAGGGCTTTCACTTCCCTGGCGGCGGCGAGCGTTTCGACGTCGGCAGCCACGGCGTCGAGCGTGTCGAAACGAAGCGTGCGGCGGCCGGCGACCTTGGCCGTGTTGATGGCGGCGGACATGACAAACCTCTCGCAAATCGAAGATCGATTGACGAGGAGGTTTTATGCGCGGCGGCGAAAATGGCGCGGCTATTTATTGACGGAGAATTGCCGCTTGCGGGATGGCAGACAACAAATGACCGGGCGACGGGTTGCCGAGCGTTTCCATCTCAGCGTCGTTAAACGGATACGAAAGCCGGCAGCCGGCGAAATATCGCCCATCGGCCTGCGGCATGCCGCGCACAACGCGTGCCGACAGAATGCGCGACTCGTGACCCACTTTCGTTGGCGCCTCGAACGTGAAATCGATCCCCATCCCCAACGGACGATCGAGCAACAAGCCCAAGCCGCTAGGTGACAGATTCACGACGCTTGCACGCAAGCCTCCCGTTGCGCCTTCCGTCAGCAGGCGGAGGCGCGGGCGGTGCGGACAAGGCCGTCGATCGCCCATGCGGCGTTCGACCAAGCCGCGAGCATTCTGCTTCGGGATGAGCGAGAGGAGTTGGCGCGCCATTTCCTCGCACTTCGGCCAGCGATCTTGTGGAATGACCGACAGCGCTCGCGCAATAATCGGCCGTTCGGCGGGTTCCAAGCCACTGAGATCGGGCGTGGGCCGCATGTAGTCGCGGCGAAAATCGGGCGGCGTGTCGCTGAACGGCACGCGGCCGGTACGCAAGTGGCAATAAGTGACCGCTAGCGCGTATTGATCGGTCCAATCGCTAAGGCTGCCGCGAAAGACCTCCGGCGCCGCGTAAGCGGGCGTGCCGGCGCTCGACTGAAGAACGGACGGCGCCGCGGTGACCGTCGCCAAGCCGAAATCGCAAAGCTTCAGCTGATCGCCGAAAACCAGTAAGTTGCTCGGCTTGATATCACGATGCTGCACGCCAACGCGTCGGCCGCCAATCAGGTGTTTGCGCGCGTTGAGAAAATCGATGGCTTCCGCCGCCTGGTGGATGTATTCCCCGATCGAGTTGGCCGACAGCGCTTTGCCGAATTCCATGAGGCTGATGTCGAGCAAATCTTGCAGACTGCCGTCGCCCAGTTCCATCACGAAAATGAGATGGTCGCGCTCGCACCAACATTTGTCGATGCGCATGAGATGAGGATGGCTCAGCTGCGAAATGTTGCGGGCGTTGCGAATTTCGCTGACGGCGACCGCCATTTTGCCGGCCACGGCCTTGAAGGCCACCGGCTTTCCCTCGGGAGATTCCGCTTCCCAGACACGGCCGAACGACCCCGAACCGCGCAATCGCCGCAAGCGATAGCCGGCCCAGAGATTCTGCGTTTCCGGGGGACAGGCGACGGCGCTCATGGGGCATTCCTTTGGCCGGGGGGGAATTGGCAGTGCCCAATTGGGGAGCGGGCACGGCGCAACGAGCCAGAAAAGGGTAGGTTGCAAATCGCGGCGAGTCAAAAGGAAAAAGGAAAATCGCTTAGCGGCTTCCAGATGCGCTTGCCCTTCTCAAATCGGCCGGTCCCGGCTATTCTTTGGATGGAGTGTGGTCATGTCAAAATCTCTCTCGATTGCCAAAGAATTCTTGCGCCGGTCTTACGGGCTTGGCAAGCACAATCCGATGACGAGCCTACAATTGCAGCAATTTCTCTATATTGCTCAAGGCTGGTCGCTCATTCTGCGCGAACGCGAGCTGTTTCCGGAAGACTTGGATATGCGGCCCAGCGGACCGGCGGTGGGTGATGTCTTTCGCCGAAGCTTTGGCGATAAAGACATCGTTCCGGCGAGCGCGTTCGACGATGCGGCCGATGCGCTCGCCGACGAAAGTGAATTCGTGAAAGCCGTGTGGGAAGCTTATAATGATCCGTCGGTTGTTCCCGCAGCGTCGCCTCACCAAAATGGAGTGAGTCACAGCAATTCGATCGCAATCGAGGAATTAGAAGACTTTTTTGACAAATTACCCGTTCCGGAACCCTTGCAATCCTATCGACGGATGCGACTAGAACGCGAAGCGAAAGCGGCGGCTTCTCTAGCGGCACGCCCGCCGCTTGACATCGACCGATTGCGCGCCGCGTCAAAGTATCCAAAAACACAAACGGCATAATAACCCGAATGATTGGGAGAAGGCCGTGAATCTCTCGCGCGGCGCCATCGTCTGCGTTCGGGATGTGTCGCGCTCCCTCAATCCGAGATGGCAAAGTAGCCTAAGTCCGATCGAGCGAGCGCGAAACGTAAACGGCCGCGCCTAGAAATCGCGATCGACGTGGCTATTTCGCCGCCCCGGCACGGCGACGCGCATCTCATCGCTGATCGCCGGTCGTTCGCGGCGATCGGCCACGGACGCGTCGCCTTGCGGCGCTCCATCGCGAGGCGCGACTTCCGCCCGCTTATTCATCTCGCCGCGAATGTATTCGAGCGCCTTGTCGAGCACCTTGTCGCGGAAGTCATCCTCTCGTCTTGCTTGATGTCTTGCCCCGGTCGCCTTATGACGTCACGTTTTCGTCGCCCAATGGCATACTGCTCTCGATCTTCCTTGGTGAGCTTGACTTCGAAGCCGTCGTTCGGGCTGACGCCCCATTCGTCTTTTTCTTTGCTTTCGGGAAAGCGGTGGATGTTTTTGCCGCTCGGCCGCCAGTAGCTGGCGGTCGTCAGCTTGAGGGCGCTTAGGCCGCTTTCCATGGGAATGATGTTCTGCACGCTTCCTTTGCCGTAACTGCGTTCGCCGATGATGATGGCTCGCACGTGATCTTGCAACGCCGCCGCCACGATTTCGCTCGCCGAGGCGCTGTAGCGATTGATGAGGATCACAAGCGGGTACGACTTCGACGTGTCCACGTTCGGGTTGGAACGCGACGTATAGGTTTCGTCCTTTTGATTGTTGCGGCCCTTGGTGCTGACGACAGTTTTACCTTCCGGCAAAAAGAGCGAACTCACCTCGACCGCCGAACGGAGCAACCCGCCGGGGTTATTGCGAAGGTCGACGACAAGCCCCGACATGCCCGCTTTCTGAAGCCCGGCGACAACTTTTGTCAATTCCGCGGTGGTTGTTTCGGTGAACGCCGTCACGCGAACATAGGCGATCTTCGTCTTCGGATCGATCCAGAAGTCCCATTCTTTAAGATTGTCGCGCATGCGGCGGTCGCCGAGCACGCTGTCGACGGCAATCTCGGCACGCGTGATTTCGAATTCGGTCAGCTCCTTGGCCCCTTCGTGCAGAACGCTGATTTTGACCTTGGTTCCTGGCTCACCTTGAATCATCTCGATGACTTTCTTGATCGGCATGCCGTCCGTCGGTTGGCCTTCGATCTTCATGATGAGGTCGCCGGCCATGACGCCCGCTTCATACGCCGGCGTGCCCACCATCGGGCTTTCGACCAGGATTTGCCCGGTCGTGCGGTCAATGTCGATGCGGATGCCAATGCCGCCGAAGCGGCCTTTGCTTTGATGCTGGAATTGCTTGAATTCTTCTTGATTGATGAAGCTCGAATGCGGATCGAGCCGTTCGAGCCCGAAGGTGATCATGTTCTCGACGAGCTCACGCATCTTGTCGCCGTCGAGATCCTTGACGTATTTCTGTTGGACTTCGTCGAGGACATCGACCACGAGTTTGAGATTCTCGTGCTTGCGGCGAATGCTATTGTCGCGCGACGGGGCGCTGTAGGTGAGCGAAAGTCCGACGACCGCGGTTAAAGTGACGCCGAGCAGCCAGCCCAAATTCCAACGAGACATCGCGCGATCCTCCTTGGGATGATTCATCGGCATGATACCGCGCCGGCAAATCCGACGCGAGATCAGCTTTACCACGTTTAGCGGAGAGCCAACGGCGACCGCGGACAGCGTCCCCCAATCGATACGCGTGAGACGCTGTCCGCGGTCGCCGTTGGCTCCCCGCTAAACGCCAATCTGGCTACTCGCGAACTAAGACGTAAGTTAATGAGGGATTCCACACCGAAAAGGATTTTGCCTATGTCCGCCCAAGCCGAACTGACGCCGCTGCAAGAAATCAAGAAACGCATCCGCGAAGAGGCGCATTCGCGTCGCAATGCTCAAATTGATAAAGAAACGCTCAGTCAAACGATCTGCGCCGCGTTCGCCGCGTTGCCCGAATATCTCGCTGCGAAAACGGTGATGTTCTACGTCGACGTCCGCAGCGAGGTGCGTACGCGCCATTATCTGGCAACGGCCCTGACGCACGGCAAGAAAATCGTCGTCCCTTACTGCGTCGACGGCGAATTGGAGTTGTTCCACCTCGAAGACATGAACGAGCTGGATATCGGCGCCTACAAGATTCTCGAACCGAAAAAGGACCTACGCGAACTCGCCGCGAAGAAAGTGGACGTGGCGGAACTCGACCTCATCATGGTTCCCGGCGTCGCGTTCGACAAACGCGGAGCACGCATGGGGCACGGTTTCGGCTACTACGACAAATTGCTCGAACACGCCCGCCCGGGTGTGCCGCTCGTCGCGCTCGCCTTTGAGTGCCAGCTGTTTCCCGATATTCCGACGCAGTCGCACGACGTCTTCATGGACAAGATCATCACGGAAAAAGCTGTCTACCAACGAAACTAATGGCGAGCGATGGCGGTCATCGACGACACTTATGCCGAAGCGTTTCGCAGTATCTACGCTGAAATCCTAATCACAGCGCGCGACCGCGTTTGGCTCGATCACGCGGTGAACAACGCCGTCGGCAACGCGTCGAGCAGCATTCTCTGCGACTGCGAGGCGGGGCTCGACCATTATGTCAATGCTGACTCGACGCCCGACGGCCGGCCCGGCGCCATCGTACAGTTCCACGTGCCACGCTTTCGCAAAGACCGCGCAGAAGCGCTCGAACGCTCACTCTTGGTGCGAATCAGCCAAAATGTGCTGACGTGTCCGACGACGGCGTGCTTCAATCTTCTCGACGAACCGACCTACTTCAAGCTCGGCCGCAAAATCGCATTCTTCGGAGACGGCTTTCAGCATCGCGCCGAACGCTTCGGCCGCCGTGTTTGGGTGATTCCGATCCTCAGCAGCGAATTCGTGATCGAGCGTCGTTTCGGTTATCGCGATGGCTTGATGGGCGGCAATCTTTGGTTCCTCGGCAAAACCGCTGACGCCGCTCTGGACGCGGCCACACGGGCGGTCGCCGCCGCATCGCAAACGCCCGGCGTAATCTTACCGTTTCCCGGCGGCGTCGCGGCCAGCGGCTCGAAGGCCGGCAGCAAATACAAGTTCATGATCGCCAGCACGTACGCGGAGTTTTGTCCGACGCTCCGCGAGAAGCTCGGCGAACGAAGCAAAGTGCCGGCCGGCGTCGTGTCGGTTCAGGAGATCATCATCAACGGCTGCGATCTGCCGACGATCGCGGCGGCGACGCAAGCGGCTATCGCCGCCGCCGTTTCAACGCCGGAGTTGATGATGATTTCGGCCGGCAATTACGGCGGCCGGCTGGGGAAGAGTTTCATCTTTCTGCACCCGGACAAACAGGCGGGCGTCGAACTAAAGACAAATAGCTAATAGCTGTGAGCTAACAGCTATTCGCCTTTTCACGAAGCCGATGCTGGCCGCACGCTCGTTCTCTCCTATCCTTTCGTCATCTCGCTTCTATCGGCCGAGGCTTGCCATGCGTCGTTACGCCATTGTCCTCCTTTTAATTTCCACGTTCGCCAACGCCCAAGACGAAGCCCGCCTTCTTCGCTTTCCCGCGATCCACGACCAAACGATTGCTTTTTCCTATGCCGGCAATCTTTACTCGGTTAGCGCAAACGGCGGCGTCGCCCGCCGGCTGACGAGCCACGACGGTTACGAGATGTTCCCCCATTTCTCCCCCGACGGCAAGCAGCTCGCCTTCACCGGCCAATACGACGGCAACACGGAAGTCTACGTAATGCCCGCCGATGGCGGCTCACCGCGGCGGCTCACCTTCACCGCCACGCTCAGCCGCGATGAAATCTCCGACCGCATGGGGCCGAACAACATCGTCATGGGTTGGAAAAATAATTCGGAAGTCATCTTTCGAAGCCGCATGAAAGACTTCAACGACTTCATCGGCCAACTTTACACCGTGAATATAAAAGGGGGTTTACCGGCGCAAATCCCCGTGCCGCGCGGCGGTTTCTGCTCGTTCTCGCCCGACGGCAAGAAGTTCGCCTACAACCGCATCTTCCGCGAGTTTCGCACCTGGAAGCGCTATCGCGGCGGCATGGCCGATGACGTCTGGATTTACGACTTCGATTCCAAGAAAACCGACGCGATCTCGCCGAACGACGCCTGCGATACCTTCCCGATGTGGTCCGGCGACAAGATCTATTTCCTTTCCGACCGCGACGAGGCCAAGCGCTTCAACCTTTTTGCCTACGATGTGCCGACCAAAACCACGAAGCAGCTGACCGCGTTCAAGGATTACGACATCAAATATCCGTCGCTCGGCGACAAGGCGATCGCCTTCGAGGTCGGCGGCTACGTTTATCGCTTCGACTTGGCGACCGAAAAGGCGACGCAAGTGAATATCAAGATTCTTGAAGATCGCGTCGCCGCGCGCACGAGCCTCGTCGACGTCAGCAAGATGATTAACGCCTACGAAATCTCTCCCGACGGCAAGCGTGCCTTGTTCAACGCCCGCGGCGATCTCTTCACCGTCCCCGCCAAGGAAGGCCCGACGCGTAATCTCACGGCGACGAGCGGCGTCCACGAACGCAATCCGCAATGGTCGCCCGATGGCAAATCGATTGCTTACATTTCCGATTCGTCCGGCGAAGATGAAGTTTACCTCGTCCCCGCCGACGGCCGTGGTCCCGCGCAACAATTGACGAATACCGGCGCCCCGTACAAATACGCCTTGCGCTGGTCGCCAGACAGCAAAAAGCTTCTCTGGTCCGACAAGAAAATGCGGCTCTTCAGCGTCGAAGTCGCCACGAAGCAAGTTAAGCAAGTCGCCCAATCGGCGGTTTGGGAGATTAAGAACTACGTCTGGTCGCCTGACAGCAAATGGGTCGCCTACGACAAGGCCGAAGAAGCCGGGATGCCTCGCGTCTATCTGTATTCGTTCGATCAGGACAAGTCGTTCCCCGTCACGGACGGTTGGTACGATTCGAACCGCCCCGTCTTCAGCGGCGACGGCAAGTACCTCTTCTTCGTCAGCGAACGCGATTTCAATCCGCTCTACAGCGAGACGGAATGGAACCATGCCTACGTCGATATGGCGAAGCCGTACTTGGTGACTCTGGCGAAGGCGACGCCATCGCCGTTCGCGCCGAAGAGCGATGAAGCGGCGGTCGAAAAAGTCGGCCCGACGCCGATGCCGGACGCGAAAGACATAAAGAAGAAAGATACAGCGATGAAGGTCGATACCGACGGCCTCATGGAGCGAATCCTCGTTCTCCCCGGCGTGCCGGCGGGGCAATATACGGGGCTGTCCGCCGTCGGCAGCAATCTTTATTACTTCCGCTCGACGCGCAAGGGAGGCCCGCCGGGACTGAATCTCTTCGATCTCGCCGCCAAAAAGGAAATCAGTCTCGGCAACGTAAGCGGCTACGAAATCTCCGCCAACGGGCAGAAAATGCTCATCGTCAAGGACGGCAAATACAGCATCATCGACCTGCCGAAAGCGACAATCACGCCCGTCGATCCGCTCGATCTGTCCGGCCTGCAAGTGCAACTCGACCGCGCCAAGGAATGGAAGCAAATCTTCCACGAATCGTGGCGGCAGATGCGCGATTACTTCTACGATCCCAATCTGCACGGCAACGATTGGAAGGCGATCCGCGACCGTTACGAAGTCTTGCTGCCACACGTCAATCATCGCGCCGACTTGACGTACATCATCGGCGAGATGATTTCGGAATTGAACGCCGGCCATGCGTATGTCGGCGGCGGCGATCTGCCCAAGGTCGCGAAGGTGCCGATGGGCCTCCTCGGCGCGGAGCTGAAGCAAGACGAAAAAACAAAATACTACCAAATCGCCAAGATTCTGAAGGGCGCCTCGTGGGACCCGAAGCTGCGCTCGCCGCTGTCGGCGATCGGCGTCGACGCCAACGACGGCGATTACATCATCGCCGTCGATGATCGGCCGACGAATGAGATGACGAACATCTACGAATCGCTCATCAACACCGTCGGCAAACAGGTGCGCTTAAAGGTGAACAAGGAACCCGCGGAAAAGGGGAGCCGCGAAATCGTCGTCGTGCCGATCGGGGATGAGCATCCGCTGCTCTACTACAACTGGGTTCAAGGGAACATCAAGAAGGTCGATGAAGCGACCAAGGGACAAGTCGGTTATTTGCACATTCCCGATATGTCGCCGGCCGGCCTTAACGAATTTGCGAAGCACTTCTATCCACAACTGCGTAAGAAGGCCCTCATCATCGACGTTCGCGGCAATGGCGGCGGCAATGTGTCGCCGCAGATCATCGAGCGTTTGCGCCGCGAGTTTGCGATGATTTCGTTGTCGCGCGACACCACGACGCGTCCGAATCCGAATGAGGTTTTGCTGGGGCCCATGGTTTGTTTGTTGAACGAATTCTCGGCGTCAGACGGCGACCTGTTTCCTTATCGCTTCCGCCTCGCCAAGCTCGGCAAACTGATCGGCAAACGCAGCTGGGGCGGCGTCATCGGTATTCGCGGCTCGCTGCCGTTCGTCGATGGCGGTTCCTTGAATAAACCCGAATTCGCGTCGTACGACGTGGACGGAAAAACGTGGATCATCGAAAACCACGGCGTCGATCCCGACATCATCGTCGACAATGATCCGGCGCGCGATTTCGCCGGCATCGACGATCAGTTGAACCGTGGCATTGAAGTGATCTTGGAGGAGTTGCGCCAATTCGAGCGCAAATTGCCGTCGCCGCCGCCGTTCCCTAAACGATGGGGTGGCGCGGCGATAGAATAGGAGTACAAGGAGCACCGGATGCGCATCATTCTCGCCAACCCGCGCGGTTTCTGTGCCGGCGTCAACATGGCCATCGAAAGCCTCGAGCAGGCCCTGACGATGTTCGGCACGCCGCTGTACGTCTATCACGAAATCGTCCACAACCGACACGTCGTCGAGCGATTCAAGGACCGCGGAGTGGTCTTCGTCGACGGCATCAACGAAATCCCCAACGGCGCCAACGTCCTTTACAGCGCCCACGGCGTCGCCCCGGAAATTCGCAAAGCGTCGCAGGAGCGCAACCTGCGGGCCATCGACGCGACGTGCCCGCTGGTCACCAAGGTCCATCTGGAAGCCGTCCGCTTCGCCAAGCAGGGTTACACGATCCTGCTGATCGGCCACGAAGGGCACGACGAAGTTGTCGGCACGCTCGGTGAAGCGCCCGAGGCAATCCGATTGGTGCAGGATGAAGCGGAAGTCGAAGCCCTCGATCTGCCGCCGGATGCGAAGGTGGCATATCTGACGCAGACGACGCTAAGCGTCGATGACGCGGAAGTCATCATTCGCGCGTTGCGCAAGAAGTTCCCACACATCGACGGTCCCTCTCGTGATGACATTTGCTACGCTACGCAGAATCGACAAGAAGCGGTCAAGGAACTCGTTCCCGAAGCCGATTTGGTCCTGGTGCTCGGCAGCCAAAACAGCTCGAACAGCCAACGATTGGCGGAGCTGGCGAGGTCGTGTGGCAAGCGGGCCTATCTCATTGACGAGGCGCGCGAAATCGATGAACGCTGGTTTAACGGCGTCGATACGGTGCTTATCACTGCCGGTGCAAGTGCGCCCGAAGACGTCGTCCAGGAGTGTTTGAGGTTTTTGCAGGATCGCTTCGGGGCGGAAATCGAAAGCCGGACCGTGCGCGAGGAACACGTGAGTTTTCCGTTGCCGCGCGAGTTACGGTCGTTGACGCTGGTGTGATGCGCTGCGGTTCGTGGGGCTCCGTCGCTTGCGCGTCCGGCTAACAAGTCAGTCCAATTCCACAACATCGCCGCGATTTGGATACGCAACGTCTGCAAATCCCTTCGCCCGCAACATCGCCTCCAGCGCCGCCGCTTGATCTGCCTCGCCGTGAACGAGCCGCACTTTGCGAACCCGGCCGGCGAGCGGACCGAGAAACATCTCGAAATCGCCGCGGTCGGCGTGACTTGAAAAGCCGTTCATGATGACGACTTCGGCTTTTAGCGGCACCATGTGATCGTGAATGCGGACTTCCGGCCGGCGTTCGACAATGCGGCGGCCGAGCGTCTCCGGCGCCTGGAAGCCGATGATAAGGACCGTGTTTTTCGGATCGCCGATGTTGTACTTCAGATGATGGACGATGCGGCCGCTTTCGCACATCCCGCTGGCGGCGATTAAGACACACGGCGTCTTCATGTCGTTAAGCCGTTTACTCTCCTCGACCGAACGGGTGTAGCGAACCAGCGATTGGCCGAACAGGTCGGGGGCATTTTCGAGCAGCTTCGACGTCTCTTCGTCGAAGCACTCGGGGTGCAGGCGAAAGACCTCGGTGGCCGCCATTGCCAATGGACTATCGACGACGACCGGCACCGTGCCAATCTTTTTGGCTTCGATGAGCTGATGCAAAAACCAGATGACCGTTTGCGTGCGGCCCAAACTGAACGCGGGGACGATGACGCGGCCGCCGCGGGCGAAGGTGCGGTGGATGACGTCAGCGAGTTCGTCGGCGAGCATGCCGACTTCGGGATGCGTGCGGCCGCCGTAGGTACATTCCGAGATGAGCAAATCGGCCGCCGGGACCGGCTCGGGATCGCGCAGAATCGGCAGTCCCTTGCGGCCAAGGTCGCCGGTGAACGTGATCGTTTGCTCGCGCGTCGTGCCGGGCACCGTCAGATGCACGATGGCGGAGCCGAGCAGATGGCCGGCGTCGAGAAAGCTCGCGGCGATGCGATGGGCGATCTTGAACGTGCGATGATAGGGGACCGACTCGACGAGCTTCAACGTCCGCATGACGTGGCCGCGTTCATAGAGGGGTTGCACCTTCGGCTCGCCGAGCCGGCGGCGCTTGTTGAGGAAATGGGCGTCTTCTTCCTGAATCTTCGCGGAATCGGCGAGCATGACGGCCATCAGGTCGCGCGTCGCCGGCGTGCAATAGATGGGGCCTTGGAAGCCGTGGTTCACGAGCGTGGGCAGATTGCCGATGTGGTCGATGTGGGCATGACTGACCACGACGGCGTCGATGTCGCGCGGGGCGAACGGAAAGCGGCTATTGCGTTCGTACGATTCGAAGCGCTTGCCCTGAAAGGAGCCGCAGTCGAGCAACACGCGCAGACCGGCGGCTTCGACGAGGTGCATTGAGCCGGTGACGGTGTGGGCGGCGCCCCAAAAGGTGACGCGCGGCGTAGTGATTTTTTGCATGAGGCTGTTATAGTTTGGTGTGCGGCGGCTCGACGCCAAAAACAAAATGCCAAAACAAAGCAAAAACAAAAGCGGCGTCGAGCCGCCGCACTCCAAATTAGTTACCGACCGTTTCGCGGGGCAAACGGCGCGACCAGCCATTCAACTGTTCGCGAGGCACCGCCACGGCTTCTTGCTCCGCCCAGAAGCGTTTCAGGGCGATCTGGCCGCAGCGTTCCTGGAACTGCGCGGGCGTCTCCTGCAATTCGGCGAATTTGTCGATGAACGCGTACATCGCTTCCAACTCGTCCGAATACGCCCCGAGGATGCGCTTTGCGAGCTTTTTCTTGTCGCCCAATTCCATGTACGAAAGCTCGACGGCCTTGTCGATGCGGCCCGGGCGCGTCGAAATAAATTCAACTTCGCCGTCGGGCAGTTTCCGCGGTTGGCCGAGGGCGGGATCGACCTTCGAGATGTCGTTGGTCGTGATGATCGTGAAGACACCGTCCGAGCGTTCGACGCCATCGAGGCAGTTGAGCAGGCAATCGAACGTGAGTGGCGTCATCATGCCGCCGCCACGATCGGAGTTTTTGTCGTCATCCTTTTTCGACGTGAGCATGAAGTTCATGAGGCCGTTTTTGCGGGCGACGTTTTCGCGGCCGTGGAAGACGTTGTCGATATCCTCGATGAGGGCGATGCACGGCACGTTGACTTGCATCTCGTTCCAGGCGCGGAGCAGTTCGTGGTTGCCCATCTCGGCGAGGTTGAAAACGTAGATCGGCATGTTCAAATCTTCGGCGAAAGCGCGGGCGAGCGCCGTTTTGCCAGTTCCCGGCGGGCCGTACAAAAGCCAACCGCGCTTCCAGGCGAGTCCTTTTTCCTGATACCACGACCGGCTCTTGCGCCACAGTTCGACTTCCGTCATCAGCGCTTTGATGCGTTGCGGGAAGATGAGGTTGTCGAGCGCCTTGCCGTTTGTCGTGCGGGCTTTGCCCAGCTCATCGACCTTGGCGTTGATGAGGCGGAAGTGCCCCTGGCAGTACCACGGCAAGCCGTTGCTGCTCGACGACCAGCCGTTGTTGTCTTCCTTTTCGCCGCTCGCGGCGCGCTTGGGGACGTAGTGAATCACGAAGCGGCTACGATCCTCTTCCTCCTCGTCGGCGGCGAACCAGGTTTGGTGATTGCGGTCGGCGCACGCCTTGGTCAAGAGGTCGTCGATGTCGAGCGTGCCGCGGACAAAGGTGATCGTGGAAAAGATCTTCGTGGCGTCCGACGCGTTGTTCTGATTGTTGGCGTTCGTCTTGCGTTCGCGCTGGTTGCTGAATATGAACGGAATCCAGCCGTTCCAGAAGATGATGGCGCGTTGGCCGAACGTTTCGTAAGCGACGAGGCCGTAGCGGCCGTCGCGGCGATATTCCCACCAGGCGCCGTACATGCGGTCGTAGATGCGCGAACGCTGGTAGCGGGCGATGAGGTGGGCGATGATCGCCTCGTGGCCGGGTTCGGTAGGGATTTCGACTTGCTGGATGAAAAGGTTAAGGATTTTCCAGAAGAACGTTTTAATCTGTTCCCAACAGCTGGCAAGCAACCCAACCGCGGTGCCGCCGGCGACGATGTGCCAAATGTCCATGGAGCGAGCCTCGTGCGAAGAATATCGGGCACTCCATTTTACGGCGGGAGGTCAAGGGGGCTGTCCGTCGCTCGCGCGTCCGTAGCCGCGTTCGCCAGAACGCGGGTGGGGCTCGCAACGTCAGCAGGGTTCGCCCGCGTTCTGGCGAACGCGGCTACGGACGGGCCGTCGCGGTTTGCATTTCCGCCGCTCGCTGCTACACTTCTTGAAATGGCGATTGTCCCAGGATGCGCGATGACCCGATCCGATCCGATTCCTGAAGCGCTGCAAGCATATTTGCTCAGCAATGTCGATTTCGACTCGGCTTTGCTGCTTCAGCGCCGGCTGCATTACGATGTGACGGGCCATCGCGACCGGGCCGCGCTGATCGTTTGTGAACATTCGCCGATGATTACCGTGGGCCGACACGGCAGCCATCGACACATGCCCTTGGACGACCGCGGTTGTCCGGTGCGCTGGATGCCGCGCGGCGGCGGTTGTTGGTTGCATACCGGCGGGCAACTCGCTTTGTATTCGACTATGCCGCTCGACCGTCTCGGGCTGTCGATTCCCGCCTATTTGGAGCGGCTGGGATCGGTGGTTTGCCGCGTTTTGGAAGATTTCAGCATTCATCATGGTTTGAACGTGAGCGATGCCGGCGTGTGCGTCGGTCAGCGACCGGTGGCCGCCCTCGGCATCGCCGTCCGTGAACGGGTGACGATGTTCGGCGGCTGCTTCAATATTTGCCCGGACTTGGAACTGTTCCGCGGCATTCGCTGCCATCCGGCGGCGATGGAGCCGATGTCGTCGCTGGAACGCGAACGGCGCGGACCGGTGCGGCTCTCATTAGTGCGCGAACGGCTCGTCGAACATTTCGCGGAAGTCTTCGGCTTCGCCCGGGTTTTGCCGTTTAGCGATCACGTTTTGCTCAATCGCCGTCAACCCGACCGCCAAGTGGCGACCGTCTAAACGGCGAAATGCGCGTCTGTATAATGTCGGCATGCAAACATTGCCGCTCATCGCCGATCCCCCCGCTCGTCGGTTGCCGCCGTGGCTGAAACGTCCTTTGCCCGTCGGCAACGAGAATTTCTTCACGCAATCGCTTCTCGACGAACTCGGTTTGGAAACGGTCTGCGAAAACGCCCGTTGTCCCAATCGGCCGGAATGTTACTCCCGGCGGACGGCGACGTTTATGGTCATGGGAAATATCTGCACGCGGCCGTGCGGATTTTGCTCCGTGCCGCGCGGCGAGCCCGATGTGCTGGCGGACGATGAACCGGAGCGTGTTGCGGAGGCGGCGTTTCGCCTGGGATTGAAGCACGTTGTCATCACGTCGGTGACGCGCGATGATCTGCCTGACGGCGGCGCCGACCATTTTTATCGCTGCGTGACGTCCGTTCGCGCTCGCACGGGCGCCGCCGTCGAGGTGTTGACGCCCGATTTTCTCGGCGACAAAAACGCGATTGATCGCGTCATTGAAGCGCAGCCGGAAGTCTTCAATCACAACACGGAAACGGTGCCGCGTTTCTACAAAAAGGTCCGCGGACGGGCCGACTACCAGCGTTCGCTCGATCTTCTTACTCACGTCAAACGCTCGGCGCCGCAAATCACGACCAAAACCGGTCTGATGCTCGGCCTCGGTGAAACGCGCGAGGAACTGCTGGAAACGCTGGCCGACATTCGCCGCACCGGCTGCGACATGCTGACGCTCGGACAGTATTTGACGCCGACGCTGAAGCACGTCCCGGTCGCTCGTTACTTACCGCCGGCGGAATTCGATGAGCTGAAGGTCCTGGCGAAGATGCTCGGCTTCGCCCATGTCGCCAGTGGGCCGTACGTGCGCTCGAGTTACCACGCCGACGAGATGATCCATGCGTAGCCGGGTCGAACTGCCCGATCTCGGCTGTCCGCAGCCGCGGCTGAGCGTTTGGTACGCTCGCGTTGGCGATCGGGTGCTGGCGGGCGAGCGGCTCGTCGAGATTCTCGTCAATGGAGCGACGATCGACCTGCCGGCGCCAATGAATGGGAGATTGTTAGAACGCCACGCGCAACTCGATGAGTCGCTGACTCCCGGACAACTCCTCGCCATCATCGGCGATGAATAAATGTGGAGCGAGCTTCCAGCTTGCTATGGTGCGAGCTTGCAAGCTCGCACATAGCAAGCTGGAAGCTCGCTCCACATTCGCGGCCTTGAAAATTCAGCGCGTAGTCATAAACCATGATCTCTTCGGCGGCTCTTCCGGGCCGCCGAACAATAACCTCAGTCCTAGTGACGGACCACTGGCAATCCCGCATGGTCGCGGGACGGAGTATTCGTCGGCTGGATATCTCATGATTGAAGTCGATCGCCTCTCCAAGTATTTCGGCCCCGTCCTCGCCGTCGACCGCGTATCGTTCACGGTCGATCGCGGCGAAGTCGTCGGTTTCCTCGGCCCGAACGGCGCCGGCAAAACGACCACCATGCGCATCTTGACGGGTTATCTCCCCGCCAGCAGCGGCATCGCCAAGGTCGCCGGCTTCGACGTCATGGAGCAATCGCTCGACGTCCGCCGCCGCATCGGCTATTTGCCCGAAAGCGTGCCGCTCTACGGCGAAATGCGGGTGGAGGAGTACATTCTCTTTCGCGCCAAGCTGAAAGGCGTGCCGCGCAAGGACCGCATGCGCCGCGTCGATTATTGCCTGGAGCGTTGCCGGCTGAAGGAAGTTCGCCGCCGCTTGTTACAAACGTTGTCGAAAGGCTATCGCCAGCGAGTCGGCCTGGCGGACGCAATGGTCGCCGATCCCCCGATTCTCATTCTCGACGAACCGACCTCCGGCCTCGACCCGTTGCAGATTCGCGAAACGCTCGCCCTCATCAAGGAACTCGGCGAACAACGCACCGTATTGTTGTCGACGCACATTCTGTCGGAAGTCGAAGCCGTCTGCGAGCGCGTCATCATCATCGCCGCCGGCCGCGTCGGCCTAAGCAAAACGCTCGCCGAACTCGAAGCCGAATCAACAACGCTCGTGGAGCTGCAAGGCCCGGAACCTGACGTGGTCACCGCGCTGTGGGGTCTGGAACACGTCAAAAACGTAACGGCCAAATCGGACGGCGACGGCTGGGTCAGCCTCCGCGTCGAAACGACCGGCGAAGCCGACGTCCGCGCCGCGGTTGGCCGCGTCGTCGTCTCCCGCGGTTGGCCGCTACGCCGTCTGGAACGCAAACGCCGCCGCCTCGAAGACGCCTTCTTCGATGTCCTCCGCGCCCAAGACCCCCTACAAGCCGAATCCCCGCGTCCAACCTCAACGACTCCCTCCAGCGACGCCATCCAAGACGCCACCGCCACCCCTGCCACCCCGCAAGCCCCGTAAAGATTTTGTTAGCCGGCTGGGTCATCGCCTGATCGCGAAAGCGATCAGGCGATGACCCAGCCGGCTAACCTGGAGATAAGCATGGCGACACGTTCGATCAAGCCGAAACGCCTTGATGACAATATGCTCAGCGATTGGCAATCGCTCCCCGAGGTGGCCCCGTCGACGACCCGAAAGGAAGGGACCATCGTCGCGCAGATTCTGCTGTTCGTCGGCTTCTTTCTCGCGCTTGTCGGCATCATGTCGATGGTGCCCTTGCCCGATCGCTGGCAATACTTCCTGCCCGCGGGACTCGGCTACATCAGCTTGACTGTCGGCCTCCTCATGATGCTGTACCACTGCCACGTCGATCGCGAGCCGCAGTTTCGGGTGCTCTACACGCTCGGGGCAATGGCGCTCATCGTCATCGCCATCTTCATCCGCTTCCTGGTGATGACGCGCGAAAACGCCGACGCCTATTTTTACGCCATCGGCATTCCCATGCTGTTCGCGGCGCTGGCGTTTCTCATCGGCGTCATCCGCCACGAGCCGGATCTCTCGCGCACGCGGACGCTGCGTTACGGGATTCTCTTCGCCGGCGCGTTGATGCTCGTTTACGCCGCGGTGCGCGGGCACATCAGCGTCGATTTCCTGACGACCGAAGGCATCCTATTCTTGATGCTCGGCCTCGTTTACGTTGGCTCCTTTATCGGCCTCAGCGGCGAACGCGACGAGATGACGGCAAACGTCGCTTGGGTGCTCGTCGGGGCGGCGTCGGCGAATCTGCTCATCGTCATCATCCGCTCGTTTGCGTCGAGCACGTTTTTCCTGCCGGCGGGTTTGATCTTCATCGGCGTGACGCTGGCTGCGTTCCTGATGGCGGGCCTATTGCTCATCGATTGGCCGCTGATCGTGCTCTTCAAACGGGAAATGATGGGCTACTTCTACTCGCCGATCGCCTATTTGGTGCTGGTCGGCTGCGCCATTGTTTTCGGCATCAACATTTACTTCTTCGCGCAAAGTCTGCTCCGGCAGCGCGGCATGATCGAGCCGATCGTCTTCAGCTACATCGTGACGTGGTTCCCGGTGATTTGCGTGATGGTTTTGGTGCCAATCGTCACCATGCGCATCTTCGCCGAGGAGAAACGCAGCGGCAGCCTGGAAGTGCTGCTCACCGCGCCGGTCAACGAATGGACCGTGGTGGCCGCGAAGCTGGGGGCGGCGACGCTCTTTTTCCTCGTCGCCTGGACGCCGTTCTTTTTGTTCACGATTTCCTTGCGAGTTTTCGGCGGCACGGAATTCGACTTCCGTCCGCTGCTCAGCTTTGTCCTGTCGCTGGCCATCAGCGGCTGTGCCTTGGTCGCCATCGGCGTGTTCTTCTCGAGTCTCACCGCGAATCAGTTGATCGCGGCGGTGCTTACCTTCGCAATGATGTTTCTGGCGGTGATCTTTTATTTCTTGCGCGACACCATTCCCGGCAACTTCGGCGAATTCATGGCGGAACTCTCCTTCCTGAGGCTGTGGGAGGAATCGGGCAAAGGGTTCGTGCCGATTAAGCTGTTCGCCTTACATGCCGCGGTGGCCGTGTTTTTCGCGTATTTGACGACGCTGGTGTTGTCGGCTCGGAAGTGGAAATGATTATGAGCAACGCATCGACCTACGCGGCGGCCGCCTCCATCGGGCCGCGCTTCACGGTGGCCGGCGTGATGCTGGGCATCTTGGCCGCCTGGATGAACGCGAATCACGACGACGCACCGTTCGCGCCGATCGCGGCCGTCGGCGTCGTCGCCGCGATGAGCTTCGCCTGGGGCCTCGCGCGTTTGCGCATCGCGCAGGAAGAAGCGGCGGTCGGGCTCGTGCATCGGTCCGGATCGCTCGCGATGATTGGGGCCGTCGTCTTGGCCGCCGTCGCCGTTTGGTGGACCGTCGCCCTCGGATCGGCGGCACTCGGCGAAGTTCTCGGCTTAACGTTTTTCGCGCTCATCGCCGCCAGCACCGGCATTCAATATCTCGGCGCCGAGCGCGGCGACGGCTGGGATCGCGTCCGCTCCTTGCTGCCGGCGATCGGCTTTTTCTTCCTTGTCGTCGGCGCGACGTGTCTCGGGTTGTTCCTGTATTTGACGTTCACGAACGAAACGGCCGCCGAAGGGCTCCCCGCCGAAAATGCACGGCGTCTGGCCGCCGATTGGATTCCGGAAACTGTCGGCCTCTTGTTCTCCGGCTTCGCTCTCTTTTTCGGCGGCTTGTACCTTTACGGCGTGCGCAAATCAGCGCCGGATTCCGAAACGCTCAAATGGGCGTTTCTCGTCATCGGCGTCATGGTCGGCGGCGTCATCGGGTGCGTCAGTCTCGCACGCATCTACACATGGGGTGGCGACCTCTTTCGCTTGGGAACCTTCGCCGGCCCCGAAGCGTGGAAATTCTGGACGATCGCTTACGAATTCCTTTTCGGCGTCGTCCTGATCCTCGCGGCCCTCGGCGCGGCGTTTTCCCGTTCGGGATCATCCGAGGAATTGCGCCGCTCCTATTACCTCGCAGGCGCCATCGGTTCGGCCGCGCTGCTGCTCGCTGGGTTAGGCACGTTCGTCGTGCTGGTCTATTCCCAGGCGCCGTTCAACTTTAGCTGGAGCAAGTCGCGCGGCGTCAGCGTCATTAGCGGCAGTACGAAAAATCTCCTGGCCGGCCTCGAAAAGCCGGTGAAGGTCTACGCCGTGATGAATTCCGGCACGCTCATCTACGACGACCTGTCGCGCTTCCTCGCCAATTGCAAGTTCTTCTCGAATCAATTCGATTTCGAGTTCATCGACCCCGACCGCAGCCCCGAGAAATTCAAGGCGCTCGCGACCCGCTTCACGGAATTAAAGGCGGGGCCGGAAAACCCCTTCGATCGCGACGACGACCTCAGCCGCGGCGTCCTCATCATCTACGGCCAATTGCCCGACGACGTGAAAGCCGCCGTCCCGCACGCCTTCATTCCCGCCAAGCAATTGGTCGAGCAAAAGCAACCCGAAATGGGCCGTGGCGACCCAAGCCAAGTCACCTTCTTGCTGAAAGCCGAGACCGAGATCACCAAGGAAATCGCGAGCCTGACGAGCAAAGGCGAAAAGCGCAAAGTCTACTTCCTGCAAGGGGACGAAGAACTCGACTTCAACTCGTCGGAAAAGCTCCGCCTGCGGAACGACGCCAGCGTCAGCCTGCAAAAATTCGGCGTGGCGGCCTTCGTGGACAAACTCAAAAAGGACCGCTTCGAGGTCGCCGCCGTCAGCTTCGGCATCGCCCCGCCCGACAAAGCCGCCTCCGAAAAGAATCCGCTCGATAAGAGCGACAAGAAGGACATCGTCTACCTCGGCGGCGAACAACCGGGCGCCAAGGTGGATTTGCCGAAAGACTGCACCATGCTCATCATCCCTGGCCCGAGTTCGCCGATTCCCCAGGCGGGGCTCGACGCGCTCGAACGCTTCATGGATGGCGGCGGCCGGCTGATCGCTTATCTCGACGTCTTCGTCGATCGCGGCTTCAGCAAATGGAAAGAAACCGGCCTGGAAGGCTTCCTAAGAAAATACGGCGTCGATGTGGCCAACGAAGTCGTGCTCCGCCTGCCGCAACAGCACGAGGTCGGCGTCTTCGGCAACGATACGCGCGATCCGACGGTGATCCTCGCCGAGACACCGCGTAACCCCAAAGCCCTCGCGGCCAAATTCGCCGACAAGGATTTCGCCTTCTGGACGGCCCGCGTCGTCAAGCCGGGAAATTCGGTCAAGTATCAGGCCGACCCGCTGCTCGTCGTGCCGGCGTCCAAATTCGTGGTCTGGGCCGACGACTCGCCGCGCTCGCTCGGGGATGTGAACCGTTACGTCATCGACCTGATCCAATCGAAGAAGATCTTCCAAATGCGGGCGAAATCCGACATCCCGGTCGCCGTCAGCGTCAGCGAAGGGCCGAAGCCGCGCATGGTCGTCTTCGGCGACGTCGAGTTCATCTCGAACTTCGACATCAGCGGGCCGGACGGCGGCAATTACGATCTCGCCCGCGGCGCCATCGAATGGATGAGCGAACGCAGCTTCGTGGGGCCGAGCCCCAAGGAAACGTCGTGGTATGCGCTGCCGCGCGCCGTCGATTTCAACAGCATGATCTTCGGCGCGCTGTGGACGATGCTCGTCGCCATCGTCCTTCTCGGCGGCGGCGTGTGGTTGATTCGGCGGAAGTAGGTCTTGGTTCGTTTACGTTTCGCGCTCGCTCCATCCCGGCAACGGCGTTATCCCCTGTCGGGAAGCCGCGAGCGCGAAACGTAAACGGCGTTTGAATCGATATCAGAGATTGCCTATATGAACTCTCGCAACACCATCGCTGTCGTCGCCGCGTTCTTGATGATGTTCTGGATCTTCGGCCTCGTCGTCTCGCTCGGCAAAACGAAGGCCGACGAAACCGCGCTCTTTCCCACGCTGAAATCGCTGAGCAACTACGAAATCGACGAAATCCTCGTCGAACGCAAAAAGGCGAAAGAGCCCGACGAATTCCGCTTCACGCGCAACGGCGAGCAATGGAGCCTCGACCAAGGCAAGCAAACCATCAAAGTAGACGCCCTGCGCGTGCGCGAGCTGATGCGCGAGGTGCGCGACGCCCGCCGCGACGAGGAAACCACCGTTCCGAACGACCCCGCCGGTTACGGCATTAAGCCGCCGCGATACGTTATCACTCTGACGGGCCACCCTCCCAAGAAAGACGACAAAAAACCCGATATGACCCGCGAAAAGCAATGGAAGCTGCTCGTGGGCAACGACAGCATCGATAAGAAGTTCGTCTACGTCGCGTCGTCCGACCGCCCCGGCCGCGTCTTCGCCGTGCCGCGCACGTCGGTCAACTCCATCTTCTTCAAAAACGCCAATGATGTGCGTTCGAAACGGCCGTTCGATTTCAGCGAAGCGTCGGTGCAATCGGTCGTCCTTAAGGAGGGAGCCGCCGAATTCGAAGTTAAGAAAACGGCTGGCGGCACGTGGCTGATCGTGAAGCCAAACCTCGGCTACGCCGACTTCGAAGGCGCGCCGCCGGCGAAAGATGCGCCGCTGTCGGCGCCGGCGCCCGAAGGGGCCCTCAAAAGTCTGATCGCCGCCATCGCCGCGGTGCGCGTCGATTCGGAAGACGACTTCGTTCCCCCCGCCAGCGACACGCTGCAACGCAACGACCTCGTCGCCGGCAAGGAACACCTTCGCATTCAGATCTTCAGCGGCGACGAAAAGAAACCGACAGAAGAGACGCTGCTTGTCGGCCGCGAGGAAAAGGATTCCTATTACGCCCGGCTGGCAACGGACGAAGGCACGTTCAAACTCCCTAAGAAACTCCTCGCCCCGATCTTCGAAGCGATCAAAACGCCGGAGAAGTTGCGCAGCCGCGATCTGTCGCCGATTACGATCAAGGAGGCCGACGCCATCATTCTGACGCAAGGCAAAGACGAAGCCCGCATCCTTTCCGGCGGCGATCCGAAGGTGACGCAGGTCGAATTACCCGGCGCCGGCCGGTCGCCGGCGAACACGAAAGCGGTCGAAGCGCTCTTGGAAGCGCTGCAAGGCCGGCGCGACGTGATCGCGTTCAAAGACGTCGCCGATGCCGACGCGGCCAAGGCCGATGCCGAACTCGGATTCGATTTCCCGCAGGCGACGATCGCCGTTTATCTCGGCGGTATCGAGCCCAGTAAGGACGCGTTCGGCAAGGACGGTAAAGATCCGTTCGGCAAGGATCCGTTCGGCAAAGACACCAAGAAGGAAGAACCGACTCTGAAGAAAGACGCCAAGCCCGCTGGCACGTGGCAATTCGGCAAGGCGGACAAAGACCAGGTTTGGGTGAAACGCACCATGGCCGACGGCCCGACAGCGCGTTTCGCCATCAGCAAGGGCGCCTTCGACAAAATCCTGCCGCGCGAAGGGCTGTTGGGCTTTGTCGAGACGTCTTTGCCGAAAGTCAATGCGTTTGACGTGGTGCGCATCGACATCGACCGCGGCGGCAACAAGGTGACGCTCAACAAAAGCGGCGATCGCTGGATGCTTCACGACGCCGCCGGCGACGTCGCTGCCGACGCCAAGAAAGTTGATGAGGTTGTCCGCCAACTCTCCGCCCTGCCGATTCGCCGTTGGGTGAAAAAGATCGACGCGAAAGACGACCTCGATACGTACGGACTGAAGTCGCCCGGCGTCACGGTGACGCTCGGCGTGAAACTCGACAAGCTGAACGCGCAGACGATCGGCAGCGCCCTCGGCCAGTTAAGCGGCGTCATGAACGATCCCGCGTTCGCCGCGCTCGGGGCCGCGTGGAGCAATATCCATCTGGCGGGCGAAAAAGTCGTCGTCAAGTTCGGTAAAGAAGCGACTGACAGCGATGCCGGCGCCCTGTTCGTGCAACACAGCAAGTCCGACCGGTTGAGCCTCGCGCCGGCTATGACAGCGAACTTCCTCCGCGACACCGATTTCCGCGACCGTTCGACGGTGCTGCAGCCTGAAGTGCACATCGCCGCCCTCGCGGTCGGCACACCGGGGTTCCTGAGTGCCAGCCCACTGATCACAGCCCAATTGGGGCGCGGCGGCAGCGGCCAGGTGAAGCAGTTGCGCGTCACGGTGCGGACGCCGGTCGAAGTGCGAACCTTCTCGTTCGCACGTAAGGACAAGAACTGGACCGATCAATCCGGCCTCAAGGAATTCCAGCTCGACGAAGAGAATGTCAACATCCTCGCCGACCTCGTGGGCCGGCTCGATTTCAACCGCATCGTCCTGCTCAAGGGTGGCCCGAAGGCGGACCAGAAGTTGACGCCGAAAGACGCGTCGCTGGTCATCGACGCGACCATGAGCGATTTGACCCCCATCACGTTGACAATCGGCGCGAATTTCGAAGGCATCGGCTACTTCGCCCAATCGTCAACGTGGCCGGGGGCGGTTTTCCTGCTCGATTCAACCCGCGTGCAACCCCTTCTGCGCGGCGCCAGCTTCTTCGCGAAAGAACGCGTGGCGGCGAATTGAGGCCGGACAGTATAATGATGTAGCCCGTTAGCCGGACGCGCAAGCGACAGATTGCACAGCAGGCCCCGTCGCTTGCGCGTCCGGCTAACGGGCGGCGGCGTTCGCGGCACATCCGTCGCTTGCGCGTCCGGCTAACGGAACTCGACATGAAAATCGTCCACTATCCGCACCCGGCTTTGCGCCATCCCGGCAAGCCGGTGACGACTATCGATAAGGACCTCAACCTCAACATTGGCCGCATGAAGGAGCTGATGTACGAGGCCAAAGGCCTCGGTCTCGCCGCCCCGCAGGTGGCGCTGCCGTTCCAGCTCTTGGTCATGAACGTCACCGGCGATCCCAATCAGCCGGATAAAGAGGAAGTCTTCCTCAATCCCCGCATCGTCGAGAAAAAAGGCATTCAGGAAGGCGAGGAAGGCTGCCTCAGCTTTCCCGGCCTCTATCAAGACGTTCGCCGCGCGAAAACGATCAAGGTGCAAGCGTACGACCTACGTGGCCAACCGGTCGAACGCGTTGTCAGCGATCTCGAAGCGCGGGCGTGGCAGCACGAAATCGATCACCTCAATGGCGTTTTATTTATCGATATGATGGGCCCTCTCGCTAAGCTCGCCGCCCGTAAATCGGTCAAGACGTTCGAAAGCGCGTTCCGCCAGGCGCAAGCGAAAGGCCAGATTCCCGCCGACTTGGAAATCGAAAAGGTGCTGGCGGCAATCGAAAAGCAGATGTCGTAAGGGAAAAGACCCCTAATGCGCGTCGTCATGATGGGCACCGGCACTTTTGCCGAGCCGACGTTCGAGGCTTTGCTCGCCAGCCGCCATCAGGTCGTCGGCCTGGTGACGCAGCCCGACCGCGCCGTCGGCGAGAAGCGCGGCAGCACGCGGCAAGTCGGCAAGGGCATGAAGGAAATCGCCCAAGAACGCGGCATTCCCGTCTTGCAGCCGGAGAGCATCAACACGCCAGAAGGCGTTCAGTCGCTTCTGAAATGGCAGCCCGATCTTTTGGTCGTCGCCGCCTACGGACAAATCCTATCGCGCGACGTTCTCGGCGCCGCACCGAAGGGGGGCGTCAACGTGCATGCGTCGCTGCTGCCCAAATATCGCGGCGCGGCCCCGGTGGCGTGGGCAATTTGGAAAGGCGAACGCGAAACGGGCGTCTGCATCATTCGCATGACGACGGGACTCGATGCCGGTGATATTCTCGCCCGCGGCGTGTTGCCGATCGAACCGCACGAAACGGCCGGCGAACTCGAAGCTCGCCTTAGCCCACTCGGGGCGAAATTGGCGGTCGACGTCGTCGATCGGCTCGAAAGCGGTCCGGTCGCCGGGGAGCCGCAAGACAAATCGCAAGCGACCAAAGCGCCGAAGCTGACCAAAGAAATAGGACTCATCGATTGGTTCCAACCGGCGGCGACCGTATCGAATCAAATTCGCGCCCTGCAACCGTGGCCGACGGCGTACACGTTTCTGCAGAGGGCAGGGCAGGGGCCTCTGCGGGTGATTATCGCGCGCGCGGCGGCTATGGACGGGTCGGAGACCCGTCCTATGGAAGACCCGGGGACGATTGTTCGCGATGAAGCGTCTGGCCGGCTTTTGGTGCGCTGCGGCGCGGAAACGCTTCTCGACGTGCTCGAACTCCAGCCGGCCGGCAAACGCCGCATGAACGCCGGCGACTTTCAACGCGGCAATTCGCTGCCGCCCGGTTCGCGTTTCGGCCCGGAGGTCTCGCCGGGGACGCCTTCATGATCGACCGTCCGTTGCGCTGGACCGCGCGAAGCGCGGCCCTTTACATCTTGATGCAAGCGCGTAAGAAAGAGGCCTTCGTCCAAGATTTGCTCGACGCCGCCTTTCGCGATGTTCCGCTCTCAGCCGTCGACCGCGGTTTGGCGACGCAGCTCGTTTACGGCGTCTTTCGCCGCCGCGGCACGCTCGATGGGCTGTTGCGGCACGTCGTATCTCGTCCGCCGCGCGAAGTCGAACCGCTTCTCTGGGAAGCGCTCCGCCTCGGCGTCTTTCAGCTTGTCTACCTATCGCGCATTCCCGCGTACAGCGCCCTCAACGAAACGGTGGAATTGGCGGTCGATTTCGGCGCCCCGCGGGCCAAAGGATTCCTTAACGGCAGCCTGCGTGCGCTCACGCGTCTGCTGACGGACGAAACGATCGCCGAACCGGGCCCGAACGCCATCCCGATGGCGCCCGGTGAATTTCGTCGCCTCACCGAACGCGCGTTTCCGGACCCCGCTGTGCGACCCGTCGAGTATGCATCCGTGGGGCTATCGCTGCCCGACTGGCTCGTGCGCCGCTGGCTTGCGCGCTGGAGTTGGGACGAGGTGATTCGCCTCGGATTCTGGTTCGCCGACCAGCCGCGCTTGTGGCTACGAATCAACATTACGCGCATTTCGCGAGAGGATTATCTGGCCAAGCTCGCCGCCTCGACGATTCCGGCCACCGCCGGCGACCATCCGCAAGCGGTGGCCGTTGACGCCAGCGTCCCTATCCGCGAGTTGCCCGGCTACGCCGATGGTTGGCTCGTCGTGCAAGACCCGTCCGCCATGCTCGTCGCCTCGGCTCTGAACCCGCAACCGGGTTGGCGCATCTTGGACCTGTGCGCCGCCCCCGGCGGCAAGGCGACGCACCTCGCCGAGTTGGCGAACGACCAAGCCCGCATCGTCGCCTGCGATCGAGACGCCAAGCGCCTCGAACCGCTCACGGCGACGATCGCCCGGCTTGGGTTGAACAATATCGAAGTTATTACCCTTAAGGACAATGACGACCCGCCCGGCGCCTTCGACGCGGCGCTCGTCGACGTGCCGTGCAGCAACACGGGTGTTCTTGGCCGCCGCCCCGAAGCTCGCTGGCGCTTGTCCGAAAAAGAGATCGCTCGATTGGTTCCATTGCAGACGAGGCTTCTCGCGCGCGCTTGCCGCCACGTGAAGCCCGGCGGGGTCATCGTCTATTCGACGTGCAGCATCGAGCCGGAGGAAAACGCCAACGTGATCGCGGCGGCGCTGCAAGCGGACAAGCGATTGAGGCTTGAGGCCGAGCAATGGTCAACTCCCGGCCAACCCGCGGATGGCGGTTATTGGGCGCGCTTGCGCATTGTCAATTAAATAAAGCTAATAGCTGTTAGCTAAGAGCTATTAGCTAATAAAAACAGGATCGCCGCCCGCGCCTTACTTCTTCTCGTGATGCCCCCCAAACTGAAACCTCATCGCCGACAGCAGCTTATCCCCGAAATCCGCTTGCCCGCGCGAGCTGAAGCGTTCGAACAGCGCTGACGTCAAGACGTGCGCCGGCACCGCTTCGTCGATGGCGGCTTGCACCGTCCAACGACCTTCGCCCGAATCCGATACTTTGCCGGCGAACCGTGATAACTCCGGATCTTGCATGAACGAAATCGCGCACAGGTCGAGCAGCCAAGACGGAATGACGCTGCCTCGCCGCCACAATTCAGAAATTTTGCCAAGGTCGAAGTCAAACTGGTAATGTTCCGGATGGCGCAGCGGCGTCGTTTCGGCGTCGTGGCTGTGGTCTTCCTTGCCGATGTTGGCGTGGCGCAGGATGTTGAACCCCTCCGCGTATGCGGCCATGAGGCCGTATTCGATGCCGTTGTGAACCATCTTGACGAAATGGCCCGCCCCATTGGGGCCGCAGTGCAGATAGCCGTGCTCGGCGGTGCCGGCCGATTTGTCGCGGCCCGGAAGACGAGGGGCCGAATCGGCGGGGGGCGCGAGCGTGGCGAAGATCGGGTCGAGCCGTTTGACGACGTCGTCCTCGCCGCCGATCATCTGGCAGTAGCCGCGCTCCAAGCCCCAGACACCGCCGCTGGTGCCGCAATCGACATAATGAATTCCCTTGGCCTTGAGTTCATTGGCGCGACGAATGTCGTCGATGTAGTAAGAATTACCGCCGTCGATGAGGATGTCGCCGGGGCTGAGCTTGGCAACGACCGATTCGATCGTTTTGTCGACGACACCGGCGGGGACCATCATCCACACCGCCCGCGGCGTTTTCAGCTTTTGTGCGAACTCGTCGAGCGTCGTGGCGGCAATGGCCCCTTCCTTCGCCAGCGCCGCGGCGGCCGCCGGGAAAACGTCGTAAACGACGCATTCATGCTTGCCGCGCATCAGCCGGCGAACCATGTTGGCGCCCATTCGGCCCAGGCCGATCATTCCGATTTGCATGATGAATCCTCGATGGTTTGGCCTCGTTTAGCGTTTTCTTTGGCGATAACGGCGGATCAGTGCATTGGTCGAGCTATCGTGCTCCAGCTTCCCTTCGGTGGCGCTTTCCAGTTCCGGCATGATCTTCATCGCCAGTTTCTTGCCGAGTTCGACGCCCCATTGATCGAACGAATCGAGATTCCAAATTGCCCCTTGGACGAAAACGCTGTGCTCGTACAGCGCCACCAATTTGCCGAGGGCCGCGGGCGTCATCACGTCGAGCAGGATCATGTTCGACGGCCGATTTCCCTCGAAGACGCGGTGAGGCACGAGCCAATCGGGCGTGCCTTCCGCTTTGACGTCGATGGCTGCCTTGCCGAACGCCAAGGCTTCGGCTTGCGCGAAGAGATTGGCCATTAGAATGTCGTGATGCCGGCCGAGCGGGTTGAGCGAATGGCAGAAGCCGAGGAAATCGCAGGGGATCAGCTTCGTTCCCTGGTGAATGAGTTGGTAGAAGGAATGCTGGCCGTTCGTGCCCGGCTCGCCCCAATAGACGGGGCCGGTTTGATAATCGACGTGCGTGCCGTCGAGGGTCGTCGATTTACCGTTACTTTCCATCGTCAGTTGTTGCAAATACGCGGGGAAGCGTTTCAGATATTGATCGTAGGGCAATACGGCGATCGATTGCGAGCCGAAAAAGTTTGCGTACCAGATGGTGAGCAGTCCCATCAAAACCGGCAGGTTCTTGTCGAGCGGCGCCGTGCGGAAATGCTCGTCCATTTGATGGAAGCCGTCGAGCATGTCGCGGAACAATTCGGGGCCGATGGCGATCATGGTCGAAAGGCCGATGGCGGATTCCATCGAATAGCGGCCGCCGACCCAGTCCCAGAATTCGAACATATTCGCCGTGTCGATGCCGAACTTCGAAACTTCGGCGGCGTTTGTCGACAGCGCGACGAAATGTTTTGCGACCGCTTCCTTCGCGGTGAGCGAGCGCAGGCACCATTCGCGGGCGGTCTGCGCATTCGTCATCGTTTCGAGCGTCGTGAATGTCTTCGAAGCGACGATGAACAGCGTCTCGTCGGCGGACAAATCGTGCACGGCCTCGGCGAAATCGGTGCCGTCGATGTTCGAGACGAAGCGAAACGTCAGGTCGCGTCGGCTGACGTGGCGCAGGGCTTCATACGCCATCACCGGCCCCAGGTCGGAACCGCCGATGCCGATGTTCACGATGTTTTTGATCGGCTTGCCGGTATGCCCGGTCCAACTGCCATCGCGAATGCGTTTGGCGAAGGCGCTCATCTTGTCGAGCACGGCGTGGACCTGCGGCACGACGTTTTCCTTGTCGATCTCGATGGCCGCCGTCCGCGGGGCGCGCAGGGCGACGTGCAAGACGGCCCGGTTCTCGGTGATGTTGATTTTGTCGCCGCGGAACATGGCGTCGATTTTGGCGCGCAGGCCGCGTTCCTCGGCGAGAGCGACGAGCAGTTTGAGCGTTTCGTCGGTAACGCGGTTCTTCGAATAGTCGAGAAAGACGCCGGCGGCTTCGAGGGTGAAACGTTCGCCGCGCCGCGGGTCGTCGGCGAACAGTTGGCGGAGATGGAGCGGTTCGACCTTGGCAAAGTGGGTTTGCAGAGACTTCCAGGCGGTGCATTGCGTGAGCGACATGCGAAACCTCCAGTTAGCCCGAAGCGCCAGCGAGGGATTGCCGCGAGTGGCGGCGCCGTTATTGCGTGAGGCGACGCCGCGCCGCTCCGTGAGCGGCAGCTAAACGATCGTGCGAACTTCGACCCGGTCGGCATGGCCGACCACGATGGTGCTCGCCATGTTCAAAAACAACCCCGTATCGACGACGCCGGGAATGCGGCGCAGCGCCGTCTCCAAATCTCGCGGTCGATCGAGTGGGGCAATTCGGCAATCGAGAATGTAATTGCCGTTGTCGGTAACGAACGGCCGATCGCCGGCCAAGCGCAGTAACGGGTCGCAACCGTGGCTCGGCAAAATACGCCGGCATGGCCCAAGCGCGAACGGGATGATTTCAATCGGAAGCTTGCCGCGTTGCCCTAATTTGTCGGCCAATTTTTCGGCGCCGACCAAGACGACGAACGACTTCGACGAACCCGCGACGATCTTCTCGCGCAAAAGGGCGCCGCCATAACCTTTGATGAGATTGCCGGCGGGATCAACTTCATCCGCGCCGTCGAAATCGACGTCGATGTGGGCTACGTCATCGAGCGATGTCAACGGAATACCGAGCTGTGCCGCGAGGGCTTCGGACGATTGCGACGTCGGCACACCGCGAACGTTGAGATTGGCTTGGGAAAGAGCGTGAATAAACGCGGTGGCAGCCTTGCCCGTGCCAAGACCGACGACGCCGCCGGCGGGGACGAATTCGAGCGCCTTGCGGGCAACGCGTTCGATTTCCGGCGGAACGGGCGACATGCTTGTCTCCGGTTTCGATTGCCGTTTCGCGCTCGGATTGCCGACGATGGGTGACGATTCGGACGAAATCAGCGAGCGCGAAACGGCAAGCGGCGAAATCACATTTTCCCTTTGGTGAGTTGCTTCTTCGCGGCGGCGACGACGGCGTCTTTGGTGAACCCGAAATGTTTCAGCAAATCCTTCAGCGGCGCCGACGCCCCGAACGTGCGCATACCGACATGGCCGCCCTCGGCGCCGGTGTAGCGCTCCCAGCCGAGCGTCGCCCCCATTTCGACCGAGACGCGCGCCGTCACGGCACTCGGCAGCACGCTTTCGCGATACTCCGGATTCTTTGCGCAATAGTTCTCGAATATCTCCCACGACGGCATGCTCACGACGCGAGCCTTCACGCCTTCGGACTTGAGCTGTTCATACGCATCCACGCACAGCGGCACCTCCGACCCACTGGCGATCAGAATCACATCCGGCTTGCCGCCCGCATCCGCCAAAACGTACGCGCCGCGCTGCAATCCGTCGGCCGCGCCATATTTTGTCCGGTCGAGCGTGGGCAACGCTTGCCGTGTCAATGCCAGCACGACCGGCTGATGCTTCTGCGGCATGATGTACTTCCACGCCTCGACGACTTCGTTGGCGTCGCCGGGTCGAATGGTGACGAGCCCCGGCATCGCCCGCAGCGACGCGAGATGTTCAATTGGCTGATGCGTCGGCCCATCTTCGCCGACGCCGATCGAATCGTGCGTGAAGACGTAAATGACCGGCAATTCCATGATCGATCCGAGCCGCAACGAACCGCGGCCATAGTCGCTGAAGATCAAAAAGCCCGCCCCGAATGGGCGGACCTTCGACAGCGACATGCCATTCATGATGGCCCCCATCGCATGTTCGCGAATGCCGAAGTGGAAGTTTCGTCCGGCGTACGAACTGGCTTCGAACGACTTGTCGAAATTCAGATTTGTCTTCGTCGACGGCGCAAGGTCCGCGGAACCGCCGATCAGCCATGGCACGTTCTTGGCGAGAACGTTCAGCACTTTCCCCGATGAATCGCGCGTCGCCAGCCCTTTGGCGTCGGCCGGGAACGGCGGAATGTCTTTCGTCCAATTCGACGGCAGATCGCGATTGTGCATGCGGTCGATCTGCTCGGCCAAATCCGGATATTGTTTGCGATAGTTGGCAAACGCGATCTGCCATTCTTGCCGCAGCGACGCGCCGCGAGCGCCGATGCCTTTTTGGAACAATTGATAGACCCCGTCGGGGACGAGGAATTTCGCGTCTTCGGGCCAGCCGTAAACCTTCTTCGTCGCCTTCACCTCCTCTTCGCCGAGCGGCTCGCCGTGGGCGCCGTGCGTGTCTTGTTTCTTTGGAGCGCCCCAGGCGATGTGGCTGTCGACGACGATCAAACTTGGTTTGCCTTTGACCGTTTTGAATTCCTTAAGAAGCTTTTCGAGAGTCGCCGTGTCGTTCGCATCCGTCAAATGGGCGACGTGCCAACCATAGGCCGCGAAGCGGGCCTTCACGTCTTCGCTGAACGCCAGCGACGTTTTGCCTTCGATCGTGATGTGATTGTTGTCGTACAGCCAGCACAGATTATCGAGCTTGAGATGGGCGGCGAGCGACGCGGCTTCGCTGGAAATCCCTTCCATCATGCAGCCGTCGCCGCAGATGGAGAAGACGTCGAAATCGAACAGCGTGAAGCCGGGCTTGTTGTATTGGGCCGCGAGCCATTTGCCGGCGATCGCCATGCCGACGCTGTTTGCCAAGCCTTGGCCGAGCGGGCCGGTCGTCGTTTCGACGCCGCTCGTCAAGTGGCTTTCAGGATGGCCCGGACAAAGGCTGCCGAGCTGTCGGAAGCGTTTGATATCCTCCATCGGCACAGCCAAGTCGGATGTGCCCGGCTTCTTGACGCCGGCGAGATGCAGCGTCGCGTACAGAAGCATCGACGCGTGGCCATTCGACAGGACGAAGCGGTCGCGATTGTCCCATGCTGGATCAGCGGGATCGTAGCGCAGAATCTTCTGGTAAAGCGTGAAGGCTACCGGCGCCAAACCCATCGGGGCCCCAGGGTGGCCGGAGTTCGCCTGTTGGACGGCGTCCATGGCGAGCGTGCGGATGGTGTTGATGGCCAGCGTTTCCAGTTGGGCGTCGGTCGCCATGGGACTTCCTTAAGAGCGATGCGATTGCGTATGCGGTTAGGATAGCAACTGACCGAGCTGTTAGCTATTAGCTCATAGCTGTTAGCTTTTTACATTCCCTTCAGGTCGCAAAGCCAGCGATTATTGCAGCCCCCGCTCCCAATTGGCCGCATGCCCGCCGGGCACAGCACGGCCCGCGCGGATCAATCGCCAGGTGCGCTGTACGTCGGCCGGCTCGTATTTGCGATAAATGAAATCGGCTCGCAACGCCCGCGCCCCCGCTTTGGCGAGTTCGCCGAGCCGCGGCGACAAGCAATACGGCCCCTGATTGAGCACGATCGTGCGGCAATGATAATCGAGGGCCGTCACTTTTTCGCCGTGGCTCGATTCCATTTCCATGCTCTCGAACGAGCAATTCGCTTTCCCTGGGCAGCCGCCGATGAGGTTGGCGTAGGCGCACGATTCCGCGAGGAAGAGCGGCGTATCTTGATGAATGATCAAAACCGCTCGGTCGCCGAATTCGTTCCACAGCGAACGGCTGTTCGCGAAGCCGTCTTCTGGAGAGAGCGTGAATTTCGAGATGCCCATTTCCAGCAGCTGCCGCGCGGCGAGGCGGTTGAGAACGTAAAGTGACCAGTCGGCGGCGATGTCGAGTCCCGTCGTGCGGAGGTCGGCGTTGCAGAGATACGACAGACCAGAGACATTGCCGATTTCCCATTTCTTCCAGCCGGCGTCGCGCAATGTTTCGATTTTGTGGATGAGACCGCGTTCTTCCCAGGCCCGCGTAAGCGGCGGCAGGGCGAGGCGGATCCGGTCTTTGCCGACAGCCGCGGCAAGCGTATCCAGCCTGTCGCGCAACAATGCCGGATGATCGCGGGCAATATCGATGGTGAGTTCATCAACATCGCGGAAGTCGTCAGCGTCGAAGGCGTCGAGAAAACCGATGCGATCGACTTTCAGCGACCAGAGAAATTCCGTACCGCGGCGAGCGAAGGGCGTCAGCCCTCCGCGGGAAGCCGCCCCTGGTTGCGATTCATCAATCCGCGAGGGGGGACGTCCCTCGGAGGGCTGACGCCCTCCGCTCGCCGAATTCTGCACGTCGGATAGAAATGTTGCACGGGCGGAATCGAGCGCCGCTTCCAATTCGGCCAAAACTTGTCGCCGCAATGTATTGAGCCGCGATACGGGAATAAAAGCGCCCGCATCGTTATTTATCACGATCGACGCCAATTCGAACCGGCTGCCGCCCAGCCGCGCGAAAGCATCGCGCAAGGCGGCGTCCATCTTTGTCGCGTCGAGCGTCTCGGCGAACGGGCCGGCGAGCGTTTGCCGAACTTCGATTGGATTCTCCGCCCACGGCTTCTCGTGCGTCCGCGCCGTGACGACGATTTCTTCCAGTGACAACGCAATGTCAATCTCGACCGGCCGTCGAATTGCGAACAAGCCCGGCTTCGGACGATGGAACTTGTAGCGCTGTTTCACCTCCTGCGACGACGAGCAATAAATGGGACTGCCGACCGGAATCATTGGGGCTTCGCGCGGCAGCACCACCTCGATCGAGGCGCCGGCGGCGACGGTCAACGTTTCTTGCGGCTTACGGCTGCCCAGCTGCCAAAGGCGATCGACGGCGAAGCCGAACGGCTTTCCCTGCGTCGGCAGATCGATCTGCAAGCCGTCATGTTTTTGCAGCGCCCGCGACGTCCGAAAGCGCAGGCGGCGCTCGCGCCCGTCCGTAACGGCTTCGACGCGTCCGATCGGCGTGCCGCGGTGGCCGACGGTGTCGCGGTCGGCGACTTCCTTATCTTTGTGCGAATTGACGAATAGCCCGGTCCACGGCCGGCTGAAGACGGTTTGCAAGTCCGCCTCGCGGGCGGGGCGTTCGTCGTCCGACAACCGGCCATCGAGCAGGCGTCGGTAATAATCCGTGGTGGTGGCGACGTAGAGCGGACTTTTCTTCCTGCCTTCGATCTTGAAGCACGAGACGCCGCTGGCGCGCAGCGACGGCAAATGATCCGGCAGGGCGAGATCCTTCATCGAAAACGGAAACCCGCGGCGCGGATCGCGGCGGACGTCGCTGCCATCGCGCAACGTCAATGGAGCGCCCGTGACTTCGAAATCGTCCCGGCACGAATACGAACATTTGCCGCGATTGCCGCTACGGCCGAGCGTCTGGGCCGAGAACAGGCACAAGCCGCTGTACGAGTAGCAAAGAGCGCCGTGGATGAAGACTTCGGTTTCGACATCGCCGGCGCCGGTGATGGCATCGACTTCCTCGAACGTGAGCTCGCGGGCCAAGACGACGCGCTGGAAGCCGAGCTGACGCATCGCTTCCGCCCCCGCGCGGTTGTGAACCGCCAGTTGCGTGCTCGCGTGCAGTTCGAGGGACGGGAAATACTTGCGGATCGCGAAATAGACGCCCAAATCCTGGACGATAATGGCGTCGACGCCGATGGCCGTCAGGTGGGCGAGGGCGTCGATCAGCTCCGGCAGCTCGTCTTGGCGGATGAGCGTGTTGATGGTGACGAAGACGCGCCGCTGCGGCGATAGGCTGTGGCCGTAAGCGGTGATTTCGGAGACTTCGTCGAGGGTGAAATTCTCGGCCTCGGCGCGAGCGGAAAACTTCTTGAGGCCGAGATAGATGGCGTCGGCGCCGAAATGAAACGCCGCGAAACCGGCGTCGAGGCCGCCGGCCGGAGCGAGCAGCTCGACGTGGCGGTCGCCGGCCTCGGGTGTTTTCGCGGGAAATGCGAAGGCTTCGAACGCGCCGGCGGCGTAGTCGCCTTGCGGAAGCTCCGGCTCCGGACCTTGAGCGGCCAGCGGCAGCGGAGCGGCGGGACGCAATCCCTGCCAACTCGGCGTTTCCGGCGCGGGCGCGATGACGGGCAACGAAAGGGGCGTCGGCACGGCGATTCTGTTCCTTTCCGAATGTGCCTCTATTTTAACGCCCCGTTCGACGGGCGACTATGTGGCGGCGCGTTTTCAACGCGCCGAGATCGCCGCTTGCGGCTTAACGTTCGCGCGATCCCATGCGAACGCTAAGCCGCAAGCGGCGGATCCGTCACCTATCGCCGATCTTCTTCAGAGCTCCCTTTATCGCCGAGTCGCGCACGTATTGCTGATAAGCTTCGCGCAATTGCGGAAACTCGCTCTCCTTGGCGGCGACGACTTGCAACGTCATGCTCCCCATTTCATCGGTCGATTCCTTGCCCCAACGAACGCGCCGCGGCGGGCTCGTGGGATTGCGCGGATTGTCGGCGGAGTTGTCGTAGCTAATGCGTACATCGAGCTTCGTTCCCTTGGGAAGATCGACGAAGTCCTTGAACGCATATTGTTCCTGCCAGCCGAAATCCCAATCGGTGATCTTGAGAAGCGTCTTGGCGCCGCCATCGGGAAGCGTGGCCGTCAGGTTGAACGACTTCGCGATGTAATGCGCGTGGGCGCTGACGCCGAACGCTTTGACGTCAATGGGCAGCACGTAAGAATCCTGAATCGTAAAGCCCGTTTTGCCGGCGGGAATGTCGATGCCCGCCAAGATGCCGAAGCCGAACGGGACTTGCACGGACGTGAATCGCTGCACGGGCGCCTTGTCGGTGAAATAAAGGGCGATGGTGGACGCTTCATCTTCGGCTTTGCCGGAGGTATGAAAATGCGTCGACAGGACGATATCCGAGCCTTTCGTGACGCGATAGGCAAGGCCGTCCGGCAAAGCACGCGCCTGAGCGCCGAGCGCCCAGCCGCCGATGCCTTTCATGCCTTCCGTTCCCGTATTGCCGGCCAGGGCGCTAAGGCCGCCGAGGGCGCCGAGCGACCCCTTCTTATCTTGCCCGCCGACGCCGCTCATGCTGCCCGACAGGCCGACCTGGCCGCTGGCTAACTCACGCTTCGAGGTCTCGCCGGTCGGATCGAGGAAGAAGAGTGAATGATGGACCACCGCTGGCGCACTCGGCCGAAAATCGATCGCCTTGATCCACTTGTCTTCCGGAAGATTCAACGGGATCGCGAAATTGCGATAAATGTCGCGTCCCTCCGCGGGAACATGAAACGCCTTAGGCATTTTGACGACCAGATCGGGTGGGCCAAGCGTCCACTCGGCCGCGAACACCGGCGGCGTCGGCGCCTTATCCGGGTCTCCCTCGGGCATGCCGGTGTCGAACCATTTCTTGATGGTCGCGATGTCCGCTTCGGTCAAGCGGCGCTCGTTGCGGAATGCCACGTCCCCCTTTTCCGCTTTCCACGGCGGCATTTGCTTCGACTGCGTCGTTTGCGCGATCAGCCTGCCACGCTTCTTGGCATCGCCGTACGACAGCAATGGAAACGGCGCCGCTTGGCCGGGACGGTGGCACGAGGTGCAATTCGCGTAGAGAATCGGCGCGACGTCGCGGTTGAACGTCGGATCGATTTCCTTGGCGAGTAGGGATGATTCCATCGCCGCGAGGGCGAAGAGGGTGAACAGGCTGCTTTTCATGATGATTCCTTGGGAACGTAGCCCTCTCGCTCCGCGAGAGGAAGCCACCGTCGCGCCAGGAGGGACACGTCTCCCCAGGGACTTTCCAGCACATTGGGATCCTAAGCTTAGAATTCCACGTGGACAAGTTGTCGCG
>JADMIO011135744.1_pt1 | contig 76030 bp, 79 predicted proteins | sample 8958161 | NCBI WGS metagenome assembly JADMIO01 (sample SAMN16585339, study PRJNA669376) | soil metagenome | isolation source: Crop rotation soil | place: USA: Cullars Rotation, Alabama | collected 2011
GACAACTTGTCCACGTGGAATTCTAAGCTTAGGATCCCAATGTGCTGGAAAGTCGGCTCATTGCGCGTCGCCCTGCCGCCCGGCGCCTTCCTGCAGGCCAGCGCGGAAGGCGAAGAGGCATTGTGCCGTTTTGTGACAGATAATGCGGGCGATGCTAGAAATGTCGCCGACCTGTTTGCCGGATGCGGCACCTTCGCCGGGCGCCTGCTGGAAAAAGCTGCGCAGATCACTGCCGTTGAAAACGACGAAGACGCCGTGCAGGCCCTCACCCAAGCCGGGCGCGATCATAAAAACCTGCGTACCCTTAAACGCGACCTCTTCTGCGGCCCGCTGACAACGAAGGAACTGGAAGCGTTCGATGCCGTCGTGCTCGACCCGCCGCGCGCCGGAGCGCGCGAGCAGTGCGCGGCCCTAGCCATTTCCACCGTGCCGCGCATTATCGTCATATCCTGTGATCCCGGAACATTCGCCCGCGATGCGCGCATTCTTTGCGAAGGCGGCTATACGCTGCAGAAGCTGGTCCTCATCGACCAGTTCGTCTGGTCGGCGCACGTGGAGCTGGCTGCCTTCTTCGCCCGCTTCTGAAAAATCCATATTTTTAGGGAAACGCGCATTGCGCCCGCGCGTTAGTTCGGGAATAATAAAGAGAGTTTAGTATCTTGACGGATCTCATGGATATTTTCCTCAATACCATCTTTATGGACGAGCCGGTCTGGCTCTGGCTGGTTTTCGGCACGATCGTGGCGGTCCTGCTTGTTCTCGATCTTGGCTTCCTGCACCGCGACAACCATGAAATCGGCGTTCGTGAGAGCCTGCTGCTCTCCGGCGGCTATATCAGCATCAGCCTGCTGTTTGGCCTATTCGTCTGGTGGCGGCTGGGGAACGAGCCGGCGCTGGAATATTATACCGGCTATATCATCGAAAAATCACTGTCGATGGATAATATTTTCGTGATGGCGATTATTTTCTCCGCCCTTTCCATCCCGCGCAAATACCAACACCGCGTCCTGTTCTGGGGCGTGGTCGGCGTCATAATTTTGCGCGGCCTGATGATCGGGATCGGGTCGACACTGGTCCACCAGTTCCATTGGATCCTTTATATCTTCGCCGCCTTCCTGCTTTTCACCGGAATCAAGCTCCTCTTCATGAAGCATGCGGGCGACCATTCGCAGGAGGTGCAGAACAACCCGATTATCAAGTATTTACGGGGCCATTTCAAAATCAGCGAAACACTGCATGAACAGCATTTCTTCGTCAACCTGCCGGTTTCAGACGGACGCATGGTGCGTCACATGACGCCTCTGTTCCTGGCGCTCGTCACGGTCGAATTTGCCGACCTGATTTTTGCCGTCGATTCCGTGCCCGCCATTTTCGCCATCACCACCAACACCTATATCGTCTATACCAGCAACATTTTCGCCATTCTGGGATTGCGCGCGCTTTATTTCGCACTCTCGGCGATGATCGAGCGCTTCGCTTATCTCAAATACGCGCTGGCGCTGATCCTGATTTTCATCGGCTCGAAAGTCTTCATGGTCGATTTCTTCAATATGGAGAAATTCCCGGCATCGGTCTCGCTGGGCGTGACAATCGCTTTATTGGCCAGCGGGGTGGTGTTTTCGCTGTATAAGACGAGGAAAGCCCCCCCGGGCTAGCCAATTTATCTTGCCTTATTTACGTAAATATAGTATTTCTTATACCCGGAGAGAAAAATGGCCTTTTCGGAACAGAAAATCAATGAGATCGCGGCATATCATCCGGCTCTGCTCAGATACCTTTTCACACTGACAAGAGACGTTAATGAGGCAAAGGATATGGCACAACAGGCAATCCTGAACGCCTTGGATGCCAGCGAGAAAGGTTTGGAAGAGCCCAGACATGTTCCGGGCTATATGAGAATGACGGCGCTCAATGCGTGGCGCATGGAATTAAGAAGAAGAAAAGCGGAAACGGAAAAATTCGCCGGTAAAGATGGCGTGCGGGTAGCGTTTGACAAGACAGTTCTATCTCTCAAGCAATCCGTTTCTATATCAGAAGTTTTAACAGTCGCAGCTATAAAGGACAGACTGCTCACTCTTACCCCTCTGTATCAAGAAGCGTTCGAACTTCGTTACATAGAAGGTCATACCCTTGAGGAAATTGCCGAAATGCGTTCTGTATCCACGGGTACTCTTAAACGCCAAATGTTTAAGCTTAGGGAAAAACTCGCGGATTTCGATCCTGGATTGAATTAATATTGTAAAAGCAAAAAATGGCTCTTTCATAAGACACTCTAAAAGAAATGATGGATTCCAGGGGCGATTTGATTGCCGCGCTTAGGACGCAGCGGAGTGTTTTCGCTATATAAAACCAAAAAAGCTTAATAAAATTAAATATTTACATTAATTACATAAAAAACACCAATTTATATAAGAAAAAGATTGTATTTTATTTTCATATTACTATATATGAGATATGCCCTGGTCAGAAAAAATTATGACTCAAATCGAGGAATACCGGCCCGTCCTGATCGGTATGATAAACCGACGCACGCGGAATAGAGCAACGGCGGAAGATTACACGCAGGAAGTCATGTTACAAGCCTGGCAAGCCAGTCAAAAAGGCCTTCCGGAACCAGAATATATACGCTCCTATATGGGAAAAATCGCCATTAATATTATGAAGGAAAAGTGGCGAACAGAAAGAAGAAAGGAGAGACATTTGCAAGAGAGCATGGCTAACGGCAAGATGGTCTCTGCAAAGCCGGCATTTGATCAAGAGTGTCCGATCGCCGTGCAATCCGGCTTTATGCTGGAAGATTTAACGATCGAGGCTATAAAGAAAAAACTGCGCACTCTTACCCCCTGGTATCAAGAGGTGTTCCAACTTTATTACGTAGAAGGTCACACCTTTCAGGAAATTGCCGACATGTGTTCCGTGACTACGGGACGTTCCGTGACTACGGGAACTCTTAAAAAGAATATGTTTAAGCTTAGGGCAAAACTGGCGGATCTCGATCCTGGACTGAATTAATATTATAACTGTAAAAGCAAAAATGATCCTTTCAGAAGACACCCTAAAAGAAATGATGGATTACAGGGGCGGCTTGATTGCCGCGCTCATAGTGAAGATGGGAGCCAGCTACGAGGATGCGGAAGATTACGTGCAGGATGCTCATTTAAAAACCTGGGAGATCGCTGAAAAAACCGGCAAGCAGCCCGAACATATTAAAGCCTATACGAGACAGGCCGGAATCAATGCATGCATCATGGCCTATAGGGCAGCAGAAAGCAGAAGGAGAAACGATAAAGGCGTTTCGCGGACTGACCTGGAAGAAGCTGGCCTCGGACCTGCGCTTCAAAATTTCACTCCTGAAGTTTTAGAACAATGCCTAGCCCTGGATGCTATTTTTAAAAGAGTCGCCGAAAGAGGCGAGAGAAGCAAAACGATATTGGACCTTCACCTAGAAGGCTATATCTCTGAAGAAATTTCTGACCTTTTAAAGATAGCTCCATCCAGCGTAAGAAGCTCCATACGAAAAACTCTCATTGACCTACGCTCTACCCCGGAGATCCGGGCGCATATCGCACCATTCGTTAAACTGGAAAATCCCTAGGGGGAGTTATTTTCATATTGCTTGACGTTTCTGTCTCCATGTTTTATTGAAAGACTCTTATACCGGAGAATTCCCATGAGTGCCCCTGACCTTACGCGGGAGATGAAGTTTAGAAACATGGCGCGCTGGCAGCCGCGCTGCGGCGCCGTGCGCCTGCAAAATACGACCCTTCTCAATCCCGGTAATGGCGGCCTGTTTCCGGCGCTGCAGTTTCTTAGAAATAAACTGGTTAATGAATTCGGGCTCGTATCGCCGATCCTGCAAGGTGGGGCCATACGCGATGCCTATGCGCGAAATGTTTTGGGATACAGCGATGTCCAGACCTCGGACTGGGATTTTCTTTTCGATCTCAGGGCCAGCACCATTCTGAGCGAAGGCGATGTCTATGGCTTGCTCAGACGCATGGAAATCGGGGGTTTGCCGCGCAGACCGGAAAAAGGCCAGGACAAGGGCAAGGCAAACCCGGAGATCCTGACCGGCCAAGGCGAGGATGGCCAAAATCATATGATTGTGACATACCGGCTTATCTTTAATGAATTACAGATGCCCGTCGACCTGATCGGCAACAGCGCCTTTAAATATGAGGCCAGCGAGATTGCGACAATCGGCGGACACTCGATCAGCGCGGCAGCGATGGATGCCGACGGCAATATCTGGGTCGATCCAAATTTCGAAAGCGATTTTGAAACGAAAATCTTCCGCTGTTATCCAAAAGATCCGGCGTACGTCGAATTCAGCCGGGACAAACATCTGTCCAAAATCAACGGGAAATTCGGCGGGGGATTTACCTTTGTGCACCATCCGGAACCTTAAGGATTGCCTGCGAATTCTGTGGCAATAGCTCTTGTAAACCACAATATATTGTGTAAATCTTTGATTCCTGCCACTAAATCTGTGGCGGGATTCTAACCGCGACGTTTGCCGGACTTATCCGCTTTTTCCTGCCCGATTCTCTTAAAAAAGACTCCGGCGAGAGGTGTTTCATGTCATAGACTTCGCCCTATAAAACGATTCGAAAAACAGGAGTAATTCATGGCCAGGAAACCCATCGACGATCGCGACCATTCCCAATCTCCTTTGCTGATCGAGCGTCATGTCTATAAGCCGTTTCTTTATCCCTGGTGTTATGAAGCCTGGCTGACGCAGCAGCGCATTCACTGGCTGCCGGAAGAGGTGCCGCTGGCCGAGGACGTCAAGGACTGGAAGACGAAACTGACGCCGTCCGAACGCCACCTGACGACGCAGATTTTCCGCTTCTTCACGCAAAGCGACGTCGAAGTGAATAACTGCTATATGCGCCATTACTCCCAGGTCTTCGGCCCGGTCGAAGTGCAGATGATGCTCTCAGCCTTCTCGAACATCGAAACCGTGCATATCGCCGCCTACGCGCACCTGCTTGATACGATCGGCATGCCGGAAGTCGAATACTCCGCTTTCCTCAAATACAAGGAGATGAAGGACAAGTTCGATTACATGCAGAATGTGTCGATGAAATCGCGCCGCGATATCGCCAAGACGATGGCCATGTTCGGCGCCTTCACCGAAGGCCTGCAGCTCTTCGCCTCTTTCGCGATCCTGATGAATTTCCCGCGCTTCAACAAGATGAAGGGCATGGGCCAGATCGTCACGTGGTCGGTGCGCGACGAAACTCTGCACTGCCTCTCCATGATCAAGCTGTTCAACGCTTTCGTGCATGAAAACTCCGATATCTGGGATGACCAACTGAAAGCCGAAATCACCGATTGCTGCCGCACCATTGTCGGCTTCGAGGATGCGTTCATCGACCTCGCTTTCGAACAAGGCGATATCGAAGGACTTACGGCCGCAGAGGTAAAACAATATATCCGTTATATCGGCGACCGCCGCCTGCAGCAGCTTAACCTGCAGCCGGTTTTCGGTATTGAAAAAAACCCGCTGCCGTGGATGGATGAGATGCTGAACGGCGCCGAGCATGTCAATTTCTTCGAAAACCGCGCGACGGAATATTCCAAGGCCTCAACGCAAGGCACGTGGGAAGAAGTGTTCGCGCAGGATATTTTCTCCGGCAAGTACGGCAAGAAACCGGGGCCGGACGGCGGCGGCAGCAACGGCAAGATCGCAGCGGAATAATTTACAGATCAACATAAAAAGCCGGGAAAATTTCCCGGCTTTTTCCCCAACTAATCGCGAAAGGTTCCCGATTCTCTCTTTACAGGAATTATTTTTTGTATGACTCTGCATAAAAATTAGAAATTTACTGACAGGGAACACGGAGAATGACTCATAAAATTTCACGCAACCTGCGCGGGCTGGTTGTGTCTATTTTTCTATTTCATGCTGCACCAGCCTTTGCCGCACCAGCCGTGCCCGATACCGGCAATACGGCGTGGATGATGGTTTCCTCACTTCTGGTTTTGATGATGACGCTGCCCGGGCTGGCACTCTTTTATGGCGGACTCGTTAAAAAAGACAATGTGCTGGCAACGCTTATGCAAAGCGTGACCGTCTGCGCCGCCGTCAGTGTTGTGTGGCCTATTATCGGTTACACGCTCGCTTTCTCGGGTCATAGTTTTTATCTCGGTGATTTCGCCATGTTCATGCTCGATCATATCAAGCCGGAAAATATGAACGGCTCGATTCCCGAAAGCGTCTTCATCATGTTCCAGATGACCTTTGCAATCATCACCACAGCCTTGCTGGTGGGTGCCGTTGCGGACCGCATAAAATTCACTTCGCTGTTGCTTTTCGCACCGCTCTGGGTGGTTGTCGTTTATGCCCCGGTGGCCCACTGGGTATGGGGATCGGGCGGTTTCCTCGGCGGCGCCGGTCTCGAGCATTACGAAGGTTTTCTTGGCCAGGGCACGGCCATAGATTTCGCCGGCGGAACGGTTGTGCACATCAATTCGGGCATCGCCGGTCTTGTAGCCGCCATTGTCATGGGACGCAGTCTTGCTGGAGCACATGCCGGACCGTCGACCTCCAACAACCTGGTAATGAGCGTGATCGGCACCGGCCTGCTCTGGGTCGGCTGGTTCGGATTCAATGCGGGCTCGGCCCTGACAGCCGGCGCTTCCGCCGGTTATGCGATGCTGGTCACCAACTCATCCGCCGGCATGGCCACCATAGCCTGGATGATTGTCGAACTGCTCGACAAGAAAAAGGCCAGTGTGCAGGGTGCATTGTCGGGCGCAGTAGCGGGGCTGGTTGCGATTACCCCGGCGGCGGGTTATGTCGATTTCTGCGGTTCGCTGGCCATCGGCCTGACTTCGGGTGCGCTCTGTTATCTCGCTGTGTCCTATCTCAAGCATTCACTGAAATATGATGACGCGCTGGATGTGTTCGGCATTCATGGCGTCGGTGGCATTATTGGCTGTCTTCTGACCGGCGTGCTGGCCAATCCGGATTACGGCGCGGCGACCGGCTGGCTCTACGGCAATCCGCAGCAGCTTTATGCGCAGATCCTATCCATTGCCGTGATCGGATCCTATTCCGCCGCCATGACCTTCGTGCTTTTAAAAATTGTGAAAGCCGTCAATGGCCTGCGGGTACCGGAACATGTCGAATATGCAGGGCTTGATCTCGAACTGCATGGGGAGACGGTGCTTTAAGAGGCGTTTTTTTCCTTCAGCTTATTCTCCAGCCACTGAATAGAATAAGTGCTGTTGAGGAAGTCGGGCTGCTCGAGAATCCAGTAATGCAGCGGCAGGGTCGTCTTGATACCATCCACCACTGTCTCGCGGATAGCGCGCTTCATGCGGCGGATGCATTCCTCGCGATCACGGCCATGGACAATCAGCTTGCCGATCATGGAATCGTAATGAGGCGGGATGGAATAGCCGGTGTAAATCGCGGAATCGAAACGCACGCCCAGACCGCCGGGCGCGTGCAATTGGGTGATCTTGCCCGGGGACGGCGCAAATGTGTCGGGGTCCTCGGCATTGATGCGGATCTCCATGGCATGGCCCCGGAAACGCAGGCGGTCTTTCTTGATTGAAAGCTCCTGCCCGGCAGCGACCCGGATCTGCTCGGCGATCAGGTCGATGCCGGTAATCATTTCCGTGACCGGGTGCTCGACCTGGATACGGGTATTCATTTCCATGAAATAGAATTTACCGTCCTCGAACAGGAATTCGATGGTGCCGGCACCGCGATAGCCGAGCTTGCGGATCGTGTCGGCCGCGAGCGAGCCGATATATTCGCGCTGCTCCTCGTTCAGAACCGGCGACGGGCCTTCCTCGATCAGCTTCTGGTGGCGGCGCTGGATCGAGCAGTCCCGCTCGCCAAGATGAATGGCATTGCCATGCGTATCGCCAAACACCTGGATCTCAATATGGCGCGGGTTCTGCAAATATTTTTCCAGATAGACAGTATCATCGCCGAAATTGGCCTTTGCTTCAGCGCGCGCGCGCGTGTAGCAATCCTTGAATTCATTTTCGGCATGGACGACCTGCATGCCCTTGCCGCCGCCGCCGCTTGCAGCTTTGATGAGAACGGGGAAACCCATCTGCTTCGCGATCGAGATACCCTCTTCAGCAGATTCAAGCCCGCCTTCCGAGCCCGGCACGACCGGCAGGCCGAGATCCTTGACGGTCTTCTTAGCAACCGCCTTGTCGCCCATCATCTCTATATGCTCCGGCGTCGGGCCGATAAAGGTGAAGCCGTGCTCCTCAACCATGCGCGCGAACTGCGCGTTTTCAGACAGGAACCCGTAGCCCGGGTGAATAGCGTCGACGCCAGTCAGCGCCGCGGCACTCAGAATGGAGGGAATGTTGAGATAGGAATCGCGCGCCGGCGGCGGGCCGATGCAGACGCTTTCATCGGCGAGGCGCACAGCCATCGCATTAACGTCGGCGGTCGAATGCACGACCACGCTCTGGATGTCCATTTCGCGGCAGGCGCGGATAATGCGCAGCGCGATCTCTCCCCGGTTGGCGATGAGAATTTTTTTGAACATGGTCAAAAATCCTTCTTCATCAGGGATACGTGCGGCTTAAAACCGGCGGGATCCCGTTCCTGACCAATCTTCGTCCAGCCGTATTTTTTATAGAGATTTTCGCCGGTGGGCGTAAAAAGATACAGGGTTTTAAAACCAAGATTTTCCGCCGCGCTTTCCACGCAATTCATAAAAGCTGCCGAATATCCGCGTCCGCGGAAATGCGGATGAATGAAAAAAGAAACCACCCAGGGGAAAAGATCCAGCCTGTCCGGATGATCCTCATCGTCGAGACCTATCATGCCCGCCGCAACTTCGCCTTCAAATCCGACCCAGGATTGCGGCAGGGCCAAGTCCTGCCGGGAGGCACGATCTTCAAATTTCTGCACCGTTTCTTCCAATGTCGCTTCTCCGTAGTGGAATCCCCACTCGCCATAGTTCCAGGCCGCGCAAAGCGCGGCGCAATGGGGTTTTTCCTGCAAATTGAAAATCTGGATTGCCATGGCGCCCGGCTATTCGATCACCATCAGCACGTCGCCATATTCGACAGGCTGGCCGCTTTGGACCATGATGTGCGTGACGGTGCCGGACTTCTCCGCCTTGATCGGGTTCATGACTTTCATTGCTTCGATGATAAGAAGCGTATCACCGGCCTCAACCGTGTCGCCTTTTTTCACGTAGGCCGGCGCATCGGGAGAGGGTTGCATGTAAACCGTGCCGACCATCGGCGATGTGACGGCGCCGGGATGCGTGTGCGCAACATTGTCGGGCCCGGCAATGTTGGCGGTTTGCGGTAGAGTCGGATCGGATGGCATGGAGGCCGGCGCAGCGTGGTAAACAGGCGCGGCAGCGGGACTGCCCTTGGCGACGCGGATGGTTTTTTCGCCTTCGCTGACTTCGATTTCCGTGAGGCCCGTCTCATCGAGCAGGGCAGCCAGTTCTTTTATGGACTCGGGATTAATTTTCATGATGGATGGGGATTGCTGAATGAATTATTATGTTTTTTGCACAGCAGAATAGTTACGCCACTTGACCGGAAAAGTCAAAACCGGGGCAAAAAACGGCGGTTTTCCTGAGTTTCAGCCTTATTTCAAGATTCCGGAAAGTGCTTCGAGAGCGAGGGCGTAGCTTTTATCTCCGTGACCGGCAAACACCGCCGCCGCCAGCTTCTCTATGTAGGAATGGTGGCGGAACGGCTCGCGAGTCTTGGGGTCGGAGAGATGAACTTCGATGATGGGCACGCTGAGCAGCCGCAGCGCGTCGTGAATGGCGACCGAGGTATGGGTGTAGGCGCCGGCATTGATGACCAATGCATCATATTTGCCGGTCGCTTTTTGAATCCATTCGACCAGTTCGCCTTCGTAATTGGACTGGCGGAAATCGATTTTGAAACCGAGCGCACCCGCTGTCTTTTTACAGAGCTTCTCGATATCGGCAAGCGTGGCGCTGCCGTATATGTCCGGCTCGCGCGTGCCGAGCATGTTGAGATTGGGACCGTTCAGGACCAGGATTTTTTTCATGAGCCCGAACCTTCAAGGCGCTTATACGCCGCCAGCATCCTTAATCGCTTTTTTCATGCCTTCCTCGCCGAGATAACCGGGGAAGGATTTGCCGTTGATGATGAAACCGGGCGTGCCGCGAATGCCGATCTCTTGGGCGATTTGCGTGTTTTTATCCAGTTCGGCCTGGATGGCCGGGTCCTTGGCGTCTTTTTCCAGTTTTGCCACATCGAGCCCGAGATCCGCGCCGATCTTTTTCATCAGCGCTTCATCGAAGCCGCCTTTATGTTCCATCAGCGCGGTGTGATATTCGAAATATTTGCCCTGGCGGTGCGCGGCGAGCGCCCATTCCGAGGCCAACTTGGATGTCGGACTGAGGATCGGGAATTCACGGAAAACGAAGCGGACATTTTTATATTCCGAAGACATCTTGGAAATATCCTTGAAAGCCTGCTTGCAGTAGCCGCAATTGAAATCGAAGAACTCGACCACCGTGACCTTGGCGTCTTTTGGACCAACGGACGGGCTGTCTTTCGATTCAAGATAGGACTGGTATTCAGGAATTTTCTTAGCCGCAGCGTCTACCATGTCCTGCTGCTGCTTTTCCTGGAATTTCTGAACCGCCTCCATGATTTCATCGGGATGGGCGTAGATATAGTCCTTGATCATGCCCTGCAGTTCCTCCTTCTGGGCCCCGGTGAAGCTGTCGGCGGCGCGGACCGGCGATACCGTTAAAAAAGCCATTGCCCCAAGTACGATCAAATTTCTGAAATTCACGAAAAATCTCCTGCTGATGATTGACTAACTTGTCTTTCCATTGTATCCGCAAACGCGGTCGATTTAAATCACTATTCGTATAAAGCCTTACGGCAGTTACATAAGTTCAATCTTCCCCGTCATCCTTGCCGGGCCGGGATTCGATGTAGGAAATAATATCCCGCGCCCGCAGCGCCTCGCGCGAACCCGCCGCGGCATTATGTAGGACACCTTCGGCCTGTCCCCGTGCGTAATCATAGCGGCGCTGCAAAACGGCTTCCTCCGCCAGATTGATCTTGGCCATATTTTCCTCTCCGAGCCGCCCGTAAGCGGTCGCCAACAGGCGGTAAATACGGGAAAGGCGAGGCTCATCCTGCAGGGCGCGCTCCAGTTCTGTGACCGCCGCGCGGATATTTTTTTCATTGTCTCCCGATTCCAGGAGCGCATGACCGAGATCGGCGCGGATCAAACCGGACTCCGGGAGCGCGGCAACCGCTTTTTTATAAGGCGCAATGGCTTCGGACACGCGGCCGAAGTCGACGAGCGCCTGCCCTTTCAGTTCCTGAAAATACGGATTGCCCGGCTCCTGCGCGATCAGCGCATCAATGCGTTTCAACGCATCGTCGACACGGTTGTCGCGGTAAGCGGCAATGGCGCGCGCATAGTCGGCGGCAATGCTTTTGTCGGAGTCGGCATAAGTCCAGGAGACCTGTCCCGGATTGATAAAGCCGAGAAGTTTTGCCTTCATGCGCGCATGCTGCTCCGTCCACTCCGCCGGGAACGGTTTGTCTTTATAGGGCGATTGGGCAAGACCGGCTTCCGCCGCGTCGAGCCGTTCGCGCGTGAGCGGATGGGTGCGCATATATTCACTCTGCTGGTCGGCGGGCAGCAGATCCTGCGATTCCATGGTCTCAAAAAAACTGACAAAACCCGACGGGCTTATCTGCGCGCCATTAAAAAAGCGCAGCGCCGCCTGGTCGGCGCTCGATTCCTGGACGCGGCTGTGCGTCAGGAGCCCCCGCGTCGCCAAGCTGTGCGAACCGGACATAATGGCCTGGCTGGCGCCGCCGCCGCCGGCCAGCGCCGCGCCCATACCCAGCACCGTGCCGAGAATGGCCTCATAAGAAGCGCGCTCCATCGCCTGGCGCCCGGCAATCAGATGCCCGCCGGCAATGTGACCAAGCTCGTGCGCCATGACGCCGATCAGTTCACCGGGATTTTTGGTCTTGTCGATGAGCCCGGTAAAAAGAAAGATATTCTCGCCGCCGGCGACGAAGGCGTTGATCTGGTCGCTCTGCACCAGCACGATATTGACGTGGTCTTTATCCATGCCGGCCGCCGCCAGCAAAGGCGAAAGCCATCCTTTAAGGGTGTTTTCGATCTCCGCGTCGCGGATCAGCACCATATCACTGCCTTGCGCCCGGGCGGCAACTGCAGAAAAAACCGCCGCGGCCAGGAGGAGGCATAAAAACAGTTTCAGATGAAAGGCCTTATATGCCATATAATTCCTACGTTGATCAGGGGCAGAACCTTCCCGGGACTATAGCTTTAAAAAGATATCTAGAACATGGGTTTTATACTTCAATGGATCGATGTGCTGTGGCTGCCGGCGGGCCTTGCCGTCGTCCATAAACAGCAGCGTTTCTATGCAGCCGGGTTTTTCACAGGCTCGATGATCATGATGCGGCTGCTGGCCGAGCTGATGGAAAGCATCGGTTTCCCGAACGGGATGATCGGACTCCTGCACGGCGCCGTGTCTTTACGCGGCCTGATCGTCTACAGCCTGTCCTATCTTTTTTACATCTTGTTCCTCTACGCCCGGCCGCAGACGCCGCCGGCGTTGCTCCTGGCCGGATCAATTTCGGTTTTCTTCATTACAGCCGTCCTTTTTACGATTATTATGGTGTTGTAATGTCCCGCAATAAACCCGCATCCCGCGTCAGGACTGCCAAGGGCCGGAAAACCTCCTCCAAGCGCTGGCTGGAGCGCCAGCTCAACGATCCCTACGTCGAGGACGCGAAAAGACAGGGTTATCGCAGCCGCGCGGTTTTCAAGATCAAGCAGATCGATGAAAAGGTGAAGTTGCTGAAACCCGGCATGCTGGTGGTCGATCTCGGCGCGGCGCCCGGCGGCTGGTCGCAATATGCGGCGGAGAAGAAATGCCGCGTCGTCGCGCTCGATATTCTCGACATGGATGAAATTCCCGGCGTCGATTTCATCAGGATGGATTTCATGGAAGACGAGGCGCCGGAGAAACTCAAAAGTCTGATGAAGGGCGAGGCGGCCGACGTGGTGCTGAGCGATCTGGCGCCTAACACCACCGGCCATAAGCAGACTGATCACCTGCGCATCATGGCAGCGGTCGAAGCCTGTTATGATTTTGCCATTGAAGTTCTGAAACCGGGCGGCACGTTCGTGGCGAAAGTGCGGCAGGGCGGTACAGAGCAGGATCTGCTGGCGCGCATGAAAAAAGATTTCACCTCGGTGCGCCACATCAAGCCGCCGGCGAGCCGGAAGGAAAGTTCAGAGCAATATGTAGTGGCGGCAGGTTTTAAGAAAGCGCGCTGATTATTTCCCCGGCAATTAAACTGAAACCAATACCGAACATCGTCAGGCCGATGAGAATATCGAGAACCTGCCAGGCGCGCGGACGGGCGAAAACAGGCGCCAGCAACCGCGCCCCATAACCGAGTCCGAAAAACCATAAAAAGGACGCCGCTATCGCGCCCAGCGACCAGGAAAGACGCTCCATCCCCAGGTAAGAGCCTCCAATGCCGCCGAGCAATATGACCGTATCAAGATAGACATGCGGATTGAGAAGACTGAGGCCGAGCAATACGCCGATAACCTCCATCACCGTTGTTGCTTTTTTACCGGCAGCCTTTTCCTGCGAGAGCGACTCCGCATGAAGCGCCCGGCGGAAAGAACGTATGCCGTAGGAAAAAAGAAACAGCGCGCCGAACCATTTAATGAAGAGAATGAAGCCGGGCGCGCGATCGATTACCGCGCCAAAACCCGAAACGCCGAGCGTGATTAGCATCACATCGATCAGGGAAGCTGTCAGGCAGCAGACGAAAATATATTGGTTTTTTATGCCCTGGCGCAGAATGAAAGCATTCTGTACGCCGATGGCGATGATCAGGGAGGCTCCGAGCAAGAAACCTTTAAGGGCGGCGGTAAACATGGGACTTATTATAAAGGAAACTCAGGGAATATGATCTAGCCATTATTCAACTCTTCGCCGATCCGTTCACGCATATCCGGAACAAGGTTGAGCTTTGATGCGATTGAATCACCCTCCCATGTCGCAAGGCCTATAATGAACTCAACGTCATCCTTTTCGCCCTCCTTTAACATGATGTGCGCTGTCATCTGAAGATTATCAATCACTTTTTGGACATTTCTCCACCCATCGAGGCCGAAAAAATAATCATAATACTCGATCTCGGTATATTCATCCCGGCTGAGATCCAGAGAAAAGATCTGGTAATCGGTTTCACCGATCACAAATGTAACCTCTGTTCCCTTTGTTGTCAGTCTTTGGCTTTCGCGAGCAGGCAGGGTTTCGCGCTGTTTCAAAATATCACGATAATCTTTCGGTTTTTCTTCACACATGCGCCTGAAAGATGCGGAAAAGAAGTGAGTCCATGCTTCCAACGGCAGGGAAGTGGTTTCGTAACATACGGTGTTTTTTTCTTTTTGTTCGAGCGACAGTTCTTCCAGGTTTCGCCGCAGTTCCGCGGCAAAGCTTTTAAAAAATTTATCCATTCCCGATAAAAAGTAGACATGCCCTTTTTTCCACTCGGGGTGCGTGTCCAGACTGGCCTGCGTGAGGACAACGAGCGTACTATTGAAGTGCTGCTTAACCATGCAGCAGTATTAATATGGTAACTACCTGTTGTCAAAGGCTATAAAGTGCTTTTCGTTATTATCTTTGACTTACCAGCAATTTGACCCTATATATGGCCTGCAAATTCCGAGATTCAAGGCGCGGGGCGCCAAGGAGATTTGCAGATGTCCCCCTTTACCAAACCCAGAAAAATCCGTGACCCGGAACAGATCCGCGAGGCTCTGACCTTCGACGATGTTCTGCTCGTGCCCGGCGCCTCGGAAGTCCAACCGGCGGAGGTTAATACCGCGACCCAGCTGACCCGTGAAATCGCGCTCAATATCCCGCTTCTTTCCGCCGCCATGGACACGGTGACGGAAAGCGACATGGCGATCGCGCTCGCCCAGCACGGCGGGCTCGGCATCCTTCACCGCAATATGAGCATTGCCGACCAGGTGCATCATGTGCGGCGTGTCAAGCGTTTCGAGTCCGGCATGGTCGCCGACCCGATCACGATCCAGCCGGATGCGACACTGGCCGAAGCTTTGCAGATCATGAGCGCCAACGGTATTTCCGGCATCCCCGTCACGGAAAAAAACGGGCGCCTGCTCGGCATCCTGACCAACCGCGATGTGCGCTTCGCGGAAGACCCGGAACAAAGCGTGCGCGAACTGATGACGCATGAAAATCTTGTCACCGCCCGCAACGGCGTGACCAAGGACGAAGCGCGGCGCCTGCTGCATAAGAACCGCATTGAAAAACTTTTGGTCGTCGATGACCAGAATCGCTGCATCGGCCTGATCACGGTGAAGGATATTGAAAAATCACAATTGCACCCGCAGGCAACGAAAGACGCGGGGGGGCGCCTGCGCGTCGGCGCGGCGGTCGGCACGGGCGACGTTAACGGCGTCGAGCGCGCGCTGGCGCTGGCGGAAGCCGGGCTGGATGTCGTCGTGGTCGACACAGCGCACGGCCATTCATCTTCTGTCCTCGGCACCGTCGAGAAAATCCGCCGCAGCGGCCACAACAACCTGCAGATCATCGCCGGCAATGTCGCGACCGGGGATGCGGCTGAAGCACTTATTAAGGCCGGCGCAGACGCGATCAAGGTCGGGATCGGCCCGGGTTCCATCTGCACGACGCGCGTGGTCGCCGGTGTCGGCGTACCGCAGCTAACCGCGATCATGGATGTGGCGGAAGCCTGCCGCAAAAAAGATATCCCGGTGATCGCCGATGGCGGCATCCGTTATTCCGGCGATTTCGCCAAGGCGATCGCGGCGGGCGCGGACTGCGTCATGCTCGGCTCGCTTTTTGCCGGCACGGACGAGGCACCAGGCGAAGTCATTCTCTACCAGGGTCGCTCCTATAAAACCTATCGCGGCATGGGATCCGTCGGCGCGATGGCCGAAGGTTCCGCCGACCGCTACTTCCAGGCGGGCACGACGCAGTCGAACAAGCTGGTGCCGGAAGGGATCGAGGGACGCGTTCCCTATAAAGGCGCGATCAGCAATGTCATACACCAGATGGTCGGCGGCCTGCGCGCGGCCATGGGTTACACCGGCTGCGCCACGATTGCCGAAATGAAGGAAAATACCGAATTCGTGCGCATGAGCCAGGCCGGCTACCGCGAAAGCCACGTCCATGACGTGACGATTACGCGGGAAGCGCCCAACTATCGGACGGAAAGCTAATTTTACTTGAAAAAGGGCGGTTCAGGCTTTAGGTATAAGGCCGTTTCTTATTAAGGGCTCGTAGCTCAGCTGGGAGAGCGTCGCAATGGCATTGCGAAGGTCGACGGTTCGATCCCGTTCGAGTCCACCATTTTCTTAATAAGTCCGAGCGCTTTCACAATTACTTATTTCGTAATTCCATCTACCGCCATGGTCTAAGCAGGAATCAATTGAAAAGTAATAAAGAGTAAATCCGCTTCGCGCCCAATCAACCCCTATAAAAATAATTCCTATAATTATCGGCGTTGCGCAAAGAATGGCCAGACTTAAATAAAAAAATTTGAAAATTTTTTTAATATTTTTCATCTAATCCTTCGGGTCTGAAAATCGCACAGGCTTCTGCCGATGAAGAAAATTTACCAGATTTTGCAGCTTCTCGTCCAAAATAATTTGCCGCTAAATCCTGTCCCATATCTTCAAATGCGTCTTTTGCACGAATTCTTTCGTAATATGACTTTGCTTCACCAAAAACTTCTCTGGAAGCGCTGAAAATTTCTGCACGCATTTCCCCGAGCTCACCTCTCGATGCAGCCTCATAATTCGCCTTACAATGGAAATATTTGTCTGCGCCTATCGTATCAGCATCGATCATATCCTGCCGATTTCTTACAAAATCCGTGAAAGCTCCTTGGGTTTGAGGTAACTCTTTTAGCTTTTCATTTATTCTGGTTACCGTCTCCCCCAGTGGTTTCATGATGCCGTCGACGGTGAGGCCGTGATCTTCCTGGAAGCGGCGGATCGATTCAAAAAGATCGTCATCTGCATACGGCGCTAACCCGGTTTCGCTATCGTCGTGATAGCCAAGCGCGGTCAATGCGAATTTGGTGTTGGCAGTATCATCCAGATCGGTCGCGGAATCGCGGGCGATGATGCGGTTAAGTGTGAACATGAAAATCTCCTGAAAAACGAAAACGGGAACGGCGCAAGGCGCACGATTCCCGTTACGGCCGTAACCTAACATGATTTAGGAATATATTCCACAATAATCAACGCAGAAACGAAGGCTCCGGCCCTTGCGCGGCGTTAAAAGAAGGATTCTAATGGCTTGCGGCCTCCGTGGCCGTTAATTTTTGCCATAATATGAATTATATGTTAGAAGGAATTCGACTATGAAGAAATTGCTGGTTTTGGTTACTGCCCTGGCGCTCACCGCTGCAAGCGTTACAGCCTGCCAGGATACCGTTAAGGGCTTCGGCCAAGACATGGAGCGCAACGGCCAGAAATTGCAGAAGTAATTTTTTGAACACTGAACGATCGGAATACGCCATGAAAAAATTATCGGTGCTTACACTTTCTCTTCTCCTGACCGCCGCCATGCCGGCGCTGGCCGATGATTTCGGCGCGCGTTTCGGTTCAAACAGCACGGCCGCCCTGCAAGACACGCCGGGCGACCAGACAGCCGCTGATCTCCAGAATATTGCACCGGCCGCGGGCGATGCGGCGACTGCAACCGATCCGGCAACTTCCACAGACCCGGAAGCCGCGGCTGACGAAGAGGAAATAGGTACCCCGGACGCAACGCAGCCTGCCAGGATTGAAACGCAGGCCGGCGCCAAGCCGACACAGCCCGACCTGCAGGGCACATCCGAGCCGGAAGCAACGCCGCAGGAAAAAACCGAAAGCACCGTCATTCACTACGATCAGGGCATGAGCCCGGATGACGATAGGGACGCCTCCTACCGCCTGCAAGACACGACGAACTGATCTCTCATGAATTCTCCTGCAGAGGCCGCGCCGGCACATACCAGGGGCGGCGATTTTCTTGGATACGCCCTGGCGCTCGCTTTTGCGGTCATCCCTTTTTTGCTGATCCTGGCGCCGCGCGCCGCTGCCTTCGCCCCGCCTGTTCTTGCCGTGTGCGGTCTTGCCGGATATTGCGGGATCAACCGCCGCCTGCCTGCCTTTTCCCGTTCCCTCCTGGTTACGCCCCTGGTCATTGCCGTCGCAATGGGGCTGAGCAGCCTCTGGTCCATCACGCCGGCCATCACGCTTTCGCAGACCCTGGCAACTTTCCCCATCTTCCTCGGCGCCGCTATCCTGATCGCGCTGACGCAAGCACTTGAAGGAAAATATATCGATTTCGCCCTGCGGCTTTTGCCGTTCCTGCTCATTGCCGGCGGCGCGCTGTGCCTGGTCAATCTTTACGGGAATGGGATTTTTTATCATGTCCTGCACGGCCCGGAGCAGGAATATACCAACAGCAAACCCAATCGCAGCATCATCACGCTGTTCCTGTTTTCGATCATCGCGCTGCCGCAACTGCTGCGCAAGCGCGACATCCATTCGGGCTGCCGCGCCGCTGTGCTGTTCGCGGTGCTGCTGGCCATTTTCTACAAAACCGACAGCCAGGCGGCGCAGCTCGGCCTGATTGCCGCTTCCCTGCTTTATTTCTTTTTTCCTTACGGCCGTGCCTGGACCTGGAAATTGCTAGCATTCGGATTGTTCACGGTGCTATTCACGGCGCCTTTTATCGCCCAGTGGATGTTTCACACGCTGACGCCTTACGCAATCACCACCGGCTGGCTTAGAACGGGATACGCCGCCAACCGGATGGAGATCTGGGACTTCATAAGCCGCCGCGCACTGGAAAGACCCTTCACCGGTTTCGGCGCGGAAAGCACGCGCAGCATGACGTTCGATACCGCCATGCTCTATCACAAAAAAAATACTGTCCTGCATCCGCACAATTTTATCCTGCAGCTCTGGATCGAATTCGGGATCTGGGGTCCGGTCCTGACGGCGGGATTTTTCGGAATGTTGCTGAAAACCATAAGCCGCCTGAAAGCAAAACAGGCGCGGCTGGTCCTACCTCTGTTCGGCACCACGATCCTGATTGCCGCCATCACCTACGGGCTCTGGCAGGGCTGGTGGGTCGGGTTGCTGGCCCTGCTCATGGCTTACAGCCTGCTGAGCCTGCGGGCCGGGGATTTTTACCAAAGATCAAAGTAAGGTATTGCGATATTTGAGAATTCTGTCAAAATGCCGGTCTGAGCTAGTTTTAAGACCAGAGAATTCTTTATATGTATCACGATAATAACTGGAATCTCGTCCAAGGGGATGAACTCGGCGGGTTTCTCGAGCAGATCAATCCGATCGATGGAAAATACCAAGTCTCACCGGACACCACGCAGGTGCACTGGCGCATGCTGCCGTTCTACGAGACCGTCGCGCTGGTGCGCGTTTTCGATCCCAACTGGGTTAACCGCAAGCTCCGCATCTATTACCTGACCGACCAGGGTAACCTGTTCCGTCTTAATGGAACATCGCCGCCGATCCACGAAGTCAACGCCAAGGCGCCGATCCGCGTCACGGAAGAAAACGTGCTCGATTACCTGCGCTTCTTCTGTTTCTTCGTGCGCGGCGAGGAAGGTCCGTTCTATATTGCCGAGACAATGGACGATCCGAACATGCCGAAAGACATGGATGATACGACGCGCTCGGTCATCGAGGGCACGGTGCGCGCACCGACCTTCGAGGGGCTCAATGAAAACGGGCATTTCCTGTGCGAAGCGGTGGTGTTTTATTCCAACGCGCTGTTTATCGCCAATTTTGCGATCCAGCCGACCGGCATGATCGAAATGCTGGAAGACGAACCGATTGCTGCCGACCTGCCGGTGCGCATCGACTGCCCGGTTACTTGATAAAAATACCGTGCCTTCGGCCTTTTTGGATCGTGCCTCCGGTCTCTTCGAGATCTTCGGTTACTCCCAATTATTTTCCCGGTCACTCCTTGTTTGTATTCGCCGCTATACCGCGCTACACTTGCGCCCATGCGCGCATCACCCGATTATGACGTCCTGATTGCCGGCGGCGGCCTTGCCGGGCTGACGCTTGCGTGCCTCCTCGGCCAGGCGAAAATCAAAACCATATGCCTCGATGCGGCGCCCGGTCCGGCGCAGGATGAGCGCACCACCGCGATATCCTTCGGATCGCGCAAAATCCTTGAAAAAGCCGGGATCTGGCAAAATCTCGAAAGACCGGTTTGCGCGATTAATGACATCAAGATCCTGGATGGCGATTCCCCGGTCCTGCTGCAATTCCTGAAAGACGAAATGGATGGAAAAAGTTTTGGCTGGATCTGTGAAAACGCCGATCTTAAAAACGCTGCCGTCAAGGCGCTGCGGAAATTTTCGTCCGCCACATACAAAACCTGCGCGCAGATCCAGGACTATGAAGTTGAGGAAAATTTTGCTACGGCCATTCTGAAAGAGGGTGAAAAAATTTCCGCGAGGCTGGTTGTTGGGGCAGACGGGCGCAACTCCTCCACGCGCGAATGGATGGATGTGCCGGTTCGGCACTGGACATATAACCAGACGGCCGTCGCCTGCACGGTACAGCACGGAAATCCCCATAATAACCTGGCTGTCGAACATTTCCACGCCAGCGGGCCCTTCGCGATTCTGCCCATGAGCGACGATGCGGACGGGCGTCATCGCTCCGCCATTGTCTTTACCGAGCACCATAAAAAACGTCCCTCGGCATTGTTGCAGATGAGTGATACGGCCTTCGAAGCGGCGCTGACGGAGTTATTCCCGCCTGAATATGGCGGGATCAAAGTCACCGGCAAGCGCGCGGGGTTTCCCCTGAGCCTCGTTCATGCCGCCTCCTATACCGGGCCACGCATGGTGCTGGTGGCGGATGCCGCGCACGCGATCCACCCGGTGGCGGGACAGGGGCTTAACCTGGGTTTCCGCGACGTGAAGGAGCTGGCCGGGCTGATCGCGGAAGCCGGGGACCCAGGCGCGCCGGAACTGCTCGCGACCTACCAGCGCCGCCGCCGCCCTGATAATACCGCCTTCGTCGCCGTAACGGACGGGCTGGTGCGGCTGTTCGGCAATGACCGGCGAAGCTTTAAATTGTTACGGCGGACCGGGCTAAAAATGGTGGCGCAGCTACCGCCGGCTAAGCGGTTCTTTATGAAACAGGCGATGGGACATCGGGAATGATCGGACTTGCCGGATGGGACTCTATTGGCGTTTTGCCTCAGGCGTATCCGGATCTGGTCCGGCTTGTAAAGCTGAATCCATCACTTTCAACGTTGCTCTGATGGCTTTTCTAACCTCAACCACACTTTCTTGTCTATTGCCTTTCAGATCTTCAAAATACCCTGTAAGATCATGTGTAGTTAAACCATGACGGTCGGGTGTCAGGTTTTGACTTAAAAGCCAGGTAATGACTATTCCAATCTGCTCGCTTCTTTGCTGGTTTCTTTCCTCTTTTAGAACTTCCAGGGCCGCTATCATTATGCTTGGAGTGACTTTCAGTGCGGCGGCCTCCAGCTCTCTCGCAACTTTTTTCAAGTCGCCCTCTTTTATCAATTTTATAAATGTGTCTATGCTCTGACGCTTTTGCCCGGTTTCCGAAGCTTCGTTGCGAAAAACTTTAATAAGCTCGCTTCCGGCTTTGAAAGCGGCTGCCGCGGAAGTAAGAGCCGCAACCACTAGGCCCAACCCTGTCGCCACTGTTGCAGGATCGATACCTGCCGCTCGCGTTTGACCGCCCCACTCGCCACTACCATCACGTACTGGATCGTCCCGCTCGCGTTGCGGAGCCGAACGTTCTTGCACCGCCAAAAGATCTTCCAAGGACGGAATATCGTTAAGATTCGTCCAGTTCAGCCCGCTTTCCGCACGCTTAAATTTTTTAACAACCATATTATTTCTCTCTTTAGTTATGTAATATAACGGGGCAGAGAGGATTTTACAAGAAAAATCCTACTTCCTAAGAATTTGACAGTCCTGCCGATTACCGTTATAAAGCCCCGTTTTCGACCGTTATTTAAGGATTTGAAGCCATGAAACGCACCTACCAGCCCAGCCGCCTCGTTCGCAAGCGCCGCCATGGTTTCCGTGCGCGCCTGGCGACCAAGAACGGCCGCAAGGTCCTCTCGCGCCGCCGTGCGCAGGGCCGCAAGCGCCTGAGCGCCTGAACCCGGAGGCGCTGCCCATGCACGCCACAAAGCAACAAGCCGATACCCTGATCACCCTTGAGAAGCGCGCCGACTTTCTCCGGATCAATCAACGCTGCCGCAAATGGACGGCGCACGGGCTTGTACTGCAAGCTTTGCCTAACGACCTGAACCAGACGCGTGTCGGCTTCACCGTGACGAAGAAGACAGAAAGCTCCGCCGTCAAGCGTAACCGCATCAAGCGCCGCCTGCGCGCCGCTGCCGCCGCTGTCCTGCCGCTGCACGCCAGGCCGGGGCATGATTATGTGCTGATAGGACGGACGCAATCGGCGATGCGCCCCTATGACGCCCTGTGCGGCGATATCACATGGTGCCTCGAAAAAATGGGACTCCGCGCAGATGCCCCGGCCGGCTGAGTATCTTTTCACCCGGCTGTTGCAGGCGCCCGTCTATTTCTACCGGCTGGTCATTTCCCCGTTTTTACCCTCCCGCTGCCGCTTTCACCCCACCTGTTCCGCCTATGCCCTTGAGGCGCTGGAAAGGCACGGCCCGGTCAAAGGCTTGCGGCTGACGGTCCGGCGGATCCTGAAATGCCATCCGTGGCATAAAGGTCCCCTGATCGACCCGGTCCCGCCCTCACCCCCGCATTGATCGGCGCGGCGCGTTTGGCTATAAACCTTTAACCGTTTTCACTCTCTCAAAGGCTTCTACCCATGAATTACAACCTGCCCGGCGACAAGGACCAGATGCACCCGGACGATCTCCGGAACATGTTCATCTTTTTTATCATTGCCGCCGTCCTCTATATGGCCATGGATGCCTTCGTCTTCAAGCCGCAGCAGGAAGCCCTGAAGCGTGTGCAGATGGCCGGGCGCGCCGCCGCGCAGCATGAAGCCTCTTCGACCGCCGGCACGGCGCAGGAGGCGCGTTCCCGGACGGAAATCATCGCAGAAGGCGGTCGCATTCATTTTGGAAACAATCACGTCGAGGGAACGATTGCGCTCAAGGGTGCTGTGCTCGACGATCTTGCGCTCAAGGATTACTACACAACACTTGAACATACAGAGCATGTCACCCTTCTCTCGCCGAAGGGCGCGGATTACGCGCGCGGAGTCCAATATGGCTGGGTCTCCAGCGATAAAAAGATCAAATTGCCTGACGGCGATTCCGCCTGGCAGGTGACAGGCAACGCGACCCTAGCCCCGGGAAAACCCGTAACGCTGCACTGGGACAATGGCGCCGGGCTCCGCTTTGAAACGACGTGGAGTGTCGATGAAAATTACCTGTTCACGGTGACGCAGACATTCACCAATAACACAGGACATGAGGTTACACTTTATCCTTACGGACTTGTTTCGCAGACGGGCCTGCCCGCCGGGTACCAGGGTCTCTGGGTTTCGCACGAGGGCCCGATCGGCTTCATCGGCAATGAACTGGTCGAGCGCCGCTACAGCGCGTTCTTCAAGGAACCCTTCCTCAATCTCAAGGCCTATACCGGCTGGACCGGCATCACCGATAAATACTGGCTGACGGCACTGCTGCCGCCGCAGGGGGTCGAAACAACCTATCGTTTCAACCGCAGCGGACCGCTGCCGGAAAAGAAGCAGCCGGACAAGGGCCGCTACCAAGCGGATTTCACAGGGCCGGGTGTTACCGCCCCCCCGGGCGCGGGAGGTGAATTCTCCAGCCACACCTTCGTCGGCGCGAAAAAATTTTCGCTCCTGAAAGCCTACGGCAAAAAACTTGAAGTGAAAAATTTCGATCTCGCCGTCGATTTCGGCTGGTTCTGGTTTCTCAGCAAACCGTTTTTCGTGGCGCTGCACTGGCTGCATGAACTGATCGGCAATATGGGCATCGCCATCATCTTGCTGACCATCGTCATCCGCGGGAGTGTTTTCCCGCTGACAAACCTGTCTTACAAATCTTTTGCCAAGATGAAGAAGATCACGCCGCAGATCGCGGCATTGCGCGACAAACATGGCGAGGACAAAGCGGCGCTGCAGGCCGAGCTGGTGCAATTGTACCAGCGCGAGGGCGTTTCCCCGCTCGCCGGGTGCCTGCCAATGTTCATCCAGATCCCGATTTTCTTTGCGCTTTATAAAGTGCTGGTGGTGACGATCGAGATGCGCCAGGCACCGTTCTTCGGCTGGATTCATGACCTATCGGCGCCGGACCCGACCAACATCTTCAACCTGTTCGGCCTGATTCCATGGGATCCACCAACAGCTCTGCATATCGGTATCTGGCCGTGCATCATGTTCCTAGGATTCTGGATGCAGAAGCAGCTCAACCCGCCGCCGCAGGATCCGGTACAGCGCGACATGGCGCGCTATTTCCCGTTTCTGATGACGTACATGATGGGCAAGTTCGCCGCCGGCCTGGTCATTTACTGGACCTTCAGCGCCTTCATCGGCGTAACGCAGCAATGCATCATCATGACGCGCATGGGCGTGCCAATTCACTTCCTTAAGTCGAAACAAGACAAGAAGCTTGAGAAAGCGGCGCAGAAAGGCGTCGCCGTGCACCCGCTGATGGAAATGGCGGAAGAAAAAGTCGGGGAAACGTTGTTCACCGAAGATACGCCCGGCCCGACGATCAAACCGCTTAAACCACGCAAAAAGAAAAAGAAATGAACCCGCCGTCCGACCGTTTTTTCAGCACCTGCGCTTTTATCCGCAGCGTGGCGGCGCTTGAGCAGTTGCCGCCATCCGACCGTGGCGAAATCGCGCTGGCGGGACGGTCGAATGTCGGAAAATCCTCTCTGATCAATGCCCTGACGGGGCGCAAGACGCTCGCCAAAACTTCACATACGCCGGGACGGACGCAACAGCTTAACTTCTTCGATCTCGGTGAAACGCTTTATCTCGTCGACATGCCGGGTTACGGATTCGCTAAGGTCGGCAAGGTTCTCAAGCGCGGCTGGAACCGCCTGAGCCGCGACTATCTGCGCGGCCGGCCCAACCTGCGCTGCGTGTTCGTGCTGATCGATTCACGTCATGGCATTAAAGATAATGACGATGAATTTTTCGATTTCCTCGACGAGATGGCCGTGCCTTACCGCATCGTTCTCACTAAAACCGACAAAATTAAAAACAAAGAACTGGAAAAAGTGGTCGCCGGGACAGAGGAAATTCTAAAAAAACATACGGCGGCGTTCCCCGAGCTCTTTGCGACCAGCGCGCATAAAGGCACGGGCATCGAAGATCTGCGCGATCTGATTTCCAGCTACGCCGCCTGACTATTGCAGAGCGATTATATTATAAAATGCATAAATATCGGCGCTGCCGTCCTTGACGCAGAGAGAAGCCCTTTTGTCGCACTCGGGACAGACCGGGCTGCCGGACGGATCCGTCGTCAGATCCGTATTGACGATTCCCGTCAGGCTTCCATCGAGAAGCGTTTCTGAAATGCCACCATTCAGTTCCGGGATGGTGTCGCTGCCCGTGATTTTTTTATTGATCAAACCGCATACTTTTACATTGATGTCATAGGCGGTGAGGATGATTTCCTGCCCCGCGGTTTTTGTCCATTCCACATTATTAAAGCGCCCCATATACCAGCCGGAAGGGGGGCTGCCGGAATTGACCGCCACTTCGATGGCCAGATTGCCGGGCGTCAACCCGCCGCCAGACGGGTGATAGACTTTATTCCCGTTGGGCGCGGCATTGAAACCGGCTTCATTCGGCAATGTAAAGTCGATATTGTCTATTTTCGCGCCTGAAAACCGCATCTGGTCGAGAGCGGCCTTGGCCTGCGCGGCATAATTTATGAGTTGCGTTGCGTAAAGTTCCGCTTTCTCGCCGCTCAGGGCGTTCGCCTCGCCGGTATCGCTCTGCCGCCCGAACGTCATGGAGAGGGCCGCAAAGAGGGCAATGGCAATCAGCACATAAATCAAGGCATTGCCTTTTTCATTTTGCTTCACAGCATGCATCACGCTAAGCTAGCAGACATTATGATGGACGCCAATAACATGGAATGGATTTTCGGGATAGCCGGGCTGGCGACCGGGGCCGCGGTCACGGGCGCGCTGCTGTTTCCGCGCCTGTTGCGGAGCGAGCGGGACAACGCCGCCCTTGCCGCCGAATTGGCGGCGCTGGGCGCCCTCAATGCCCATGCCGAGAATCAGTTCAAGGCGAGCGCACAGGAGGCCCTGAAAGGCGCGCACGAATCATTCCTCCAGCTGGCGCAGGAGCGCCTCAAGCAATCGCACATGGACGGGGCGCACGATCTCGAAAAACGCCAGAAAGCAATTTCTGACCTGGTCGACCCGGTTCATAAAAATCTTGAATCCCTGGGGAAGGCGCTGGAGCAGATCCGCGGCACCGACACGGCGCTGCGCGAAGACCTGAAACAACTCAGCCGCGAAACGGCGAAACTGGTCGGCGCGATGCGCGACCCGGCGGCGCAGGGCAAGTGGGGTGAATTCATTCTCGAGGGCGTGCTGGAAAAATCCGGCCTAATTCGTGGCATCCACTATGATACGCAGCCGACTCTGATTGGAAAACGCCAGCGCCCAGATGTCGTCATTAATATGCAGGATGGTTTTAAAATCTATGTTGACGCTAAAGCACCGGTCAATGAAGTAGCGGCACGCCTGGGCGAGGTTGTTAACGAAGAAGAATATAACAATTTGATGAAAAATCTAGCGCGGCAAGTCCGTGATAGAGCAAAAGAGCTCGGTAACAAGGATTACTGGGAAGATATGGATGGAGTGGATTTCGTCGTCATGTTTCTGCCATCTGAACATGTATACAGCGTGGCGCTGCGCTTCGACCCGGAACTGATCGACTTCGCTCTGCAGCGCGGCGTCGTTATTGCTTCCCCGACCCTCCTGATGTCGCTGCTGCGTGTTGTGTCGCTCAGCTGGCGCCAAGTGGACCTCGCCAAAAATGCGCAGGAAATTTCCGAGCGCGGTTATGACCTTTACAAACGCCTGCTGACCTTCACCGACCACATGGGCAAGGTTGGCCTGTATCTGCAGCGCGCAATGGGCGGTTATGACGAGGCGGTCGGTTCACTGCAGACGTCGGTTCTTCCGGCCGGTCGCAAGTTCAAGGAGTTACAGAGCCGCGCCGGTCTCGAGGAGCTTCCGGATCTGAAGGCGGTCGAGAAAGCGCCGCGGCCGCTAACGCTTGGCAGCGACGACGAAAAAGAAAAAAAGCGCGCCTGAAGGATTTTCCATGAGCGATTTTTACAAAATCATCACGGTCCCCGACCCGGTGCTCAAACAGGTGGCGCAGCCTGTTGCCAAAATCGATGATACGGTGCGGGCGCAAATGGATAAAATGTTACAGACCATGTATGACGCGCCGGGCATCGGGCTCGCCGCCAACCAGGTCGGGCTGCTTAACCGCGTACTGGTGATGGACCTGTCGCGCCGCACGGAAGCCGAGCCGATGCAGCCGGTTTTCATGGCCAACCCGGAAATCATCTGGGAATCGGAGGAGATGAGCGTGATGGAGGAGGGTTGCCTCTCCATCCCCGAGCAGTATGCCGACATCGAGCGCCCGGCAACCGTACGGGTAAAATATCTCGATTACCATGGCAACCCGGCGGAGCTGGAGGCGTCTCAACTCCTCTCGCACTGCGTGCAGCACGAGATCGATCATCTCAACGGCGTCCTGTTTATCGACTATCTTTCCGGCCTTAAGCGCAACATGATGCTGCGCAAGGTTGAGAAGCTCAAAAAACAGCAGGCTCTCTAATGAAGCCCCTGCGCATTATTTTTATGGGAACGCCGGATTTCGCCGTGCCGGCCCTGAAAGCGCTGTATGAAGCGGGACATGAAATTGTCTGTGTTTACACACAGCCGCCGCGCCCGAAAGGCCGGGGCCAGAAGGTGCGGAATTCGCCGGTGCATGAGTATGGACTGTCAAAAAACATCCCGGTCTTTCATCCGGTTTCCTTTAAAAAAACGCAAGAGCAGGAAGTTTTCCGTACACACAAAGCCGATGTCGCCGTGGTCGCCGCTTACGGCTTGATTCTACCGAAGGCGGTGCTGGATGCGCCGAAGCATGGCTGTATCAATATCCACGCTTCGCTGCTGCCGCGCTGGCGCGGCGCCTCGCCGATCCAACACAGCATCTGGAAGGGCGATACCGGGACCGGCGTGACACTGATGCAGATGAATGAAGGACTGGATACCGGGCCGATGATTGCGAAGCGCGCCGTCGCTCTCACCGCGCAGACTACAACGCCGCTTCTGCATGATAGGCTGGCGATGCTGGGCGGTGAAATGATTGTAAAAGCCCTGCAGGAACTGGGAGAAAAAGGTTCTCTTCCTTCGACACCGCAAAATGACGCCGATGCGACCTATGCGCCGCTGCTGACCAAGGAAGACGGGCGCGTCGACTGGGCGCAAAGCGCCGCAGAGATCGACCGGCAGATACGTGCCCTCAATCCGTGGCCCGGCGTGTGGAGCATACTCAACGGCAAACGCTTTAAAATCGTTGAAGCGCATGTAAGCGACAATATATCTGCGGACAGCGGCGGCACTGTGCTAGGCATAGAGGGCTCCATTGCCTGCGGGAATTCGCACACTTTGCACATCACGAAAATCCAGCCTGAAAACGCCAAGCCCATGGATTTCATTGCGGCGGTCAACGGCCATCATTTCAAAACCGGGGATATATTTTCATGACCGGCACGCAATACGGCCTGACCGCGCTGGTCATGTGGTCGGTCACGAGCGTACTGGTCGCGCTGCTGGCCGCTATCCCGCCTTTCGAAATGATGGGCGCTGCTTTTTTCACCGGTTTCCTGCTAATGGGCGCGGGACAAGTTGCGCGCAGGGAACCGATCCTGTCCTACTGGAAACAGCCGTTTGCCAATTATCTGTTCTGGCTGCTCGGGCCGGGGCTTTACACGATTATGCTCTATTTCGCTTTCAAGCTAGCGCCGCCTTTCGAGGTCAACATCCTCAACTATCTCTGGCCGATCTTGCTGGTTATCTTTGCGTCTGCGATGCACAACGTTTCGCTCAACAGGTTGAAAATTCTTGGAGTCCTCGCCGCCTTTATCGGCTTGGTCGTCGTAATGCTCCCGCCCGCCGGCGAACATTTTTTCGACGATTTCAACCGGGGACACGCGATGACGCTGCTTTGTGCGACACTCTGGGCTTCTTACTCGGCCATGCGCAAGAAACGGGAGTACCCGATGGGCTTTCTCGCACCGGCCTTTTTTGTTTTTTCCATGATCTGTTTCGGCCTGCACTTCACATTCGAAACTACGGTTATCCCCGGTCATGCGGGGATTTTCGTCCTGCTCCTGCTGGGCATTACCCGGTTATCCTATGCCTACTGGGACCGCGCGATGAAGGACGGCGACGTTATTCTCCTGACATCGCTGTCCTATTTCCTGCCGCTCATCTCGACGATTCTGCTGGTTGCTTTTGACTTCGGACCGGCGCGGCCGATGATCGGGCTCGGCGCCGCGCTGATTATTGCGGGATGCCTGATGGTGAATACCGACAAGATTGTTTATTATCTGAATAAACGCACATGATCCGCTGGAAACTCACGATCGAATATAAAGGCACAATTTACTCCGGCTGGCAGCGCCAGACGGAGGCACCGTCGGTACAACAAGCCATTGAAGAGGCTATAACAGCCTTCTGCGGCCAAAACATTACGATTCACGTGGCGGGCCGAACGGACGCCGGCGTGCATGCGCGCGGACAAGTGGCGCATTTCGATCTTGATTACGGCGGGCGGGCGCTAAGCGGTTTCGAGCTGATGAAGGCGCTGAATGCGCATCTGGTCACCCAAGAGACTTGCGTTCTCAAAGCCGAAACCGTGCCGGATGATTTCCATGCGCGTTTCAGCGCGACCAACAAGCTCTACCGCTACCGCATTCTCAATCGCAGCGCCTTCCCGTCGATCGAGGCGGGACTGGCATGGCATATCAAACAGCCGCTCGATGTGCGTTCGATGCAGATCGCGGCGAAGAATCTGGTCGGGTACCATGATTTCACCACGTTCAGGGACAGTGAATGCCAAGCGAAATCACCGATGAAAACGCTGGACCGGCTCGATATTTCGGCGTGCGATTATGACGTCGCAGGAGGCGTTGAAATCATGATCGAGGCGGAAGGGCGCTCTTTCCTGCATCACCAGATGCGCAATATCGCTGGTACGCTTTCGCTGGTCGGGCACGGCAAATGGAAACCGGATGATGTGAAAAAAGCGCTGGAAGCGAAAGACCGCACCAAGGGCGGACCCACAGCGCCGCCGGAAGGGCTTTATCTCGTGCGGGTGGATTATGAATGAGCTTGTACAATGCTATCGCCTCGTGACCTTCGTGCCGCCGGAGCATGCACCAGCACTGGCGAAAAAAATCTCGGCGCTGATCCCCCCGTTTGGCCGATATGATCATGTCGCATGGTGGAGCGCGACGGGCACTGAACAATTCCGCCCGCTCGAAGGCGCGAACCCGGCCGCAGGCAAAACCGGGGAAATCACGCGGAGCCCGTCCGTACGGCTGGAATTCAGCCTGCCCCGGGACGAGGCCCTGCTGGGGCGGCTGATCCGGGCCCTGCAAAAGGGTCACCCCTGGGAAAAACCTGTTATAATGGTATTTGAACACTCCCTTGCAACCGCAGGTTAATTTTCTTGCCCCCCGGAACGATTCGGGCTATAAAATGTTTGCATAATCGGAGTCAGTCCCCATGAAACTTTCTTGCTTATTGATTTTACTTGCTTTTTTTACAGGATTTTTCACGCTGCAAGCCCAGGCCGAGACCGGCCTACAGGAAAGGCTGACCACGCTCAACCGCATCCAGCCGCTGCAGCGGCCTGAATTCGACCAATCCAGGGATATTCTCAACCGCCGGGTGATCGGCCGCAAGAACAAGGTGCTGGGCGAGGTCGAGGATGTGCTTCTCAATGATAACGGCAATATCACGGCGCTGCAGGTCGAACTGGACCGCCTCGGCCATACCGGCCAGCCGGTTTACCTCAACTACAACGCTTCCGGCGCCGAACCGGTGACGAGAGGCTACATGCTGGGTTATGCAAAAGAAGAGGTCGAGAAACTTTATCCGACCCTGCTCGCCAATGTTGAAACGGCCGGCGGCGAGGAAAATATCTACAGCCTGAAAAAACTGCCGGGCACTGAAATCCGCACGCCGGACGGTACGCGGATCGCCCAGGTCAGCGATGTATTGTTCGCCGCGCGCGGCGACCGCGCCCAGGCGCTTTACATCACCCTGAGCCAAAACGGTAAAAGCCTCGCGATTCCTTTCAACCTGGCCGAGATCACCCATGATGGCGGGCAGTTGAAAGCGACCGTGACCCAGGAACAGGCAGACGCGATTACAGCCTTCGCGAAAACCCTGAAATAATTTCAGGCAAACCAGCGCTCGAGAATCCTCTTATAGATCTTCATCGTACCCTCGAGATCTTCGAGTCTTGCATACTCGTCAACCTGGTGCACCGTGGCGTTGACGGCGCCGACCTCGACCACCGGGCAGTATTTATAAACGAAGCGCGCGTCCGAAGTCCCGCCATTGGTGGTCATGGCAGGGGTTTTGCCGGTAACGTCCCTGACAGCATCTGAAACCAGCGTCGCCCATTCGCCCGGGAACGAGAGAAAGCTTTCCGTGTCCTTGGCTATAATTTTTAATTCATAGGGCCAGTTTACCGATAAAATCCCGTGAAGCTTTTTCTCCAGTTTTTCTGCCGTCCAGAGATCGTTGTAGCGAATGCTGATTTCCGCCATCGCTTTTCCCGGTATGATGTTTTTTGTCGGGTTTCCGACCTGTATATTCGTGATCTGCAGGTTGGTGGGCTGGAAAAACTCCGTTCCCTTGTCGAATTCATATTCGCTTAATTTCTCAATCAATTTTATAAAGCGCGGGATCGGGTTATCCGCACGCTGCGGGTAAGCCGCGTGGCCCTGCTTGCCGTGCACAGAGAGTTCTGCACAAAAAGATCCGCGCCTTCCGATTTTAATCTCCTGTCCCAGCGCAGAAGGATTGGTCGGCTCGCCGACAATCGCGACATCCGGCACATGATTGTTTTCTTTCATCCATTGCAGCACCTTCACCGTGCCGTCGACAGCGGGGCCTTCCTCATCGCCGGTAATCAGCAGGCTGATCGAGCCTTTTGGCCTGCCATGTTCTTCCAGATAGGCAGCGGCGGCGGCGGCAAAAGCGGCAACACCGCCTTTCATATCGGAGGCGCCGCGGCCGTAGAGTTTTCCATCTTTTATTTCCGCAGCGAAAGGCGGGTATTTCCAGGCGCTATCCGCGCCCGGCGGCACGACATCGGTGTGGCCGGAAAAGCAGATATGCGGCGCTCCGGTACCGAGACGCGCAAATAAATTCGGAACATTGCCGAATTTCAGGTGATGACATTCAAAGCCAAGGCTTTCAAGAAACTTTGCCAGGTAAATCTGTGCGCCCGCATCCTCCGGCGTCACCGAGGGACAGCGGGTAAGATTTTGCGCGATGGTTACAACATCATCAGTCACGCAACAGCTCGTTGATGGAGGTTTTACTGCGCGTGCGCTCATCAACGCGCTTGACGACAACGGCGCAGGAGAGGCCCGGCGCAGGTTCGCCGTTCTTCATGACCTTGCCGGGCAAGGTGCCCGGGATAACGACAGAATAAGCGGGAACGCGACCCATAAAGACCTCGCCACTCTCGCGGTCGATGATCTTGGTGGAGGCGCCGATAAACACGCCCATCGACAGCACGGCGCCTTCTTCGACAATCACGCCTTCAGCCACTTCCGAACGCGCGCCGATGAAAACATTATCCTCTATGATCACGGGGTTGCTCTGCAGAGGCTCGAGCACGCCGCCGATCCCGACGCCGCCGGAGATGTGGCAGTTCCTGCCGATCTGCGCGCAGGAGCCGACTGTGCTCCAGGTATCGATCATGGTGCCTTCATCGATATAGGCGCCGACATTGATAAAGCTCGGCATCAATACGACATTTTTTGCAATGTAAGCAGAATAGCGGACAGCGCAGTTCGGGACAGCACGGAAACCCGCCTCGTCGAAACGCTTTTTATCCCAACCCAAGAATTTGCCCGGCACTTTATCATACCAATGTGAATTGCCCGGGCCGCCCATGATTATCCCATTGGAATTGAGGCGGAAAGAGAGCAGCACGGCCTTCTTGAGCCATTGGTTGACCCGCCATGCGCCGGCGCTTTTCTCGGCGATACGCATTTTTCCCGTATCGAGCAGGGACAGCGCCTCCTCTACCGCGTCCCGGATCGCGCCCTTCGTGGATGCATCCAACGAGGCGCGCTGTTCCCAGTGCGCATCAATAATACTCTCAAGATTGCCGGGCGAATCCTGTGCGGCGAGAGCCATGATTTCCATCCTTTTGTGACATCCAGAATGGTCCTAAATCACCACAAAGCCCTTGCAAAAGCAAGTGCTGCGGGGCGATTGCTTTATGGCTGCGAACTGTTATTTTAGAAGAATGATGTTCATACGTTTTCTTCCTGCCTTCCTTTTGCTTTTCGCGGTCCCTCCCGCTTTTGCCGGGCAGCAGATCGCGGAATATGATGTCTATGCCAGCGGCTTCAAGGTTGTGACCGCCCAGCTTGTCATGAATGTGCAAAAATCCCGTTACGACCTTTCCCTCTCGGCCGAGACAAAAGGTTTCCTGGGCAAGCTGGCGCCCTGGAAAGGCAGTTTCTACACGCGCGGATGGGTTTTGAAAGGCCGCTACCAGCCCGAACTGCATATATCTTCCGCTATCTGGCGCGGCGAGGAGGAGATCAAGGAATACAGCTACGGCAAGAGTGGCAGTTTTAAAAAGCTGACCACGACCGAGCATGGCAATGCGCCGGTCACTGAAGTCCCTGACAAGGAGTTGACCCGGGGCACCGTGGATGCGCTGACGGCGGCACTCGAGATCCTCGGGAAAGTCGGCGCCGGCCAGGCTTGCGAAGGATCTTCGGATGTGTTCGACGGCAAGCGGCGCTTCTCACAGAATTTCAGCCCCATAAAAATCGAATCCCTCAGGCGCAGCAAGTATAATATCTACGAGGGAGAGGCGGCGCGCTGCACGGTTGAGGTCGTTCCCGGCAAGGGCGAATGGCACGAAAAACCGCGCGGCTGGATGTCGATCCAGGAACAGGGCCGCGACCGCGGCACCATGCCGACCGTATGGGCGGGGAAAATGCATGAAAGCGAACCCGCTATCCCTGTCAAGATCATGGTCAGAACCGCGTATGGCACGCTCTTCATGCATCTGACCGGCTACAAGGAGATTTCCTCATGAGTAAATCCTCGCCGCTCGCCGTCGTCATTCTTGCCGCCGGCATCGGCAGCCGCATGAAATCCAAAAAACCGAAAGTCATGCATGAGCTGGCCGGCAAGCCGATGATTTCCTGGTTGCTGGAGACGGTTATTCAACTGCGTCCTAAAAAGATCATCGTCGTGGCCGGGCCGGACATGAAAGAGCTGCAGGCCGCCGTTAAACCGCATGCAACCGTTACACAGAAGGTGCGCAACGGCACGGCCGGCGCCGTCAAATGCGCCCTGCCGCTGCTGAAAGGGCATAAGGGCGATGTGCTGGTGCTGCTTGGCGATGCGCCGCTGGTCTCGAAGGAAACGCTGCAGAACCTGATCAGGGCGCGCGGGAAAAACGGCCTGGCGGTGCTGGGCGCAAAAATTTCCAATCCGTCCGGTTATGGACGCCTGGTCACCCGCGGTGACGCGCTTGAGAAGATTATCGAACATAAAGATGCCAGCGCGGCCGAGCGTAAAATCAACCTGATCAATACCGGCGCCTTCTGTATTGACGGCGCGCGTCTTGCCGGATGGATCGGCAAGGTCGGCAATAAAAATGCCGCGAAGGAATATTATCTGACGGACCTGCCGGCGATCGCAGCGCGTGAAAATATCCGGGCCGTCGTCGCAATAGCACATTGCGAGCGGGAAACCCAGGGCTGTAATACCCGGATAGATCTCGCCCTGCTTGAAGAGACGGCGCAGGACCTCCTGCGCGCCCGGGCGATGGAGAACGGCGCGCAGATGACCAATCCGCGCAGCGTCACATTGCATCACGATACAAAAATCGCCGCTGACGCCATTGTTGAGCCGAACGTGTTTTTCGGCCCCGGAGTCTTCGTCGGGCGCGGTGCGCGCATACGCGCTTTTTCCTATCTCGAACAGGCCAGCATCGGCGCAGAAGCCGTAATCGGCCCGTTCGCCCGCCTGCGCCCGGATACAGAGATCGGCGAGGGCGCCAAGGTCGGCAATTTCGTCGAAATCAAGAAATCGAAAATCGGCAAGGGTGCGAAAATCAACCATCTCGCCTATGTCGGCGACTGCATCATGGGCGAGAACGCCAATTTCAGTGCCGGCGCAATCACTGTCAATTACGACGGCGCCAAAAAATCAAAAACCATGATCGGCAAGGGCGCGATGATCGGCTCTAATGTCAACCTTATAGCGCCAGTCAAGATCGAAGATGGCGCCTATATCGCCGCCGGATCGACGATCACGGAAAACGTTCCTTCTGGGGCGCTGGCGATCGCGCGGGAAAAATCCGCTACGGTTAAAAAGGGATGGGCCGGTAAAAAATTGAAAAAAGACGTAAAATGAAATATCTTATTTTTATTATAGGGTTCTGTTGTTTTCTCTGCGCTCCTGCGCTTGCCTGCCAATGCATGCCGCCAACACCCGAAATAAGCCAGGAAAATCTAAAAAATTCCGCCTTTGTTTTTGATGGGGAGATTATAGCAGTGGAAACTCTCTCTTCATCTTCTCTTATCAAGACCAAGCTCAAAATAAATAAATCATATAAAAACCTTTTCCCTGCACAACAAATAGAAGCTTATTTTGGTATAACTGAAACTTGCGATATTTATACCGTAGGTGTGGGAGAAAGAGACCGATATGTTCTTTATCAAATAGAACATGAAGGAAAGAATATTTTTGTTGCAGCGGGTCTATGTGGCTCATATATCCGCGATGAGGACCTAAAAAACCTTAAATAGACCTTATAATATAAATGTAACATTGCGAAAAACTTCGTGATTTGCCTATTCCCCCAGAATTGCTAGGTTTTCAGCCATGTGCGGTATTATCGGCATTGTCAGCAACAAGGATGTCAGCGCCTCTCTCGTCGAGGGGCTGAAGCGGCTTGAATATCGCGGCTACGATTCCGCCGGCATCGCCACCCTGCAGGACAACGCGATCGTCCGCGCCCGAGCCCCGGGCAAGCTGGTCAATCTCGAAAACCGCCTCAAAGCGGCGCCGCTCAAAGGCTCCACCGGCATCGGCCACACACGCTGGGCTACGCACGGGATTCCCAATGAAAAAAACGCTCACCCCCACGCCACCGAAAAAGTCGCCGTCGTTCATAACGGCATCATTGAGAATTACGCCGTGCTGAAAAGCGAACTGGAACAAAGCCAGTGCCGCTTTGAAACCGATACGGACACCGAAGTTATCATTCATCTTGTCACGCAGTACCTGAAACAGGGCATGAAGCCGCAGGAGGCCGCTAATGCCGCCTTTGACCGGCTGGAAGGCGCCTTTGCCCTCGTGATGATTTTCGCCGGCGAGGATAATCTCATGATCGGGACGCGGCGCGGCACGCCGCTGGCGGTCGGCTACGGCGACGGCGAGATGTTCATTGCCTCCGATTCTTACGCGCTGGCGCCCCTGACGAAAAAAATCTGTTTCCTCGAGGATGGCGACCGCGTCACGGTCAGCCGCGAAAAGGCTTTCATCTACATCAACGACAACAAGCCGGTAAAGCGCGAAGTGCGCATCACGGCGCAGAGCGGCGCCACCACCGGCAAGGGCGAATACCCGCATTTTATGCTCAAGGAAATCCATGAGCAGCCCGCCGTGATCGGAGATACGCTCAACAGCTTCATCAACCCGGCGACGGGGGATATCAGCCTGCCGGATCATATTATTGAAGCCTTGCGCGATGCGCCGCGCCTGACACTGGTCGCATGCGGCACGGCGTTTTATGCCTGCCTCACCGCCAAATATTATTTCGAGCAGTTCGCGCGCGTGCCGTGCGAGGTCGATATCGCTTCCGAGTTCCGCTACCGCCAGGCACCGCTGCCCAGGGGGGGCATGGCGATTTTCATATCGCAGTCGGGCGAGACGCTGGATACGCTTGAGGCCTTGCGTTATTGCAAGCGCGAAGGCCAGAAGATTTTATCCATTGTCAACACGATCGAAAGCACGATCGAGCGCGAATCCGACCTTGTCCTGCACACGCTGGCGGGGCCGGAGATCGGCGTCGCCTCGACCAAGGCGTTCACGACGCAACTGACAACGCTCGCCTGCCTCGCGCTGGCACTTTGCACAGAGAAGAAAACGCTCAGTGAAACCAATCGTCAAGAGATTATAAAATCGCTGCGTCACCTGCCTAAAATCGCGGCTGATGTGCTGACCCAGGAAAAAGATGCGCTGAAAATCGCCCAGCATATCATGCATGCGCGCGACATGCTGTATCTGGGACGTGGCGGCATGTACCCGCTGGCGCTCGAAGGCGCGCTGAAGATGAAAGAGATTTCCTACATCCATGCGGAAGGGTACGCCGCTGGCGAAATGAAGCATGGCCCTATAGCCCTGATCGAGGAAAACGTGCCGGTTGTGGCGCTGGCGCCTTCAGACGCGCTGTTTGAGAAAACCGGCTCCAACATCCAGGAGACGCGGGCGCGGGGCGGAAAGATCCTGCTGATCTCCGATGAGAAGGGCGTGCAAGCGCTTAAAAATGACGCGGCCTGGACACTGACTTTGCCCGGAGCGCACCCTTTTATCACCCCTATTCTCTACGCGATCCCCGTGCAGTTGCTGGCCTATCATGTCGCCGTGCTGAAGGGCACGGATGTCGATCAGCCGCGCAACCTCGCCAAATCCGTCACGGTCGAGTAGAGTCTCTTATAAGCGGCAACATGATTGATACCGCATCTTCCGTCTCGGGCTGCTGCAACGATGCCGTCTGGTCGGTAAGCAGGCGCGGCAGGCGCGAAACCATGATTTTAATGTCCAGATTCTGCCGGGTTAAATCGGCACACAATACCTCTCCGGCTTCCTTTGCTGCCGCATATTCCTCCATGCCGGGAGGGCGCTCTTCAACGGCCAGGGATGAAGGATAAAAAACATAAATCCCCTCCGGACGCATACGAAGGCAAGCATCCACCAGGCGCCGGAAACCTTCCACATAAAATTCATTGAACTGGTTAAACAGCTTCTGTGAAAAAACCTGCGGCCTACCGCGGAAGATGGCGGGCGTGGCAAAATAATAAATATGGGTTGGAGTTTTTTCGAGTACCGAGAGTTGCGGTTCTGCCGGCTGGCATGCGTCAAAAGAAATTGTCCGGCAGCGCCCGCCGCCTGCCGCAATCTCGGCCGTAACGGCCTCCGCCTCGGCCTTACCGACGGCGTAGCTTATAGTGACATCACCGCCGCCCGCCGCGATAATTTTCGCGCTCAGTTCCCCCAGCCCGCGCGAGCCGCCGATAACCAGGGCCGTGACGCCCGAAAATTCGCCGGGAGAAATAAATCTTGCCATGGATTCAAATGTCATCTGCGCAATTGGCGGGCGGCGGACGAATGTTTCCAGAGTCCCCGACAAGCCGCCGCCACGTATCTTCAGTTTCACCAGCCGGAACCGCGCATCAACCGTTACCACTTTGAAAGCCAAGACCGGCTCCGGATCATTATCTTCGCAGAAAACCAGCGTCAGACCGGCATAAAGAGAATGCAGGCCGGGAATGACCATGCCAACCAATAAAGTCGAACAGCCAAGCGCGGCGAGGCGTCCCGGTGAAAGAAGGCGGGCGGCATGCACGAATATTTTCTCCATTTTTTCCGGTGTGCCGGAAAAATCAAGCGTGCCGAAGCGGCCTGCCATATCCTCTAGCGGAAGATCGAGCGGGATCTTCGCGGGTCGCATGGCTTCGCCTCCCGGTAATTCTGCCAGAGCCGGACTGAACGCCCCAAAGGTAACGCCGAGATAAAGACATGCGGCTCCTTCCACCCTTACTTCAGCGCGCAGCGCAGAAGAATCCCGGTGCGTTACGATCGCCTCCGCTTCATCCCCGACATAGATCATGCGGGCAAAACGCGCCTTCACCGAAGCAATGACAGGAAGATCGGGATGATGCGCCGCCAAAATATCAAACAGCCATAACAGCGCATGGACGCCGTGGACAACCGGCGCGCCGGCCTGTGTGCGCCGCGCGGCAAGGGACTCTGTATGGATAGGATTGAAATCGCCTGTCAGGGCTGAAAATTTCAACTGATCTTCGGGTGTGAATCTCCTGGATGCAAGCATGCCGGAAGCATAAGAGGCTGACCTGAAAGCCGCAACGGCTTTTTCCCTTGAAGGCTTTAAAGTTGCCCGCCCCGGTAAAGAATGGTAGGTATTTGTCGGAAATATTAACGCAAAAACACATGAAAAAAGACTGGCACAACCTGTCCTGGCTGCCCGGGGCGCCCGATGATTTCACGCAACGCTGCAATGCGCTGCGAAATCAGGACGCCGCCGAACTGCGCGCGCTGGCCGGCTATCGCCTGAATGAGAGCCAGCTTCATAAACTGGCCAAACGGTGCAGCGCTTTTTCGGCACCGAAGGGTTTTGAAACCTTCCGCCTTGCTATCATCGGCAATGCCAATAATGATTTTCTCAAGACTGGGCTGAAGGCGAGCGCCCTGCGTTACGGGCTGTGGCTGGATGTGGAAGTCGGCGGAATGGGCGAGACCGTTACAAGTGTACTGAATCCTGATTCGGGCATGAATAGATTCAAGCCGGACGGCGTCCTACTGGCGTTGAACGCGCATATATGGTCGCAGACGTTGCTGACCGGGAAGGAAAAAGATGCCAAGGCGGCGATTGAAAATCTGAAAAACGATATTGAAATGATGGCGCAGGCCCTCAAAAATAATTCCAGCGCAATGCTGATCCTCCAGACCATGCCGCAAACGCCGATAAGCCTATTCGGCAGTCTCGACCGGCGCATTCCCGGAACCCTGCGCCGCATGATTGATGATTTTAATGCCATGATATGGAGCACCGGCCTGCCGGTCATTGATATCGCCGCGCTGGCGGAATGGACGGGTCTCAGCGCATGGCATAATGCAGGACAATGGCACTGGGCCAAATTGCCTTTTTCACAGAACCTTATCCCGCTTTACACTGATTATGTCACGCGCTTCATCGGCGCCCTGCGCGGCCGCAGCCGCAAATGCCTGGTGCTCGATCTCGACAATACATTATGGGGAGGCATCATCGGCGATGACGGCGTGGAAGGAATCATTCTCGGCCAGGGCAGTCCGCGCGGCGAAGCGCATCTGGCAATCCAGCGCATGGCACTAGCCCTGCGTGAACGCGGCGTTGTTCTCGCGGTCTGCTCGAAAAATGATGACAGCAATGCCCGCCTTCCTTTTTCGCAGCATCCCGAGCATCTATTAAAAGAATCCCACATCGCCGTGTTCCAGGCGAACTGGTCCGACAAGGCCAGCAATCTCGAGGCGATCGCCAGGGCCCTTGACCTTACGCCCGACGCGCTGGTGTTTCTCGATGACAACCCGGCAGAACGGGAAATTGTGCGCCGTGAACTGCCGGCGGTGGCCGTGCCGGAAATTCCCGATGATGAACCGGCCCTGTGGCCTGAGATTTTAAGCGCCGCCGGCTATTTCGAAGCCGTGACGTTCACGGAGTCCGATCTCGGCCGCGCCGAGCAGTACGCCATGAATGCGCAGCGGGAAACCCTGAAAGTGCAAAGCCGCGATATCGGCGACTACCTGCAGGCATTGCGGATGGAAATGGACATCACGTCTTTTACCCCGGCAGTGCGCGCCCGGGTTTCCCAGCTGATCAATCGTTCCAACCAGTATAACCTGACGACACGGCGTTATACAGAAGGCCAGATCGAAGCGGTCGAAAGTGATCCGGCCTGTTTTTGCTTTTCAGCGCGGCTGCGCGACCGCTTCGGCGATAACGGGATTATCAGCGTCGTCATCTGCCGGGAGGCAAAGGATACGTGGGACATCGATAGCTGGCTGATGAGCTGCCGCGTGCTGGGCCGCCGGGTCGAGACGGCGCTCCTCAACCACATCGCCCTTGAAGCGCGGCAGGCGGGAAAAGATGCCCTTACAGGCCGGTACATCCCGACGGCCAAAAACGGCATGGTGGAAAAACATTACGAGAAACTCGGATTTACGCACACGGGCACGGACACGGCGGGGGAAACGCACTGGCAGCTCGATCTGAAGAATTTTATGCCGGCGCCAGTACCTATCACATTAACGGCGGGGCCAGAAAAGAAGGCGAACCAGAAATTTGGCTAGCCATCATAAACAAGCCTTAGTATATTCAGCCTCCATGGATACAAAAATTCAATCGGCATTGCAGGATGTTTTTTACGACGTGTTCGACGATCCGTCGATTGTCATTAACCGCGATACGACCGCCAACGATATCGGCGAGTGGGATAGTTTCAACCACGTCCGCCTGATCGTCGCCGCCGAAGAAAAATTCGGCATAAGCCTTTCCACGGCGGAAATTGCCGATTTGCGCAATGTCGGGGAATTGATGGATCTAATTTCCCGGCATATTAGTAATCAGAATTAAGAATGACATATATCATTATTCTTGCATGTCTGAGCCTGACATTCCTCGGCCTTCAGCGGGTTTGGCCCAGGATTGCACGGAATGACCTGACCCTGCTCGCGCTGAATTCCGCCTTCCTGGTCTTCCTTATGCATGAACCCTCCCTGGTATTTCTTGCCGGGTTTCTTGCGGCAGGTTATTCACTGGCCCTGGCGGCGCGGCGCTGGAAAAACCTGGGCGCTGGTTTTTTTGCGGCGCTTACCATTTTCCTCTTCGCTATTCTCAAAAAATACGAGCTCCTGCCATTGCAGCCCCTTTATGCGCATATCCCGGAAATCTTAGGCCTGAGCTATATCATATTCCGCGTCCTGATCATCGTTTTCGAAAGCCGCGACACGGGAAAAATTCCGGCGCCGCTTCCGTACCTGAATTACTGTATCTCCATGTTTACCTTTATGGCCGGCCCGATCCAGCGCTATCGCGACTTCAGCGAGGATCTTCAAAGGAGCCGGACACCGTTGCCGGACCAAAAGGAAATCCTGTCGTCGCTGGCGCGTTTCATGGGCGGAGTTTTAAAGGTGTTGTACGTCGCGCCGGTCATCCAGGATGCGCAAAATTTATTCATGAAGGCGCGTCTGCGTGAAGATGTTTTTGCCCCGCCTGATTTTATGGCAGAGTTTTTTCACGATCCGCTTGTGCTCAACGAAATCATAACCCCCGCGCTGGGTTTCGGCGTTGCCGCATTTATTTATCTTGTTTATCTCTATTTTGATTTTTCAGGCTATACCGACATCGTCATCGGGCTGGGAGGAGCCGTCGGCTTTCGCCTGCCGGAGAATTTCAACAAGCCCTTTGCCGCGGGCAGCTTCCTGGAATTCTGGACGCGCTGGCATATCAGCCTTTCCCTGTGGTTCCGCGATTATTGCTTCACGCCCGTCCTCAAGCGCATGATCAAGCTGGGAATCGGGGACCCCGTGATCGCCACGCTCCCGGCTTATTTCATTTCCTTTGGCCTGCTCGGCGTCTGGCATGGACGGACTTGGCCTTTCATTTTATGCGGATTAATGTTCGCGGCCGCAGCGACGGTCAACCATTTCTACCGCGCGGTCCTTAAAAAATCATTTCCGAAAGAGACCTTGTCAAAGCTTAATGACAACGCGGTTTATCAGGCGCTGGCCTCCGCCCTGACGTTCTTCTATATCTCCCTGGCCATTACGGGTCTTTGGCTTGATGGAAAAGAATTTCAAAGAGTATGGCATTCATTTTCGGCCAAGGACGCCCTCTTCTCTTTTCCCATCGTTGTAATCAGCATCGCGGCTTGTCTTTATATCGGCCGCGCGGCCTTGCAGAGATCGGCTGCATTTATACAACGGGCTTCTGGCTGGGCCGCCTTCTTCAACAAGCCGCTCTACTGGGGGATCATAACGGGCGCCTGCTTGTGGGCTATTCTCCTGCCCAAGGCCGCCGCGCCCTTTGTCTATTTCCGGTTCTAATCATGACAAGGGAATTCCGCCGCACCCTCCTGCTTTTTCTGACCGGCCTGATCCTTGCTATCGGTGCGCCCGCCCTGACCGTCATAATTTTTGATCCTTTTTTCGTTCTGCACAAAAAATTTTCCGCGGCCGGTTTTGACAGCGATGACCGGTATCAAAATGCGGGGATCATCCGTTCATTTCTCGCGGATCCTGAAATGCATATGGATACGATCATCATCGGCACGTCCATGAGCCAGAATTTACCTGTTTCCGTTTTTAAAAATGCCTATGGCGTCCATGCGCTTAAACTGACATTGTCCGGCGGAAAACCGAGAGAACTCGCCGCGATCGTCAAAAAGGCCATCGCAACAGGCCGGGTCAGAAAAGTGATCTGGGAAGTTCATACGTCTTATATGTATGACAACGCTGATGCGCTGCACGAAGAGGCGCCCCTGCCGCTTTTCCTCTATAACGATTACGAACTGGATGACTGGCGCTATATCTTCAATAACGATGTTCTGAAACACGCACTGAAAATCGTTAAAGGAGAGTTCCTCCATAAAAACCCTGGCGACCGCCGCATCCTGGACGATTTGTATGGCTGGAAAAACCAGGAACAATTTGCGCGATGGTCATCGCCGGAAAATCTGAAAAAATTGCATGAAAGACTGAAAGACTCCTACACGCCCATAACGCAGGAGCCGCCGGAATACGCCCACATGCGTTTCCCGAATATTGAGAAAAATCTCTTACCTATACTGAGAAACAATCCTGACATTGAATTTGATATTTATTATCCGCCCGTCTCGTATTACGACTATGCGGACAGTGACAACGGAGTGTTCTGGCAGCAGATGGCGATGCGCAAACAATTGCTCGAGAAAACAAAAGATCTTAAAAATGTGTGGATTTACGGGTTTGATTTTATTCCGGAGGGCCCGCAATCGGTCAGGAATTATATGGACCGGTCGCATTACACGCCGCAAATCTGCGCACGGTTGGCGCGGTATATGGTTCGGCGCAAATATATCCTGCGGGCTGAAAATTACGATGCCTACGCACAGAAATTAAAAACAGCCATTAATAACTTCGCGAAAAATTTTTAAAATAAACCAATTTAGCGTATAGGTTTCTAACACATTTCAGGATATAAACAGAACGCCCATGGCTAAATCGCTCAATAAAAACCGTATGTTCTTTTCGCGCGCGCTTATCCTGTGCGCGGTTATTCTCATTCTTTTCACCCGTCAGTACTGGGGCTATGAAAGCGCGCTGCATGAAACGCTGGACGCAATCGGCTACATACTGATTGTGTTCTGCGGCATGGGGCGGCTTTATACGACGGCTTTTCTCGGCGGCGTCAAGAACAGGGAGCTTGTCACCTACGGACCGTTTTCCGTTGTGCGCAACCCGCTCTATGTCTTTTCCTGGCTGGGATTTACCGGCTTTGCGGTCTTTTCGAATAATATCTGGGTCATGCTGCTGGTGCCTGCGGGTTTCTTTTTTCTCTATCTTTTCCTTGTAAAGCGTGAAGAAGGTTTCCTGGCGGAGACGTTCGGCGCTGATTATGAAGTCTATCGCGCGCGCGTGCCGCGCTTTATCCCCGATTTTTCCAATTTTCACCAACCGGACATCATCGCTATGACGCCGCGCTATTACCTGAACGGCCTGCTCGACAACATCTGGTGGTTCATTATCCCGGTTATCCTCGAGATGATGGAATTCTGATCAGCGGCGCAGCACCAGAGTCGTCCAGTCACCGGATTCGAAACGCTTCTTATAGGTCAGCCCCTGTGCCGCATAGGCATCAATCACGCTCTGCGCCTGGTCATGCAAAACCCCCGAGAGAATTACCAGCCCGTTTTCATCGATCACAGCCGCTAGTTCCGCTGCCATTTCAATAAGCGCCTGAGCGAGAATATTAGCGATGATGAGATCATAGGGTTTGCGCGCCTGCACGAGCGGGGTTTTAAAACCATCGCCGGTTTCGCAGATCAGGCCGCCCTTGCCGGACGGCACCTTGTTCAGCGCCGCATGATGTCTGGCGACCCGCACCGCTTCGGCGTCGTTATCAATACAGAGCACCGGCGTTTTCCAGATCTTCCATGCCGCGATGCCGAGAATTCCGGAGCCCGCGCCCATATCAAGCACATTCCACGGGCAGACGCCTTGAGCATCCAGGTCCACCAGCGCCTGCAGGCAGGTTTTGGTTGTCCCGTGTTCGCCGGAGCCGAAGGCGGTGGCGGCATCGATCTGCAGCCCAGTCAGACCTTCCGGGACCCCGCCCATATAATGTGAGCCGTAAATAAAAAACGGGCCGACGGTGAATGGCGGGAACTGCCGGTAACAGAGCGTCAGCCAGTCGGTCCCGGCAGAAATTTTTTCGGTCCTGAAGTTATTCTGGTCTGCTCCGATATTTTCCGCGCGCAAAACACCCATAAATGTCGCGATATCCGGCGGGCCTGCCGTGATCCATTCAATCAGCCACGGCACGTTACGATTTTCGAATTCCCTGAAAATGTTGCAGGAAAAGACGTTTTCCGCGAACAAAGCCGCCAGCGTCTGCGCTCCAGCTTCCTCAAGCGGCACGTTTATTTTTAAACGGGTTGAATACAAGGATTATTCTTTTTCGACTTCGACTTCGAGATCTTCCTCATCGTCGTCGATTTCCTCGATCTCCTCGATATCACCGAGACTGGCTTCCTCGAGTTCTTCCTCGCCGCCTTCATCGAGATCCTCAAGGCTGACGACGCCGTCTTCCTGCTCGACCTCCTCGGTGTTGTCATTAACAACAGGCTGCGGTTTCTTGGCTTCCTTCTCCAGCTCGGCAGCAACGGCGACTTTGCCGCGGCGGCCTTTCACCTTGATCTCGCCGGTAAATTCAGCGTCACAGTTCGGACATTCGATCGGGCGTTTGTTAAAATCGTAAAAACGTATACCGCAATTTACGCATACTCTCTTCAAACCTCTGGCATCACTGGCTGCGCTCATAAGCGTCTCTCCTCAAAAGGGCTAAATTCCTGATTTTCAAGGACCTGAACTGCCCGATTTTTGCCTCCCTGTCAACCGCCGACCCGTGGAAACCCATGGACCGCCTGCCTATATCATTATAAACTCTTGTTTCAAATTCGAATTCCGCCCCGCCTGGGGCTTTTCAGGGGAAGGCCACCAATGGAAAAATCTGTCGTAATCTGCGGTTTCAAGCGCTCGCCGATGCATTTTGCCGGCAAGGGGGCCTTGGCCGGCGTCCGGCCCGACGACATGGCTGCCGAGGTGGTGAAATCGCTGGTCGCCTCGACCGGGGTCAATACGCCGGACATTGAAGACCTGCTGATGGGCTGCGCCTTCCCGGAAGCGGAGCAGGGTTTCAACATCGCCCGTCTCGTTGTCAACTTGGCCGGCCTGCCGGTCTCGATCGGCGGCGCGACCGTGAACCGCTTTTGCGGTTCCTCCATGACCTCCATCCACATCGCGGCTGGCGCGATCCGGATGAATGCGGGCGATGTTTTTATCTGCGCCGGCGTTGAATCGATGACACGAATTCCCATGGGCGGCTTCAACCCGATGCCGAACCCCGCCTTGGGTCAAATGTATCCGCAGGCCTATATCTCGATGGGCGAGACGGCGGAAAACTTGGCAAAAAAATATTCGATCTCGCGCAAGGAGCAGGAGGAATTTGCGCTGGGGTCGCAGCAAAAAGCCGCCGCCGCCGCGCAAGCCGGGAAGTTCAATGATGAAATCGTCCCGATCGGCACGGTGAAAGAGGACGGCACGATCCGCAGCGATACGACGCTCGAGGCGCTCGCCGGGTTAAAGCTCGCATTCGATGAAAACGGCACGGTAACGGCGGGCACGGCTTCGCCGCTCACAGATGGTTCCGCGGCTGTGCTAGTGGCTTCGGAAGAATATGCGAAGAAACATAGTCTGCCGATCTTGGCGCGCATCAGATCGGTCGCGGTCTCGGGTTGCCCGGCCGAGATCATGGGAATCGGCCCGGTGTCCGCGACGCAGAAAGCGCTGCAGCGCGCCGGTCTGAAATTCTCCGACATTGATATTATCGAGTTGAACGAAGCTTTCGCGGCGCAATCGCTGGCGGTGCTGAAGGAACTGGGCGCCGACCTCAGGAAAGTCAATCTCGATGGCGGCGCGATCGCGCTGGGCCACCCGCTCGGCACATCCGGCGCGCGCATCACCGGCAAGGCTGCCAGCTTACTTAAGCGTGAGAAGAAAAAATACGCGCTGGCCACCATGTGCATCGGCGGCGGACAGGGCATCACCACCATTCTCGAGGCGGCGTAATGGACCTGGACGCGATCCAGCAGCGCAATGCCCGTGTCGAGGCTGACAAGGCCTGGGAAACATCGTGGACGCGGCGCATCCTCATCACCGTCATGACCTATATTGTCGTTTCGCTCTACCTGGTCTGCCTCGGTATGGACCGGTTTTACCTGCACGCGCTGGTGCCGGCGGGCGGTTATTTTATTTCGACACTAGGCCTGCCCTATTTCAAGCGCTGGTGGCTGCAGAACATCTATAAGGGGCTTCCTTATGAGCATCAATAAAGTCGCGGTCATCGGTTCCGGCGTGATGGGCAGCGGCATCGCGGCGCACATTACAAATGCGGGCGTGCCGGTTGTGCTGCTCGATATCAAGCCGGCGGACGGGTCAAACCTTGCCGCAAACGCCGCCGAGAAAATGCTCAAGGCCGACCCGGCGCCGTTCATGCGCAAAGCGAATGCGAAGCTGATCACGCCCGGCAATCTCGAGGATGATTTGGAACTGCTGAAAGACTGCGACTGGATTATCGAGGTGGTGCTGGAAGATCTCAAGGTCAAACACGCAACATATGAGAAGATTAACAAATACCGCAAGAAAGGCTCGATTGTTTCCTCCAACACCTCGACGATCCCGCTGCATAATCTTGTCGAGGGCCAGGGTAAGGATTTCGAGAAGGATTTCCTGATCACGCATTTCTTTAACCCGCCGCGCTATATGCGCCTGCTTGAACTCGTCACCGGTCCCAAAACGCGCGCCGATGCAATTGCAACAATCAAGGACTTTTGTGATGTGCGTCTCGGCAAGGGGGTGGTGCAATGCCATGACACGCCGGGCTTCATCGCAAACCGTCTCGGCGTCTTCTGGATGACCGCCGGGATCAATGCCGCGATCGACCTCAACGTTGACATCGAGACGGCAGACGCCGTGATGAGCAAGCCGGTCGGTATTCCGAAGACGGGAATTTTCGGCCTGATCGATCTCGTCGGCGTCGACCTGATGCCGCATCTCGCTGAATCGATGCTGGCGACACTGCCCAAGGACGATGAATACCGCAAAATTTCCAAGGATTACGCCTTTGTGCACCAGATGATCGAGGCCGGTTACAAGGGCCGCAAGGGCAAGGGCGGATTCTATCGTCTCGACCCGAATGCCAAAGGCGGCAAAAAAGCCAAGCAGGTTTTAAATCTCTCTTCCCTGGATGCGGTTAAAGGCGGCGGCCCGGCCTTTTCTCCCGAGCTTCACTACAAAGCCTCGCAAAAGATTTCTCTACCATCGATCGATGCAGGCAAGGCGGGACTGAAAGCCGTTGTCACCGCGCCCGATGCAGGCGGCAAATATGCGTGGCGCACCCTGTCGCAGACTCTTGCTTACGCTGCCTCGCTGATTCCCGAAATTGCCGACACGGTGTTCGATATCGATGAAGCGATGAAGCTCGGCTACAACTGGAAGATGGGTCCGTTCGAGATGATCGATGCGCTCGGCCCGGCCTGGTTCGCAGAAACGCTGGAAAAAGAAGGTATTGCCGTTCCCAAAATCCTGGCGCAGGTCAGGGAGCAGAAATTCTACCGTGTCGAAGGCGGGAAACTGCAATATTTCGGCACGGACGGCAAATACCACGATGTCACGCGCCCGGATGGCGTACTGCTGCTGCGCGATATCAAACTGCGCAGCGAACCGGCGGCCAAGAACGGCTCAGCGTCTCTTTGGGATATCGGCGACGGCGTGCTGTGTTTCGAGCACACATCGAAAATGAACACGTTCGACGACAAGACGTTCGAAATGCTGGCGAAAACTGTTAAAACGATCGGCGACGGCAAGGGCACATACAAGGCGCTGGTTGTCTATAATGAGGCGTCGAATTTCTCGGCCGGCGCCAATCTTGGCCTCGCGCTGTTTATGATGAATATTGCCATGTACCCGCAGGTGGAGGAATTTATCGGCGTCGGGCAGAAAGCGCTGATGGATCTGAAATTTTCGCCGTTCCCGGTCGTGTCCGCGCCGTCGGGCATGGCGCTGGGCGGCGGCTGCGAGATCCTGCTGGCGTCAGATGCCGTGCAGGCGCATGCCGAAACCTATTGCGGCCTGGTCGAGGTCGGTGTCGGAGTGATTCCCGGCTGGGGCGGCTGCAAGGAAATGATCCTGCGCTTCCGCGAACGTGAAAAGGCCGAGTTCAAAAAGAATCTCAATAAAATCGGCAAGAAACAGATGTGGTTCTCGCCCGACACGACGCCGATGGGCGCCGCGCGCAAGGCGTTTGAAACGATCGGCACGGCGACGGTCGCCAAATCCGCGTTCGAGGCGATGGATATCGGTTATTTCCGTGATAGCGATGCCGTCACCATGAACCGCGACCGGCTACTGTTCGACGCAAAACAGAAAGCCCTGAAACTGGCGGAGAATTACACGCCGCCGGTCAAAGTCACCGACATCCGGATGCCGGGCCCGTCAGGCCGCATGGCGCTCGATATGGCAGTCAGCGACCTGCGTAAATCCGGAAAAGCGACGCCCTATGATGTCGTCGTCTCCGGCCACCTCGCCGAGGTTCTCTCCGGCGGGCGTTTCGCCGATTACACCAAGCCGATCGGCGAGGACGACCTGCTGCGTCTCGAACTCGAACAGTTCTCCGCCCTCATCCGCAACGAGGGCACGATGAAGCGGATTGAATTCATGCTGGATAACGGGAAACCGTTGAGGAATTAGAAATAAACTATTACGCTTATAAATTGATTGTCTTAGTTTCAACTATATCGTTTGCATTTTCGTCAATGCTATGCATTTCAATAGTGATGGAAGCCTGCTGATCATAAATAAGTTTGCCTTTAGGAACACGAGCCTGCCGAGATAAAGACAAACCATTTCTTTTTTCATTTAAAAACCAATAACTTTCGCACTCGAACATGGGGGAATCTTCCGAAGGAAAATTTATCTCCCCAAGCAAAAATCTGCGTTTATAATCTTTTGCTAAATGATCGTTAGCACTTATCAACTTGTTAACTAAGTTGTCTTTATTATCTGCTCCAGCATACATAAGCGTTACACCAAGCGGCAGAAAAAATTCATCAATAATGGCGGTTTGGCCTGCATTGTATGCATCTAGTTCAGCTAAATATGAGTCTACAACTATGCCAATTTTTAAATTGGCTTTTAAATCTTCTTGAAAAAAATTTGCATTGAATAAATTTATCCATCCAACTTTTTCAGAATTTTTATTTTTTAAATTTACAAAATGAAAGTAACCAACTCTTTCATATATTTCTGGTTGATAGCTGTCTCCCATATTTTTTATAGAACACCTGAGAAAACTGGTTAAATGATGCACTTTGCCATCATTCATTTGAGGCGAGTTTGTATCAATAATATAAATTAAATCATATGTTGCTAAAAAATCTGCGTCATCTATTCCTAAAGTCGGAGCATTTGGACCAGCAATTAATCTTGATAATAATTTACGTTTTGGATCTCGCTCGTAATAATGTTCACGCACTAATCCTTTAGGATTTACAACTTTACCTTTTTTATCGAGAATAAATATATTTCCTGAATCCTGATCAAATTTTAAAATGCCACCCATCATTTGAGGCGTAACCTTAAAACTTAAGCTATATTTGCGAGGTTTTTTATCTTCACTCATAATCAGAGCTGAAAACTAGAAAATGGCAGGGGCAGAGGGACTCGAACCCCCGACCTAAGGTTTTGGAGACCTTCGCTCTACCGGCTGAGCTATACCCCTATAGGACCGGGATCTTTTATAACATAAATTCCCGCCTGGCCACAAAAACCTGCGAATGGCTTAAAACCTGAGTTTCCGCTAACGTCTGGGGATGTTCACCGGGCTGTTGCGACGTCCCTTTTCCCATTCCAAATATTTCATGGGCTTGGTGACATCGGTGAAAATCTCACGCCGCTCGCCGGTTTTAATATTTTCGGTTTCATGCATATTGTAATAAATGGCGCCTTCATGGGCGCCGCGGCTGGCCAGTACGCGCAAGCCAAGACTGCGGAAAAGCGCATTCTCCTCCCCCAATGCCAGCACATCATAGGCACGCTGCACGGAGCTACCGTCGGCGGAAACGGAAACACTTTGCAGCAAGCCATTATAAACCCACTTAAAAAATTCCGGGTCGCCGAGACTCTTGTCCTCTTCCGCCAGGGCTTCCGCCATCGCGACAACATCGATATTGGCCAAGTGGGCAAAGACAAGATTGCTGTACGCCGAGAGCGTTCTATCCAGGATCTTTTGGTCCTTCGTGTTTTTTATTTGCGCCGAAAGCTGGAGCAGACGCCGCTGCGTCTTGTCTGCGGCCGGATCGTACTGGGGTGTCATGGTGTAAAGCAGGCGCAATTCGCTGAAATCGAAAGCGGTGGGCCGCGCCAGCGCCTGGTTGATCAACTGGTTATAGCGGGGAGCCGCGGTAATATTATAGCGCGCTTCGGGCTGGATATCGGCGGAATCCGGCACCGGCGTCTGGACCGGAGATTGCGCGAAGGCCGGCGCCGCCGCCAGAAACAGGATGCAGATGCTGAAGAAAAAAACCTTCATCCGGCTATTTTAACACGGAATGCCGCTAAAATAAAAAGGCCGGGAATTTTCCCGGCCTTTATAAACTTTTATGAGACGATTACTCTACAATCTTGGATACGACGCCGGCGCCGACGGTTCTGCCGCCTTCTCTAATGGCGAAGCGCAGGCCCTCGTTCATCGCGACGGGCGCGATCAGCGTGACGTTCATGTTGTTGATGTTGTCGCCCGGCATCACCATCTCCGTGCCGCTGGGGAGGTCGACCTCGCCCGTCACGTCGGTCGTGCGGAAGTAGAACTGCGGACGGTACTTGGTGAAGAACGGCGTATGGCGGCCGCCCTCCTCCTTGCTGAGGATGTAGGCCTCGGCGATAAACTTCGTGTGCGGCTTGATCGAGCCCGGCTTGCAAAGCACCTGGCCGCGCTCCACTTCCTCGCGCTTGGTGCCTCTCAAGAGCGCGCCGATATTGTCACCCGCCTCGCCGCTGTCCAGCAGCTTGCGGAACATCTCGACGCCCGTGACGATCGTCTTTTGCGTGGGTCTGATACCCACGATCTCGACCTCGTCGTTGACGTTGATCACGCCCTGCTCGATACGGCCCGTCACGACCGTGCCACGGCCCGAGATCGAGAACACGTCCTCGACAGGCATCAGGAACGGCTTATCCTTCTCGCGCTGCGGCTGCGGAATGTATTCATCGACAGCGGCCAGCAAAGCCCTGATGGAGTCTTCGCCGATTTCCTTGTCCCTTCCTTCCAGCGCGGCCAGCGCCGAGCCCTTGATGATCGGGATCTTGTCGCCCGGGAACTCGTACTTCGAAAGCAGCTCGCGCACTTCCATCTCGACGAGATCCAGCAGTTCCTTGTCGTCCACCTGGTCGACCTTGTTCATGTAAACAACAATCGCCGGAACCCCGACCTGGCGCGCCAGCAGGATGTGCTCGCGCGTCTGCGGCATCGGCCCGTCGGCGGCGTTCACCACCAGGATCGCGCCGTCCATCTGCGCCGCCCCCGTGATCATGTTCTTCACGTAATCCGCATGGCCCGGGCAGTCCACGTGCGCGTAATGGCGGTTCGCCGTCTCATACTCAACGTGCGCCGTCGAAATCGTAATGCCGCGCGCCCTTTCCTCAGGCGCCTTGTCAATCTGGTCATACGCCTTGAAATCCTTCGAAAAGTATTTCGTCAAAGCCGCCGTCAGCGTCGTCTTGCCGTGATCGACATGCCCGATCGTCCCGATGTTGCAGTGCGGCTTGTTACGCTCGAATTTTTCCTTGGACATTTTTGTGGTGCTCCTTAAAACCAGCTAATAAGTAAAACCTGAATAATTCCGTCTATTTAGACCCTAATGACTTAGGGAACTTCTCCCTTTCTGTCAATTGCTTTCACAGGCTGGGGCAAGCCCCTTGTTTTTTGAAAAAAACCCTGCGAAACACAAGGGGATGCAAGCCTCCCGAACCATGACGGCCGAACCGAAAACGGCGCTCCTTGCCAGCGCAGCGGCCTTACTGACAGTCACCTTGCTGATTGGGCTGAAATTCACGGCCTATCTGGAAAGCGGTTCTGCCAGCATTCTCGCTTCGCTGATCGATTCCGCCGTGGATGCGAGCGCTTCCTGCATGACCTACCTAGCGCTGCGCATGTCTCTCAAGCCGGCCGACCGGGAACACCGCCAGGGCCATGGCAAGATCGAGGGGCTGGCCGCCCTGTTACAGGCGTTTTTCATCGCCGCGGGCGGATTTTTCCTGATCGCGGAAGGCATTGCCCGTATGCAGAATCCCGCATCTCCCGACAATGTACTGCTTGGCACCATCGTCATGGCGGTTTCCGCTTTCCTGTCGACGGCGCTGATCGGTGTGCAGACCTATGCTCTATCGCGCACACCGAGCCTCGCCATCGAGGCGGACCGCGCCCATTATTCCATGGATGTGCTGATCAATCTCGGCGCGATGGGCGTGCTTGTTGCCCTGCAGTACGGCGCGCCTTCCTGGATTGACCCGTTTTTTGCGATTGCTGTTGCCTTCTATCTTGGCCTGACCGCCAAACGCATCGGCAGCAAGGCCATCGATATGCTGCTTGACCGGGAATTGCCGGCCGATGTTCGCAACGCCATTAAAGCGGCCGTGCTAACCCACGGTGAAGTGCTGGGCATGCATGACCTGCGCACCAGCCGTTCCGGCATGAAGATTTTCATCTCCTTTGACATTGAGCTGGATCCGCAGCTTCTGCTTTGCGACTCCCACGCGATTGTACGTGAAATTGAACATAAACTGCTGGTTGATTACCCGGACGCGGAAATTCTTATCCATGTCGATCCGCACGGGGATACGGAAGATACGCGCCACCCCGAGTGGATAAAATCTTAATTATAAACCGCAAAAATAAGGAAGCTGCTCTGGTCCCCGGGCCTGCTTATCCGAATGAATGCGTCCTTTGTTCATTCTTAAGCTGGATTCCTGCGGGACCTTTCGCTATTCTGGAGAAAGCGCGGGTGTAGCTTAGTGGTAAAGCTCCAGCCTTCCAAGCTGGCTATGAGGGTTCGATTCCCTTCACCCGCTCCACATTCCCTCTCCTAAAATCTCCTACAGGCGCGCTGCCGGTTACGGAGGCGCTATTGCCGTGTAGTCCGCGCTCGTAGGTTGGGGCGGGCGATAATAAGAGGAATTGCGGTATTCCTTTTGATCGATGGGACCGATAACTTCTGCGATGGAAGCATGGACATCCGCTGCTTCTGCGATCAAATCATCGGTTGGAATGAGAGAATCAATGTGACCGCTGCCGCGGCGGACGCGCAGGAGGCAAAGAATTTCCGGTGAAGCGCTTTGCAGGGTCGCCGCCATCTTTAGGGCATGCCCTGTTTCGACGATAGCGTCCGAATCCCCTGTTGTTATGAGGATTGAGGTATAGATCTCGCCGGCTTTCACATTATGGAGAGGTGAAAGCCGCATGCTTTCCTGAAATTCTTCTTTATTGCGCAAACCAGGAAAATGGTTGTAATTCGCAGCCCCTCTCCGGAAGAGATCGGTAGGGGGGCATATCGGCACCGCGAATCCAAACGGGAAAGATTTCTGGACAACAGAGTCCATGGCAAGCCAGCCACCAGCACTGCGGCCGACACTGATGGTGCGGTGCGGTGCCGTATAATTCCGTCTGCAAAGTTCCCAAGCGCAAGTGGCCAAGTCGTCCACGGCATCCTGGCGTTCAGCCAGTCTACGGACATCGGCCAGCACGTAAATTCCACCGGCGCGTATCCAGTGAGCCACTCTTTCATCGTATTTGGGGAGTTGCGGAATAACGTAACCATAAGCCTGAATTTTAAGCGCCGCCGTGCCGTCAAGTACCGTATCGGGATGGCGGATAATCCACATCGGCACCCCCCCGTCTTTTGATGTGACCCAGATTTGCTCAACGATGCAATCGTCGAGCGGAGCCGGCGGCGACTCTTCGGCAGGCGTCAAATGGTTTAATTTTATATCGTAAATATAATCGCATTCCGGACGAATAAAAGTTACCAGGCGCAGCCGGAGATTCCCCGACGGTTCTATGGTAATCTTCTTAATTTTGCAGGCAGGCAGGGGGACATCGGCCCGATGCTCGCTTCCCAAGGTATAAATTTTCAATTCATCCGTGCCGTTATGGTGAGAGGAGACGAAGAGATGTTCCTGATGAACGAACGCACCGCGCACACGGTTGTTAGGCATGCTTGAAAAGAGAACTCTTTCATTATCAGAAGAAATCGAATATTCAGCGATACTATAGCTTCCATACCCGTGAAATCTTAACTGTATCACTTTATCATCAACCTGCACTAAATCCCTTATACCCATAGAAAGATTTCTATCGGGGTAATCCCAGATGTCGTATTCGATCTCAATACCTGAATCCATTGCACTATTTGTGTCCGCTTTCGCCGTAAAAGGCCGGCAAGTGCGCCCGGCATAGGCGCGTCGCAGAAAATCCGCGCATTGTTCGCGGGCGGGCAGCCCTGCGGTGAATTGCTGGGTGCGCTTATTCTGCGCGTCGATCCAGTCTTCCGTTTCCTCCGCTTTGAGATCTTCCAGCCGTTCAAAAGGATCGATCACTACATAGTTGAAATTTTTTTCGTCATCCGGATTTAAATTTTCATCAAATACTTTCCATGTCGGTAAAGTGTTTTCTGGTTGAGGAGTTGCCCCTTTGGGAGAAGTTTCTTCCGCCAGTTGTTTACTCCTGTAAATTGTATTGTTGCGCGGCGGCGCTGGCGGTGGCGTAGCGCGATTAAATTTCAGGGCCAGTTCCTTCGGATCTATCGGCATCGGGCGATATTATAGAAATTTTAAAATATGTCAAATGAAATGAAGAATCATAAGATACTAAAAATAAAGGATTTTTACTATATTTCCAGCATGTTCCTCCAGGAAATCAAACGCATAAGACTGCTGGACGTGCGGAAATTTTAATACCTCATCTACTGCATTTCTTGTTCTGAATTTTTTTTGAAAATGGTGGAGGGGGAGAGATTCGAACTCCCGTACGTCAAAGACGGGCAGATTTACAGTCTGCTGCCATTAACCACTCGGCCACCCCTCCACGCGAGGATTTAGAGGCCTGTAGGCCGTTACAAAAAAGCGTTTCCCCGGCGAAGTCAAGTATGCAATTCTCAGGCCATGAAAAACCGGGGTTTTAACAAACAAAACCGCTCCCGGCGCGGGCGCCCGCACGAGGCGCACAGGCCGCATAAAACGAGTGAGCGCAAAGAGCGTTCCGAGCGCCCGCGCGAATCCTTTACAGGGCCGCGCCCGTCCCTGTTCGGCTTCCACGCAGTGAGTGAGGCCTGGCTTAATCCGGCGCGTCAGATCGAGGCGCTTTACGTCACGGAAAATGCCGCGCCCGGTTTCGAGGAAATTCTCGCAAAAGCGCGCGGCAAAAACCTGAAGCGGCCGGAGCCGCGCCTGGTCGACAAACACGCGCTCGATAAACTTCTCCCGCCCGGCGCGGCACACCAGGGTATTGCGCTGGGCTGCATGCCGCTTGAGGAAATCGGCGTCGATGATTTGATCATCCGCGCTTCCACTCAGAATCATTTCACGCTGTTGGTGCTGGACCAAGTGACGGACCCGCATAATGTCGGCGCCATTCTGCGCAGCGCCAGCGCGCTGGGCTGCAATGGCGTTATCATGCAAAGAAAACACGCACCGGGACTGGAAGGTGTGCTCGCCAAGACTGCGTGCGGCGCGATCGAACACATCCCGGTCGCCTATGAAACAAACCTGAGCCGCACGCTTGAGGCTTTGAAAGAAGCGGATTTTTTTATCTATGGGTTTGACGAGCGCGGCGACAAGAGCGTGCGCGACATCAAGCCGGGCGGGAAATCGGTGCTGGTGATGGGCGCGGAAGGGGATGGCATGCGCCGACTGGTGCGCGAACATTGTGACGCGCTGCTGCGCCTGCCCGCACAAGGGCCTATCCAGAGCCTGAATGTCTCCAACGCCGCCGCGATTGCGCTTTATGCTTTCCTCGCCTGATCTCTTTTTTGCAATTATGAAAAATGTATAGGTAAAATTTAGCTCAAATTTTGACATTTCGGAAGCGCGTCCGTTACACTGGAAGTATAAGGACAAAAAACAGCGCTGTTAAGGCGCGCGCAGAAGAGGGTGGCCATGATTCCGATTCTATTATATTTGCCGTTGCAGGCTTTTTTCCAAAATTTGATCCGTTTTCACGGCGCGCCGCAGCGCGTGCCTGTCCGCAGTTTCTCCTTTCCCCTTGAAACCACACGTAACCGCATCTCTGACCGGATGCGTTGACAGGGTTTCAAAAACTGAAACGCCCCGGCCCTTAAAGCCGGGGCTTTTTTTATTGTCCGAAGCTCTGGACACGCCTCTTTTCCTGCGCCACTTTACTGCATGCCTGAAAACGCGCCGCAGACCCAGCCCGAAGAATCTTCCGATACGCTTTACCTAGTCGATGGGTCCGGTTTTATTTTCCGCGCTTATTTCGCCCTGCCGCAGAACCTGACCAACCCCGCCGGACAGCCGGTCGGCGCGGTGCTGGGTTTCTGCAATATGATGTACAAGCTGCTCAACGATTTCCACGCCGGCACGATCGCCGTCGTGTTCGACGCGGCGCGTAAAAATTACCGCAACGATATTTACGCCGATTACAAGGCTAACCGGGATGACCCGCCCGATGACCTGGTCCCACAATTCCCGCTGTTCCGCCGCGCCGCCGAGGCGTTCGGCGTGCCCGCGATCGAGATGGAAGGATTCGAGGCGGATGATGTCATCGCCACTTATGCGCGCCTCGCCAAGGAGCAGAAGCGCAAAGTCGTGATTGTCGGGTCGGACAAGGATATGTACCAGCTGATCAACGATCACGTACAGATGTTCGACCCGATCAAACAAAAATATATCGGCGAGCCGGAAGTCATCGAAAAATTCGGCGTGAAGCCGGAAAAAGTCGTTGAGGTGCAGGCGCTGATGGGCGATTCCATCGATAACATCCCGGGCGTACCGGGCATCGGCCCGAAAACGGCGAGCGAGCTGATCAACCAGTTCGGCGACCTCGAGACGTTGCTGGCGCGCGTGGGCGAAATCAAGCAAAATAAGCGCCGCGAAACGCTGATCGAGCACGCGGAGGATGCCCGCATGTCGAAAAAACTGGCGGCGCTGGATGCGCATGTCGATGTGGCGATCGCGCTCGAGGATCTCAAACCGCGCGCCTTGGGTAGCCCGGATCTCGCCGCTTTCCTGCGCGAGCAGGGTTTTAATTCGCTGCTGAACCGCATCGGCGCGCCGCCGGCGGAGATCAAGCCGCTGTCTCCAGCCGAAGTGGCGGAAGAAAAGAAACAGGCCGAATTCCCGCCCGTGGAGAAGAACGAGTATGTTCTTATTAATGACTTCGCCGAACTGCAAAAATGGGTCGACGAGGCGTACGAAGAGGGTTGCATCTGCATCGATACCGAGACCACCGCAATCACGCCCGCCAAGGCGGACCTGGTCGGGATCTCGCTCAGCATAAAGATCGGGCGCGCCGCCTATATCCCGCTCGGCCACACGCAGGAAACCGACCTGCTCGGCATGGGCAAGGATACGATTGCGCAACTGCCGCTCAGGGAAACGCTGGCGAAACTCAAACCGCTGCTGGAGGATGAGAGTGTCCTCAAAATCGCGCATAACATGAAATATGACTGGCAGATATTCAAGCGCCACGGCATCACCGTGCAGCCGTTCGACGACACGATGCTTCTGTCCTACGTGCTCGACGGCGCGGCGCACAGCCATTCGATGGATAATCTCTCCGAGCTGCATATCGGCTGGCAGCCGATCGCGTACGAGGATGTCGCGGGCAAGGGCAAAAACCAAGTCACGTTCGACCGCGTTGATATCATGAAGGCGCTGACCTATGCGGCCGAAGACGCCGACATCACGCTGCGCCTTCATAAAATCCTTAAACCCCGCCTCGCGCTCGAGAAAATGGCGAGCCTCTACGAAAATATCGAGCGCCCCTTGATCCCCGTGATCGCGCAGATGGAACTCGATGGGATCCGCGTCGACCCGGCGGTGCTCAAAAGTATGAGCACGGACTTCGAACAGCGCCTCGCCGTGCTGGAAAAGGAAATCTGCGGCGATGCGGGGTGCGATTTCAACATCGCCTCGCCGAAACAGGTGAGCCAGGTGCTGTTCGAACGGCTCGGCCTCAAGGGTGGGCGCAAGACGGCAAGCGGCGACTGGAGCACGGGGGCGGATATCTTGGAAAAGCTCGCCTATGAAAACGCGATCGTGCGAAAAATTCTCGACTACCGCCAGCTCGCCAAGCTCAAATCCACCTATACCGACGCGTTGCAGGAGGAGATCAATCCCGCGACGGGGCGCGTGCATACGTCTTTTGCAATGGCGCATACATCGACAGGGCGTCTCGCGAGTTCAGATCCGAACCTGCAGAACATCCCGATCCGCACCGAGGAAGGCCGCAGGATCCGCACCGCTTTCGTGCCCGCGCCCGGGCACACGCTGCTCTCGGTCGATTATTCGCAGGTCGAGCTGCGCCTTTCGGCGGCGATGGCGAACGTCAAAGCGTTGAAGCAGGCCTTCCGGGACAAGATTGACATTCATGCACTGACCGCCAGCCAGGTCTTCGACGTGCCGCTCGAAACCCTGCCACCGGAATTGCGCCGCGCCGCCAAGGCGGTCAATTTCGGCATTATTTACGGCATCAGCGGTTTTGGATTGGCGAAGCAACTCGGCACATCGAATGCGGAAGCCGCCGATTACATCCGCAAATACTTCGCCCGCTTTCCCGAGATCCAGGCCTATATGGAAGCGGCGAAGGAAGAGGCGCGCGCGCGCGGCTTTGTGCGCACGCATCACGGCCGGAAAGTGATCATCCGCGGCATCAACGACAAGATGCCGGGCATCCGCGCAGGCGCCGAGCGGCAGGCGATCAACGCGCCGCTGCAAGGCACGGCCGCCGATATCATGAAGATCGCGATGACGCGGATTCCACCTGCGCTCAAGGAATCCAAACTCTCGGCGAAGATGCTTTTGCAGGTGCATGACGAGCTGGTGTTCGAAGTGCCGGCGGATGAACTCGAAAAAACCACCGCGCTTATCAAGAATGTCATGGAGAACGTCGTCGATCTCGGCGTACCGCTCGAGGTCGAGGCCGGCAGCGGCGAATCCTGGGGGGCTGCGCACTAACCCCTTGTAATTAAACCTATGCGTGTATTTTATGCCGTTATTTCTTGCTTTTTGACGTGTTTCGGGTCATTTTATCTTCAGATTATTCACAGAATTACATAATCAAAATATATGATTTGGATCAGGGAACTCCGCAGGATCCTTGCTGTTTTCCCCGTAGAACCTACATCACTCACATGTATGGCTTTTGGTAACCGGTAAAATTATGGCTGATCTTATACGCGACATTACGCCGGGGGCTTTTATCCCCTCCAGACGCTCGCGCCGCCGCGATGACGAAAACGGCAGCGGCGATTTCGCGCGCTGGATGGACGGCACCGCCGCCCTCAATGACGATGCGCCGCCAAAGACCCCCCTGACGCAGAGGCCGATGACGAGCATCGAGGATATGCTGCTGCTGGCGCGCGCGAAAGAGCAGATCAGCCGCGCCGCCGCCAAGAGCTCGCCGCTCGAGGCCTACACCGTCAACGAGCCGGGGACGGAACTGGTCGATGCCGACCAATATGTGTTTGATTTCATGCGCGCCTCGGCGCACGTGGATCAGAGGGTTTAGAAAAGCGGTCCTTGACTTAAATCCGAGCGATTTAATCTAAAAGAAAAATTATATTTTTTACAGATGGAATCTATCAAATCAAAAATCCATAAGGGAGCCGCAGGAGAAATATAGATTTCTTCAATGAGCTCTTCTAAATTTACTTTAAATTTTTTTGCTTCAGGAAAATCCTTCATAGGGTTAACCAAAAAATCCTTGATATCATGATGAACTATTCTCAGTTCCCTTTCGTGCTCAAAACTTTTTCTTTTATGAGTAGCCAAATAAAAGCAATTTCCTGATGGTATAATGGAATTTTTATAATCTATGTATTCTACTTTTCCAATAAAGAAGTTTTCTTCTAATTTACTAAAAGCTTCTTTCAATTTTTTATAGGTAGTAGTGATAGCAACGCCTTCTGCTGAGGAAAGATAACTAGACCATAAAGCTGCCGACTCTCCCTCATTCATATGCCAGCAGCTCACATACATAGCGTTTCTTTGTTGCTTATAACGCACGCCAGATTGACGCTCTAGTTCTTGAATTTGTTTCCAAACATCTTCGCTTTCATATAATTTCTGATGCTCTTCTGGTAAAGACTGAAATGATAGCTCTCTGTATGCTATATTTCCTACAGCAAGCGCTCCTTCAAAAGGATCAATTTCAGAGAGTAGTTTTTGGGAAGGGAAAAATATACTTGAGCTATCTATTAGCTCTATAAATTTTACCACATCCATATATCTCCATAATTTTTGGTTAATGTCGTCTGGAGGAGAAAATACAGGATGATTATCTTCAACAGGCAACTATCACTCCCACTCAATTGTCCCCGGCGGCTTGCTGGTGATGTCGTAGACGACGCGGTTGATGCCGCGCACCTCGTTGATGATGCGGGTCGAGACACGGCCCAGGAACCGGTGGTCGAAGGGGAAATAATCGGCGGTCATGCCGTCGGTCGAGGTGACGGCGCGCAGCGCGCAGACGTAATCATACGTCCGGTCATCGCCCATGACGCCGACGGTGCGCACCGGCAGCAGCACGGCGAAGGCCTGCCAGATCGCGTCGTAAAGCCCGGCGCTGCGGATCTCCTCAAGATAGACGGCATCGGCCTTGCGCAGGATTTCGAGTTTTTCCGGCGTGATCTCGCCGGGGATGCGGATGGCAAGGCCCGGGCCCGGGAACGGGTGGCGGCGGATGAATTCCTCCGGCATGCCGAGTTCGCGGCCCAAGGCGCGCACCTCATCTTTAAATAATTCGCGCAACGGTTCGACCAGTTTCAAATTCATGCGCTCCGGCAGGCCGCCGACATTGTGGTGGCTCTTGATCGTCACTGAGGGTCCGCCGGTGAAGCTGACCGATTCAATCACGTCCGGGTAAAGTGTGCCCTGCGCGAGAAATTCGGCGTTGCCGACTTCTTTTTTGGCGATTTTTTCGAAGACGTCGATGAAGGTGGCGCCGATGAGCTTGCGCTTCATCTCCGGGTCGCTGATTCCCTCGAGCGCGCCCAGGAACACCTTGCCGGAATCGGAATGAATCAGCGGGATATTGTAAGCCCCCCGGAACATTTTCACGACCTGCTCGCTTTCGTGCCCTCGCATCAGCCCCGTATCGACATAAACGCAGGTGAGCTGGTCGCCGATCGCCTCGTGCAGCAGCACGGCGGTGACGGAGGAATCGACGCCCCCCGAGAGTCCGCAAATGACGCGGCCCTTGCCAACCTGGCTCCTAATTTTTTTCACCGCCTCCTCGCGGAACGCCGCCATGGTCCAGTCGCCCCTGCAACCGCAGATATTATGGGTGAAGTTGCGGTAGAGCTCGGCGCCGTGCGGCGTGTGCACGACCTCGGGGTGGAACTGGACAGCATAGAATTTGCGGTTTTCATCGGCGATCATGGCGTAAGGCGCGCCTTCCGACGTGCCGACGACCTCGAACCCGGGCGGCAGTTTGGTGACGCGGTCGCCGTGGCTCATCCAGACCTGTTCGTGCGCGCCGCCGGGCTTTCTCGGGTCCCAGACGCCGTCGAGCAGCGCGTTGTGTCCCGTGACATCGACATAGGCGCGGCCGAATTCCCGCGTGTCGCCCGGTTCGACCTTGCCGCCCAGTTGCTCGACCATGGCCTGCTGACCGTAGCAGATGCCGAAGATGGGGAGGCCGAGCTGATAAATATATTCCGGCGGGAACGGCGAATTTTTATCCGTCACCGAGCACGGACCGCCGGAGAGAATAATGCCCCTGGGGTTGAAAGCCCTGAGCCGTTCTTCCGGCGCCTGGTTGAAGGGCCAGATTTCGCAATAGACGCCGCTTTCGCGCAGGCGCCGCGCAATCAGTTGCGTGACCTGGGAGCCGAAATCGAGGATGAGGATGTGATCGTGCGTGTTTTTAGCGTCCTGCAGCGGGACGATCTTGTCAGCTGTCTTCATGGACATTTTTAGTCTATCCGGGGCAAAAACACAAGTCTTCAGGCGCGTTTCAGGGTGCGCTCCCGGATGTAGAAAACATAAAGCAGCATGAAGTAAAACAGCACAATCTCTATGATCTCGCTGGAGCGGAAATAAGGGTTGCCGTGGAGGCCCGAACCGACCGCGTCGACCAGGCGCAGGTAGAGGTAAATCCCCGCCAGGACACCGAAACGGGCGGGCGGGGTCAGGGTCTTCAGCCACGCGGGGATGAGGGACGGTTTTTTGCGAATCAGAAACGGCAGGATCAGTCCGCCTACCACGACGCCGATCTCAAGGATCAGGCGCGGCTTCTGGTCGAACCAGTTGCTGGTGTTATGAAGGTTGGTTTCGCCCTGGTCGTTGACCGCCATCCATTCCGCCGGCGTCGTCCAGCCGATGAACCACTGGCCCCAGCTGACTTCCTCGCCGGCGATGTAGAAACACCCCAGCGCCCCGAGCGCCATGGCGATTTTCGGCAAGGGATCGGTTTTATAATCGACCTGGAAGAAGGTCATGGCCGCAAGCATGCAGGCCGCGGCGGCGATCAGAAATTGGAAGATTTCAACCGGGCCGTTTTCCGAGACGGACCAACTGACGATGTTTTCCGGCGCGATGCGCTCGAACATGAATTCGCCGATGATGAAAAAAAGCGGCAGCCAGAGCCACCAGATTTTATGTTTGCTGCCGGTCAGGTTCATCGGGTTATTAAACGCCGGGAATATCCTTAGCGCAAGGCGTTTTAAACAGATGGCGTATACTTGTCGGACTGGCCTATATACGTATAGATCCGGTGGAGGCGGTCGACAGCTTGTCTGAATTCTTCGGCCGGCATGGCCAGCGCGATGCGGAACAGCGATTCACCCTGCATCGTCTCGTCGCCATCCACCAGCAGGACCCCGGCTTCATGCTCCGTTCCGTTGGCGATGATCTCGATTGCATCCTGACGGCCTCCCTTGCCGGGACCGTGAATATTCCTGACAACGCCGTCATGGCATTTGACCACTTTGTTGAAAACATCCGGCAGCCTGATCAACGCCACCAGGTTGGGGCCGCCCTTGATGACAGCCTTGTCAAATTTATCACAGAGATATCTGTAATTATCCCCGAATTTCCGGCGGTCCGCGTCCAGTTGCTCTTTCCAGATGTGATCATGCTCTTCCTGCAGCGCCGCATTCATCGTTTCGTTGAATTCAGGATCGCGGCGAACGCCGTTGCCGCTCAGATTGAGCCTGGCGCGAACATCTTTAATAATATCCCGGGTGAAAAGGCCCCAGCTGAAACCGCGCTTGGCCATGCGGAAGAATTTGGATCCGCTGCAGCATACCGCGACAGGCGTTGTAACCGGACCCGAATCTACCGGGTCGAAATCTTTATCGTCGAAAACCCCTTCGAGGCCGGTATCGAGATAACCTTGCAACTCGGGATTTTCGTTCTTTTCACATGCCGAGAAGTAAGGCATGTCATAAAGAAGCATCATTTTATAAGCGGCGGACTGGTTATAGTTGTCGGCAATTTCTTTGATGCGAAGATTGTCCTCGCGCGTCAGATGAAGCCCGGTCGCATTATGCGGGAAATTGAAATAGGATATCCCAACGACGCGATTTACCTGGGCTTCAAGCGCCCGTTCATAAGATCCGGCCATGTCATCCGGATCAATTTGGAATTCAACAACCTCAAAGCCCGCCTCCTCCAGAGTATTGTTAGTCAGCGCCCAGCTATTGGCCGGAACGAGAGCTACCGGTTTGGGATCGCGCTCTTTATATTTGTCGCGGTAGATGGCCCCCCATTTATTGACGACATCTCCCATGATGCCGCGCTCCAGCTGTTGTGAAGTGCAGGTCGTCCTGGGATGGCCGCCGAAACCGAAAATTCTTTTCGACCAGGCAGAAACAGCCGACTCCAGTTTAGGATCGCCGTTGGCGTTGTAATCCATTTCGCCGTCGAGCTTTGCAAAAGCTTCGTCTTCAAGCTTATTGCGTAAGAAAATGGAGCGCAGGGCCGTTCCTAAAGAAGGCGCCAGGGTTTGCAGGAGATTGCCGTAAGCCAGTTTTTTCGCTTCGCGCGTCAGCGGCGTTTTTTCAGATCCCTGGCCCAGGTTGTAATGGGCGTGGCCTGCCTGGATTAATCTTTTATTGAAATCAGATGCGGCTGGGGTAGGGCCCTGGGTCCGGTCGAGCTCGATGAACTTTTCTGTTCTAGGCATGGTTTGGCCTTAAAATTTATGAAATTACCGAAATATAGATATGGGAAATACAGGGCGCAAGCTTTTTTAGCTTGCGTGATAATTTTCTAATATGCTATTACCATAAATATATGCAAAATCAGCCCCTTAAAATTTTCATCCTTGGCACAGCGACGTTTGACCATGTCCGCGGTCATCCGGGCCTAACCGAGTTGAACGACGAAAAGGAGGTTCGCAAATTCAAGTATACGCAGGTCGGAGGAGGTGGGGTGAACGCACGGCTCGCCCTGCAAGCCCTCGCGGACGCCTATAAGCAAAATGTCACACCGGTCCTATGCACCAAACTCGGCCAGAAAAACGGGGAAGAAAATCCCGCCAAGAAAAAAGTGCTGGATGCGCTCGGTATCACGGGGATGGGGGACAAAACCCTGATGGATATTGCTTTTGACCAGCCGGATTTTCTTGTTCAGGAGAATTTAATTTTCCTTTTCGGCGGAGGCGATGAAGTAAAACGCTTCATTTCAAAAGAGTATGACGATATTAACACCCCCTTCAGTCCCACAATCGATCAGGAAATTATGGAGGGTGTTCAGGATTGCAATATTATACTTCTGAATTCCCGCTTTCCGACACAGGGTGCTGTAGCAGGTCTGGCGACAGAGGCGCCTGTTATTCTCGATTATTCCGAATCTAACGGAGACAAGCCGGGTGTGGAAGCGCTTGTAGACGATGCAGATTATATTCTTGTTCCGCTGGAATCCATTCTTCCGGACATGAAGAGAACTCCCTCCAAAGTTAAGGAAGAACCCGACACGATTGTTTTTCTGAATAAGGATGGAACGAAAAAACTTTCAATTAAGGCGGATGATCCCAACAGAGCAAGGCTGATGATTCAGCATCTGAAAGATAATTTCGGAAAGAAATATATCGCCCTTTCGAACGGCAGCGAACCGGTTCAGGTTCATGCAAACGGCAAGGATTTTACGATTGAGTTAAACAATATTCCCTATTTCGCGGAATATGACGAAACCGGCCAGGCAAAACCGAAATGGATGGACAATTTGGGCGCCGGAGACGCCCGCGACGCAGCGCTTTCATTCTTTATGGCCCGCGGCGAGGATTTTGAGACTGCTATCATCAAGGCTAGCCGGTTTGCAAGTTTCACCGCGCAATATCCGGGCAGGACATGGATCAAACACCTGGATGAGTTCCTGCGCGCCGATCCGGCCTTTAAAAATGATTTTCCAAGTGAACGGAACGCGACATCGGAATTCGAACGCAGCAGCGCCCACGAGCATGATCTGATGCTGGTATAATCAAACTTTTATTTTTTCCAGCACCGCCGCGAAAAAACCGTCCGTATCATACCGCAGCGGCGTGAGGCGCAAGAACGGATCGCCGAGCTTTTTATTTTCGACCGGCCTTATTTCGAACTCCGGATGCGCCGCTAAAAATTTCTCAACCTGTTTTTCATTTTCCTCCGGCAGCAGCGAGCAGGTCGCGTAAACGATGCGCCCGCCGGGCTTAACCGTATGCACGACGGCCTCGAGAATTTCCTGCTGCACCGCCAGTAATTCCCCGAGGCCCGGACCATAAACATGCCAGCGCATATCCGGATTGCGGCGCCAGGTGCCGGTGCCGGTGCAGGGCACATCCAGTAAAACGACATCGAAGGTTTCCTTCTGCCGCTTCAGCCATTTTCTGTGCTTTTCATCGCTTAACGGGCGGACCTCGATAATATCGGCCAGCTGCGCCTTGCGGTAACGCTCCTTGCCTTTCTGCAAACGTTTTTCATCAAGGTCCATGGCGACGATTCGGCCCTTGCGGTTCATCGCGGCCGCCAGCGCCAGTGTCTTGCCGCCGCCTCCGGCGCAGTAATCCAGTACCTGCATGCCGGGTTTTACATCGCAGACATGCGCGATCAATTGCGATCCTTCATCCTGGATTTCAATGAGACCCTTGGCGAAGGCTTTTGATTTGGAGATGAAGACCTTGTCACGCGCGCGCAGGCCCCATGGGCTGAACGGTGTTTCGTCGGTTTCGATTCCATCTTTTTGCAGCGACTCCCTGGCTTTTTCCCGGTCGAGCAGAAAGATGTTGACGCGCAGGTAGAGCGTTGCCGCATTCAGCAGTGCCGCCATTTCCTGTTCGAAACCGGCGCCGAAATATTCATGCAGCGCTGCCGCGTAAAGCGCCGGGCATTCAACGCGGATGTCAACGTTCATATCTTTATGATCAATGTCCCGCCCCTGCAGGTTTTCGGCAAGTTTCTTTTCACCCTCGTCTAGCTCCGCCGGCGCATAACGTGAGCCATCGAACAGGTCGCGGATTCTTTTTGCTTCCGTTTTTTTCACCAGCGCGAGATAAGCAATCAGACGGTTGCGCGGATTGTCGTTCTGCTTCTCGCGCTGCAACCACCAGCCGATCCGCGCATAATGACGCATCATGCCATAAACTGTCTCCACCACCTCGCGGCGGTCCCTGGCGCCGATATATTTGCGCACACGCATATAATCGCCGACCGTGACATCCATCGGCACGCGGGCGGGCGCCAGTTTTTCCAGAATTTCAATCGAAGCCTGTATGCGGCTGGCGGGTTTCATATTTTATTTCACAAATCCTGTTTTAAATCGCAATTCCGGGTTGTTTTCTTTCCTAAACGCTTTAAGTGTGTAGGATAATAAACCTTCGCACGCAATTTATTTAAGGAGAATAATCATGCCCTTCATAGTTCATACGCTTGAGAGCACCCCCGCCGACTCCAGGCAGCCGCTGGAAGCCGTGAATACAAAATTCGGCTTCATCCCGAATATTTTCGGCGTCATGGCGGAAAGCCCGGCTGCGATCCGCGCTTATAGTTCTTTCGCCGGCGCCTTCGAACATACCAGCTTCACACCAGCCGAGCGCGAGATCGTCGCCATCGCCACGGGCACATCAAACGGCTGCACCTTTTGCACCGCCGTGCATTCGACTATCGCCCGCAACAAGCTGAACGTCGATAACGCCACGGTTGACGCGCTGCGCGCACAGAAAGAGCTGCCGGACGCCAAACAGAATGCGCTGGCGAAATTCACCAAACAGGTCGTTGAGAAGCGCGGCGCCGTCAGCGATGATGAGATCAACACTTTCAAGAAGGCCGGCTATACGGACGAACAGATTCTGGAGCTTGTTGTCGGGGTCGCGCTCAACACCTATACCAACTACATCAATAATGTCGCACGGACACCGGTGAATGAGCAATTCAGGGCGGAAGACTGGTCGCCGTCCGGCAAGAAACAGGCCGCGTAAACAAACAGCGAATACGAAAATCCCCAGCAAAATGGGGATTTTTTACGGAGCGCCTTGCCGCCCCTGAAAGCCGGTATAGATTGCTTCAGAGATATTTAAGGGGATATTCATGACAGGCATTCTTTTTACGCCCGTTGACCTGGGCGATCTTCACCTGAAAAACCGTATTCTGATGGCGCCGCTGACGCGCAGCCGCGCCGGCGAAAGCCGCGTTCCCAACGACCTGATGACCCAGTATTACGCCCAGCGCGCCAGTTCCGGCCTCATCATCTCCGAGGCAACCGCTGTATCGGCGCAGGGTTATGGCTGGGCCAACGCGCCGGCCATGTACACGGACGCGCAGGAAGAAGGCTGGCGCAGGGTAACAAAAGCCGTGCATGAGCGCGGCGGGAAAATCGTGCTGCAGCTCTGGCATATGGGCCGCGTTTCGCACCCGGATCTCCTGAACGGGGATTTGCCAGTCGGTCCGTCGGCGATTGCAGCAGAAGGAAAAGCCCACACGCTTTCCGGTGAAAAACCTTACGTCACGCCGCGCGCGCTGGAGGCGTCCGAACTGCCAGGCATTGTCCAGGATTACGTGCGCAGCGCCGAGCGCGCGAAGGCCGCCGGGTTCGACGGCGTCGAAGTACACGGCGCCAACGGCTACCTGCTCGACCAGTTCACGCGCGACGGGTCCAACCGGCGCACGGACAATTACGGCGGCAGCATCGAAAACCGCATCCGTTTCCCGCTCGAGGTGGTCGCGGCGGTGTCGAAGGTTTTCGGGCCGCGCAAAACCGGCCTGCGCATCTCGCCACAAAATCCTTACAACAGTATGTCGGATTCCGACGCGGTCGCGACCTTCACCGCCTATGCGAAAGCGCTGAATAATTTCGATCTCGCCTACCTGCATGTGATGGAGCCAATCGGCAACGACCCGCGCCGTTCGGCACCTGCCGGGTCGGCTTATGTCACGCCGCATATCCGCAAGATCTATAACGGCAAGCTGATTGCCAATGGCGCCTATGACCAGGAAGCTGCGGAAAAAATCCTGCGCGAGGACGGGGCCGATGCCGTGGCGTTCGGCATGAAATTCATCGCCAACCCGGACCTGCCGACGCGCTTTGAAAAAGGCGCGGTCCTGAACGAGCCGCGCCCCGATACGTTCTATGCCGGCGGTGCCGAAGGCTACACCGACTACCCGTTCCTAGCGCCGGGCCAGAAGGTCGCGAATTTCAGTTAGCAAAACCACATCCTGCGGAGGTGCGACATCGGCACTTTCAGGGTCGGCTTCAGCCTGCTTTTTTAATTTATTCACGCCCTTGATCAGCATGAAGACGGCAAAAGACACGATCAGGAAATTAATGACGGCGTTGATGAAGGCCCCATAGCTGATGACCGGCGCGCCGGCATCCTTTGCCGCTTTCAGGCTGGCGTAAGTCTCTCCGTTCAGCACGATAAATTTATCGGCGAAATCGACGCCGCTGGTCGCCATGCCGACGACCGGCATGATGAGATCGCCGACCATGGAATTGACGATCGCGGTGAAGGCCGCGCCCATGATGATGCCGACCGCCATGTCCATGACATTGCCGCGGGCGATGAATTGCCTGAATTCCTTGAGCATAATGGTAATCCTTTCTAAAATTGCGAAATCTACATAGAAAAAGCCGCCGTAAGGCGGCTTTGTTCCCGGAATTTAAATTTTTAATTGCGGCTGTTGCCCATCAGGCGCAGCAGCATCATGAACAGGTTGATGAAGTTCAAATAGAGGCTGAGCGCGCCCATCACCGCCATCTTCGCAGCCGTATCGCCGCCGTAGGAGGCGCGGTAGGTTTCCTTGATGTATTGCGTATCCCAGGCGATCAGGCCGGTAAAGACGATCACGCCGATCACCGAGCTGACGAACTGCACCATCGCCGAATGCATGAAGATGTTCACGATCGAAGCGATGATGATGCCGAGCAGGCCCATCATCATGAGCGAGCCCATGCCGGAGAGATCCTTCTTTGTCGTATAACCGAGGATCGACATGCCGGCAAACATGCCGGCCGTGATGAAAAAGACGCGCGCGATGCTCTGGCCTGAATAGATCAGGAAAATATAAGCGAGCGAAACCCCGAACAGGGCGGTGAGCAGGAAATACAATCCCGACACGGCGCCAAACGACATGGTTGCAACGCGGCGCGGCGTCAGGCCGAAAAAGATTATCAGCAGCGGCGAGAAGATCACCACCCATTGCAGCGGCGTGCCGTAAACAGCCTGCAGCAACGCCGGCGTATGCGCGACAAACCAGGCGATCAGGCCGGTGACGACGAGGCCGCCCGCCATCATGTTATAGACGCGGCGGAAATGCGCCTGCAGCCCGGCGTCAAAGGTGACGGCGCTGGTCTGCTGTCTGGCAAATTGATTCTGTTCCATTTCAGTGTTTCTCCATTTGAAGCGGGCTAAAAACCGCTCTTCATATATATAGCGTTATTATAGCAGGTTTTAAAGGCGGCGACTGCGCGGGAGCCACGGATTCCGGCGACTATTTGGGTAAGCCTCTGAAGCTGTTCCATTTTCTGCCGGCGCAGACGATGCGAGTTCCGGCACCGGCGTGCGGGTGATTTCGGAAAGGACGCGGATACGCTCTTCAATCGGCGGGTGCGTCGCAAATAATCCCAGGAACGGGTTGGCGTTTTCGATGCACATCATCGCGACATCCTCGGTGGTGTGCGGAATCCGGGCGCGGCCGGAAATTTTCATGAGGGCCCGCATCATAGCATCCGGATTTTTCGTAAGCTCGACCGACCCCGCATCGGCCATGTATTCGCGGCGGCGCGAAATGGCGAAGCGCGTGAACATGGTGGCGATATAGCCGACCCAGAGAATCAGCGCGATCGCCATGAGGACCAGGATGCTGTTCCCGCGATCACGCCCGCCGCCGCGGTAATAGACGCCGTAACGCATCTGGCTCCAGACAACCTGCGCGGCGAAGCCGATCATGCCGGTAAAGATGATGGTGACGATCAGCAACCGGACATCGCCGTTGATGATGTGCGTCAGCTCATGGCCGAGCACCGCCTCCAGCTCATCCTTTTCCAGCGCCTTCATGATCCCGCGCGTCACCGTAATCGTATAAGAGGACCGGTTGATGCCGCTGGCGAAAGCATTGAGCGCGTCTGTCTCGACGATATTAAGCTTGGGCATCGTCAGGCCGCGGCTGATGCAGAGATTCTCGATCGTATTGTAAAGCTCCGGCTCTTCGGCCCGCGTGATATTGCGCGCATGGCTGAGGGCTCGGATCATCGAGGTATTGAAGAAAAACGCGATAATGAACCAGACCAGTACAACCGTCACAATCGTCGGCCACCATTGCAGGATGGCGTTGTTGGCGAAAAGAACAGCATTCATCGCGCCGGTTTGGTAATTGCCGTACTCATCGATCTGAATATAGGTGCCGTTGTGACCGAGACCGAACACCCAGAAAATTCCCCACACCAGCGCCACCATAATAAGCGGGTAGAGCGCCAGCAGGGCGAATGACTTGATATTGTTGTTCCAGATCTGCGAGCTGAGGCCGATAGCAGTCATAATTCCTCCTCCAGCAAAGGTTCGATCAATTTAGCCATGGTCATGCCGTGATCCCCGCCACACAACTGGTTAACTTCCCAGCCTGCCCATTCACAGGCATGGACAAAAGCATAACGCAGGATTTTTTGGGGATCGAGACCTGTTTCATTTCCCAAAAGGTGCGCTACACGCACAGCACGACCAGGATCGTACACGGATTCCATCCTGTAGGGATTGAGCAGGATGTTTGCGCAATCATAGGCCCGGTCACCGATTACACCCTTTGGATCGATTGAAAGCCAGCCGCGCACGCTATGATGCATGACGTTATCCGGATGCATGTCCCCGTGCAGGAGACATATATTTTCCTGGTGCGCCAGAAGGTCCCGCGCGACGTCCGCACCATGCTTCAGAATCGATGGTGCTTTTCCAGGATTTTTTAAATTTAAGCCCTCTTCAAGTCTTTTTTCGAGAGGCAGAAAATCTCCTTTAGAAGGTTTCAGATCGTGAATTGCATTCAAGAGCCCTGCCATGATACTGACGGTTTCCTCATCCCGGCCCTGGTCAACCCAGATACCGAGACTGATTCCATCCATATATTCGAGCAACGCCGCATTGTCTTCTTTTGCGATCAGCTTGCAAGACGCCGTTCCGTTGCAATGCTCCAGGAACGAAAGGCCGTAATTGCGCTCCTCTTTTCCCGCTTCGGTGAAAATCTTGAGCGCAAAAAATTCTTCGTCGCGCCGAGTTTTATATACCTGACCGCGCGATGTATCTCCCAGTTGCTCAAGCAGTTCAAGATTCCAGAGAGAAAGATAGAGATTCAGTGAAGATCTCACGAACCGAATTTAACCTCAGGCGGCTTGTCCATCGCGCCGCGCTGGTCCTCGGGAATCTCGAAGAACTCTTCCTCGTGGAAGCCAAGCGCGGAAGCGAAAAGCACCGCCGGGAACATCTGGCGCGCGGTGTTGTATTCCATGGTTGCGTTGTTGAAGAAGCGGCGCGCGGCGGCGAGCTTGTTCTCGATATCGGACATCTCGGACATAAGTTGCTGGAAGCTCTGGTTGGCCTTGAGGTCCGGGTAGTTTTCCGAGACGGCGTAAAGATTCATCATGGCGCGGCTAAGGGCGTTTTCCGCCTCGACGCGCTGCGAGACATTGCGCGCGGCGGAAACCTGGCTGCGCGCGGCCGTGACATTCTCGAGCACCTGTTTTTCATGACCGGCATAGCCCTTGACGGTCTCTACCAGTTGCGGCACGAGATCGAAGCGCTGCTTGAGCTGGACATCAATATCGGCGAAAGACTGTTCACGCCGCTGGCGCAGGGCCACCAGGCGGTTATAGATGCCGACGACGGCCAGCACGACAAATAGGACAATTCCGAGTATGACCCATAATTCCATGGAAGAAGCTCCTCAAAGGTTCAAATTTCCGGTACTATAATATGAGTTACTGCGAGAGTCATTTCTTAAACCTGTTGCGCCGACGCCCCTAATAAACGAAAATAGATAAGATAAGAATAAATAAGGAGAATTTCATGATTCGCGCCCTCCTCACTGGCCTGTTCCTGCTCAGCCTCGCTTTGCCCGCCCTGGCGCAGACGGCGAGCGCGCCGACGCCGGACCTACCGGCGCCGATCCAGGAACTGGTCAACCAGGGGGCGCAGATCCGCTATCTCGGCAAGGAGCATGGCTTTGATTCCTGGCTCACCATCAAGAATGGGCAGGAACAATATTTCTACGTGCTGCCGGACCGCAGCGCTTTCGTCATGGGCCTGCTGTTCGACGAAAAGGGCAAACTGGTGACGATGAACCAGGTCAAGGCGCTACAGGCGAAAGACGGCACGCTGCTGGATTCGATCGCCTCGGGCTTTGAGGACAGCGCCAGCCCGCTCGCCAGCCTCTCCGAAAAACAATTCAAATCCCCGGCGGAGCAGATGTTCTTCGAGGTCGAGAACAGCAACTGGATCGCGCTCGGTTCATCGGCGGCACCGGTTCTTTACGCCTTCATCGACCCGCAATGCCCGCACTGTCATGATTTCATCCAGAAGCTGCGCAAGGATTATCTCGATACCGGCAAAGTGCAACTGCGCGTGATTCCCGTCGGCTTCCGCGAGGAGACGGCGGCTCAGGCCGCGTTTCTGCTCGCCGCGCCGGACCCGCAGGCGCGCCTCATGAAACATCTCGATGGCGATACATCCGCGCTGCCCGCGAAAATGGAACTGAACCAGCAGGGCGTGCAGCGCAACCTTGCCATCATGCAATCGTGGAATTTCACGGCAACGCCGATGATCGTCTATAAAGCCAGGGATGATGAAGTCAAACTCGTGCGCGGCCAGCCAAAAGATCTTGCCTCTCTTGTCAAAGACCTCAAGTAACTCAAAACTTCTTCGAATGGGATGAACGCCAAGTCGCACTATCTGATCCAGGTTCTCGAAAAAATCGGGGCGCCCCTGATGAGCGCGATCGTCGAGGTTTCGGCGGGCACTCCGGGGAAAGACGTCGCAGAGGATGCGCAGCGCATGGCGGAATTGCTGGCACGCACAACACAATCGAGCATTGAAATCGCGGGCGTCATCAGCCCGGCAAATGCCGTGCAGGATGATGCGTTCCGGCTTTCGCTTGCGGCGCTGCTGGCGCCGGTCATCGCCGATCATTACCGCTATGACCGCGAAGTTCCAAGTGAAGCCGATCTCAAAAAAATCATCGCCGCGCTGCAGACCGTCGTCACCTTCTCCGACAATTTCGAGGCGGAGGAAAAAAACGCGGCCGCCCTGCAAAATATTGAAGGTGGGGCGTTCGACCCGGTGCGGGTGATGCAGCTTCAGATCCTGGCGCTGACGCCCGTCGTCAATGCCGTGGGGAGTTTTTCTTTCGGTATTAATGAGCCGAAATTGATCAATGATGTTGCGGAGCGGCTGGTGCAAAAATCGCTGACGATGGGCGCGCAGTGGTTTTCCGGCGCGGATGACATCGCGCGCAAGCGCGGCTCACTCGAGATCCTGAAATCGCTCGCGCGCATCTATGCCGCCTGCCACCAAGCGGAAACGGCGCGGCTACAGTCCGGCGGCGCGGGCGGTATTGAGGACGTCTGGAAAAATTTCGATATACGCATCGCCCTCCTCGAAACATTGGCGACAGGCCTGCTCGGCACCGGCAGCAGCACGGACGCCCGCACGCCCGTCGCCGCACAGGCGCCGCCGCCACAACCGGCAACTGCGCCGGCCGAATCTTCCGGCGGTGGCGGTTTTAACCCGATGGGGGGTTTCGTCAAGAAGCCGGCTGGTGCCCCGGCTGCACCCCCTCCCGCGGAACAAAAACCCGCCGAG
>JADMIO011434945.1_pt1 | contig 76016 bp, 63 predicted proteins | sample 8958161 | NCBI WGS metagenome assembly JADMIO01 (sample SAMN16585339, study PRJNA669376) | soil metagenome | isolation source: Crop rotation soil | place: USA: Cullars Rotation, Alabama | collected 2011
GCAAAAGGCCACCGCCGCCGCCGTCGTGATCATCGCCGCCAGGACCAACCTCAGCCGGCTCTGATGAACACACACCAGCATCCCGAGCAGAAACGGAATCGAGAGAGCCGGCCCAATGTAGAAAAACCAGTTGCTCACCAGCCTTTCGATTTGCGTCCACACAAGAGAGGAAACCCCCTCATCGGCACTCCACTTGTGCTCCTCCGCCTCCACCACGTAGTACTTTTCGAACACCGGATCATGGGCTTCGACCTTCGGCGTGTGCTGTCCAAAGAAGAGCGGCAACTGCGCGTACGTCCGTTCATTCAGCACATACGGCATCGTCAGGCTGCTGCCCGTCGTCTGCCGGTTGTAATACGCCATCAGCAGCATGCCCACGCCTACGGCCGCGATCAGCGGTAACGTCGCAGCCATCAGGGCGCTCCGATTTCGGCGAAGTCTGAGCACCCGATACAGGTAATACGCGATCAGAGGCACGGCGAATGCGAAGCCTTCGAACGGACGGGAGGTCGCGAGAAGCAACAAACCAATCGCAAACACGATTGCCAACCACGCGCGCGTGCGTGCCGTTCGCTCCTCATCGCCCAGTCGCACCACGGCGCCCAAAGCCACTGCCCCACCCAGCGCCGCCATGGATCCGCCCCAGTACGAGTTCACCCAATAGGACAGCAGGCCCAATCGCAGCACTGCCAGCAATCCTCCTATGAGCGCCCACGCCGGCGGAACAAATGCCTGCAGTGCCCAGCAGATTGCGCCGCACAGCAGCGCAGTGCTCAGCCACACTCCTACCCAGGGCTGGCGAAAGAAGAACTCGCCGAAACCCAACGCCAGCCCCTGCGACACCGGGTACTTCGAGTGATACGTCGGCAGCATGTTGACGTGGAAGGTTTCGAAGTGTTGCCAGTCGGCGGGCGTGGGATTCGTCATCCGCAGGTGAGCGAAGGTATCGCCCATCAGAAGGTAGCTGTACTCGTCGTTGATTCTCGGCTGCGGTACGCCAACCCACGGCAACAACGTAGCCCGCCCAAGTAATGCTATCGCGATTACCAGCACTACTGGGCGATACTGCCTCCCCACCAACCAGTGTGACCACTTCGGGTACCCTAGACGCCCACGTACTAGGGTAACCAGCAACGCAAAGATCACCGTGAACGCGATCAGCATCGCCGTTTCCACAGCCAGTAGCCGTAACCCGTTTACAGGCGTGAAGTTCATATCAAGGGCAGCTTTATAGCCTCAGAGAATAGCAAAATCCTACCCCGCTTTCGACACCGATGTCCCTAGGGCGCTCACCCGGCGGTAACTGTGTTTCATCCCGTAAAAGTAACTTAATCACGATTACCTTCGTGCTGACACTCGCACCGTAACTTAACCCATTTGGCTCACCACCGATGATACTTAGGCGTTTCCCAGCCAGTTCTAGTCGGTGGCCAGATCCTCGAGCCGGCGCCTGTGACGTTGTTGCAAGCCAAGGCTCTGGGACAGCTAGCGGTCGTCCGCTTCGGCAGTTTGCATTCTTTGGAGGCGCATACGATGCGACAGTTCCCTACCTGGCAATTATCCGCTTGCGTGGCACAGCACGAGCGGCCTGATTTTCAACCCACCAGCGACCAGACACGACAGGAAAGCACTTCATACGCTGGCAAGAACAAGTGCGGCCTTTATCTCTCTCTTCTATTATTATTTTTGCTGTCTCAGGCGGGCTACGCTCAGCGTTGCTACATCTCGCCCGCCAGCCCTATCGCCATTCCCGCCGGCGGCTCCTATGGTTTCAGCGCCACCTGCGGCTCGGATACCAGTTGGACGGTCAACGGCCAAGGCACCATCGGAAGCGATGGCATCTATCACGCCCCCACCAGCGTGCGCGCGCAGAACCAGGATCGCGGCTGCCAGATCTCCCCGAACAACAGTCCGTTCAACGTACCGGTGGACAATCTGCCGGTAGACTCGCACAGCGATCGCTGGCTGCAGCGGGCTCTCCAAGACCATCCTGAGTATTTGACCACCTATCACGCCACCAAGACGTTGCCGCAGATTGTGATCTTCTACTCCAACGTTGTGGACAACAACACGCCACAGGAGACGATGCACTTCTACTACGGCTCCCTGTCGTTCGGTTACCAGGACACGCCGTTCCCGATTCCCGGACCCAGGAACATGATCATGGAAACCGGCGTGAGCGTGGATCCCTCGGCCGCCTACGACCGGCATCTGTCCACGATCAACAAAGACACCTGCCAGCTCTCGGAAATCTATAACCTCTACGTGGACTTCCGCACCGTCAACTTCACTCCCGGCAGCCCCACGCGCATTTCGTGGACGACCAACACCGTCTGGCCGATTCCTCAGGGTTATCTGGTGTACATCACCGGCGCCACTGGGGCGTGGTCCATGGCCAATGGCAGCTGGCGCATCACTCTGACCGGCAACAACCAGGGCACGCTTCCCTTCGATTCTTCGCAATGGGGACCGGCACCCGGCAATATTCACGTCAGCTCAATGCCTCTCGACTGCCCCACGTGCAACAGCCAGGGCGGCCAGAAGTATTCGTCTATGTCTTACGCGCAGCTCGGTGGCGTCGATGCCGCTGGCATGCCCCTCGACTCCGCTTCGGTGAAGCTGGAAGAGTGGTACGCTGCGACTCGCGCGGGGCGCAGCGATCTGGGCCACGCCATCCGTACTGCAATCTCGAACAACTACCTGTCGTCGCGCTTCACCTGGCCGGCAACATCGTATGCGCTGGGTGTCGCCGGCTCGTCGATGCAGATTACGGGCGTAGTGCCCGGAACTACCACCGTGTTCACCTCGGGTTCGGATATTTCGAATTCGCTTCCTTGCGACAACTACTCGTTTTCGCCTGGTTGCCAGTTCCACGTCAATATCCGCGGCATCGTAGCCGGTCCATGGCTGGCCGCCGTCGGCGACTGGACAGCCACGGCGATCGATTCCACTCACTTCAGTGTTCCGCTGGACTCCACCCAATTCGGGTCCTTCCCCGGCGCGAACTTTGTATTCGACTTCTTCCCTTACGGCGCAACGCTGCGCTTGAAGTCTTCCTTCAATGTCGATGCGCTCTGCACCAGCAATGACCTCAACAACTGGTGCCCGTATGCGAAGGTCTACCTCAACACCATCAAGAAATACGGGTTGGTAGTTGCCGACGGAACCGTTCCGGCGGACAACTGGGACAACGGCATTATCGCCAGCGAATTCCATCCCGATATGCTGACCGACGCGGCTGAGAAGATCCGCGGATGGGCAGCCCTGCAGCCCATCGAGCAGAATCTCGAGGTGGTGGACCGGTCCTCGCAGCAGCTCTTCAGCGACCTCACCCGCTATCAGGACAGCAACACCAATCGCACCTATGTCACCGTGTGCGGCTCGTATGGTTGCGCTTCAACCGATATTCTGTTGCAGGGCACAACCATTGGCACCGACCGTGAACGGCTGAGCATGGTCGGCGGCAGCTCCTACCAGATGAACGTCTGGGCGCATGGCAACGTAGATACCTCGCTGAGCTATTCCGTCGATAACGGGATACCCGGAGCGACGGTCTCTTCCACCGGATACCTGACCATGCCCTACTGCACGACGAAGCAGCGGGGATACGTCACGGTCACGTCCGATGCGGACCAGGACGCTCTGCCTCTGTACGTCGAAGTAGCCTGCATTCCGGTGTCGAGCGACGGCTCCATTCGCCTGGCACTGGGCGACTACTCAGGAGACTACGTCGATGTTCAGCACCAGACCTGGTGGGGAGCCTGGCGCTCCAACGACTTCGACAACTTCGATGAGATTCCTGGCCTTTGGTGGGGCGGACAGACCGGAACCTGGCAGGGCTTGAACCCCTGCGGGAACGACAGCTGGGCGGGCGTCGATAGCCAGCTGTATAGCCGGTCCACTTCTTACTCTGGCGACACCAAGGTCCAGCTCATTCTTCCCAATGGGAACTACACGATTAATCTGTATGCAGAACCTGGTTTCGCTGGCTTCGCCCAGGGCAATACCTGTCCTACCACCGTAGGCAACAATGCCTATGACTTGGTGGTGCAGGGTCAGACGGTGGGTTCCTGGCTCGATGGCTATGTGATGGCCGGGAATCGGAATTGGGCGGGCTACAACGTATTAGCGCCGGCTACGGTGACCGACAACACGCTCGATGCGATCGGCCGCATGCGCGCGCTTTCTGTGTACGGAATGTCGTGGAGCTCCTTGCTGATCTCCCCCAACGCTCCGCCACAGCTGACGATCACCACCGGAACACTCGCACGCGCGGTCGTGAACATTCCGTATCTGGCCACGCTGGCGGCGAGCAATGGCGCCCCGCCGTACACCTGGAGCTTGGCGCCAGGTTCGGGTCCATTACCACCCGGGCTGACGCTGACGCCTGCCGGACTCATCTTCGGCCGGCCAAGTCGGGCGGGCACCTGGCCTATTACCGTGCAGGTCACAGACTCGCAGTCGAATACCGCAACCAAGGACCTGAGCATCTCGGTGTGCAGCCGCTCACCGGTTTGCTAAAGCCCGGCGACTCGCGCCGATAACCGTCGTGGCGATTCGTTATGAAATGGAAAACGCCCGTCGCCTTGGCAATGTCGTTTCTGCCTTGGCGACGGGCGTTCCTTCCTTGCCCGATTGTCTGATGTTGACGGGCGGGCGCTACTCCAGCGCTTGCCTCTTTGTTTCTGATTGCCGCTGTGCGTTCAAAATCGCACGCGTGGTCCTCGTTAATCTCGCGGATACTCGAACCGATGCCAGCACGATTTGCAGCGGGCCATTCTCGGCCTCTTCAATAAGTGCTCGAGCCACGTCCGCTGCGAGCGGCGAAAAGCAGTGCTTCCACACTTCGGGCATACCGCAGCACGGTGCGGCGTCCCAAGGGCTACGTTGCCAGCTCCGCTGCCGCTGGTCGGAACGTCATGAACGGGCTCTTGCTGCCTTTGCTGGGTTCCGCCTTGCAACGGGGAGTTTTGTAGCTCATGCTCTCCAGCGGAGTTTCCGGGCCGGCTCCGCGATGGACGACGCCGCATGCGCAGACGATGGCAGCGGGCACACTGCCGGAGGTCGTACCCGAAGCGCCTCGCCAGCAGGTACAGCCACACGCTACCCGACGATACCGGATCGGTTTTCGTGGCGCCGCACTTGCGACAAGGCGTGCTCACCGGCTCGTGTCCCTGCGACAGCGGCATTCCCGGCCGGTGCCAGCGTCAGCTTAGCCTGCGATGGCAGCCGAAGGGCTTGCTTTCGGCTGGTGCGCGGCGTCGGCCGTTGGTATGCCAATTCCGTAATACTCGAAGCCTAGATCGCGCATCTGCTCGGCGTTCAGCAGATTGCGCCCGTCAAGAACCAACGGCCGCAACATCAGGTCGCGAATCCGTTGCCAGTCGAGTTGGGCGAAGCTCTCCCACTCGGTCATGATCATCAGGGCCTCGGCCTCTTCGGCTGCCTCATAGGAATCGGTGCAGTAGCGAATGGAAGGCAACTGCTCCTTCGCTTTCTCCATGGCCTGCGGGTCGTAGGCGCTAACCTGCGCGCGCTCCCGCAGCAAACGATTGATCAGGTCAATCGCAGGTGCAAAACGGACATCGTCGGTGTTCGGTTTGAAGGCGAGTCCCAGAACTCCGATGCGCTTGTCCTTCATCGTCCATAGGCAGTTGGCTGCCTTGGCGACAAATTGATCGATGCGGCGCTTGTTGATCTGCTCGGCATCGCGCAGCAGTGTCACATCCACTCCCGCCTTTTCGCCCAGCCGAATGAAGGCCTGAATGTCTTTTGGCAGACAGAAGCCGCCAAATCCCAGGCCCGGCCGCAAGAACGACGAGCCGATGCGCGGGTCCAGCCCCATCGCCCTGACAACCTCGTTCACGTCGGCGCCCATGCGCTCGCAAATGTCGGCAATCAGGTTCGCATAGGAAATCTTCACCGCGAGGAAAGAGTTGCAGGCATGCTTGATCAGCTCCGCGCTATTGATGCTGGTCACCAACAGCTGAGGAGCGTCCTTGTCTGGACATTCTCCCGCATGCACCGGACAAGGGAACTTCTGCTCAAGAATGGGGCGATAAATCTCGCGAAGTTGTGCTTCACTCTGGGCGTCCGCGACGCCGATGACGATGCGGTCGGGATGCAGGAAGTCCAGCACCGACGTGCCTTCCCGCAGAAACTCCGGGTTGGAGGCGACGGCGAAGCGGCAATCGGAGTTGCGGCCGTAGATAGCCAGCGCGCGGATCAGCTTCTGGCCGGTCTGCATCGGCACAGTACTCTTTTCAATGACCAGCTTCGAGCTCTTTGACTCAACCGCAATCAGCCGGGCAGCACTATCAATGGAGCTAAGGTCGGCATCGCCATCGGGCAGCGGCGGAGTGCCCACACAGATGAATACCGCGTCGCCGAAGCGGACCGCCTCGCCCAAATCCGCCGTAAAGCTCAGCCGGTTCGCAGCAACATTGCGGGCTACGATCTCGTCCAGGTGCGGCTCATAGATAGGCAGGCCGCCGGACTGCAGCGTGCGAATCTTGCTCTCGTCGTTGTCCGTGCATACGACGGAGTGGCCAATCTCCGCCAGACACGCGCCCGTAACCAGTCCCACGTAGCCGCAACCCAGAATGGAAATCCTCACAGCTCCTCCGCCGGTGGAAATGAAGTGACAGTTTGTATCGAATGGTGTCGCCGCGCCCGTGTACGGGACACCAGCGATCTCACAGTATCAGTGAGTTTAGCAGCCGGAAAGCAGAGCTTCGAGCTATTTGTGAAGCGCGTTCCGGCGGTACTCCGTGGCGATCCCTGAATCAGATTCACCGCGGAAGCGCGAAGAGCACGGAACACGTATCTTCCGGGCGAGAGCCCTTCCGCCGCGTCCGGATCGGCAATTCACCCTTGCCTTACTAATTCCGTGTATTCCGTGTATTCCGTGCTTCCGTGGTGAAACTCCGTGTTCCAAGCGACTGCTAAAATAGCGGCGCCGCATCATCCTTGATTGCTTCCCCGGCCACAGCACCGGGCTGGACAGCTTCCCATGGAGATAAAACTAAATGGTTGATATCCATTGCCATATCCTGCCCGGGATAGACGATGGATCGAAGTCATGGGACATGACGGCGGAGATGTGCCGAGTCGCCGCCGCCGACGGCATAACGCACATCGTCGCCACGCCCCACGCCAACGACATGTATACCTACGATCGCGAGCGTTACACCGCAATGCTCGGTGATCTGAGCGATGCCGCCAACGGACGACTGACCTTCTCGCTCGGCTGCGACTTTCATTTCTCCTACGACAACATTCGCGACGCCTTGGAACATCCGCAGCGCTATGCCATCGGAGACACGCAGTACCTGCTGATTGAGTTCAGCGACTATGGCCTTCCGCCCAGCATCAGGCAGGACATCTTTGCCTTGCGTACGGTTGGACTGATACCGATCATCACGCATCCTGAACGCAATCAGGTGCTGCTGAAGAAGCCGGAGATGGTGCTCGACCTTGTCCAGCAGGGCTGCCTCGTACAGGTAACGGCCAATGCGGTCACGGGTGACTGGGGCCGCCAATCGGAGAAGATGGTGCAATGGCTGCTGAAGCGTGGCGCGGTGCACTTCATCGCCAGCGACGCGCATGACCCCGTCAGGCGCAAACCAGTGATGTCGGAGGCTAGAGACGCCGTCGCCGAATTCTCCAGCGCCGAGATCGCCGATTCCCTCGTGACGCACAACCCGGAAGCCCTGATCGAAAATAAGAGCGTGATGGCCGGCTGATTCTGAACTTGAACAACCCGGAAAACGGAACTAACATTGCCGCCACGCGCGGCACGGCCCGCACGGGGAGGACAGCATGACGCCGCAAGATTCTGACTACGCACGTACCTACGCCGGCATGGCTGATGAAGAGCTGACCGAGCTGGCGCACGAGTCGGCTTCCCTGCTGGAGCCCGCCCAACGCGCGCTGCAACTCGAGATGGACAAGCGCGGCCTGAAGGTTGAAGCCTTGCAGCCGACCAGCGTCGAGCAGCCGCAACGCTGTCCTGGCTGTGGGCGCGAAGTTTCTGATCCGCTGACTTGCGGCAGCTGCGCCACCACCATCTGCCGCATGTGCGGCACGCCGCTGGAGCTGGAGTGGAGCGGCGATGACGATATCACCGCCGATACCGACGACATCCAAGCCAGTGGGCATACGGCCGGAAGCTAGCACGCCCAGCCGCCATCACCCATGACTAAAGATGAGTTCCGCCAGGCAGTCGCCGAAGCCATCGACTCTCTTCCCGCTGAGTTCCGCCGGCGTATCGACAACGTCGCCGTCCTGGTGGAGGACTTGCCGCCCGACCAGCCCCCGTCCGCCGCAGGCCGGGGACGACGAATTCTGCTGGGCGTGTTTCATGGGGTGCCGCTGACGCAACGCTTCCACAACAGCCTCATCATGGCGCCAAATCACATCGTCCTCTACCAAAAGAACATTGAAGCCATCTGTCACAATGACGCGGAGATTCGCGAGCAGATTCGCCGCACCGTCATCCACGAATTCGGCCACTACTTCGGCATGACCGAAGATCAACTCAAGGGCGTGTAGGCGCCGCAAGACTAGCGGAAACTTCTCCAATTACTGGGGGCAGTGTTAAAAGACGTTGTAATCTCTGCCGTAAAGCCATGTCTGCGGGTACTCATTCCACTCTCCTGGCATTACAATAGGTGTGCCCTTCTGTGCCTAGAACCCTAATGAGCACCTCGCCGAAACCAGCACCCAGTCGGGGAAAGCGGCAGCTCGCGCATGCCCTCGCGCCGGTCGCGCCTCGCAACGGCCAAGAGCCTCGTGCCAGTCAAGCCACTGCCGAAGCACGGCCCGACCTCGATGATCCCGCGTTATACATCAATCGCGAACTGAGCCTCATCGACTTCCAGCGCCGCGTGCTGGAAGAGGCGCAGGATGCTCGCAATCCCCTGCTCGACCGCCTTATGTTTCTATCGTTTGTCGGCTCAAACCTCGACGAGTTCTTCATGGTTCGAGTCGCGGGCTTGAAGCGGCAGATTGAGAAGGGAGTGCTCGAGACCGGCCCCGACGGTATGACGCCCGCCGAGCAGATACGGGCCATTCGCGCCTCGGTGATCCGGCTCTTCCGCGCTGCACATGATTGCTGGAACAAGGAGCTGGTCCCGGCACTGCATGAGGCGGGGATTCACATCGTCAACTATTCCGACCTGACCGATGAGCAGCGGACCACGGTCAACTCGTATTTCCAGGAAGCCGTCTTCCCTACCTTGACGCCCCTGGCCTTCGACCCCGGCCGGCCCTTCCCGCACATCTCCAATCTCAGCCTGAACCTTGCGGTGATGCTGCGCGGTGCCGAGGGTGAAGAGCACTTTGCCCGCGTCAAAATTCCCGACACGCTGCCCCAACTGGTTCCCGTGACGACCAAGAGCAAGAGCCGCAGCAAGACCGCGGTCATGAAGGAACAGACCTTCGTCTGGCTGGAGCAGCTGGTGACCGCGAATCTTGCCGAGCTCTTCCCCGGCATGGTCATCGAGGAGGCGCATCCTTTCCACGTCACGCGCGACGCCGACAGCGAGATTCAGGACCTGGAAGCCGGCGACCTGCTGGAGTCGGTTGAGGAGGGCGTTTGGCAGCGCCGTTTCGCCGACGTCGTACGAGTGCAAGTGGACGAGGCCATGCCCGCTCCGATCCTCGAGATCCTCACCAAGAACATGGAGCTGGAGCGCGAGGACATTTACAAGTTTGCCGGAGGCCCCCTCGCGCTGGTGCGCGTTCGTTCCCTGACCAAGATCGATCGCCCAGACCTGAAGTTTGCACCATTCGTTCCCGTCATCCCGCCGGCGTTGCTGCGCGAAGGCGAGGAGGAGGACATTTTCGCCAGTATTCGCCGCAGCGATATTTTGCTGCAGCATCCCTTCGAATCCTTTCAGCCCGTCATCACCCTGCTGCAGAAAGCGGCGCGCGACCCGGACGTTCTGGCCATCAAGATCACGCTCTACCGCGTCGGTCGCAATGCTCCCATCGTCGATGCGCTGCTGGAAGCCGTCGAGAACGGCAAGCAGGTCGCCGTGTTGCTGGAGCTGAAGGCGCGCTTCGACGAAGAGAGCAACATCGAGTGGGCGCGCAAGCTGGAAGAGTACGGCGTACATGTCGTCTACGGACTGGTCGGGCTGAAGGTGCACGCCAAGGCCGCGCTCATTGTCCGCAAGGAAGGCGATGTGATTCGCCGCTACGCGCACCTCGCCACCGGCAACTACAACGCCGTGACCGCGCAGCTCTACACCGACATCGGCATGATGACCTGCGACCCCGATATCGGCGCCGATTGCACCGACCTGTTCAACTTCCTGACCGGCTACTCAGCAAAAAGCTCTTACCGCAAGCTGCTGGTGTCCCCAGTCACGCTGCGCTCGCGCATGGAGCACCTCATCCTGCGCGAGATCGAGCACCAGAAGGCCGGGCGCGGCGGTCACCTCATCTTCAAGATGAACGCGCTGGTCGACCGCAAGATGATCAAGCTGCTGTATCAGGCTTCCCAGGCCGGAGTGAGGGTGCAGCTCCTCGTACGTGGTATCTGCTGCTTGATCCCGGGCCTGCCCGGCGTGAGCGAGAACATCACCGTCACCAGCATCGTCGGTCGCTTCCTGGAGCATAGCCGCATCTTCTACTTCGCCAACGGTGGTGACGACGAGGTGTACCTGGGCAGTGCCGATCTCATGCCGCGCAATCTGAACCACCGGGTCGAAATCGATTTTCCCGTGCAAGATCAGGGGCTGATTCGCTTTGTGCGCGACCAGATCCTGGCCACCTACCTCAAAGACCAGGCTAAGGCGCGGCACATGACCTCCGAAGGCAAGTACGTGCGCGATGCCAACTACCAGAAAAAGAATGCTTTCAACGCCCAGGAAGCATTTTTGGCGCGCACCGCGAAGAAGCAGCGGAAGTAGCTGAACGCGGCTTCACGATCGCATCTAATGTGGCATGCCGCTCGATGCACGTGAACTCGATCGCCGCGTGAAGAAGCTCCGCAAGAGCCTGAAGACATTCTCAAAAGACCCGACCGTGGAAGACGTCCACGACCTGCGCACCCGCACGCGCCGTGTGGAGTCCATCGTGGATGCCCTCGCGATGGATCGCTCCACCCGCGGACGCAAGCTCACCAAACAAATGAAAGTGCTTCGGAAGCGCGCCGGCAAAGTGCGCGACATGGATGTGCTGACCACACACGTTCTTCAGTTGGGAGTGGACAGTGATCCTGGCTGCGTGGTCCGGCTGGCACATCATCTCGGAGTTCAGCGCTACAAGCATGCGGCAGCGCTGCATTCCGTCGTACAGGACGAGGCGAGTCAGATGCGCAAGCGGCTGAAACAATCGCGTCGCAAACTCGACCGTGCACTGCAGCGTTACACCGAAGCGGCAACTGATCTTGCGGGCACCGACAAGTCCGCCCAGGCCCCGATGCATGCGATGAGCGAAGCACTGACGATTGCGCGCGAACTTGCGGCGGTGCCGCGCCTCGACCGCAACAACCTGCATCCCTATCGCATCGAGGTGAAGCGCTTGCGCTACATCCTGGAAATGGCCGACAGCAACGGTCAGCAGAAGGCCTTCGTCAACGCCCTGAAAAAAGTACAGGACCTCATCGGCGAGTGGCACGATTGGGTAGAACTCTCTGCGATTGCGCAGGAGTTGCTGGCACACGATGGATGTCCGCTCCTGAAGAAAATCGACGAAACCGCCCAGCAGAAATTTGCCGAAGCTCTGCGTACAACCGAGCAGATGCGCCGCCAATATTTGCGCGCGCCGGAGCGCCGCTCGAAATCCGCGCGCTCGCGCAAGTCTAAGCAGGCATTTGCACCGGGCCCCGTGCTGGTGGCGACTGCCGAAATTGCTGCATAACGATCGCCAATGCACTCCGTAAGTCACTCAACAAGAACGATCACGCGAATCAGGAGTTAAGCTGCTCGCCCTGTCAACACTGCTTTCGCGCGCAGCATCTAATCGCACGTTTGGGTTATTTCAGGAGGGAATTCGAAATGAAGCGAATTTCTGTCTTCCTATCGGCGGCTTGTGCGCTGCTGCTTTGCGGAGCCTTGTACGCAGCTGACACCATCACCATGAAGGACGGTACGCAACACACGGGATCCCTCGTGAGTGCGACCTCCACAACCATCACCTTCCGCGAGGCCGGTAAGCTGCACCACTACCCGCGTACGCAGGTTCAGTCGCTGGAGCTGGATACCGGCACCACCGCGGGAACCTCGCCGCAGCTGTCGAGCCGCTCCACGCATCAGGCACCCGGGGTAGCGCGCAATGTTGACCTGCCCGCCGGCACCGAGATCGCCGTCATGACGAATCAGAATATTGACTCCAGCGCGGCCAGTGTCGGGCAAACCTATTCCGCGGACGTGGCGGACAACGTGAAGGACAGCGCCGGCAATATCGTGATCCCCAAAGGGTCGCAGGCGGAATTGGTATTGCGCGATGTCAATCAGGGCGGCGTGACGCACAACCCCGAACTGACGCTCGACTTGCAGTCCGTCAAGGTCGGTACGCGACGCTACATGGTGAACACTGCCGACGTGCAGCAGAAGGGCGAAGGCAGCCTGGGCGCCAATAAGCGCACTGCCGAAATGGTGGGCGGCGGCGCGGCGTTAGGCACCCTGATCGGCGCTATCGCGGGCGGCGGCAAAGGCGCAGCCATCGGAGCGGCGGTGGGTGCAGCTGGCGGTGCTGGCACTCAGATCCTCACCCGCGGCAAGACCGTGAAGGTGCCGGCAGAGACCACGCTGCGCTTCAAGCTTGATGAGCCACTGGAGTTGTCGGCGGCGTACTAAAAGGTAAGTTGCGGGTGGAACACACCTTCACGTGTGCATTGCCACTGCGCAGATATTGCGGTTGTAGCCGCTGGGGTCACCGCACGCTCACCTCAGCGGCTGAAGCCGTTTTTTTCATTTGTCACCTGAACCGCACTGCGGAGCCGGGAGCCCATCTTTCGAGACTAGTTCCGCCATCGATCCACCAGCTCCCACCACAGCAACTTCTCCGTCTCGGTCAAATACGTTTTCGCCCATTCGCGGTGTTTCCACCACGGTGTTCCAAAGATGGAGTCGTCCGTGGCGGCCGCTACGCTCCAGTGATACTGCGGCAACTCATGGCGGAAGATGGAGAGAGCACGCCGCGTGTGATAGCCGTCGGTAGCGATGATGACGGAATGTGGCGGCGGTTGCAGGGTTTGCAAACAGCGCGCAACCTGCGGGGCCTCGTCTTTGGTCGAATCACCATCCACCGCGCAGACGCTCACGCGCGAGCCATCGGACCCTGCCGTGCGCGCCACGAACTCGCGCGCCAGGTCGGCCAGAGAATGTCCGTAGTTGACGCCGCTGACCACATCGAGGAACAGATGTTGAGCGTAGCCCTGCCGCAGCAGTTCCATGCCGCGCCAGTAACGCGCGTCCACCTCGCTGCCGGCCAGCACGACAATGGCGTCGGACTTTTCCGGGTTGTTGACGATGAGCTGCGTGCCGGGCAACGCAAACCAGATAACGACGAGTACGACAACAAGGAGAACAGCCGTGGTGAAGAAGCGCTTCATGTGATGAAGTGGGTAATCATAAATGGAACGCATGCTATGTCGCCTGATACCAGCCGTCTGGACACAACACGCGTCGTTGTCGTACAAGCGGAGTATGGCAATGCGAACAAAATTACGCAGCGCGGCGCTCACTCTGGTGTTGGTGTGTGCTGTTGCTGCCGCCGCGGACTTCACCTGGGACTGGCGCAGCCAGGAGGTCATCGGGCGCACGGATCCCAGCCTGGGCAACACTTCGAAGCTGAAGGAGCCGCAGCGCGCCGCCCTGCTCGACGCCGTCATCGTGCGCTTGATGAAGCCGCTCGCCGACAGCGGCTACAGCGACGAGCGCATCCGTGAGGTCGCGCTGACCACGCGCTTGCGATTTGTCGAACTGGCTGAGAACCAGCCGGTCATCATGGCCAGCTCGCTTGGCCTCGAGGGGGGATGCGACGAATTAGTGAATTGTCCCTTCTGGATTTTTCGCCGCACCGACGACGGCTACGTCGCCATGCTCGACACCGTCGCCGCCAGCTACACCATCCAGCCGACCAACACGGACGGCTACTCCGACATTGTCACCTCGAAACATGTCTCCGCGCAGGAGAGTCGCCTCACGCTATACAAGTACCAGGACGGTAAGTATGTGCCGTCCGGCTGCTACGTCGCCAAGTTTCCCGCGCCCAAGGAAGGCGAGACGCCTGAGCCTGACATCGCGCCCTGCCAGCCGGAGAATAAACATTGAGGTCTTAGTGCTGTAGTACTCGCAAGGGTCGCTCGCAAGCGAAAACTCTGCTGATACCGCACTACAGTGCCACTGAATGACGGGGATTTACGCTTGACGGGCAAAATTCTCTGGAGCACAATTCCCGTCACTTGCTCCCAACTGAGTAGTGAGCGGCTGCATGATGCTGCGACGCATGTAGCGGCTCGAACTAGCCGATTCGCGCGTCGCTCGAAAATGGGACTTTAGCAACAAGAATGCCGGGCTTACGATGTGTCATTCTTATCCGTGGGCCCGTAGCATCATTTGATTGCAATTATTAGCCAGCAGCACTCCACGGAACGGAAGTTCTCCCTGCGCTGTCACTTGCCACGACCATTGTAGGTCTCACATAGCTCGGAAAAATGGAGATGGCGATGCACACCGCCCCACTCGTACTGGAAAAGAACTATCTACCCAACGCTGATTCCAGTCCTGTGACGGACGCCATGCGTGCGCTGCTGCGGCTGGTTCATTGTCACGAAGAGGGGACCGGCGCCGCAGCCGCCCACGGAGCTACCGCGGAAGAGATTCTGGTCGATACCGAACTGGATGGTGTGCGCTACCTCATCATTCGAATGCCGCGACTGGCGGCTACCCGCGTGCAGTTAAGCCCACGCGAGCACGAGATCGTCCGCATGGTAGCCCAGGGCCATCCCAACAAGGTCATTGCCGACGTACTGAACATCAGCTCGTGGACCGTGTGCACACACCTGCGGCGCATCTTCGCGAAATTGGGCGTAAGTTCGCGGGCGGCCATGGTGGCTCAACTGCTCGAGCTGGGCGCAGTCGCGAAAGAGCACCGTCCGGCATTCCAACGCTGATTCAAAATTCAACCCCCGTCGCATCCAGGCTGCGTCCCAGCTCACAGCCTGTACTCGCTTTCGGCTTCCATTGCCTCGCTGTGAAACTCGCCGTACGAGCTGAATTCATCGTCGCTTCCTTGCGGCTTCGGATTTTGCGGCGAGGTCGCAGCGTAGACTGCGTGCTTCGCTCCACGGCCGGCGCCACGCAGCAGTCGCAACGCATTGCCGCCGAGCACCAGCGCCTCATCTTCTGCTGACAGTTTGAGCAGACGGATCTTGTGCAGTTCGAGCCCGGGATGCAGCCACGGGCCATCTGACCCGAACAGAATCTTGCGCGCGCCCCCCACGCGAAGCGCCTGCACAAGATAGTCGAACTGGCGCACGCCTGAGGTGTCGGCATACACGTTGGCATAACGAGCCAGCTGGTAGATGACCTGCTGGTGCGCCTTCCAGTTGTCGGTGAAGCTGCCCAGGTGCGCGATGATGAAGTTCACCTCCGGATACTGCGGCGCGAACATGTCGACGACCTCGGCGCGGCTGGCCACATCGACCAGAATCGGCAGCCGGAAGGCGCGTGCCGTCTCGCATATCTCGCGCGTCGGCATCGACTCGTAGCCGTGTACCTTGATGCCGCGAAAGCCCCAGTGCGTGACCGCATGCTGCACCATGCGGAAAATGCGTCCCGCATCGCGCTTGGCGTGCACAAACGTAAACCCGATCAGCCGGCCGGGATAACGCGCTACCAGCCGGGCCACCTGCCGGTTCGCCTGTCGATTGTCCGTATGAAAAGCCGCCATCACGACCGTTTTGTGGATGCCTGCTTCTCGCGCGCGGCGCAGATAGGCTCCGAGCGGCGCGTCGGTGTTCCACGGCGCGGTCATCAAATCGCCTTTGCCGGCGTGACAATGCGCGTCGATGATCATGGGACCCACTCGCTCGCCTCTGCGGCCGGCGTCGGAGTGTTTCGGCTGAGCGCGCGGGCTGCCAAGGCCATGTACCAGATCGAAGTCTCGATCCCGCGAAAGAAGTTGGGCAGATGAAACTTCTCGTTGGGGCCGTGCATGCGATCGTCCGGCAGACCGAAGCCCATCAGCACCACGGGTATGCCGAGCGTCTCCTGGAAGGCGCTGGCCACCGGGATGGAGCCTCCCGAGCGCAGGAACACCGGAGCCGCACCGAAGCCTTTGCGGTAAGCCAGCGCGGCAGTGCGAACCGCGGGATGCCGGCGGTCCACCGTCACGGGTTGCGTCGGTGCCTCCATATGCAGCGAGCACTCGACTGCGGGCGGCGCGATGTGCGCCAGGTGTTCGCGAAAAAGTTCGGCGATCTTCGCTGGGTTTTGATCGGGCACCAGGCGGAAGCTCAGCTTGGCCACCGCGTCGCTTGGGATCACGCCTTTAACTCCCTTCCCCGCATAGCCGCCGGCTATGCCGTTCAGCGTCAAGGCCGGCCGGATGGTCGTTCGCTCGTAGGCGCTGTAGCTGTGTTCGCCCCATCCGCGCTCAACCGCGGCGTCGCGCAGGATGGCCTCGTCGCTCGGACCAACACGTGCCATGTAGGCGCGTTCGGCTTCTGGCCAGTCGCGCACGTTGTCATAGAACCCGGGAATGGCGACGCGTCCACGCTCGTCGTGCAGTTTGCCAACTATTTCGCACAAGGCCTGTATGGGATTCAGCACCGCGCCGCCGAAGGCTCCCGAGTGCAGCTCGCGCGACGGACCATGCACCCGCAACTCCGCGCGTAGGCCGCCGCGCTCCGCGTAGTTAATAGCGGGCCGCCCGGGCCCTTGCATCCGCGTGTCGGAGACCACTGCGGCGTCGGCACGGAGCGCCTCCCTGTGACTCTCGACAAAACGAAACAGGTTGCCGCTGCCAATCTCCTCTTCGCCCTCGAAGATGCACTTCACATTGAGCGGGAGCCGGCGCGCTGTACGCAGGTAGGACTCCAGCGCCTTCAGGTGACAGAAGAGCTGTCCTTTGTCGTCCGAAGCTCCGCGCGCGTACAGGTCGGCTCCCTTCACGGTTGGAGTGAACGGCGGCGTCTGCCACTGCGCCAGCGGTTCTGCGGGGACCACGTCATAGTGGCCGTACACGAGCAGGGTCGGCGCGTTCTTTGCCCGCTGCCACGATGCGTACACCAGCGGATTGCCGCGCGTGGGAATGATCCGCACCCGCTGCAAGCCGATGCTCTTGAGGTGCTGCGCCAGCCACTTCGCGCAGGCGCGCACGTCAGCCGTCCGCTTGGGATCCGAGCTGACGCTGGGAAAGCGAAGGAACCGCTTCAGTTCGTCGACGAACCTCGGACGGTGCTTGCGAGCGTAAGCAAGAGCGCGGCTTGGATTCACGTCCACCCTCGTCTGCCAACCGCTGAGCGCTTAGAGACGCGCTGCGCAGGCGAACCCCTGACATTGTGTGACATCGGAGGGGTCTACACCGAATCCATGCACCTGTAGAAGGAAGACTTCGTAGCAATGAGCATCAAACCTCCTCGGTGTCGGGTTGGTTGTCCCCGAACGAAGGGAGTCGTCGAGACCGTACAAGTTGTGCAGCATCTCGTGAACGATGGTGGCTGCGCGGCGCTGTACCTCTGGAAGTCCCGGCAGGTTCTGGTTGACCCAGAATCGCGGGCACAAAAACACGGTGGAGGGTTGCCCTGGCATGGTGAACGCATTCGATGTTGTGTTGCAGCAGGTAGCGTCCGTCGCCCCGCAGCCGGCACGTGCCTCCCGGCAGACGAAGCGAATCCTGCGCCCGCCATCCAGCTCGTTCGCAACCGCCCGCAACCGGATGACGACCGTATTGCCGGACGGTCCCTTCGCCCATGAGACGTAGGCGGAAGGGTCATGGCAGAAGACCTGGGTGAAGATGGCGGCCGTGCGGCTGGCATCCTGGTCGCGACGATCGGTCGGAACCCTTATGGAGGCCGCAACCAGGTCGGCCGCACTGCGGGCCAACTGAATGCCCTCCACAACAGCATCCAGCAACATCTGACGGCATCCGCCGCTCGCGACCGGGCAGGCCGAACAGTGCGCGTCCGGACACGCTATGCAGTCCCGGGCGCCACCACAACCTGTGCAAGCAAGATCGAAAATCGGCCCGCGTATGCCCGGAGCGAACATCTCCGCTTCCCCTTCGAGGTCGGTGCGCTCCAGCACTTCCATCAGAGCTTCCAGCTCCGCTTCGAATTCCTGTTCTGCTCTCAACATAAGCAGCTCCTGCGCGAGGCCGCTCAGCCCCAGATGTCGATAACCACTGGCACGAACGGCGCCACGCCAAAGGCGATCATCGGCTCATAGACCGGCGCGTCAAAAGGATCGAACCACATGATCTGCGATGGAAAATCCAGCAGGCCCCAGTCGCCCCAACGCCGCTGTGCGCGGACATCGTACCGGTCGCGACGGTTCAAGTTGGCACCGGCATAGTTGTTGTACGGACCGCTGGACACGGGCCGAACTGTATTTGCAGGACGTACTGGAGCGAAGAAATTGTTGTACATGACTCGTTCCATGCTGCTCGAGGTTGTGACTGCCCCGTGATCAACGCGATCGTATCGGCCTGCTCCGGGGGAGCCGCGAGGAATGTCCGGTTAGACTTCCTCGCGGCTCAACCTCCCGGTCAGAACTGATACTCGTACTCGCGGGCCGGCTGGCGAGTGGCCGAGACACCTGCTTTCTGCTTACGGTCGGCGCGAACCGGCGTGGGCTGCGTCTGGTCCCACGGCAGCACGCGATGCGAACCCGTCCGCGTGCTGAGTCCCATGGCTTGCGCGCTGGTCAGCCACTCTTCCGACTGCTCCGCGATTTCAAGCAACAGCGTCTCGAACTGCGCACGCGTGGTTTGCAGGATGTGAGGCTGCGCCAGCCAGCGCAGGACCTCGCGTCCGGTGACGCCCATGCGCTGCCGCGGCGAGGTCACCAACCGCTCGTTGAAGTAGCGGATGAGGACTTCTTCCACCACATCCCAGGCATTGTCGGCGCCGAAGAGCCGCTTGATGTCGTCGGAGTTGAGGATCTTGAAGGCCTCCTCCAGCAACTGCATCACCTCGACCCGTAGAACGTTGAGGTGGCCGAAGGACAACCACTTCAAATTGTTGCGCAGATCCAGTCCGGCGCGCCGCACAATAGCGATGGAGCCGAAGCTGGGATCGTAGGCGCGTTCGCGAATCACGTCCGATATGCGCTTGTCGCGCCAGAACAGTGTCACCTGGTGGACGAAATGCGCGAACAGTTTGTGGAAGTCGGTGTTGGCGCGCGAGCCGGTGGGCACGGGTGCGCCGCCGTAGCCGAAGATGCGCTTGTAGGCCGACAGGCGGTCGCTCTTGGTGTAGCGCAGCACGTCGCGGCGATCGAACTGGTACAGCGCGAACGCGCCCGGGCCGCCCGACAGCCGCACCGTGCCAGCCTTGAACAGCTCCTGCAGCTTCTGCACCACGCGGAAGACGCCGATCTTCTCGTGCTGCCAGAGGTAGTACACGTCGCCGACGGCCATGATGCGTTCGGAGGTGATGGTCTCGTCGTAGGCTTCGACGCCTGGCGGCACGCGCGTGACGCCGAAGTCTTTGGCGGCCTCCGGGCCAACGCCGATGAGAGCAGCGAGACCCTTGTCCGGCGGTGGCGGCATCTTGGAATCCGCATCCACCACCGATGTCAGGAGGTCATCGATTTGCTTGGTGAGCGCATCGGCGAGCTGCGGGTTGGAGATCAGGTCGGCGGAGAGATTGCTCGTCACCTGCTCCCGCAGTGCAGCTATACGGTCATATAACCCTTGATAATCTTTCTCGGTCGCCATTGATGACCTCCTCGCTAGGTGTATCCGGATAACTACTCAGTCGGACATGCGAACCGCTTTGTCTCTCGGTTGCATCACTTCTTGCCGCGCGGCTTGGGCCGCACAGTCTGAGCGTCGAATTTCTTCGAAAGCTCCTCCAGCTTGGCGGCGAGGCTGGTGTGAATCTCCACCATCCTGTCCTCGATGACCGTAATTCGTCGAGTGTGGACATCCATCTGCTGCGACAGGTTCTGATAGCGCACATCGGGCGTTGCTGCGGGAGGAGCAGGCGCACGCGGCGCGCTTTTCGGGCCCGCGGGCGAAGCAGGGATTACCTTGCCGCCCATCTTGATCGCAACCGGGTAGCGGCGGCCGGCCTTACGGGAATGCCTTCCCTTTTTCCCTGCTGCTCTCGATTCCTTCCGACGCAATGTCCCCGTGCCGCTTTGGGCAACCGGATTGGCTCCGCGCGTTAAGCACTTCCTGATCCCGTCATACTGAAGCGCGTTCATCAGGGTGCTCGAGTCGCCGTTCCGGTTCGTCACTGTGACGTGGTGGTGCCCGTGTTCCAGACCGAGCGACCGAGGGTGCACCCTCACATCCACCCGCTGTGCGGAATAGAAGGTGATGTCCTCGGCTGCCAAGGCCATCGGCACGGAAGAACTAACAAGGACCTCCGCGTCGACAGTGATGTTGTTGCCCAGGAGGGAGAATGTGTAACTGCCATCATGGTTCTCGATCGGGGCGCTGACGCCCGCGAGAACGAGCTTCTCCAGCGAAGGCGGAACCTGCTGCTCCACCTGCTCGGTGAGATTGATCAGGCCCTGGAGCTGATCGTCAAGGTCGTCGAGTGAATTGCGTACCCGGGCAGTCCGAAAACCGTCCGGCAACTCATTGATGTTCGTCGGATCGTGAGCTTCCTCCACCATGTTGAGGAGTGACTGCACCACAGGCAGGATGTTGTTGGTGACCGAAATCTTGCCTCCGTCGCGCAGGAGCCGCGGCCCCTCTTCGGTAACGAACTTATCGACTTCATCCAGCACATCTTCCAGGAACATCGGGGATAGATTCGAATCCGCAAACTCCAGCAACAGCGTCTGGCGCTCCGACGGTCCGATGAACACAGAGTCGAGCGCGAAGCGGACTTCGTTCACCGTCTCAGCAATTACGTTGAACTGCCGCGAGATCAGCACCAACTGTGTGCCAAAGAACGCCTGCTGATCGGGAGCCAGGAAGAAGAAGTTGCGATTAGCGATCCAGCTCTGCATCAGCGAGGTCATGTAATCGGAAATCACGCGGAAATTCGTGATGTCCTCTTCGTCAGCCACAGAGTTGTTGAACGGGTTGTTGACGAAATAGATTCCGTACAGATCCCGGAGTTCGCCGAGGGTGCCGCCAATTTGATCGGGATCGAATTGCACGGTTCCGGAGCCATTCGCAATTTCTGCGGGGTTCTGGCCCAGCAGAATCGAGAAATAGGTGTCAATCCGCAAGATGGAAGGCAGCCCGACTGCGCCGAATTCCTTGACGATCTCATTCATTTGACTGCGCGCCATCTCGCGCAGCGCCTTCACGTACTCAGGGTCGGCGTCGGGATCCAGAGGATACAAACCATCCAGCAAGTTGAGTGACTGGTCGAGCGCATCTTTGGCGCGCGTGTAGAGGCTGGCCTGTGCGCCGGTGATCCCGCCGCCGAGATCCGTTTGCACAGCGTAGGTGCGCGGCACCCACGTGGACTCGACATGGCCCTCCACCTCGGTCAAGTTGAACGCCTGCGTCAGGGCACCAATGAATCCTTTGGGATCAGCATTGTTCGCCTTCCAGCCGAGAACATCCGTTACGGCCTGGAGAGCGACTTGGCCGAGTGACGACTTACCTCCGCCACCGCCCATACTGCCGCCGCCGGTCGGTAAACCCACGGGCGAAGGGCGGTAGCCAATCTCCTCCGTAAGGATGGGATAGGCGACAGCGTCCTCCACGTCGCGCGTCAAGGTGGCGGTCGTATCGCCGGGAGCCGGCGGAACCTGGCGAGCGAAGGAAATGGGACTCGTAATCAGTGCAGAGACGCCTGGGTTGGAAGCCAAGGCGATGTTGCTGATGCCAACCAGAACGATGTCACCAGGATTGAATGCGAGTCCGCTGAGCAAAATCGTCCGGGAGTCCAGGGCACTAACATCAGTTGGGTTGGGAAGACCTGTACCGGTTGTGCCATAACCCGCAGCTGGATCGAAGATCGTGTAGTTCGCGGGGTTGGTCGCACTGGTGGAATTTGCGGCCGACGTCTGGTCCACATCGTCAGAGAAGACGATCGTAACCTGGGTCGCTTCCACGTTGCACTCGATAACGCTCAGTGTCGAAGCCATGTTCGCTCTCCTTCCGCCACCGTTCTTTCTCTCTTCACCGGCATATCGCTGGTTCGAATGCGAAGCTGCTTGTCTCGCCAGCTTCGCGCCCAGCAAAGCCGCCCTTCAGGTAACGCCCTCAATCTCGAGCTCGCCCACTTCGCCGCGCTTCGCTGTCGTAATCTTCTGCCCGATGTTTGTCGTTCGCACCGAGATCGACGTTTGTCCGGCGTGCTCGGCCAGTTCCTGCCAACAGCGTGCCAGGGCCGAGCTCACGTACTCCATCGCCGGGCGGCACTCCTCGATGCCGTGCCTGATGCTCGTGACCCAACCGCGCCATTCTCCGGGGCGCTGTCCGGCAAGCCGTGCCAGCTCGCGCATGTTTTCGTACGACACCAGATTGGAAGCGAACTGCCGTTCCATGCGCTGAAAGTTGTCTTGAGCCACCGTCAGTGCTCGCCGCGCGCGATCGAGATCGAGCGGATGGTTGACCGCCTTCCGCGCATTCGTCGCCGCTTTCCGGCATTCCTCGACGGAACCCAGCATCTCGAGCACTTCATCCCCTAACCCGTCCGCCAGCGCTGAACTGCGATCATCCGGCTTGTCCCCGGCGGTCACCTCCAGCGCCTTCACGGAGTCGTGCAACTTGTGCAATCCCAGCAGCAAGTCCCGAAATGTCGCTTCCAGTGCCATGACTCACCCACTCGCCAGTGCCCGATAGAAGTTCTTGGTCAGGACCTCGGGGCGCGCCAGCCGGCGATCGAGCGCCATCCTGACGGCGCCGATGAGAAAACGCTCCGGAATGATCCCGGGATCGGTGCCGGCGGCCAGCCGCCGCGAGGCCTCTTCGATCATCTGCTGTTCTTTTTGTCCGAAGTTCAACACCTTCGCCAGGCAGCGATCGCCCAGCGATTTGTAGGGCTGGTAGCACATCGCATCCACCGCAATGGGGCACGCCTGGCTGAAGGTCTTCAACACCGCAGTCGGAATGTTGCCCGCTGACGGATTGGGATACATCCGCAGCCACGCTTTGCGCACCTGCTTGCTCTCGGTTTCGAAGCCCATGCGCCGCAACAATTCGGCGTTGATGAGCATGCGCAGATACGGCGTGGGATGTGGTCCGCGCGAGCTGTAATAGGTCGTGGCCTCCGGGCCGCGCGCCAGCACATCCATCGAAGACGCTGCGAACGACGGGCCACCGAGCAGCATGCCGTTCATGTCGGAGAACATCTCGCGGTTCCAGCGCACCCAGACGCGCGCCACCTGCTTGGGAGCGCCGGCGCGCAGCAGCGCCAGGCCTACCTTGCGCGGAACATCCCGCGCCAAGCCAAGATCGTTCTGCAGATTATGACTCACTTCGTGCAGCACGCCGCCGAGCGTCCAGGGATTGACCAGGCGATGGTAGGGCAGCTGGATCAGCGGAAAGGGATTCAATTGCTTGCCCAATCGCTTCAGGGGAATGCCGCGGCGAAACGTTGCGGGCGAAAATCCCGTGGCCATGTAGGAGAACGGCGCGGGCGCCGGAATGGAACGCGCCACGGCCAATCCCAGGAAACTTGCCTGATAGCAATCGAGGCCGATGCGATCGCAGCTCAGCAACCACTTGGCGAAGCGGCTCTGGCGCTGGCCGAAGACTTCGAAGTAGAAGTCCCAGATCTTCTCGATGCCGCGCACCCAGGAGTGCGCGTGCTCTTTCTTGCTCACTACGTCTTGCAGGCGCTCGGTCGTAGGCTCTTCAATCGCCTGGTTGACGGAGGTCGCCGCCTTGGCGGTCATCTTCAGCAGTCCGCTGCGCAGGCCGCTGATCAGGTGATTGACGGCTTGCAGGTGGCCGGGCGTCGGCGCCTCGGCGCCACTACCAAACTCCTCTGGCTTGAAGGGCCGCAAGGCAGCTGCGTGGCGGCTGACGTTGATCGACTGGGCCCGCAACCATGGCGCGAGGAACGGGGTGGGCTCGGCAGAAGCGGCTTTGGGCCGCTCTGCCGGTGGCGCCGGCTGTTCCGTCGTAGTCGGGATGGAATCCACGAGCGTTGCCATGGTCTTGGGCCTCGTCGAACGTCAGTTTGCTTTCGTAACTACCGGATGATCTGGCCGCAGCAGCGGCAATACTGGGGAGAGGTTACTGCGTGCCCTGCGCAGTTGGCGCAGCTCCCACCGACTGCACCGCCGTAGGTGACTCCCTGCGCTGGTGCTCCGGCTGCTCCCGCGTAAACGGTCGCCGGTGCTGCCCCAGGTGCCGCGCCGGTGGCGGTGTATTGCGGCGCCGCCGTGCCGGAATACCCAGGAGCATAGCCGCGACGTCCGTAACGCCAGCGCCAGTGTGGACGAGCCATGCCGCGCCCCATGCGGTGGTGGAACGTTTTCTCGAGTCGGTTGTGCCGGCGCAGCGCGTGACGGCGATGGTGCGGATGGCCCAAAACGTACTTGGCCTGTCTGGCCAGGGTGCGCACCGCACCTTGTGGGGTTATGTGTTTGCCGTGCGCCGCTTGTTTGGCGATGGTGCCGACGGTGCGCCGAGCGATCGTCGGTACCGTCTTCAGCAGATAACGCGTGTGAGGATTGCGATGCAGCGTCTTGGCAATGCTGCCAATGCTCTTGGTCAGCTTGGGCGACGACTTCATCACGGCGCCGGCTATTTTCGGCAGCGCCTTCTTCGCCATAGGCGCCACCGCTTTGGCCACCACCGGCAACAATTTGGAGGCCGCCATTCCTATCAATGGCAGGAACTGCTCGGCGGCCTCGTCTTCGGTTTCCGCCTCCGCCGCAAGCTCACCCAGGTGCTCCATCATGGCATCGGGGTAGATCTTGCGCATGGGGTTGAGTTCGTCTTCCGCCTCGTACTCGGACTCGAAGGCGCTCTCATCTTCGTACTCGTCCTCGGCTTCCGACTCGCCGAGCAAGCTGCCGACAACGTTGCCGATGGCACCCAGCCAGCCTTCGCCTTCGAGGCTGGACTCGTCCTCGAATTCATCTTCGGCTTCGGCCGAGTACTCGTCTTCCAGTTCGTGCATCAGTTCGGACTCATAAGCCATGACGGATTCCTCCTGCAAAGGCGGTCGAATGGTTGAGGGCCCAGGTGTCAGCGAACGGCGCTGCGACGGCGGCGGCGCGGCGTGGACATACGCATGCGCCGGCCTGAGGGCTTCTTGTACGCCCTACTGACTTTCACGTTGCGACCGATGGCAGCGGCGCAGGCCTTCGGGCTGCTCAGGACCTTGCGGACCTGCTTGGCCGCGGCGATGCCGGCGCGCTTGCGGGTGATGGGAATGCCCTTTGCCGCCTGCTTTTTCAGGTCGCGGATGGTGCGGCGAACAATGGTTGGGACAGCGCGAACCACGGGGCGCGTGGCGCGGCGGCGTCGCAGGATGCGAGTGAGGATCGCGGTGCCGCGGATCATGTGCGGCAGAATGCGACGCAGCGCGCGGCGATCGCGAGGCGAGATGACGGTGAGGGCTGCGGCGCCAGACATCGCTTCGGCTTCGCCTTCGTGCACTTCGTGCGAGGCGGCTTCCGCCATGACCTCGGCCAGGGCTTCATGATGACTGAGCTCGTGCGCGGCGATCTCGTGCACCATCTCCGACTCGCCTTCGCCTTCGGACTCGAAGAAGCTCTCGTCCTCGTACTCGGATTCGCCGAGCGCTTTCGCGGCAAGGCCGCCGAGTGCCGTTCCGAAGGGACCCCCGATCGCGGTGCCCACGATAGGTGCGGCAACTTTTGCGACGCTCTTCAGAATCGGCGCAGCCTTCTTGAGGAACTTGCCGATTTTTCCGAAGAAGTACTCGCCTTCATCTTCGCTCTCGAATGAGCTCTCGTCTTCCATCTCAAACGAGCTTTCGCCGAGCTCGAAGCTGGATTCGTCTTCGAACTCGTCTTCGCTCTCGAAGGCGCTCTCCTCTTCCGTTTCGAAGGAGCTTTCGTCCTCCTCTTCACCTTCGCCGAGCAGGCTGCCCACGACGTTGCCGATGGCGCCGAGCCAGCCTTCGCCTTCCAGACTAGATTCGTCTTCGCTTTCGCCCTCGTGGAACTCGTCTTCCAGTTCCAGCTCGAGCTCGCTCTCTTGCATATCCGCCATGGTGAAACCTCCTCGTGCTTGATGACGACTCGTGCACGTTACGGCTGATGGCTGAGGAAGGTCTAGTCACATCTTGTGGTGAGCAGCTTTGAGGTCACACGGCAAGGCTCGCCGAAATGAGCGACAGCGAGGAGGGCTTAGAGGTCGGGATTTGCGCCAGCGGCTTCGTCGTCCAACGAGCGTCGGCGGCGTCCGCTGCTCAGGAATCGTATCGCTTGCTTGACATCATCGAGCAAGAGGCCGGAGAGATCGCGGGTGATGCCAACCCGTGCCACCATGCGCTGCACGACGAGGTCGGCGCGATTCGGCGGCATGGGATAGGCGGGCACCTGCCAGCCCTTCACGCGCAAGCGGTCAGCGAGATCGTACAGGTTGAATCGGGGATACTCCCCGGGCTTGATCGTCCACGAGCAGCCGGGAAGACCGCCACGGCTGTCGTGAATCAGTTCGAATAATTCGAGCTTCTTCAGTTCATCGGCGAACCATGCACCCACGGCGGCGCAGCTGTGCGCGATCTTGGCGTAGCCTTCTTTGCCGAGTCGAACGAAGTTGTAGTACTGCGCCACGACCTGTCCGCCAGGACGCGAAAAATTGAGTGCGAAGAGGCGCATATTGCCGCCGAGATACTTCACGTCGAAGATGAGCTCCTGGGGCAGGTCGCTCCGGGAGCGCCACACGATCCATCCGCAACCGAGCGGGGACAATCCGAACTTGTGACCGGAGGCGTTGATGGAGCGCACGCGCGGGAGGCGGAAATCCCAGAGAAGACTGGGTTGAAGGAATGGGGCGAGGAAGCCGCCGCTGGCCGCGTCAATATGTATCGGGATGTCGATGCCGTGCGCTTCCTCGAAATCATCGAGTGCCAGCGCGATGGCTTGCACGGGCTCGTACTGCAATGTGTAGGTGACGCCGAGAGTTGGCACGACACCGATGGTGTTTTCGTCGCAGCGCTTCAGGACGGCGTCGGGCGAGAGCAGCAGGCGCGAACCTTCGCAGGGGACTTGACGCAGTTCGACGTCGAAGTAGCGGGCGAAGCGCGGCCAGCAGGTGTGCACCGGGCCGCAGACCAGGTTGGGCTTGGTCGTCGACTTGGCATCGCGTTGACGCTTCTTGCGCCAGCGCCATTTCATGGCGAGGCCGCCGAGCATGGCCGCCTCACTCGATCCGGTTGCCGAGCAGCCTTGCGCGTTGGCGGCGTCGGGAGAGTTCCACAGATCAGCGAGCATGTGCACGCAGCGCGACTCGATCTCCGCGGTTTGCGGGTACTCGTCGCGATCGATGAGGTTCTTGTCGAGACACTCGTCCATCAGCTTTCGGACTTCGGGCTCGACCCAGGTCTGGCAAAAGGTCGCGAGGTTCTGGCGCGCGTTGCCGTCGAGCAGGAGCTGATCATGAACTAGCTGGTAGACGGCGGTGGGTTCGGTCTCTTCCTCGGGAAAGCGATGCTTGGGTAGCGGGTGCGAGAGGAAGCTGGTGCCGAGGACCTGCTGGTCCAGGGTGGAGAAGAGCTCGTCTTTGGAGTGGACGGCCATGTCGTGCGGCGAAAAGTCGGCTCGCGGCCGCGATTGTAGTTGGAGAAGGGCACGGCGAGTAGTCGCTAATTCAGGGGACGCGCGAGTTGCGTGTTCGATCTGGTGCCGTCATCAGGAGCTCAGGTGACGGAGAGTAGCTGCGTGTAGGCCGACGGTTCAACCGGCTGATTAAGAGTTGGACACATGGGCTGTAAGGCAGGTCTGTCGCCGGCTGAAGCCGGTTCGGGCGCATCAATGACAACTTACCCCGGGCTCACGCCGGGGGCTATCTGCTGTCGCGCCCCTGCGGGCGCTCCGAGCATTACGGACGACTCTGCAGGTAATTCTTTCTCGCGCTGTGGGCGCGCCGAGACTAAGGACGATTCTGCAGCCGAATTCTGCGCCTCCTACGGGCGCTATGACAACTACCGGCGACTCTGCTGAACTACCCGCGATCTTGCAGCTGAGTTCTTGCGAGAGATTCTTGCAGCGGCAGGAGAGCTGCGCGTGCCTGGTTTGCACGCGGCTGACTGCGGTCTGATGGCAGCAGCGAAATGAGAGGGGGCATCAGAATTAGAAGGCGTTTTCCCCTGGCCATAACAAGCGTGAGGCCATTCACGCAGGCAAGCCCCCTGGTCTTAGTCTGCCGGCGGCGCTGGATCGCGAGTTCGTGGCGGGTTTCCCCGAAGAGTTCACGCTATCCGTGATTGCGCTCGGTGTGCTTCAACGCTGCAAGCAAAGGCTCGGGACCATGGGCATGGACAACAACACGTTGCAGGCAATGCTGGGGACGATGGAGCAAGAGGCGGAAGCCGCACTCGCAGCTGATGCGGCCTTCTTCGAGGCGCTGCGGGCGCTGAAGTGGGAGATCGATATCGATCCGCGCGTGCGGTTGGCTTATCGCAAGCTTCGCGAGCGTGGGATTCGAGTGTTCAGCTCGTTTACTCCGCGGGTACGCGTGCGTCTGCGCGCGGGAGCGACTGTGCTGGCGACGCCGGAGCGCCACGGCGCGCCAAACTTCCCTGATGCGGAGAACTTCGAGCTGAGCCCCACGGGAGACGATGCGATCACGCAGGAGCTGCGCGACGCGGCTAGCGCCGTGATTGCCGCGAGTGCCTGTTGCCACGAGTTGGACGTGATCGTGAATGAAGCCGTCCACGCACATGCGGCGTTCGAGCGGGTGGCATTGGCCGTGGAACGGGCAGGATATGAGCTGACGATTTGCCTCGACCTCTCGGCCTACGCGCAGGTTGTCGGGCCGAGTGGGGCGATGCCGGAGCTGCCAGAGGAGCAGGCGGCGCCCGAGGACAGCGGCTTTAGAGGGCAGTTTTCATCGCGAGACGTGCAGTTTCTGAAACAGCTGCACATCAAGGCCGAGTAAGTTGTGCACTGTTTATGGTGCAAATTCCCAACAGGGGAATTGCTTGTCAAGCCCCACCAAGGTGGAGAAATCGTTGTAACAGGCTGAGCAATCGCAGGATATAAAGTTGGCAAATTCTGACCACGGCACCCCTGAGTGTGCTATGCTGGATTTAGAAAGTCAGGAAGGGAGCGATCCCGGTCCTGGCTTTTTTGCTTTGGGGTGCATTGCAGTAGGTTGTCCCGCAAAGTTGTAGCGCCACTCCTCGCCATCGGCTGTCCGGCCTGGTTATTGCGAGTAAAATTGCAACCAGCATCGGATGGGGTCTCAGGTAACAAATTGAAAGTGAAATGCGGGCGCGCGGCGGCTGTGTGTCGCCCGCTAAGGCGGGATCAGACGAAGAAACGAACTTTCGGCACGGCTGAACGGGCTGCTGAAAAACTCGGATGCCGCATTTTTGTGCCGTCGGCTGAAAGGCGACTCACACGAGAAGTGAACGAGTTAGACGCGGGCCTGAAGGCCCGCTCTACCCGAATTGCGTTCTCATCCGAGTTTTTCAGCAGCCTGTGAAGCCGGCTCGGAAGGCCGGAAAAAAACGAATTATCGGCACGACTGAAGCAGTGCCCTGACACGCAGCACTTGTGCATCGAGTTTCAGCAGCTTGTGAAGTCGTGGCCTTATATGAAGCAGCTGTGTATCGAGTTTTTCGCATGCTCTCGCCAGTCGGGCGGCGAGCGATTACGGCGAAAAGCGAAGGGCGAACGGCGTACGCGGCAGCCTGGCGGCCGGAGACACGGAGCGGACGACGTCGAGATTTCTGTGACAGGTAACACAAAGCCATGCCATTAATCGGAAGTTTTGCATTGTTGCTGGCGCTGGCGCTGGCGGCCTACTCGTTCATCGCGGGCGCGATGGGATTGTCGCGCAAGGACGACCGGCTGACGGAGACCGCGCGGCGAGCGGGCATTGCGTCGTGGGCGGCGGTGACGATTGCTGGGCTGGCGCTGGTGATGGCTGCGCTGGGGAACGACTTCTCGGTGGCGTACATCCTGCACCACTCGAATCGCGACCTGCCGGTGGCGTACAAGTTTGCGGCGCTGTGGTCGGGGCAAGAGGGCTCGCTGCTGTTCTGGGCGTGGCTGCTGTCGACGTATGCGCTGGTACTGCGGCTGCGCTATCGGGTGGACGCGCTGCTGTTCAACTACGCGTCCGTGATCATCGCCGCGGTGCAGGTGTTCTTCTTCCTGCTGGTGAACTTTGCGGCGAACCCGTTCGGGCTGGTGAGCGGAACGATTCCGGCGGACGGCAACGGGTTGAACCCGCTGCTGCAGTATCCGGAGATGGTCATCCATCCGCCGATGCTGTACCTGGGCTACGTGGGCGTGACGATCCCGTTTGCCTTCGCGCTGGGTGCGCTGATCATGAAGTATCCCGGCGAGAAGTGGATCCACATCACGCGCCGCTGGACGATGGTGGCGTGGATGTTCCTGACGTGCGGCATCTTCCTGGGCGCGCACTGGGCGTACGAGGTGCTGGGGTGGGGCGGCTACTGGGGCTGGGACCCGGTGGAGAACGCTTCCCTGCTGCCGTGGCTGACCATGACCGCGTTCCTGCATTCGGTGATGATGCAGGAGAAGCGCGGCATGATGAAGATGTGGAACATGTGGCTGATCTTCACCACGTTCCTGCTGGCGATCTTCGGGACCTTCCTAACGCGAAGCGGTGTGGTGAGTTCGGTGCATGCGTTCGCGCAATCGAGCATTGGGACGTGGTTCGTGTGGTTCCTGGCGATTGCGTTCTCTGCGTGCGTGTTCTTCTTCGTGCGCAACCGCGAGACGCTGAGGAGCGAACATCGACTGGAGTCGCTGGTATCGCGCGAGTCGAGTTTCCTGTTCAACAACCTGGTGCTGCTGGTATCGTGCTTCGCCGTGTTGTGGGGCACGCTGTTCCCGGTCTTATCGGAGGCGGTGACGGGATCGAAGGTTACGGTGGGGCCGCCGTTCTTCAATCGCGTGAACGTGCCGATTGGAATTTTCCTGGTGCTGCTGACCGGGGTCGGCCCGCTGCTGGCGTGGCGCAAAACCTCGCTGGATAGTTTGAAGCGAAATTTCCTGTGGCCGACGGTGCTGACGGTTCTGACAGCAGTTGTGCTGCTGGCATTTGGGATGCGGCCGTGGCAGGACTCGGCATACTTCTACTCGCTGGTGGCGATTGCGCTCTCGGTGTTCGTTGTGGCGACGGTTGGCGGAGAGTTCTGGCGCGGCGGACGCGTGATCGCGCGGCAGACGGGCGTGAATATCGCGCAGGGGATGGTGGTGATCACGCGGCGCAACACGCGCCGGTACGGCGGGTACCTGATCCACCTCGGCGTGGTGCTGATCATCATCGGCTTCGCGGGGCTGCCCTTCAATCAGGACAAAGAGCAGGAGATGGGCTTCGGTGACAAGATGCAGATTGGGCATTACACGCTGGTCTGCCAGTCGTACACACAGGACGACAAGCCGAATTACGGCAGCGAGTGGGCCGTTATCGACGTGTACAGGGGCGGCAAGAAGATCGACACAATGTTCCCGGAGCGGCGCTTCTATAAGGCGAGCGAGCAGACGGCGACGATGGTGGCCAACCGCTCGCGTCCGAACGAAGACCTGTACCTGGTGTACACCGGGCGCAATCAGGATACGGGCAGACCGATTATCAAGGCGCACGTGAATCCGCTGGTGATGTGGATCTGGATTGGCGTGCACATCGTGCTGATTGGAACGATTATCGCGCTGTTCCCGAACATGAAGCCGAAGAAGGTGCCGGTGACCGAGAAGGAGCGGGCATCTGTAGAGGCCGTCCATCGGGGCGCGGTGGGCGTTGGCGGAGACTAGCCGTCAGGTGTCAGCTATCAGCTCTCAGTCACATCAACGTTGCAGCAAATTCGTGAGGCTCAAAATATCCAATTCGAAATTGCGCCTGGTGCAGCTGGCACTCATCGCAGTGCTGGCCATCACCTTCCTGGGCGCGGACACCGATGCGCGCTTCAACAAGCTCGGTCACGAGTTGATGTGCATGTGCGGGTGCAACCAGGTCCTGTTGGAGTGCAACCACGTTGGCTGCACGTACTCCTCGCGGATGCGCGATGAGCTGTCGGCTGGGTTGGAACGCGGCGACAGTGACTCGCTGGTGCTGCAGAGCTTCGTGCAGAAGTACGGGAACACGTCGCTGGCGGCCCCGACTTCGAGCGGATTCAACGTGGTGGCATGGATCATGCCTTTCGCGGTGTTTGCCGCCGCGGTGGGGTTGACCGTGTGGCTGGTGCGGCTGTGGATGTCGCGCGCCGTAGCGCAGCCGGTGGCACGGCCAGCGCTGAAGGCCGAAGAACTTGACGAGCTGCGCAAACGGGCGCGGCAGGAGACGGAATTTTGATGTACGCACCTTTGGGATTGGCCGTGATGGACCAGGGCACCGTGTTCGTCATGTTCGGCTGCCTGTTATTTGCGGCGGCGCTGTTCGTCTATGTGTTCTACCAGCCGGGCGAGGTGGACGCGGGCGAGGAGAAGACACGCAAGGGGTATCTGCTGGAGCGCAAGGAAGCGACGTACGAGAACCTGCGCGACCTGAACTTCGAATACAAGGCGGGAAAGCTGAGCGAAGAGGATTATGCGATCCAGCGGGCGTCGCTGGAGGACGAGGCAGCGGCGATTTTGGCGGAGTTGGAAGGAATCGAGAAAGGTAAGGTGGGACTCGCGGCCGCGCGTTTGAAGGGAGGGCGCGCGTGACCGTTCACGGCTTAGTCGCGGGCCTGAAGGCCCGCTCCCTCGTATGCCGTCCCTACGGGACTCGAGTGCATCACTCAGCTTACCCACCGCTGAAGCGCTGGGCTAAGATATTCCGCCCCGCATGCGGGACTCTTTCGTCGGCAATTCGGGCTTTCCATTCTTCTCGCAGATACTCGCAAATGGCCAGAGACTCGAGCGCTCCCTTCGGGTTGGCAATTGTTTGGCTTACTGCATTGATTGTTGCCATGACCGGAGTCGCTGCGGCGCAGAACATCACCGGCACGGTGACCAACGGTACGACCGGCAAGCCGGCAGCGGGCGAGGAGGTCACGCTCCTGTCGCTGTCGCAGGGCATGCAGGAGATTGGAACGGCGAAGACGGACGCGCAGGGGCGCTTCTCGTTTCCTGCTCCACAGGACGCGCAGGCGCCGCACATGGTGCGCGTTACACATGAGGGCGTCAGCTATTTCCCGCAGGGCGGGCCGCTGATGCCGGGGCGCACAGCCGCCGAGGTTACCATCTACGATGCGGCGAAAGATGTGAGTGCGTTGAGCCAGACCGTGGAGGTAGACCGGCTGCAAAGCGATGGCAAGCAGCTGCAGGGGATCACGCTTTACGCGATCAACAACAAATCGCAGCCTCCGCGAACGCTGGCGAATGACAAGGGCACGTATGAGGTTGTTCTTCCTGAAGGCGCGGAGATTGACAGCGCAGAAGCCAAGGGACCTGGTGGGCAGCCGATCGCCACGCAGGCGCAGCCGAGTTCGCAGAAGAACCACTACATGCTGACGTACCCGCTGCGTCCGGGCGAGACGCAGTTCCAGGTGGCGTATCACATGCCGTACTCGGGCGAAGCCAGCTTGTCGCCCAAGGTTTCGCGGGACGTACAGCATTTCGTAGTGATGCTGCCCAAGAGCATGAGCTTCGCAGCCAAAGACCCGCAGAAGTTCCAGGTGATGAACGACCCCCAGATGGCGGATCCACGTACGACGGTGATGGTGGCCACGGCGGTGAAACCGGGCGATGAGCTCGGTTTTCGCGTGTCGGGCACCGGCGTCTTCCAGACGGACCAGCACGCGGGAGGCGAGGCGGGGGGCACGCCGTCGGCGGCGAATGACAATCGTCCGGGCGGAGGGTTGGGAGCGCCGATCGACGCGCCCGATCCTCTGCATCAGTATCGCGTAGTGATCCTGGGTGCCTTCGCTGTGGTGCTGGTGATGGGCGGAGCGTACATCGTTTCGCGATCGAATCGGCCGCAACCGGCTACTGTGCCGAACAAGGTGCATGCGACGTCGGCGGAGGCGGCAGCTGCGTTTGCCGATTTCGTCGAGCCAACGGCTCCCGCGCGAGATCGCAATGCCCTGCTGCTGGAGGCGATGAAGGAAGAGTTGTTCCAGCTCGAATTGGACCGGCAGCAGGGGAAGATTGCAGCTGAGGAGTACACGAAAGCGAAAGCGGCGCTCGATGAGACGATCAAACGTGCCGTAACACGAGGAAAGAGCAGCTGATCCAGACACTGGCCTGAAGGCCAACCTACCCGAGGAGAAACTCATTCATGCAGGTGCTCGAAAACTGGCAACAGAACGGCGCGACCGTGTACATGGACGACAAGCGCTTCATCAACTGTGTGTTGACGGACTGCAAGCTGGTGTACGGCGGCGGGGACGTGACATGGGAAAACACGCAGTTTGTGAATTGCCAGCTGACGTTCGACGGGTCGGCGCAAAGGACGGTGGCGTACCTGCAGAATTTCGGCCTCATGCGCCCGCCGGAGAATGCGGTGCCTGTTGCGCCGAGCAAGACCGGAGTGAACTGACGCAATGCGAGCGTGCGATTACTGGATCTCGATATTCACATGCTGCAATATCGCGTACGACACATTGCTTAGTTTGCTGCCGCGACGAATCGGGAAGCCATCCTCCTGCTTGTGTGCGACGTAGTCCCCAATGAGATAGCCAAACACTGAGCCAACGAGGACGTCGGAGGGAAAGTGCTGACCGGCAGTGACGCGAGTGGTGCTAACTGTGCCGGCGAGTCCGTAAAGAAGCAGGTCAAGGGGTACCGAGTGGTACTCATGAGCCACACTGGACGCGAGTGTCCAGGCAAGCATGGAGTGACCTGAAGGGAACGAGCCGTTCTTCCAATTGCCCGCGAAGAACTTGCCCTCACCCTCACCAGAATACGGTCGTTGCCGCTGCGTAATAACCTTCAAGAGTCCGTACATGAGGACGCTGTCAACGGTCGCCTCCGCGGTGCGGAGCCCGACTTCCTGTCCGTGTTCGCTTTTGGTGATCAGACCCGCGAAGTAGATTCCAGTCGGAATACCGCCTGTTGCGAACAACGTGTAATTCGAGATGTGGCGACTGGTTTGATGCCAACCGATAGGGACGTCATGCAGTATTGACTCGTCGTGGTCATTCGCGACAAAGGCAGCGGTGGCGCCAACCACCAACACGTCCCATTTTATGGCGCTCTTATGGAACGGCGCTTTGATGAAATGCCACTCGTCCTTACCGATAGTGCGCGCGATGCTGCCTATGCGAGACTCTGAGTCGAAGCTTTGGACCTGTCCAGGTGAATCGGTAATACCGGTGTCAGGATTAGTAATGGTTGCTGCCGGGGAGCGCGGCACCTCTTGGGCATGGCTCGGGGAAGAACCTACTACCGCGAGAACAACTGACAGAAAGCCACTGAAGAAGGCCGGGCGCAGACGCACGGGGCTGAGGGTTCGGATCGACACTATTGCCGGGAGGTTCAATCCCATAATTACTCGCTTGCTGTGGTACATTTTCCGCATCGCTTACACGATGTTTTGGATTCAAGGTGCGCAGCCAACGTGGCCTCTGAGATAATCAGGCTCCGAGCTTGCCGTGAGGCTGGCCGGGTTCGTTTTTAGCTGACTACTCGACCATGGGAGAAAAGCAATGAGGATAATCGGGACACTACTGCTGGCAGGTGCTGTCAGCATCGGCTTGGCCGCTCAGGACAGCGCCAAGCAGGATGCAAAAGATGTGGGCCACGCGACGAAGGATGCCGCGAAAGACACGGGACATGCGACGAAGGAAGGCGCGAAGGATGTCGGTCGCGGCACGAAGGACGCCGCTAAGGACACCGGGCATGCCACGAAGGAAGGCGGCAAAGATGTAGGTAGAGCTACGGGAGACGCCGCTAAGGACACCGGGCATGCGACCAAGGCAGGCGCCAAGGACGTGGGCCGTGGCACGAAAGACGCCGCTAAGGATACCGGACACGCAACCAAAGAGGGCGGCAAGGACGTAGGTGATGCTACGGCAGATGCTGCCAAGGCAACCGGGCACGCGACTAAAGAAGGTGCCAAGGATGTGGGCCGTGGAACCGCGAAGGTCGGCAAAGACATCGGTCACGGCACCAAGAAGATCTTTGTTGGCGACTCCGACAAGAGCGCTGATAAGGCGAAGACCCCGCCTCCGCAGTAGGCCTGAACGGACCTGCCCGCCGACACAGTATGAGGCGTACCTCGCGCCAGCCGCGTAGGGGTACGCCTACATCTCCGGACGGCTGCGGCAAAGCCGATATCAGCGCAGATCTGAGCATTTGAAGCCGTCCTATGGCACGAGCTTAGCGTGCTACCATCAACAGAATGCCTCTTTTCAGTCGAACGAATAGGGTTTGCACGCTTTCCGCGCGCATTGAGGGCACGACGATGCGCGATAACGCGGAAGGCGGCGAGGTTTCGGGCAAGGCGCGGGTTCGTGCGAGGCTGAGCCTCGGCGTTTCTTTGTTAGCGTGCCTGCTGCCGCTCATGGCGGTCGCGCAGTCGCAGCAACCGGGTAAGAAGCCGGCGAGCAAGCCGTCGGCGGCAGGATCCAGCGCCTCGTCCGCGCAGGCGGCCACTACAAACCTCGGAAAAATCTTTGGCACGGTCATCGACAAAGAGGGCGCCTTGGCTGTCGGCGCAAAGGTCCGGCTGACCGAGGAGAACCAAGCGCCGAAAGAGACGACCTCCGGCGACAACGGCGAGTTCAGTTTCGCAGACGTCCCTCCGGGGCAGTTCCACCTGACGATTGCCGCGCCGGGTTTCGACGAGCAGCAGTACTCGGGCGAATTGAACCCGGGACAGGCGTTGCTGGTGCCCCCGATCGTGCTCTCCGTTTCTGCGGCGGTTACGCAGGTGAACGTCAATGTAGATCCGGTCGAGGCAGCGCAGATCGAAGTACATCAAGAGCTGCAGCAGCGCGTGCTGGGTTTCATCCCGAACTTCTACGTCACGTACGGCAAGGACCCGGCCCCCCTTTTTGCGAAGCAGAAATTTCATCTGGCGGCGCGCTCGGTTATCGATCCGGTGACGATCTTTGGTGTCGCATTCCTGGCGGGCATCTATCAGGCGGCAGACGTGCCGGGCGGCTATGGACAGGGGGCTGCAGGGTACGGCAGGCGCTTCGGCGCCGCGTATGGGGACGTGGTGTTTGGAACCTTCATTGGCAGCGCGATTCTGCCGTCGGTGCTTCACCAGGACCCGCGATATTTCTACCAAGGTACCGGTACGACGAAGTCGCGGCTGGCGCACGCACTGGAGAATGCAGTTGTCGCGCGCAATGACAGGACCAAGAAGTGGGAACCTAACTACTCGGGAATTATCGGCAGCTTCGCCGCGGCCGGCATCTCGTACACTTACACGCCGGCAAAGGATCGCGGGGCCGGCATATATCTGACCGACGCACTGGTGCGAGTGGGCGAGAGCAGCGTGGCGGGAATTTTGCAGGAATTTGTGCTGCGCAAGTTCACGTCGAATGCGCCGAAGTTTGCGGACGCCCAGCAGAAGAGCGGGAATCCTAGCCAGCCGTAGAGGGTGCCGCGGCTGAAGCCCGCTCGAGATAAAAAGAGCGGATCGGCACGAGTAAACTCGTGCCCTGTTACGAAGCAGGCCCCAGCGGCAGCTCACGCCGCAAGCACCTGATCTACTTCCCTAACCCGAAGCGCACCGCGTCGGCGGATTCGAGCGTCACGGATGTGGCGGGTTGCGAGAACCAATCCAGCGGCGACATCAACAAGCGCAGATTTGTGATTGCGGGGCGTGCTCCCACGCGCCAGGCGCTTTCGTCCCCTTCGAAATAGTGCGTTAGATCGGCCTCATCCCACGGATAAAACCAGACTTCTGAGCTGACACCCGGTTCGACGACGAAAGTGCGCAGCGAGCGCGTGCCGTCGGCACGGGTAATTTCCAGCTGCAGCCGTTCCGGTTTGCGCAGCTTCCAGAGCGGGTTGTAGTTGACACGCAAGCGCAGGCGCAGGAAATCGGCGCCTGCGGAGGGCCAGTTCGGAGCTCCGAGCGGGATCGTCGCTGTCGGCGCATCGAGCGCGTAGCTGCGCGCCGGCAACGCAAGGGAGTATTCCTGCGAGGAAATACGCGACGGGCGGGAGTCATCATGCTCGAGGCCCGACACACCGGGGAGCAGCGGCTGCTCGAGCCGATAGTTGCGGAAAACGTAGAACCACACGTCGGAGGTGCGAGTGAAGTTGCTGACCTCGTCGATGGGGAGGCTCAGCAGGAAATCGCGGTACTCGCGAGGAACGGCATCGCGGAAGTACAGCCCTACGGGCGCCCTCGCGCGCTGCATCCCGGTGATATCGAACTTCGAGAGGTAAGAACCGGCGGAGAGGAACGACTGCTCGACGCCAGAGGCGACGTCGCGCCGCGCAGCCACCGCGAACATGTACTGGTAGGGATAGATGAGGACCGCGTCGTTGTCACCGCTGTGCTGCTTGAGGTAGCTCACCGTGGTGTCAATGTTGTTGGCAAAAGCCTCGGGAAAGCAGGCGTGATCGATGGCGCGGTATCCCGTGGGACAGGTCGTAAGCGGGTGGACCGCGCTGGCAAAGCGGAAGCGAATACCTTCCGGCTGGAATTCCGGCAGCGGTCGCGAGAGAACGAAGGAAGCCGCTACGGCGGTAATCGCCGCGGCAAGGGACATCAGCTTCGAAGGGAACGAAAACAAAACGACGGCCGAGAAGAAAACGAGCGGGTACACGCCCTGAACGATGTGCTGGTAGTCGGAGCGCACCAGGCCGCTCTGCATGGAGAGAACGCCGAAGACAAACGCGCTGAGCAGAAAGCCGGCGTGGGCGACGGGCGACGGGCCGTCATCACGAACGAAGAGTCGCACCAGGAACAACGCGGCCGCTACCAAGAGCGGAACGAGCAGGTGCCATGCCCCGCTGTCCGACATGGCCGCAGGCTCGTTCCAGCGATGCACCGACACGAGCGCCAGCGACGTGCGCCAGAAGTGGAAGTCCGCTGGGTTGAGCGAGGTCGCAACATTGGTCAACAGAACGAGCGCGACCATGCTCACACCGAAAGCCACGAGGGCGGTGACAAGCAGGCGCAGCTTCTGCGTTTCGCGCCGGTGCTCGAGAGCGACAGCGCCCATCGTCAGCAGCCATGCCGCCACGCCATAAGTTCCCGTGTCCGCTGAATACCAGTAGCCAATGATGGTGAGTACGGCGCTTGCACAGGCAAACGGGAGCGGGCGCAAGCGGCCTTCCCGGACGGCGTACCAGCCGCGCAGGAATACTGCGAAAAGAAGCAGAGCGAGCGCTGCGCGGCCATCCCATGTGGTCCAAAAAATACCGAGCAGAAGCGTGAGCAGGAAGCGTTTCCACGGCGGCTGCTGGGGCAGCAGCAGATGTAGTGCTCCCCACGTGAAGGCGATGGCGCACCACAGGACAAGATTGCGATAGCTGGTGTAGATGGAGCCGAGCGACAGGCCGGCGATGCGCGGCGGCGCGGCGATCAGCCAATGTCCTAGCGGGCCATAGAGGAACGTGACGTCGCGCGCCCAGTAGATGCCGCGCGAAGCTTTATAGACGCCGTCGAGGACCCAGTGGTCGTCGAAGGTGCCGGGGTGTGGAATGACAACCAGCGTTCGGGGCGAGAGCCACGCCAGTGGGAGCGAGAGGATGACGAGCAAAAGTACCGCAAGACAATCCCAATTTCGCGCGAGCCAGGCGCGAGATTGGTGCTGGCCGGTGACCGTCCGCGATGTGCCGGGCTCGCTCATCACGGCCCCAGGGTTCGACATAAACGGCAATTCTAACGCAGCATGTTAGATTGGAACGCTGGAGAGCGGAGCGAGCTTGGCAACGAAAACGGTCGTGATTACCGGCGGCGCAGGTTTCATTGGCGTGAACGCCGCCGAAGCATTCATTCAAGACGGCTGGCACGTCATCCTGTTCGACAATTTGTGGCGCAAGGGCACCGACCTGAACCTGCGGTACCTGCGCCAGAAGTATTCTGCCGAATGCGAATTCGTTCTCGGAGACATTCGCTACGATCACTATTCCCTGCTGCACGCCGTCGGGCGCGCCGAGCTGGTGCTGCACCTGGCGGCGCAGGTGGCGGTGACGACCTCCATCGTGCGGCCGGCCGAGGACTTTGAGATCAACGCGCGTGGCACCTTTAACCTGCTGGAGGCCGTGCGAGAGTCCGGCAACAAGCCGCTGGTGATCTATTCGTCGACGAACAAGGTGTATGGCGGGATGCCGGACGTGATCTGTGTGAAGGAGGCGACGCGGTATCGGTTTCGCGACTTTCCTGACGGCATTGCGGAGAGCCAGCCGCTCGACTTCCATTCGCCGTACGGCTGCAGCAAGGGAGCGGCCGATCAGTACGTTCACGATTACGGGCGCATCTACGACATTCCGTCCGTGGTGTTTCGGCAATCGTGCATTTATGGCCAGCGGCAGTTTGGCGTGGAGGACCAGGGATGGGTGGCATGGTTCTCGATTGCCGCGCTGCTGAATCGGCCGATCACGGTGTACGGCGACGGCTTGCAGGTGCGCGACCTGTTGCACGTGGACGACCTTGTGAATGCGTATAAGGCGGCGGCAAATGAACCGGCGCGGGCGGCCGGCAAGATTTTCAACATGGGCGGCGGACCCGCGCGGACGCTTTCTCTGGTGGAACTGCTTGCGTTCCTTGAGAAGCAAATGGGCAAGAAGATCCCCGTGGGCCACGCTGAACCGCGTGCGGGTGATCAGCCGGTGTTCGTCGCCGACATTCGCAAGGCTGAACGCGAGCTGAACTGGCAGCCGAAGATCGATCCGTTGCCCGGGATCGAGATGCTGCTGAAGTGGATTGAAGAAAATCGTGCGGATGTGGAACGGGTGGTCGCGACGTTTTGAGAGCCTTGGCGCTGGGTGGTTGGGTCTAGAAACAGCTGTCAGCTCTCAGCCATCAGCTTTCAGCTGTCAATTCTCAGCCGCTAACAGCTTTACGACGCTTACAAGCTGAGTGCTAGCTGCTCATTGCTTCTGTTCATGCCTAAGTCTTACGTCATCATTCCTGCCTACAATGAAGGGCCGAACCTGGGTGCGGTGCTGGCGCAGTTGCAGCAACTCGCTTCGACGATCGACATGGGCGTCATCGTGGTGAACGATGGCAGCCGCGACAACACGCTGGAGACGGCCGAGAGCTTTCGGGACAAGATGGAGCTGCAGATCGTCACTCACGCGGTAAACCTCGGAGTGCCGATGACCTTCTACGACGGGCTGGTTGCTGCTGCCGCCCGCGCCGAAGCGAATGACTGTATCTTCATCATCGAAGGCGACGGGACCAGCGATCTGCGACTGCTGCCCGAGATGGCGCAGCGAGTTCACGACGGCGACGATATGGTGGTGGCCTCGCGCTACATCCAGGGTGGCGGCTACCTGAACTTCCCGTGGCAGCGCACGGCGGGCAGCTACGTGGTGAACATGGTGGTTTCCGTGTTCTTCCACGTGCGTGGACTCTCTGACTACACCATCTTTTATCGAGCCTATCGCGGCGAGGTAGTGCAGCAGGCCTTGCAGCGGTACGGCACCGGGTTCATGACGACGAAATCCTTCGCCGCGAACCTGGAGGTGCTGCTGCGCGTGCTTCCGTTCAGCAAACGCTTCAGCGAGGTACCTTTGCTCTACGACTACGGCCTGAAGAAGAGCAAGAGCAAGATGAACGTGCTGAAGACCCTGCGCGAGTACCAGGGGCTCATTGCCAAACGCGTCATGGGCAAGGTTTGACGGGTGCCCATTAAAGCGGAATGTTCCCGTGCTTCTTGGGAGGATTCCTGTCGCGCTTGTTCTCCAGCATCTCAAGAGCTTGAATCAGTTTGCGACGTGTATCGCGTGGGCGAATGACCCCGTCCAGGTAGCCGCGCTCAGCAGCGACGTACGGATTGGCGAAGCGCTCGCGGAATTCTGCGATCTTCTCCGCGCGATCCGCTTCGGGGTTGCCGGACTTCTCCAGCTCGCGACGATAAACGATGTTCACCGCGCCTTCGGGGCCCATCACCGCGATCTCCGCGGTCGGCCAAGCGTAGTTGACGTCCGTGCGGATGTGCTTGGAGGCCATGACGCAGTACGCACCGCCGTAAGCCTTGCGCGTGATGACCGTGATCTTCGGCACCGTGGCCTCGGAGAAGGCATACAGCAATTTGGCGCCGTGGGTGATGATGCCGCCGTACTCCTGCTGCGTACCGGGTAGAAAACCGGGAACGTCTTCAAACGTAATCAGCGGAATGTTGAAGCAGTCGCAGAAGCGCACGAAGCGCGCGCCTTTGATGCTGGCGCTAATGTCGAGCACGCCCGCCAGAAACGCCGGCTGATTGGCAACGATGCCGACCGGCTTGCCGTTAAGTCGGGCAAAACCGACGACGATGTTCTTGGCGTAGTGCTCCTGCACCTCGAAGAAATAGGAGTCATCCACGACCGTGGTGATGACGTCCTTGATGTCGTAGGGCAGGCTGGATTCGGCGGGCACGATGCTGTCGAGCTTCTCGTCGGTGCGATCGATGGGGTCGGTACAGGGACGGCGCGGCGGGTCGTCAACGTTGTTGGACGGAACAAAGCTCAGCAGTTCGCGAATCATGCTGAGGCACTCGGCATCGTCGTGAGCGGCGAAATGCGCCACGCCCGATTTTTCATTGTGCGTCATGGCGCCGCCGAGCTCGTCTTTCGTCACTTCCTCATGCGTCACGGCTTTGATGACATCAGGACCGGTGATGAACATGTAGGAGGTGTTTTGCACCATGAGAATGAAGTCGGTCATTGCCGGCGAATACACTGCGCCGCCGGCGCACGGCCCCATAACGGCGGAGATCTGCGGCACGACTCCCGAGGCCAGCACGTTGCGCAGGAAGATGTCCGCATAGCCGGCCAGCGAGCGCACGCCCTCTTGTATGCGCGCGCCACCGGAGTCGTTCAGGCCGATGACCGGCGCGCCGACCTTCATGGCCATATCCATGATCTTGACGATCTTCGCGGCATTGGTTTCGGAGAGCGAGCCACCGAAGACGGTGAAGTCCTGCGCGAAGACGAACACCAGGCGCCCTTCAATGCGACCATGCCCGGTTATGAAGCCGTCGCCGTAATACTTCTGCTCGTCCATGCCGAAGTCGGTGCAGCGGTGGACGACGAGTTTGTCGGTCTCTTCAAAGGTGCCTTCATCGAGCAGAAACTCGATCCGCTCGCGCGCCGACATCTTGCCTTCTTTGTGCATGCGGGCGCGGCGTTCTTCGCCTCCGCCGGCCTCGGCCAAGGAGTCGCGACGCTTCAATTCGGATAGCTTCTCTTCCAGAGTCATGGAGGCGATTATAAACAGCAATGTTCCGGCAGCATGGTGACGCCTGTACGTAGCACTAAACACTGGAATTCGCTGGGATCAGTCCCCGAATAGGGTTCAAGCGGCTCCTGCCTTATGCTCCGGCGAGGCAAACCCCGCGCCAGCAACCGCCTCTAAACCTAGAACTCTCTGCGTCGCCTCGTTAGCGCAACAGCGCACAAAATTTGGCGGAGGAAACTCGTATGAAGAAGGTAGTGGTACTAACGCTGTTCTTGCTGACGATGGTCGCGTGGATGGCGGCGCAGCAGGCTGGTGGTGCTATGGGACAAACCGGGCAGGCGCCGGGTTCCCAAGTCCCGGGTGCAGCGCAATCGCAACCGGGAATGCCCGGCAACCCTAACCCGGGCGCGATACCGCCGGGGGCCCAAGACTCGGCAGCCAATGCGCCTGTCACTGAGGGGTGCCTGGGTGGCAGCGCTCCAAACTTTACGATCACGGATAAAGCCGGCACGACGTACAAGCTGAATATTCCGGCGAGCGCCAATACGGCTGCGCTGACGCCGCACGTCGGCGAGTCCGTGAAGGTGCAGGGTGATGTGAACAGCGGAAAGGCATCCTCGATCGATGTTCAACGCATTGGTCCTGGAACGGGTACGTGCGCAGGCAGCGGTGCGACAGGCGCGCAGCCGTCGCCGAAACAGTAAGTCAGGAGTTCGATACCGGAGCCGCAGCCGCTAGCGCTGATTCACCAGCCGAATCGTTTCCAGCACCACGTCGGCAGTGATTGCTAGCGACTGCGGGCTTAGTTTGTCCACCGTGTCCTCGGGCGAATGCCAGAACACGTTGTTGTAGCCATAGGTGAAGTCGATGAGATCGACTACCGGGATGCCGACGCGTGAGAACGGCATGTGGTCGTCATCGATACCGGACGCGAGCTGGTAAAAATGCGATTGGTAGCCGAGGTTCCTGGCGGCTTTGTACACCAGATCGCTGAGCCAGGGAGTCGAGTTGCTGTCCTTCAAAATATCGAGATCGGCATCGCCGATCATATCCACAAGAATGAATGCCTTGACCTTCTTGGCTGTGCCGTCCTGCTGCCATTTCTGCGCCAGCTGCCGCGAGCCATAGACGCTGTCGGTAGCCGTCCAGTGCGCGAAGGCTTCTTCCCCATCCGTCCAAAGTAGCCAGATGCTGTAGCCATCCAGCGGCTTGCCTCGCAGCTCGTCGGCTAGGGCCAGCAGGAGCGCGGTCGAGGAACCAGCGTCATTGGCGCCTACGAACTTCGGCTGGGAATACAACGTGTCGTAGTGACCTGCAATCACGATAATGCCGTCGCGCTTGCCTGGGAATTTCGCGATGATGTTGTTCATCGGGAATTTACCGGCGGGTGTTGCGGCTATGAAACGATCCTGCTCGACGTCGACTCCCTTCAACTTGGAGAGGATGTATTCCTCAAGCTTCAGATGTGCGGTGCTGCCCGGCGGACGCGGCCCAAAGGCGACCACCTGCTTCACGTACTGCATGACGTGATTACCGTTAACGTCGGGTTTGGGAACATTCGAAGGCGCAGCGGTTGACGCACTCGCAACCGGGATGACGGCCGGCGTGTCCGTTGGCGCAGTCTCTGCGCGTGCACTGGATGAGTTCGCGGGTTGCGTATTGCAGCCGAGGATGAGTACCAGGACCAGAAGCGCGGAAGCGTAGAAGGAGATTAGCTTCGGGCGGGGCTTCATGCTTGATTCATTGTAAACGGTCAGTGCAGGCTATGTGTCGCGCGGCGGGAGCTCTGGATCGGGAGCAGCGGGGTGCGTTTCGGTTACATTCGGCATGACCTCCGTCGCTGGCGCATCAGCAATTTGCTCTTCGGTCGGAACAGGGGCAGGAGCTTCGGGCGAAGCGGGCGCTTCGAGTGCTTCGGGCGGCGCGTCCACAACCACAGGGGCTATCGTGGCAGGTTGCATTTCGGCGTGCGCCGAATACCAAGCTGTCGCGCTAGCGAGTTGCCACAGGCGCGCGGTGACCTGGGTGAAGACCAACAGCTCCAGCAACAGGAAGACCAGCCCGCTCGCAGTTGCGGGAAGTTTCGTCCAAATGAGCGCCAGGACAAGGAATACGATCCACCCCAACACGGCAATGCGGAGATAGAGCCAGTAGAGCCGACCGAGCTGGTGCCAGGTGATTCGCCAGGAACGCCACACATTGCGCCACATTCGGCGCTCATTCTGCGCCACCGTGCGCACCTGCGCGATGTCGAACCACAGGCGCACAAAGAGTGCAAGCAACAGCGCAACCAAAGTAGCGCCCCAGCCCATGAAGATGCCGACCTGGTCGGCGATGGCACGGTCTCCAACATGGTCGGCAGCACTATTCAGCAGCTGATAGACAATACCCACAATCACGAAGGGCACGATGGAGAGCAGCAGCAGGCGCACGAAACGCCAGAAATACGCTCCGGAGGCGGCGAAGAAGTCACGCGTGGTGGGACGCTGGTCCTGGCGGTAGCTCTCCAGCACTCCTCCCATCACGAACAGCATGAACACCACAAACACCGCCGCAAACAAATACGAGGTGGTGGTGTACCGCATGATGCTGACTTCATGCAGGCGAACCAACCCGAGGAACATGCCGAGATCGAAGCGGTTCGTCAGCGGCTCGCCGGCGAAGCTGTGGAGCAGGGCGCGATGCGCTCGCAGGGCTCCCGGCACAGCGCCGAGGAGGCCACAGACAAGGTTCACGGCGAAGATCCACCACAGAACCGCCTGGCGGCGCCACAGAATGCGGAAGCCGGAGAGCATCGGATGTTTGTCGTTATCGGTCATTCGGGTGAGCCGTCAGCAGTCAGCATTCAGCCGTTCAACATCGTCGAGTTTTCGGCAATCTTTACTTTCCCCTGCCAGCTGCGTACCGCTTCACACCAACCAGCTCAGTACCTGCGCCAGCATTTGCGTCAGGAAGATCCAATAGGTCGCAATTTTGTGTACGGCACCGTGTTGTTCTGCGCGGACTTCGCTGTTGTTCAGGTAATTGCCGTCAAGCACCACACGGTAGTCCGGATCGAACTGCACGGAGGCGACTTTGCCCTTCTTGTAATAAACGTAGCGAACCCAACGATCCTTGCCGTCCCAGTGCTCACGGGCGGTTTCGCCGTTGTCGAATTTCACGAGCGCATCGACCGGGAAGACGAACTCGCCCTTGCGGTGCAGAACGACTTGCGTCTCGTATTCGGTTTCGCCCTTCTTCTCAGCGAGCTTGTCATTCCACCAGTTCACCGGGTACGAGTCGGCGCGCAACACCTCGTAGTCAAAGGTTTGCGTCCCGTACACCGCCTGATTCCAGAACCAGCTCAGATCGCGTCCGGAGACCTCATTGACGGTGCGCATGAAGTCTTCCTGCCGAGGATGGGCGAAGCGATAGCGCAAGAAGTAAGTACGCAAGGCGTTCCGCAGCGTGCGCTCGCCGATGACCGTCTCCAGCGTGAGCAGCATGGCACCGGTTTTGCCGTAGGTGATATCGGCATAGCTGCCAAAAGTCATATCGCGGAAGCTGGGCCGTGCGAGCGGGTCAATGTCATCGCTATTGAGATATGTGATGCGTTGCAGATCACGATCTCCTAGCTGTGCCCCGAGCAGGTTGATGACACTGGTGTGCTCGCCATAGATGCTGTCGAGTACCTTGATTTCGGAATAAGTGTTGATACCCTCGTCCAGCCAGCCGTTCTCAAACTCGTTGGTTCCCACCATCGCATACCAGTACTGGTGACCGAATTCATGCTCGGTCACGATGGGAACCAGGTGAAAGCCCTCGGGTATAAACCAGCCGCTGTCGCCGGTGATGAAGGTGGGGTACTCCATGCCGCCGGCTTCGCTTGCACCGTGCGGTGGATCGACGATGGTGAGCTGGGCGTAAGGGTAGGGTCCATACCAGTCATCAAAGCGCCGCATGCTCTCCTGCGCGCTGACCATGTATGGCTGCCACGACTGGCGATGGCTGTCGTAGCTCAACAGCCGGATGTGTACCGTCCCCACGCTGCCGTCGAACTGACCGTCAATGACCTTGAAGTGAGGATCGGCGGTCCAGGCGAAATCGTGGACGTCCTCAGCATGAAAAGCTACGGTCTTGGTGCCGTTGTTATTGTCGTGGTCGGAGACTTGTACACCGGTTGCGCCGATGACGTAGTCCCTGGGTAACGTGACCTTCACGTCGTAGGTGCCGAAATCGGCGAAGAATTCCGTCATCGCATGGAATTGATGGCAGTTCCATTGGCCGTTCCACCACACCCCGACTTTGGGGAACCACTGCCCGGCCAGCAGGAACGTGCGCTTATAGCCGGTGCGTGCGACGACTTCCGGAAACTTCGCCTTGAATTTGATGTGGAAGGTGACGTCCTGACCGGGCGGAACTGGCCGCGGCAGCTTCACCTGGAACACGGTTCTGTCATCGCGATTGCCGTCGTCCGGGGAGACGAATTGCATCTGGCCCGTGAGATCGCCCATGCCATCCGCTTCGAAGGAAGTGACCTCGTTAGAACCGTAAGTCGATGGCTTCCAGACGTCGAAGTCGCTGCCGCGGAAGTGGCCGTCGCGATGCGCCTCATTGATCCAGGTGGATTTTGGCTGGAAGCCGTTCAAGTAAAGGTGGAACGGAAACACATCCAGCGGCTGCCCGGTGAGGTTGTGATAGGTAAGCGTCTCAGTGGCTTCAACCGTGTGGGTCGGGGGGTCGTACTTCGCATCGATGTTGTAGGCGACGACGCGTTGGGAGAGCGGACCGCTCACCTTGGGCGCGAAAGGGTTCTGTGCCAAAGCGGCAACAGAGGAAAGCAGGATGGCCACGAGCCACAGGCCACGGACTGGCGGGCGGAACTTACTCATCGCTTTCGTAAGCAGCAAGTGTACACTGTGCGCACGTAGCGTCCGCGCGCCTTGGCGCGGCGGTAAGGAGGCTCTATGCCGAAGGTCCTCGCAAACGGCCTCAACCTTCATTATGAGCAGCAAGGCAGCGGCGAGCCGCTCATCCTGATTCCCTTCCTCTCCGCCGATTACGCCTGCTATGCCTTCCAGGTCGCAGATTATTCCAAGCACTTCACCTGCATCTCGCTTGACCTTCGCGGAACAGGCGAATCGGACAGTGGACAAGGCGAGTACTCGACGGAGACGCTTGCCGATGATGTTGCGGCCTTCATGCAGGCGGCGGGATTCGCGCGCGCGCACGTCGCGGGCATGTCGCTGGGCGCGGCGGTGGGGCTATGGCTGGCAGCCAAGCATCCTGACAGGGTGCAGTCATTGTCACTGCATAGTGCGTGGGCGAAGACCGACGCGTATTCCAAAGCCGTTGTGGAGGGCTGGCGGGTAATGGCCCGACAGCTGGACAGCGTGCCGGAGACGTTGGTCCAAGGCATTTTCCCGTGGTGCTTCACCCCGGAGCTGTACGCCGCGAAGCCAGACTACGTCGAGTCGCTGGCGACATTCGTTCGCAGCCGGCCGGCACAGAGCGTTGCCGATTTCATGCGCCAGTCGAATGCCGTCTTGAATCACGATGTGTCGGCACAGCTCCCGAGCATCAGCTGTCCTACTCTGATTACCTTCGGTGCGGCGGACCAGCTTACGTCCACGCGATTCGCGCAGCCGCTGAAGAGTGCCATTCGCAACTCGGAGCTCGTGATCTTTGAAGGCTGCTCGCACGCGGCGCTCTATGAGAAGACGGAAGAGTTCAACCAGAGGACATTGGAGTTCCTGCAACGGCAGGCGAATGTAAGGGGGCGCGCAGAGTCGGTGTGACTTGATGGTCGCACTGGGCAGACACGCCGTGTTAGTGTGCGCAGGCATCCAAGCATCAGGTGAAACGTACATATGGCGCAAACCAGCGCAACCATTCGCAGCTTCGGCTTCTTCTCCAACGGGAGCTGGAGCACGCACGGCAGCGAAGCGGTGGTGAACTCGCCGTTCGACCACAACGTTATTGGGGTGGTCAGCCAGGCTGGCCCCGACGATGTAGAGAGTGCGCTTGAGGGTGCGGTGCAGGCGTTCGCGATCACGCGGCGCATGAGCTCCTACGAGCGCGCAAAGATCCTGCGCGAGATTGCGGAGGCCATCGAGGGCAGCCGCGAGGATTTTGCGCGCACCATCTGCCAGGAAGCAGCCAAGCCCATCAAGACCGCGCGCATCGAGGTGGACCGCGCCATCAACACCTTCCAGATTGCAGCCGAAGAGGCACCGCGGATCTACGGCGAATATCTGCCGCTGGACACGCTAGAGGCCACTGCCGGGAGATACGGGATCGTGCGGCGCTTCCCTCTTGGGCCGGTGTTCGGCATCACGCCATTCAACTTTCCGCTGAACCTGGTGGCGCACAAGATTGCTCCCGCGATTGCGGCCGGCTGTCCTATCCTCTTGAAACCCGCGCCGCAAACGCCGATTTCGGCGCTGATGCTCGCGCAAATTATCGACAACACCTCGTGGCCCGACGGCGCGCTGGCTGTCATGCCGCTCTCCAATGACACTGCCGGCGTGGTGGTGGCCGATGAGCGCATCAAGCTGCTGACCTTCACGGGCAGCGCCGCCGTTGGCTGGGTGCTGAAGAACCGGGCCGGCAAAAAGCGGGTGACGCTGGAGCTGGGCGGCAACGCGGGCGTTATCGTTCACAACGACGCTGATGTTGCGTATTCGGTTCATCGCTGCATCGCCGGCGGCTTCTCCTATGCCGGGCAGACATGCATCTCCGTGCAGCGCATCCTGGTACACGAAGCTATCTTCGACCGCTTCATCGACCAGTTCGTACAGGGTGTGCGCAAGCTGAAGTGCGGCGATCCCATGCAGGAGAGCACCGACGTTCCTCCTTTGATTCGCGAGCAGGATGCGGTGCGTGTCGCGCAGTGGATCAGCGACGCTGTGGAAGCGGGCGCGAAGCTGCTGTGCGGCGGCAAGCGAAACGGCTCGATGGTTGAGCCTGCGGTACTCACCGGAACGACGCCGCTGATGCGCGTGAACTGCGCGGAAGTCTTCGGTCCCGTTGTCACTGTCGAGCCCTACGAGACCTTCGAAGAGGCGCTGAGCGCCATCAACCACTCGGACTATGGCCTTCAGGCGGGCATCATGACGCACGACGCGCGCCTCATCCAGAGCGCCTTCGAGGTGCTCGAGGTGGGGGCGGTGATCGTCGGCGACGTCCCGAGCTTCCGGATGGACCAGATGCCCTACGGGGGCGTGAAAGACTCGGGCCTGGGACGCGAGGGCTTGCGTTATTCGATCGAGGACATGACGGAGCGCAAGCTGATGGTCATGGCGCCGCGATAGACCTGTCGCCTATTGCACGTCACAACATCATCTGGCGCGGCAGACCCGTAACTGCGACAATCGGGAGGAAATCTGGAACAGCTGATCCAGGAGACCTATGCGGAAAAGCATCTCTTCCCTCCCGCGCGTTGCAGCCATTCTGCTCATTACCGCCACGACCTGTTTTGCGCAGGCGCAACATCAATCGCGCGTGTTGATCGTCAACGGCAGCTCGGGAGAGGTGCCGGTGATCTCGGACAACGGCCATTCCTATGTGGACGTGACCGCACTGGCGACCATCGCGAACGGCTCGTTGAGCTTCAGCGGCAACAAAATTCTGTTGACCATACCGCCTGGAACTGGCGGATCTGCGCCACCGTCAGCTGACGCTTCGGCCCCGCCGCCCGATCCAACAGCATTGTCGCGACCCTTCATGAAGGCGGCCGTCGAGGAAATTGCGCTGATTCGCGAATGGGCGGCTCCGATGGCCTACAACATTCAGCAGGGCTACCCGATCCAGGAGGACTGGGTCGCGTCCAACCGGCAACGCGCGGCCGACGGTCTACGAATGGCGTCGGTGGCCGCGAGCACGGCGGGTGACCACAGCGCTGTGGACCTGCTCACCAACGAGTTCAACGGGGTCGGCGAGTGGAGCGACCGCCTGTTGCAGGCGGCCAAGTCGATGGATACCGCGAAGTACACGATGTCACCGGGGACCTTGCGCAACGAGCCGCTCTCGCAAAAGTTGATCACCTGCTGGCATTTCCTGGGTTCGATGCTGGTCAGCGGCACGTACCAGGATGACTCGTCGTGCCACTGAGCATGCAACCCGCTTTGGTACGGCGCCGGGTTTCTGCTTGCCAGCGTGGGTGCGCTATCATCCAGCAAGATGGTCGGCCAGCAGGTTTCCCACTACAGAATCTTGCGCCAGCTGGGCTCCGGGGGCATGGGAGAGGTTTACGCCGCCGAAGATGAGCGCCTGCGCCGCCGTGTTGCCATCAAGTTCATCAGCCGCCAAGTGATGGTGAACGACGAGATGCGCGAACGCTTCGAGCGTGAAGCGCAGACCGCCTCGGCTCTTAACCATCCCAACATCTGCACCATCTTCGAGATCAACGATCACGAGGACCAGCCTTTCCTGGTCATGGAACTCCTTGATGGTCGCGATCTTCAGCAGGTCTGCGAGGCCGGTCCGGTCGAGATTGCCAACGTCCTCCGGTGGGGCATCCAGATTGCGGACGCCCTCGAGGGAGCGCACGCGCAAGGCATCGTCCACCGTGACCTGAAGCCTGCAAACATCTTCATCACGCAGCGTGGGGATGCCAAGATCCTGGACTTCGGGCTCGCCAAGGTCGAGCAGCCGGAGGTGACGTCGGACTCGCCGACCGCAAATATCGGGTTGACGCGCGCCGGTACGGTGATGGGGTCAGTCGCCTATATGTCGCCGGAGCAGGCCCGCGGGGAGGTACTTGACGGGCGCTCCGACCTGTTTTCGCTCGGTGCCGTTCTGTACGAAGCTGCCGGCGGGAGACCAGCCTTCGACGGCGTGACCCCGGCCGTCGTGTACAACGCGATTCTCTCGCTGCAGCCGCCTTCGCTGCATCAGCTTCGTCCCGGGATTCCGCCCGAACTCGAGCGCATCATCACGAAAGCTTTGGCGAAGGACCGCAACGCGCGCTATGCAAGTGCGGCGGAGTTCAAGCACGATCTCATACGACTACAGCGAGACCTCGACTTGGCGAGTGCAGGCATCCCGCTGGCGCACGCGCCGGCGAGGACGCGACTGCTCGGCTGGATCGCGGGAGGTGTTGCAGCCCTGCTGGTCGGTGCTGCCGTTGCATTCTTCCTGGCCAAACCGTTGCGCAAGAGCGCGTCGTCGTCCGCAACTAGCACTAGCCTGGCCGTCCTGCCGTTTCGCAATCTCTCGGGCGATTCGCAACTCGACTACCTGAGCACTGCCCTGCCCGACGAGGTCGTCACGGCTCTGACGTATGCGCCGACGCTGAGCGTGCGGCCATTCTCCATATCGCAGAGCTTCTCCGGGGCAAACGCCGATCCTCGGCAGGCAGGCAAGGCTTTGCGCGTTGCCGATGTCGTGACCGGACACTTTCTACGCGAGGGCAATAAGCTGCGCGTGACGCTGGAGGCGATGAATCTCGCCCGGGACGAAGCGGTTTGGCGCAGCACCGTGGACTCTGACACTGGCGACATGCTGCATCTACGCGAGGCGATCAATAGCGCGCTTCTGAAGGGCCTGCTGCCGGCGCTTGGCATACAAAATGCCGAGCTGTCGGTGACCAAACCAGCCAACCAGCAGGCGTACAAACTCTACCTGCTTAGCGAAGAGCGCGCGCACACCGACAGCGCCAACAACAAGGAAGCGATTGCCCTGCTGCAGAAGTCACTGGCGCTGGACCCGAACTACGCCCCGGCGTGGGTTGCCATTGGCGAACGTTACTACGATGAGTCCGACAAAGCCGATGGGGGCCCCGAAATGTTCAACCAGGCCGTCGCTGCATTCGAACGCGCGCACGAACTGGATCCAAATTTATTGCGCGCATCGGCGTGGTTGATCGGCACCCGCTTGTTCAACGGTGAGCTGGGCGTCGGGCTGGCAGAGATCAAAGAGCTCGCAGCACAGCGGCCGTACAGCGCGGAAGTACACCTGCTCCGGGCGCAGGCGTTGCGTGCAGCAGGTGCCCTGGACGAGGCGGCGCGCGAATGCGACATCACGCATCGCCTGGATCCCGATCTCGATACGGATTGCTACATCCTCTACATACAATCGGGCGACTTGCGGCGCGCGCGCCAGGAGATCGATCGCTCGCCTAGTGACTTCAGCACCTTCGCCCTCGGCCAGGTTCTGCTGCGGGAAGGCAAAGTGCAGGAGGCGCTCCCGCGCTTGCAGGTGGTTCCGGCCGGAAAGCTGTATGAGCTGGTACGTGACTGCTGGCCCGACTCCTCCACGGCGAAATGTGCGGCGGCCGTGAAGGAATCGGACGCCAGTTTTCAGTCGATACCGGATGCGAATGCCTGGTACTTCGGGGCTGCGACCTTCGCCTTCCTGGGCAAAGATGAGCCGGCGATTCGTTTGCTGAACGCAGCCAACGATAAGAACTTTTGCATTTACCCTTCGGTCGATCGCGATCCGCTATTCGACAAGATACGCTCGCTGGAGTCGTTCAAGGCAGCACGCCAAAAAGGCATCGAGTGCCAGGCGAAGTTTGCACCGCAAACTAAACTGCAGTAGAGCGATAGCGGCGCTTCCCTGCCCTGCACAACGGCGAAAACACTTGACCGCTGGCGGTGCAATCCCACGGCGATTCGGTACCATGGAGCAGCATGGGCAAAGGCCGGCTGGAAGCGTTTAGCGATGGCGTGATCGCCATCATCATCACCATCATGGTGCTGGAGATGCACGTGCCCCACGGGGAGGACCTGCACGCGCTTCGTCCGCTGCTGCCCGTCTTTCTTAGCTATGTGCTCAGCTTCGTCTATGTGGGCATCTACTGGAACAATCATCACCACATGCTGCATGCGACGACGCGCGTCACCGGTCCCATTCTCTGGGCGAACCTGCATCTGCTGTTCTGGTTGTCGCTCTTTCCGTTTGCCACGGGCTGGATGGGCGAGAACCACTTTAGCCATCTGCCCACGGCGATCTACGGGATCGTGCTGCTGGCGGCGGCGATTGCGTACGTGATCCTGCAGCAGTCGATTGTTGCGGTAGAAGGGCCGCAATCGCTTTTGAAGCGCGCTCTTGGCAGCGACTGGAAGGGCAAGGTCTCTCCGCTGTTTTACGTTGCCGGAATTGCGACTAGCTTTGTATTGCCGTGGATTGCGCAGGCACTTTACGTGGTTGTCGCACTCATCTGGCTGGTGCCGGACCGGCGGATCGAGCGTGCGCTGCGGCAAAGGGCAGAGTGATGGCTCATCAGCCGATCCGTCTTGTGATGTCGCCGGCGCATACCCGCTCGGTGATGCGTTCAAAGTGGTAGCCCATGATTGCCAAGCTGATGGCAGTTCCAAAGGCGCGCGGGTATTCAGTGAGAGCTTCGAAGAACAGACGCCAATAGGCCTTGCGCCCCTTGTTCAGTATCCCCTGCCGCAGCATCGAGCGGCCCAAAGTGAAGTAGTCCTCCCAACGCAAATCACCAGAATGCGCCGGGTCGTAACGGCGCAGGAACTCCCGCACCCGTGCATAGTAGGCGTCCTGGTTGTAGATGCGGCGCAGGATCGACCGGTATCCCTCGACGAGCTTTTGCGCATCCATCTTTGGAACGAAATTCAGTTCCGTGCACATGCTGTCGCCGTCGCCGTATTCCAGCAGACGTCCTTCCTTAACCAGACGGCGATGAAGCTGCGTGTTGGGGAGCGCCTGTAATAGGCCGACCATTGCTAATGGAATAGCGCCCTCCTGGATGAAGTTCACCTGCCGGTCGAAGATGTCGTCCCGGTCGCTATCGAATCCGACGATGAATCCCGCCATCACCTCGATGCCGCGACTCTGAATGTGGCGTACGCAATCGAGCAGGTCACGCTTGGTGTTCTGAAGCTTTTGCGCGACCTTCAGGCCGGCTTCGTCTGGCGTTTCAATTCCGATGAACACGCTCACGAAGCCAGCGTCGCGCATCATCGTCAGCAGCTCCTCGTCATCCGCCATGTTGATGGTCGCTTCGGTGAAAAACCGGAACGGCATGCCGTGCTGCTGGTTCCACTCAGCGATGGCCGGCAGCATCTGCTTCACGTTGCGCTTATTGCCGATGAAGTTGTCGTCAACAAAAAAGACCGGCCCGCGCCATCGGTTCACATAAAGCTGCTCCAGCTCGGCAATCATCTGCTCCGCTGACTTCGTGCGGGGGATGCGCCCATAAATCTCGATGATGTCGCAGAATTCGCAGTTGAAGGGACAGCCGCGCGAGTACTGCACAGCCATGGTGCTGTAGCATCGCGGCTTGATCAGCGCCAGGTCCGGTCGTGGCGTTTTGTCGAGCTGGGGGAGTCGCGTTGCGCGATAGAGTGCCTTTGCACAGCCGCTCTCGAGGTCGCGAATCAGCTCAGGGATCAGCTCTTCCGCCTCGCCAATCACGACATGGTCGGCGAACTCTCGCATGTCCACGCTGCTGGTAAGCGGACCGCCAATAACGGTGCGTAAACCCGCTTTCCGGCAACGCTGTAGCATTTGAATCGCCTCCTGCTCGTGCACCAGCATGCCGCTGAGCATGGCGACGTCGGCCCATCGCAGGTCCGCATCTGTCAGGGGTCGCACGTTGCTGTCCACCAGGCGCTTGTTCCAGCCAGGCGGCAGCATGGCGGCGACCGTCATCAGTCCGAGAGGCGGATATGCGGCGCTCTTCCCCTGAAATGGCAGAGCGTACCGGAAGCTCCAATAGGTGTCGGGCCAATGCGGGTAGATGAGGAGAGCGTTCATGCCGAAGGGCTGCTAACGCAAACGGTTGCGTACTTCCAATCAGGGTCTCGTGGCGTTGTTCACCAACAGGCAACCCGACCCGACTGTCTCGATGCTGTTGTCGTGGTTATCGACGACCGTGTTTTCTGCAACGACACTGGGACAGTTCGCGAAAATGCCAGTTCCCTGGTTCGCCGTCGAGGCGTTTCCGCGAATCGTGCTATTCGCCGCAGAGATACCTTGAAATCCATTCAGCGAAATCACGTTGCCGCTGGCCACACCACCCACGCTACGGACCAAGATCCCGAAACGCCGATTCCGCAGCGAGGTGCTGTCGTGAATGCTGACCGCTTGAATACCGTCAAACCCATTTCCTGTTGCGGAGCTGCTGCTGACCGATCCGTTCACGTCGAAGCCTTCGCGGAAGTTGCCATCGGAGGTGACTCGATCCACTTGGCTGCCATCGCCGGTGATCTGGATTCCGCTTCGGCTCATGCCGCGGACCGATCCATTCCGCACTGTGACGCTACGGGGTCCTGGCGTTTGATCGTCGCCCGCTTGCACTCCTACCCCCTGGCCCGGGTTCGGACAAATAGCAAATCCCAGCGGGTCCTGTGAGCACGCACCGCCCCCAAGAATGCTGAACCCGCTCAGGTCGAGGCTCACATTCGGAGCCGTGATCAAGATGCCGATCGTATTTGAGCTGGGAAGCACCAAGTTGCTGGCCAGCCGGTAGCTTCCCGAGCGGGAGATCGTAACCGGAAAGCCGGGCGCGTCACCCGGTGTGATGTTGCCGGCGAGCGCGTGACTCTGGTCGATGAGAGTGACCCCATCCTGCCCAAACGCGCTGATCGCTATCGCGAGGAGACCGCACATTAGAACGGTTCGAATACCGGAGACGTAAGCCATGGCCTGTTCTCTTTCTGGGTAGAGACGCAATTGGAGGATCTGTATTTACCTACTGCAGGAGAAATCGCAAACGAGTCGGGAAAGACGACAGGCTCGCGCCTCTTTGACTAGATTGCCGTAGCTCGAAGCGCCTGTGCGCTCGGCTGCCGCAGCTCCCACACAATCCCAAATAGCGCCAGAAAGCGAAGCACGTAGTAGGTGAGATCAACCTCCCACCACAAGAACCCCATCCTTGCGGACGCCGAGTAGTGATGATGGTTGTTATGCCAGCCTTCACCGAAGCACAGGACCCCGAACAGGGCGTTGTTACGGCTGGTATCGGAGGTCTTGTACCGAATGCTTCCGAACACATGGCAAATCGAGTTGATGGCGAAGGTGCAGTGATAAGTCATGACCGCACTGATAAAGAATCCCCAGATCAGCCCTTGCCATCCGCCTGCAAGGAGGCAAGCCACGGCGAGCAGGATCCCCGGAACTGCGGGATAGCGATCGAGCCATCGCAACTCCGGGTATCGCACGAGGTCCTTGACGTAGTCGAAGTTCGCCTCGTCGTAACGCTCGCAGAGAAACCATCCCGCATGCGCCCACCAAAGGCCTCGCTGCGAGGGCGAGTGCGCATCCGGCTCGCGGTCGGCATGCTGATGATGATGGCGGTGGTGCGATGCCCACCACAGGGGCCCCTTTTGCATTGCCAGGCAGCCCATCAAAGCCAGCAGAAACTGAAATGTGCGGCCCGTCTTGAACGCCCGGTGGGATAGATAGCGGTGGTACCCCGCGGTAATGCCAAACATGCGCACGAAGTACATCGCCAGGCATAGCCCCAGCGCCTGTGTAGTCACGCCTGTCCAGAAGGCGGCGAAGCAGGCCGCGTGTACGCCCAGGAATGGCAGGCTCTTTGCCCAGTCAATCTGGTCACTCCTGCGAGCGCAAACCGATTCCGATTGCTCCAGCATCACGTCCATTGCTTCTCTCCCGAACACCGGCTTGCGGCGTAACTAAGGTCATTGGCAGGTGCCGCTCGATCGCGCCTCTTACGGCCGCAATCAACTGGTTCATGTGCTTCGGCCGGTAGCCGGTAGCATCGATTGGCGCGCTGATGGTGACCACCGCGGTCTGTCCGCGCTTCACGGTGAGGCTCCCAGCCGGAAGAGCGCGGCGAGTGCCGTCGATAGTCACCGGCAAGATGCGCAGGTGGTTCTGAACGGCCATCAGAAAGCCACCGCGCTTGAATTCGCCGAGGCGGCCTGTGCGGCTGCGCGTTCCCTCCGGTGCGATCCACACGCTGGTTGAGCAGGTCAGTCCATTGCGTCCATTGATGAGCGCATCCATGGCATCGCGCGACTTGTGCCGGTCCACCTCGATGAAGCCCGCAGCCCGCATCGCCCCTGCCATAAACGGAATGCGGAAGATCTCCTTCTTCGCGACCATCCGCAGCGGAATCTGGAGCGCCTGGAACAACACCGGGATGTCATACAGCGATTGGTGATTACTCATGACGATGTAACTTTCGCCCTTGGCGATGTGTTCACGACCCTGGACTTCAAACTGAATGCCGGCGTCCCGGACCAGACGCGCCGACCAGGAATCCAGCCGCTCATCGCACACCTGTGCGGACACATTTCCCAGCGCGGCATCGATGACGGTGGGAACGCTGATGCGCAGCGTCTCGGCTGCAACCCGTGCCATGAGGTTGAAAGAAGGAAGCATCACCACATCTCCGTTTGTGCCGGTTGTGTCCAGCCGGCGAACGCTACATTGCTGCTGGTTCGTGATCGGCGCTCCAGCCGTACTCGCAAGCGTGCCGGCGAGGGCAGAAGCGTCAGGCCTTCGGCTGGTACGAGCGGGTCGTTGTCCGCCAGGGTGAGCCGGAATCGCTGCGTAAGCAGCGCGACAATGGCCGCGCTTTCACACCACGCCAGCTGAGCACCGACGCAGGTACGCGCTCCGCCGCTGAACGGGAAGTAAGCGAATCGGGGTAGCGATCGGCGGAACGAGGGGCTCCAGCGGCTCGGCACGAATGCTTCTGGATCGCGAAACCAGCGGGAGGACCGATGAACCGCCCACTGCGGCATGACCACATCGGAGCCCACCGGCAACACATGGCCGCCGACTTTCACCGGTTTTATGACGGTTCGGGCAATCCGGTGCGTCGCCGGATAGAGTCGCAGCGTCTCGTCGAGGGTCGCGCGCAGGGAGTCGAGCCGATTAAGTTCCCTGTAAGAGGGCGCCTCGCCATGCAGCTCCGCTTGAAGATCGCGCGCGAGCTTGTCCGCTTGTTGCGGATGGCGCGCGAGGAGATATAACGCCCAGATGACCGCCGAGGTTGTGGTCTCATGACCCGCTAGCAGCATGGTCACGGACTCGTCCAGAATCGCCTGCCGATCAAGAGGACCATCGGGCCCGGCCGCCGCGAGCAAGAGTCCAAGGAAATCTCTACGCGCCGGCTGGCCCTCACGACGCTCGATGAGCCGCTGCAGATAGCTGTTCAGCGCACCCAACTCCCGTTGCACCTGCCGCTGTAACCGAAACGGAAACCGCAGAGGCCGTGGACGAATTACGTCGAAGACCGCCTGCACCAGCTGGTGACAGGTGGCGGCCAGGGCTCGCCCGATACCCCCCAACTCCTCGTCGTAGGCCCCGAACATGGTCTGGGCCACGTTCTTCAGGCACAACTCAACGACGTCCGCGTAGATGTCCCGTACTTCCCCGTTGCGCCACGACGAAACCATTGCTTCAGCATTTCCGCGCACCACCTCAAGAAAATGTGCGATGCGCTCAGTGCTGAATGCCGGTTGGATCAAGCGGCGGTGTTCTTTCCACTTCTCGCCGTCCGCCGTCAGCAGTCCCTCGCCGAAGAGCACCCGCAGCCGCTGCAGGACGTACGGTTTCATGAAACTGTCGGGATGATGAAGAAGCACGTCAGCGATTGCCGACGGTTCGGTGATGACGTATCCCTGCTTCCAGAGAAACCGTGTTTTAACGATCCCGGCGGTGCGCTCACATCGCTGGTAGTACTCCAGGCCGTTGCGCGTGTAGGCTCGGGCGCTACCTAACAGAAGCGACTCTTCGGGAAAACGCGCGATCGGTACCGGCGTTGCTTTGGTACCTGACTTGACGTCCTGTGCGATGGCGCACGGCATAAAAAGTGTGTCGGCTGGCTCGCGCTGGCCCGGGTCTGAGATGGCCTTACTGCGGAAATCGGAATCCGACGAAGAAAGACGACACCCTTCCACAAACTGCGCCGGCTGAAGCTCACTTTCGAAAAACCTGCCTCGCCGCTGTCGTCTTCCTCGCGTGAGTTTCGATTTCTGCAGCAGAGGGAAAAGGAACGCTTGAGATCGATGCCGGCTGCATCTCCTCGCAGGTGGCATCGATCTCGGGCGATTTTTCCCGGGCTCAATCGAGTTCGCAAGGGAGCGAACATGGGACAACTCGTCACAATCGATGCGGCTTCTACGGCCGAATCGACTGCCCCGCCAGTGCGGCACTATCAGGCGTATCGGCCCAAGCCGTTCACCCGCGCTGAGCGCGAATCCACGACGCTCCTCTTCGGCGGCACCACCTGGAAGCACGAACGCCTCATCCAGGGTGTCCTGCACAATGCGAATTACAACGCCGAGCCGCTGCCCAACATTTCGCGCGAAGACCTGGACGCCGGAAAGGAACTGATCGATGTCGGAGCGTGCTGTCCCACCATCTTCACGACCGGAATGCTGGTGAATTTCCTGAAGCGAGAGGTCGCCCTGCACGGCAAAGAGGCGACGATCAAGAAATATGTGTACCTGACCGCCGGCTCCTGCGGTCCGTGTCGCTTTGGCCAATATCAGGAGTCGTACGCGATGGCGCTGGACGGCCTCGGTTTGCGCGACTTCCGGCTCTTCCTGATGGCACAGGATGAGCTCGACCAAGGGGACAGCGGTGGTGGCGGCCTGGTGGTGAATGCGCCACTGATGCTGGGCCTGGTCTGGTCAGCCCTCTGCGCGGACGTGATCGCCGACTTGGAATATGCGACCCGTCCGTACGAAGTGATACCCGGGCAGACCGACGCTGTGCTGAAAGGGAGCATCGAGTTCCTGTACACGGTCTTCAGAGACCGGCCGAACCATGGCGAGAAGCTGGGCGCGATTGCGTGGCAACTGGCGACCAGCTATTACACGAAGGCGTTGCGCCACGTTCGCACAATGTGGGACGCAATCGAGGTTGACCGCACCCGCGTTAAGGCTCGCGTGAAGATTACCGGCGAGTTCTGGCTGCAGACTCACGAAGGCGATGGCAACTACAACATCAAGCGCTGGCTTGAACAAGAGGAGGCTGAAGTTGTGCCACCTCCCGTCGCGGTCTGGTTGCACTACCTGATGCACCCGGTCATTCGCAAGCTCGAGAAGCGCAACCAAGCCGGCAAGCACCCGAAGCGTGACGAGCTCATCTTGAAGGCCGTGGAGCGCCTATATGTCGCTACGTACAACCGCTTTCGCCGCGCACTGGCTAACATTCCCAGCGAACTACCAGACCAGATCGAATTGAAGGAGCTGGCCGCGCCCTTCTACCACTTCGAACTGCGTGGTGGTGAGGGACACATGCTGATCGGCAAGGCGCTTCATGCCTACCATCACAAAAAAGCGCACATGATTTGCGAGCTCTCGCCGTACTCGTGCATGCCGAACACCATGTCGATTGGCTCAATGGCGAACGTCATGGGCAAGTACCCCGACCTGCTCTACGCTCCCATCGAGGTGAAGGGCGATGCCGAAGTGCACGCCCTCTCGCGTTGCCAGATGGTTCTGACTGAAGCGAAGAAGCGTGCCATTTCCGAGGTCGCGTCGGTTCTGCAGCAGACCGGACTCAGCGTTGCCGCGATTCGGGAGTACGAGCGGCAGCATCCGGAGTTGCGAAGAGCTACGTACAAGGTGCCTCATCGCGGGTATGCCGGCGTATCGGCCAACTACGTCCTGCACCTCGCCCATGACCGCGGGCTTTCCGCCTAAGTGGATGCCATGGCGAAGGGACTCGTGCAGATTCTGGCGGCCGAGGGTGAGCCGCAATTCCCTCACGCTCGCTCTGTCCGCAGCGCAACCTCTGACAGCGTTGGCTTGATCTGCGGCCTCGATGTCGGCAGCACCACGTGCAAATTCGCCTTGTGCACCGGCGGCGGCGAGGTAATCGCTCAAGCGTACGAGCGGCACGATACACGTCAGGCCGAGCGAGTCCTGCAGTTCCTCACCCTGCTGGAATCCCAGCACGGACTCACGCCGGGCCGCGACCGCGTGGTCTTCACCGGCTCCGGAGCGGGAATCATCGCACCGCTAGTCGGCGGCAAGACCGTACAGGAAGTCGTTGCGGTAGCTGCCGCCGTAGACAAATTGCATCCTGAGGTGCGCTTCGTCAGCGAAATCGGCGGTGAGGACATGAAGACCATCTTCTTCACCGGCGACGGAGACTCGCGCAGCAAGCAGGTGCTAATGCAGAGCGCCTGCTCGGGTGGGACCGGTACCTTCATTGAGAAGACGGCGCGCAAACTGGAGATCGCTCCCGAGCGATTGGCCGCCATGGGTTACGCGGGACATCCGTTGCACAAGGTCAGCAGTAAATGCGGCATCTTCGCCGAGGCCGATGCCAATACCCTGCTCAAGGCCGGTGTGCCGGTCGAAGAAATCATCGCTTCGCTGTTCGAGGCCGTGGTGTATCAGAATCTCGCCACCCTCACCCGCGGCAACACACCGTTACCGGAGATTTTGTTGCTGGGTGGTCCCAATCTCTTCTTCAAGGGACTTCAGGAGGCCTGGCGACATCACCTGGGCAAGCTCTGGATCGAACGGAAGGTACCAATCTCCAGCGATCGAGACGTGTCGTCGCTGGTACGCGTTCCTGATAATGCCTTGTATTACGCGGCGCTCGGCTGCGTAGAAGTCGCGCGCGGCGAAAACGGCGCGACTGGCTTGTACCGTGGAGGCGAGCAGCTCAAATACTGGATCGAAGAAGGTCAGTACGCAGAAAAGAAGAAGCTCGGTCGCGGAGGACTCGTCCGGGACGACTCCGAGCTGGCCGCCTTCAAGGCGGAATACGAGAACCCGCATTCGCCATCCCCGAGACTAGCGCTCGTCGGAGCACGCGCGACGCTGGGCCCTGTCCTGTTGGGCTGCGATTTCGGATCGACAACCGCCAAGGCCGTCTGCCTGTCGCCCAATAAAGAGCTGCTGTTCTCGTGTTATGCGCTCAGCAAGGGCAATCCCATTGAAGACGCGAAGTCGCTGTTCGGCCAAATGCGCGCAAAGGCGGGCGACTCCGACGTGCTCGCGCTTGCGATCACCGGGTATGGAAAAGATCTGCTCACGGGCATTCTTGGCGCCGATTGTCCGGTAGTTGAAACCATCGCCCACGCCTCTGCGGGCCTTCATTTCTTTCCTGACGCCGACTGCATCTGCGACGTGGGCGGCGTGGACGTGAAGATCATGATCCTCAACAACGGCGCGGTGACGGATTTCCGATTGAATTCGCAATGCTCCTCGGGGAACGGAGCATTCTTACAGGGCGTTGCGGAGCGTTTCAACATCCCGATGAGCGACATGGCGGATCGCGCCTTCCGGGCGCAAGCCATGCCACAGCTGTCGATGGGGTGCGGAGTCTTTCTTCAGAGTGACATCGTGAACCAGCAGCGAAAAGGATGGCAGGCCGAAGAGATTCTCGCCGGCCTCTGCGCCATCCTGCCCTTAAACGTCTGGATCTATGCCGGGGGCCTGAACAACCTGCGACAGGTCGGACGCAAATACATCCTGCAGGGCGGCACGCATCGCAACCTGGCCGTCGTGAAGACCCAAGTGGATTTCATTCGCAGCAAGGTGCCCGACGCCGAAGTTGTTGTTCATCCGTACTCCGGCGAGGCCGGGGCTATTGGTGCGGCGCTGGTCGGTATCGAGTGGTGGAAGAGCGGTGGACGAAGCGGCTTCCGCGGCTTCGACACGGTCAACAACCTGACCTATAAGACTTCCACATCTGCCGACACTGTGTGTCACTGGTGCCCCGTGAATTGCCAGCGCAGCTTCATCGATGTCGAGCTGGCGCACGGTAGCGGGCGGTCCTGGAGCAAAGTCCCACTTGCCGCCGGATGGGAGCGAGTCATTGTCAACAACTCCTGTCCCAAGGGGCTGGTCGAAGATGTGAACGAGCTCAAGGTGATCAAAGCCGGAATCGAGAGGACAAAGCATGCCTTCCCTAATGTTGCCGACATGGTTCGCAAAGAAGGCTTCCGGCGCAACTAGAGCACACGCCTCGCGCCCAGACCGATCACATCTGCGCGTCGGCATTCCCAAAGTGCTCAACATCTGGTCCACCCACCAGTTCTGGATCGGCTTCCTGAAAGCGCTCGGCGTAGCGCCGGAGAACATTGTCTTCAGCTCTGACACCTCGGAAGAGCAAGGCCGCGACTTCGGCAAAGGTCGAGGTACGGTCGACTGCTGCTATCCCGTGAAGTGCATGAGCGGCCACTACGGCGAGCTCATCTTTGGGCAGAAGAAGAAGATCGATATCCTGCTAAGCCCGATGATTCACTCGTTGCCATCGGTCCTCTACGGCCACGTGGTTGACACGGTGACCTGTACTCGCGTGATGGCCGGCCCTGAGAACATCAAGGCGGGCTTTCTCAAAGAGCGAGATGTCTTTGCCGAAAGCGGAATCGTTCATGCGTCGCCGTTTGTAAGTCTCGGCGATCGCCACATGGTTACGGAACAACTCCACCTGGGGCTCAAAGGTGTCTTCAATCTCAGCCCCGAGGAAACCGCGAACGCCGTTGCCGCCGGCTACGCCGCGCTCGACGACGTCACTGCTCGCCTGCGGGAACGCGGTCGGGAAATCCTGACGTTGTGCGCCAAGAACGAGAAGCCGTGTGTACTGGTGCTCGCTCGCCCGTATCACATGGACACGGGGATCGGTCACGAGATCGAAGCGGAAATTCAGGCCTGCGGCTATACCATCCTTTGGTTGCAGTACTTGCCCGCCGACCTCGATCTAGATGAACTGGCTCTTCGAAGCGGACCTGCGCGACGGACGTATCAAGAGCGCCTTCGACATCTCCGACGTTTGGACAGCGTCCTACAGCAGTAACACCAACGAAATTATGTGGGGGGCGAAGTACGCCACGCGCTGTCCGTGGATTACCTGCGTTGTCCGGTTATCGAGCTATGAGTGCGGCATGGACCAACCTACCTACACGCCCGCACAGAAAATCATCGAAGCCACGGGAACTCTGTACTTCAAGTTCGGCGACCTGGACTCTACCAAGCCCGCTGGGGGCGTGAAGATTCGTGTCGAGACGATCGCGCATTATCTCGAGAAGTATTCGCCCGAGATCATGGCGCGAAAATTGAGCTATCTGTCTCCAGAGTGCCCGCTAGGGCCGCTATTGCAGTCGCAAGAGAGTGAAGGCCTACTCCGCCGCGCGAGTTCGTGAGCGAGCGTCAATCCTGATGAGAGGCGGCTTCGGTCAATTGCCACGGCACGGCTTGCCTTCGTACTGATGACCGTGGGAGACGTATTCGCTGCCATTCCAGCGCAGTACGGGGAAGCAGAAGCCGGGACCACCGACCTCGATATCGGGCCATCCGCCGGTGCCCTTCGTGTTCAGGAACGTCACCATGCCGATGCCCTTGGTCATCAGCTTCCAGCTGCCGTTGGCTAGCTGGCTGACGACGCTATACCCCACGCCCGTGTTGCCGTAGCAGTCGGTACTGCCTTCCGTGACCAGCGCCTCGAGTCGGCCGTCGCCGTTGAGGTCGCGAACCTCCTCGATGGCGCCCGGGGTGTAGGAAGACGACTGGTCCTGGCAAGCCCGCCATTGCTTGCCTTGGAGTTTAAAACCGGCGGCTTTGAAGGCAGCAGCCTCTTCAGCGGGAGATAGCTTTGTCGGCGATGCAGCCATGGGTGCACAGAACGCAACCACGAGGAGGGCTGGAACGAAGCTCCGTAAGGACACGATGGGGCTCCTTTCTTTCAGGGCGACTGCGAAACCGCTCTTTGGATCCCGATATGCAGGCAAGCCTACCATTTGTTCTTGGCCGCCGCGAGCAAAGTCCGGTTTTTGTCCGTTGCTGGCCTTTCGGCCGTCTGCGCCAATTGCCAGAATCATGTATCACGTGCGAGTTCCAGATGAATCCGCACAGTCGCTCTGGAGAGGCGCAGCGCCTGCAATGACGAAAAAGCATTTCAACCGACACCTTTCGCGCAAGAGAGCGCCTCTACGCCAGGCAATACCGCTGATTGCTGGATGCGCTGCCATGCTGATCGTTATTCCGAGCGCCAGGAGTCATTCGGCGTTCTCGGCTCTGAGCTCTCCAGAACCTTCTTCGCAGGTCGAGGCAAGCAGCCGTGCCTCGCTGCGGCTGGTGGCGATTGATCCCGTGATGGATGGTGCCGAGCCGCATTACACCGACCCTTCCGCCAAGCCGGGCGACGATTTCTATCGCTATGCGAACGGCGGCTGGATGGCAACGATCACCATTCCTGCCGGACGGCAAAGCTATGACGTCCGAGCGATGCTGGCGGAGAGCACGCGGCAGCGCGTGCGCAATCTTGTCCAAGAGGCTGCCACGGCACAGGCGTCGGGCGGCAGCATGACGCAAAAGGTCGGCGACTACTACGCGAGCTACATGGACGAGGCCAGCATTGAGTCCAAGGGACTCTCGCCACTAAGCGGCGAGCTGGCGAGAATTGCGGCCATCAGCAATAAGAGCACATTGTCAGCCTACCTTGGCACCACACTGGGTCGAGAGGTCGATGGGCTCACCGCTAACTCTGACCACGTCTTTGGAGTGTGGATTAACCAGGGCTTTGAAGACACGGAAGACAACCTGCCGCATCTTTTGCAGGGCGGTCTTGGCCTTCCCGATCGTGACAACTACCTCGACACGTCGCCGGCGGCAATCGAGTTGCGTGCGAAGTACCAGGCGCACGTCGCTGCCGTTCTGAAGCTGGCCGGGTTTCCGGATGCAGAGAGTCGCGCGGCACACGTTTTGGGGCTCGAGACCGGCATCGCCCAGGCGTTCGCGCCGGACGCGGATGCCGCCGACGTCTTCAAGCAGAACAATCCGTGGAAGCGTCGCGACTTTGACGTCAAAGCTCCCGGCATGGAGTGGGAAGCGTACTTCAAATCGGCGGGGCTCGCGAAGCAATCAGACTTTATCGTTTGGCAGCCTTCCGCAGTTACCGGCGTTTCTGTACTCGTGCAGAAGGTTAGTGTCGACGACTGGAGAGATTACCTGAGATTTCACCTGGTCGAGCACTACGCCGGAGTCCTGCCCAAGTCCATTCAAGCCGAACACTTCGCTTTCTACGGAACGGTTTTGAACGGGGCGAAGCAGCCGCCGGACCGCAGTGAGGACGCAGTCGACGCTACCAACGGCGCAGTCAGCCAGGCTGTCGGTCAGCTTTACACGCAGCGGTATTTCCCTCCAGCGGCCAAGGCGAAGGCCCAGGACATGGTTCGAAACATGATCGCTGCGTATCGCGCGCGGCTTTCGAACGTCGCTTGGATGTCGCCCGAGACCAAGCAAAAGGCGCTGGCCAAATTGGCCGCTCTCGAGATCGGCGTTGGATATCCGGACAGCTGGATTGACTTTTCGAGCCTAAAGATCGTGCGTGGGGATGCTTTTGGCAATATGCGACGAGCCGAAGCTTTCTATCGTGGGCGCGACCTGGCAAAGCTGAACCAGCCCGTTCAGCCGATTGAGTGGCCGCTCAATGTACAAGTTCCGAGCGCGGTCATTATGTTCAGTCCGAACGCGGAGTTCTTTTCCGCCGGGATCCTGCAGCCGCCTTATTTCGACGCGCAAGGCGATGCGGCCTCGAACTACGGCTCCGCCGGAGCTGCTATGGCCCATGAAATCAGCCACAGCTTCGACGAGCTCGGAAATATCTATGACGCCCACGGCCGGCTTGGAAACTGGTGGACCGATGAGGATCGCGCGAAGTTCCGCCAGCAGGCGGCCAGACTCGTCGCGCAGTTTGACGCATATTGTCCGCTCTCGAACCTGTGCGTTAAGGGCAAGCAGGTTCAGGGGGAGAGCATCGCGGATCTCGCCGGCTTATTGGTTGCGCACGACGCATATGTTTTGTCGCTCAAGGGTAAATCTGATGTTGTGATCGATGGGCTAACCGGTGAACAGCGTTTCTTCCTCGCCTTCGCTCAACGCTGGCGCAAAGTTCAGACCGAAGCTGCGTTGAAAAAGCAACTCGCGACAGACAGTCATCCGCCGAACGAGTATCGCAGCGATGCGGTGCGCAACGTCGATGCCTGGTACAAGGCGTTCAACGTCGCGCCGGCCGATCGCTTGTACGTGAAACCCGAGGAACGTGTTCGCATATGGTGAGCGTTGCTTGCGATGGCCGCCGCCAGTCAACACTCTTACGACTACGGAGGTTTTGTTCATGTCCAACTCTGACACCGCACTTCTAGTAATCGATGTGCAGGAATCCTTTCGTCAACGGCCGTACTGGAGCGACGCCGATGTGCCGGCTTTCGTCGAACATCTGCAAAAGCTCATCGACGGCGCGAAGTCTCTGAAGATCCCCGTCGTCCAGATCTTTCACATAGAAGAGTCGGGGCCTTTCTCTGTGGAATCCGGTCATGTTGTGCCGCTCCAGGAATTCAACCTTGTGCCGGACGCCGTCTTTTATAAGCGCAGCCACAGCGCACTTGTGGGCAGCGGACTCGACGTGTGGCTGGTGAAAAACGGGATCCGCCGCGTGATTGTCTCCGGGATTCGTACGGAGCAGTGCTGCGAGACCACCACGCGACACGCGTCGGACTTGGGATATCAAGTGGACTATGTGACCGAGGCGACGCTGACGTTTCCGATGACCGATCGCCACGGCCGAAAGTGGAGCGTCGAAGAGATCAAGGCCGCAACGGAGCTTGTGCTGAACGGGCGCTTCGCGAGCATCGTCAGCGTGGAGGAGAGTCTTGCGGGCAACGTAGCTCAACTTGTAGGCTGATGCCTGCGAAGTTACGCGATGGTCGCAAAAGAACTCTCTAACAACGGGACGCCGCGGCACATTCCCGTGTTCGTGGTGCTGCCGCCTCGCCTCCTGTTGCTCGACATTGCGGGTCCAATTGAAGTTCTGCGCCAAGCCAACCGCGTGCAGAGCGGGGTGCGTTTCGACGTGCAGTATGTTGGGCCCAGCATGTCGCTGCTGACCTCCATCGGGATCAAGCTGGACGCGATTGAGCCCCTCCCGAGCAAATTGCCACCGGAAGCATGGGTGGTGCTGGCGGGCGACGTTGAAGAGATGATGTTGGCCGGCGGTGGCAGCGCTCGCGGCAAATCCGCAGCCGATGAGGCGCAGGAACAGGCGATTGTCACGTGGCTGCGGCGATCGATCCGGCCCGGCCACAAGCTGATCTCGATTTGCAACGGCGCTTTGCTCGCGGCTCGAGCCGGACTCCTCGATGGACACACCTGCACGACGCACCATCTGAGCTGCGCCGAGCTGGCGTCAATCGCTCCAAAAGCTACGGTGCTGGAAAACCGCCTCTATGTTGAGGACGGTGATCGCTACTCCAGCGCCGGAATTACTGCCGGCATCGACCTGATGTTGCACCTGATGCACCAATACACGGATCAGTGTTGCGCGGTGGCGATTGCGCGCTACCTCGTCGTGTATTTGCGACGGAGCGGCGACGATCCTCAGTTGTCGCCCTGGCTGGAGGGCCGCAACCACATTCATCCGGCAGTGCATCGCGTGCAAGATGCCATCGCCAGCGATCTTAAGCGCTCGTGGACGATCACAGGCTTGGCCAAGGTGGGCGGCGCCAGCGACCGCCATCTCTCTCGTTTGTTCCACGAGCACGTGGGAATGACAATCGCGGAATACAGAAACCGTCTGCGCGTTGCGTTTGCGCAACAACTGCTGCGTGAGACCAACCTTGATATTGAGCGCGTTGCCGAAGAAGCGGGATTCGGCTCGTCACGTCATCTGCGGCGCGCGTGGGGCAAGGTGTACAAGACGCCTCCGCGAGCTGCAAGGGAGCGGGCAGCTTGATGGTCCGAGCAGTGCGGGACGGCCGAGCGGCGTAGACGCCAAATAAATGTGGCGGACGTCCCTACCACCCTTCAAGTTTCTAGGTCGCCATCGGCGGATGCGCTCTCGTTCGGATAGTTGAAGAACAGCTGATTGCCGTCGGGATCATCGACAACCAGTAGCCGGTAACCCCATGAGCCCTCCCTGACAGGAACGCCTTTGGCCACGAACTCCGAACGCAGCGTGTCCAGCGCGGCAGTCTCCGTCTGGTGCGTCGCGGGCTCCACGTTCATTGAGATGAAGATGAGTCCTTTGCCAATTTTCTCGGGCCACGTGTCGGCCAGGATCAGCGCGCAACCCTGCCGCTCGACCTGTGCCACATGCACGGTGCCGTCCTCGCTGTAGTGCCACGGGCTGATGAAGCCGAGGCGGCTGACGTAGAAGTCGAGCGAGGTCTGAACGTTGGTTACGTGGAGGACCGGGCGTGCAAACCAGTCTGTCATCATGAGTCCTCAAGGCCCTCGTAGGTAAATTGCGATCCGCACTGGTCTAGTAATCCTGCCACTCGTCGAAAAAACCTACTTACCGCGTTGGAATTTCGAAACCTCCGCACTAAGAGTCCCACTCATCCGAAAAGCGCGGATGAGTGGGGCACCCGTCGTCTATCGTGGCGCACGCGGTCCTGGTACAAACTGCCGATGCTGCCAGGACTCGGAATGAAGAACGACAACTGATTCTTGTCGCCCGAGACATCCGAGGCGCGATCCCAGGTCGACACTACTTCTTCTTACAAGCTCCCTGATCGTTCACGGTATCCACGGAGAAGTAGCCTTTGCGGTGGCCTTCGGCATCGCTGCCTGCTTGGCGGGTGCTATCAGCTTTGCCGGTCACGGTGACTTCATGGTTCACGTAGGAGCTCATGTCCTGGGTGCCGGCCAGCGTGTGCCGATGGCCATTCTTCTCGACAAGGTAGTACTGGTCCTTTGAGCCCTTCACGCATCCCGTCAAGGTATTGCCGGAGGACGCAGTACTCTGGGAGCTGGGGTTTTGAGCGGATAGGGTAAACATGCTAGTGAACATGAACGCCGCCAACAGAATGGTGATGCGCATCTTCGTAGTTCCTCGTTTAGTTTGGTTAGAACTCCTACAGAGGCGAACTATACCGGAAACGAAAGCATTCTGAGGTTACAATCCTGTTACAGTGCACTCGAATTGAAGTCGCGGGTTGCCGCCGATCGACTCCAATAGCTGCATAAGGCGCCGGTGAACTGCTTTGAAGACCCATCATTGCCAAGCAAGACTGAATTACCGATGACCAGTGGGCGCGTCTGTGGCATCTCGGCAAGTTTGGTCCTCCTGCTAGGGATCTCGCCTCGAATGTTTGCGCGAGGTCTCGAGTGACGCGGATTCCGAGTCGGGCGGTGTTCGGATTCGCACTGCTGGCCTGCTCTCTGCTGGCGCTTCCGGCCCGCGCACAGCAACAACTGCCGGAGGATCCGGAGGATGATAAAAGGTTAGGCCTCTGGCTGGATCAAGGACTCTCCGCCGGTCTCACGGCTGACAAATCGCTTGAAGTTGAGGCGCATGAGCGCTTCGACGAGGGCGCCTCGAATCTCTATGAATACTTCTTCCAGGGCGGAGTGGCGTTCCGGCTGCGACCTTGGCTGGTAGTTACGCCAAGCTATCGTTATCAGCGGTATCCCGGCAATCCTAAGATTCAATACGAGAACCGCCTGCTGCTGGCCACTCTCCTGAGCACATCGCGAGGTCCATGGCGGCCTAATTTGCGGGTGCTCCTCGAAGGGCGATTTCCGGATGACCGCTCGGCATCAGCACGCATACGATTGCGCCCGGGCATCGACTATACGCTGCCGCTCCGCATAGAGCGGCCTCCCGTAGTAGTGGTGAGCAATGAGTTCTTCCTCGTCCTTGGAAATAACCCTTTCGCCAACGCCGGCAGCCCCTATACGCAAAACCGCTTCCAAGTGGGCGTTCGACAACCCATCACAGATAGGTTCGCCGCACGGGTCTATTACCTCTTGCAGTCGGTGAACCTGCCGGTCGGCTGGGAGACTAACGAGATTGTCGGGATCTCGCTTAGCTTCAGGATCCCGAACCGGAAGAAGTAACTGGCAATACTTTAGGTCCGGAAGCGTTGTGTCATCCGATGGCGCGCGGTTAGAGCTTCGAGGTTCTCTACTCATTTGCGGCCGTCATTTGGAGATCGCGCGGTGAGGTTCATCTAGAGCTGAGAGCACATCGAGCACACGCGGCGAGCCTGAACAAAACTCGTCATCAGCTCTCAAAGTGTTTCATCAACTCTCAATTTGACGGTGTGGCGAAGGGATGCTAATTTCGAAATACACTGGAAAGGAGGGTGATCCAACATATATGAAATCTGACAGTAATTGTAAGTTCTCAAGTGAGGTGGCTGAGGCTTAGGGCTTCCGCTCTATTCCTCGCAAGACAGCTGTTTCAGTGTCTGCCGCTGGGGCCACACCGGGTGTTCGAAGTGAGATTGGACGTTCGGTAAGAGTGGACAGCCTCAGGCCAATCCCAACAGCTAACCGGAAAAGACCCGCAGAGCGCGATGCGCCGCGGGTCTTTTTCTTTGTGGGCGCGCCCTGGTACCCAGTGTCGCCTCGCTCCTTGGTCGCTAGTCCTCGGCCCCACAATCCTCAGAACAGCTTCTTCCAATCCAAATTCAGGTCGGGATGTTGTCGCGTGCCGCCCACCGTCACGGGTAAATAGGTGCCCGCTCCATGCTTGTGAAACAGCGGGTCAAACGGGACCAGCAGCCAGCGTTTCGCACCGGTCATGGTTTGGGAGGCGCGCGCATCCAGGCGGACATCTCCGACGAAGTCGATGTCGCCACTGCTCACTCCGTACGAACCTTTCACCTGCGCCGCTGCTCCCGGCACCACGAAGTGGAGGCTGGCAAGGTGCAGCGTGCTGCTCTGCAGGTTGAAATTGCCGGCGAAGGTTGCCGCGACGTTCTTGATGCTTTCATCATGCGGCTTGCCTTGACCGCGCCGGCTCAGCTCTACGATCGCGTGCTTCATCTTCGCGTCGGTGAAACGCGCGTCGGTCACCTGGAACCTGCCGCCGAGCTTCATCTTCTGTAGTACCGGTTGGTTCCCCGGCGGCAGCTCCAGCTTTGCCTGCAGCTGCATCGCCCCGGTGAGCAAAGGGGGATCCGACTTGGCGGCCAACGCCAGTACGTCCTGCACGAGGGCATGCGTGATGTCGACGTCCAGCGAGATAGTCTTGCCCTTTTGCCCCGGATGTCCCGCCACGGCGCCGCTGGTGACGATATCGGAATTGAGGAAATGCGCCTTCACCGGACGCAAGTAGGTGTTGCCGTTCGTCCCATCGACGATGGCGTGAAATTGTGTGGTCAGGTGAACGGCATCGCCGCCGCGGTCCAGCTGGAAGTCCGGCGTATCCGTAGTGCCGTCGACCAGGATGTTCTCCAGCACCCCGGAGTAGTCGCCCACCGACGACAGAATCCCCGAGATGCCATTGAAGACCGAGAGATCCGCGTGTTGAAAGTTGTAGTGCCCGTTCACCTTGGTCACGGAGGGTTCATCGAAGTTCCACGGGCCAAAGTTGCCGGTCGTATCAATGATGCCCGGCGGCGTGGGGTTCGTCAGCTCGGCAGTGAACTTCATGGGCTGTCCGATGCCGGCGCTGCGCAGCTTGAGCTTTCGCAACTCGAAGAGCATGGGATCGCGCGTCGGATCTTTGTGCAGGATGTACAGCATGGTCCCGTCGGCGCGCACGTCGTCGATGAGGAAGTTTGCCAGGCGCGTGTGATGCCTGGGCTGAGCTGCGGCACCCGGTGCGGCAGACTTCCGTTTCGGTCCGACTTTAATCTCCATGCCTTCCAGCCGCAGGCTGCCGATGTGAACCGGCGAGCGTAGGAGTTCGAAGGGCGAGCCGCTCACGGTGAAGTGGCGCACGGCAATCAGCGGAGGCTGGCTGGAGTCGCCTCCGCGCGTAGGCAAGACGAAGTCATCGGCGGTTGCCTGAAACTCCGGGATAAGGGTGACGTGCAAGTTCTTGAGGTGGATTTCAGTCTGATAATGCTCGCGCAGTGCCAGGATGACGCGCGCCTGCAGCCAGCGCTCGAGCGGCGGGGGAACGGTCAGCAATGCGACGACGGCGACTGCCACGACAGCAGCAATCGCCAGAAGTATCCAGATCAGGACGCGTTTTCTTGGAGCTCTTGACATGGGCGAGAGCGGGCGAGGAGCGGCTCCCCGCTCGCCATCGTGCCTACTGTTGCGGTGGACGTGCCCCGCCCATCATCTGTTGCATGTCCATCTTCTGGTATCCCGATGGGATCTCGAAGAGGCTGGCCGCAGGTTCGCCTTCCTTAATATTGGTCAAGGTCCAGGTCTGGCCGTCGCTGACGGACTTGATGGGGAACTTGAGGGCCTTGTCGATCCAGGCGTCGCTGACGCTACCGTCCTTGTCGGTGATGCGCCAGTGCTCGGTGGCGCGGCCGTCCACGGTTTCCGCTCCGAGGTCCTTGCAGGTGTACGACTGGTCGTGCGAGCAGGGATTATTGGGATCGAGGCCGCGGATATCGGGTAGCAGGTTGCGACTGCGCCCCATCTTCGAGCGATCCGAGCTCATCTCCATGTACATGTGCTGCGAGGGCAGCAGCACGTCGCTGGTGTGGGTGGCGAAGTTATTGATGACTACCGCCCCTCCGTAGGGTCCCCCCTCGTTGACTTCGATGCGCATGTTTTCCTGCCCCAGGTAGACCTTACCGGTAGTGTCGGTTCCCCCCGCGCGCTTCGACGTGTACTTCATGTCAGCAGAGAACGGCGTCTTCAACGGCGGCCCGTCCTGTGCGATAGCCATCTGCAATAGCAGGAACATGAGAGGAAGGAAGACGAAGCTGCGAGCTCGAAGCGTCACGGAATCTCCTTTGCAACCGGGTTAGGCAGGGCTGGCGTGAGCCGCTAACAGTGTACGATGAAAGCTGCTGCCGGTTACGATGCCTCGTGAGTTGCCGGAGCAGTCAACTTGCCGCCGAGGTAGCGGTTGGATGCAGCCGCCGTTTGCACTATAGTTTTAAGCAACAGAAAGCCGGCATGAGCTGCAGCGGAGCCGCCGTTCGTTTCGCAAGGAGACACACCTGATGGGCGCCACCGGGATGTGGCAGCGCAAGATTGACACCTCGCCCACCTCGGATCCTCTGGTCCTGGTGGTTGTGGAGGGAAGCGAGCGCCGCACCATCGTTCTCGATCATTACCCTTTTACGATCGGTCGTCGCACCGACCGCGACCTGGTAATGGCCGATCCGCGCGTTTCACGCGAGCACGCCCAGTTCATCCGCGAAGGCAAGGACGTTTACATCGTTGACCAGGGGAGCCGCCACGGCACCTACGTCAATGCGGAACGGGTCAATCGCCGCAAGCTTGATCGCAACGACCACATCGAATTTGGGTTCCAGGGCGGAGCGCATGTGTTGTTCAGCCCGGACCGCTCGCCCACCAGCGCGGCGCAACAATTCCTCAGTCAGTTCTCCACGTGGAAGCCGGCGGCGGGCGTGGGCTCCGACCTGGAGATGCTGAACGTCTTCCTTGAGGCGGCGCGCAAGCTAAACACCAGTGGCGTCTTGGACGATGTTCTGAATGCTTTACTTGAAGCGGCGCTACGCCTGACCCGCGCCGAACGTGGGTTCGTTTTCCTGCGCGACGGCGATGGCGAACTGCGCCTGGCGGCGGGTCGCGACAAGAATGGGCAAAGTATCAAGGACGACTCCGGCATCTCGCGGTCCATCTTGCGCGATGCCGCACAGAGCGCCTCGGAGTTCCTGGTCACCGACACCGACGACAACAGCAAGCTCCTTTCCAGCACAGTGGGATCCGAAGCTTGGAATTCACGTGACTTGAAGTCGCGGC
>JADMIO011251618.1_pt1 | contig 76010 bp, 69 predicted proteins | sample 8958161 | NCBI WGS metagenome assembly JADMIO01 (sample SAMN16585339, study PRJNA669376) | soil metagenome | isolation source: Crop rotation soil | place: USA: Cullars Rotation, Alabama | collected 2011
GAGGGCTATAACCGCCTCCTCGTTCTCGCGAAGGTGCACCGGGCCGGGACCCTCGCTCTGCTCGATCGCGCGGCCGCGAGGGTCGCCGAAGGCCTGACCGAGCAGGCGGAGGTGGAGGCCGCCTACGAGAGCCTGTCGCGACACGTCAGCAGCCCGAGACCATCCATGCCGGGCCAGCCATGATCCAGGTCTGGGCACGCAAGGCCGCCACCTGCACGGACCATCACCGTGGGTCGTGACCGAGCGTCGCGGCTGTGGGTACGTAGCCTCCATGAAGCCGCTTCATGTCGGCCTGGTGGCCGACCCGGCCCTGCCCACCAAGATCGCGCGCCGTATGAGCAACCTCGAGCCGCTGGGCGGCGAAGGTCGCGACTCCTGGCATGTCGAGGTCGTCAGCGAGCCGTTCGCCACCGGTTCCGAGGACGTCGACACCGCGCTGGGCCGGCTCGAGGACGAGGCTCGCCAGCACGAATGGGACCTGGTCCTCGGCCTGACCGAGCTTCCCATCCGCGACGATGACGGCCGCTATCTGCTCATCCGGGCCCACGCGCAGGAACGCATCGCGGTGTTGTCGCTTCCCGCACTCGGCGGTCTTCGGATGCACGTGCGCACCCGACGAGCGGTGCGCGCGCTCATCGGGGACATGGCCGATCACTCTCGCCAGGACGAACGACGCGTGCCGCTCCCCCGCCTCAGCGGCCGCTGGAGGCTGCTGTTGGGCATGGTGCTCGCCAATCGTCCGTGGCTCCTCGTGCCCGGCCTCAAGTCCGCCCTCGTGGCAGCGCTTGCGACCGGGGCCGTCGCCACGATCAACTCCACGGTGTGGCTCCTCGCCGGCTCGTTGTCGTGGTGGCGACTCGTGGTCGCGACGGTGGCCTCCGTTGCGCTCGTCGTCGCCTGGATCGTGATCGACGGCGAGCTGTGGGATCGCCCGGACGACAACTCCTCCGAGGCTCGCGAGAGGTCCCGTCTCTACAACACCTCCACGCTCGTGACCCTGACCACGGGGGTGCTCATCTGCTATGCCGCGCTCTACGTCGTGAACCTGGTCTGGGCCATGTTCGTTCTCGACCCCGCCGTGATGGGCGGCTACCTGAACGCGTCCTTGGGCTACCGCGACCTGTTCGTGCTCGCCTGGTTCGTCGCCTCGGCGGCGACGGTGGGAGGTGGTCTCGGCACCGGCTTGGAGTCGGACGAGGCGATCCGGGCGGCGGCGTACTCCAAGCGGGAGGAGGACCGCCGCGCCCGGATCGCGCGTGAACGGGACTAGGAGGCGGCCAGGCAGGGGTCCGCACCGATGCTCGTCGTCGACGGCGGACGGTCAGGTGTGCTCCGCCCACACCTTGTTGACGAACTCGTCGAACGTCATGCCGGCCACCTCCAGCCGATCCACCACTCGCCGCGCACGCAGGAGCGCTGCATGCTCGTTGTAGCGACACCGCCGGACGAACTCGGCGTCGCACAGCACGGGCAGTCGCTCGTCCTCCCATTGGAGGGCGATGTTGAGGCACATGTCGCCGCGCCTGATCGCCCACCCGTTCCCAGCGTCGACGACCGAAAGGCACCACTGCTCCTTCGCTGCGAGGTCGCGGTCGTGAAAGCCGGAGGGGTAGACGGTGTACGAGGCAACCCGATAGGTCGGCCCTACCGGCTCCTGTGTGGTCATCTCATGGGGCGCAGCACCCTTCCGCCCTCTACCCGACATGTCTCGAACCGCCATGTCCGGTCAACGCGACGGTGACCCGACGAGGAGGGCGCGGACGTCCGCGATGGGAGCCGGGCGACCGAAGAGGAAGCCCTGCGCCATCGGGATCCCGACCTCGGCGAGACAGGTGAGGTGCTCGGGGAGCTCCACACCCTCGCCGATGACCCGCAGGCCCAGAAGCTCGCACATGTGGGTCACCCCTTCCAGCATCCGGCGACTTCGGTCATCGAAGGCTGCGGCCGTCACGAGGCTGCGGTCGAGCTTGACGACGTCGATGGGAAGCTTCTGAAGGTAGTTGAGCGAGGCGCGGCCGGATCCGAAGTCGTCGATGGCCACCTGCACGCCCCGTGCGCGCAGCCTCGTGACCTGACGGATGGCGCAGGGCAGGTCGTCGATCAGAGCCGATTCGGTGATCTCGACCTGCAGGAGGTGCGGGGGCCATCCGGCTTCGTCGAGGATGCGGTCGATCGTGGCCGCCAGGCGCGGTTGCGCCAGCGTGGTCGCCGACAGATTCACCGAGATGCACAGCGGGTCAGTTCGCGGCCAGCGGGACGCCGTGGCGATGGCGCGGCGCAGGACGTACTCGTCGAGGTGCGTGATCGCGCCGGTTCGTTCCGCCGCGGGGATGAAGGTGCACGGCTCCACGTATCCTCCGGCCGGGCGGCGCCACCGGACGAGTGCCTCCAAGCCCATCACGCGGTCCTCCCGCACCCACCAGATCGGCTGGTAGAAGACCTCGATCTCGCCGCTGTCGAGTGCACGACGGAGCCGTGCCGAGGCGATCGCGTCCAGTAGTCGGCTCCGACGTGTCGCCTGCGGCTTCTGGGCGAGGAGCGCCATGACGACGCCGAGCATCACGAAGACTCCCGACCGGAGCATCCCCCTAGCCGTGCGGAGACCCGTAGCCGTTCCATCGACTCCCGACACGGCCCTTCGGAACCTTCTCACCACTCACCCTCCTGTCTCGCGCCCGGCCGGCCTTGCGCTCTGCCGCGGACCCCGAATCGCGCCCGAATCCGACTGGTGGCGCCTTGCTGCTTGCGGGGGACCACGCGCAAGGCGCCACCAGGTGGCGTCTCGCCGCCGCTGGGGAGAGGAGCATGCGAGTCGCCACGAGGGCTCTCGGACCCGAAACCCTCGACACGAGGATGCCGGTGATCGGGGCGCCCTTCTCGCCTTCTCGGTGCTGTTCTGCGCATTCCGGACACCAGGGTGCGCCTACCGACTGGCGAAGGAGTCCCGGGCGCGTCGAGGGCGATCGCGTCCGCGCGCGACCGCTTCGTCCTCACGCGGAGGAGTCGGGGTGGTGCCGCCGGTAGTGCCGCACCACCGGGCGCGGTTCCCGCACGCCGCCGAGCACCATGAGCGCCGGGCGTGCTTCCAGAAGAAGGACGCACACGACGTCCACGCACGTCGGGCGCACGATCACGCGGTGGGCGCCCGCGACCTCTGTCAAGGCGGCTCCTGCTCGGAGCGATTGCCAGATCAGGAGCAAGGTCGCTACTGAGGCTTCGCGTACCCAGCCACTCCGGTGTCGAGCAGGATGCACGGCTCGTCGCCGACGACCCAGGCGTCGTGGCCCGGCTCGATCCGCACGACGTCTCCTGCCGAGATGGTGAGCTCGGTGGCGTCGTCCATCCGGATCGCCATGGTCCCGGAGAGGACGTATCCGGTGTGGAGGACCTGACAGGAGACGGTGCCGGCGATCGGCTTGACGTCCTCCGACCACCGCCAGCCCGGCTCGAACGTTCCCTTGCCGATGGTGAACTCCCCGAGCGTCACGACATCCATGCGCCCGTGGGCGTGGAACGGCCGTGTCTCGTGGGGCTCCTCGATGTTGCGTGACTCGACAGCTGACATGGCGTGCATCTCCTGACCTCTCGACCCATCGTGGGTCACCTCTCACGGTAAGGCCGCAGCAGCAGGCCGGCTCTTACAGATGAGTGACGTCACCAGAGGTTGCTGGCACGGGGATGGTCAGGCAGGTAGTCGGACGAGGAACCGGCATCCGGGCGCCTCGTTGGACACCTGCACCATGCCGCGGTGTGCCTCGACGATGCCCTTGACGATGGCGAGCCCCAGCCCGGCCCCGGTGCCGTCCTCGGCGTGCCGGTGCGGGGTCCGGGCGGGCGTGCCGCGCCAGGCCAGGTCGAAGACCTTCGGCAGGTCCGCTTCGGGGATGCCTCCGCACCCATCGGAGACGGCCAGTTCGATGCCGTCCTCGACCGTTCGGCCGCTGATGAACACCACACCGTCGGCCGGGGTGTGCCTGATGGCGTTGGTGACCAGGTTCGCCACCACCCGGGACAGGCCGGCCGGGTCAGCTCGCACGATCGCATCCTGGGGAACTGCCCCGTCCAACCGGACGTGGGCGGCACGGGCGACCGGATCTGCGCCCGCGACGGCCTCCGACACCACGTCGGCCAGGGACAGGCTCTGCAGGGAGAGCTGCAGGACACCGGCATGGATCCGCGCGAGCTCGAACAGATCGTCGACCATACGCACCATCCGGTCGACCTCCGAGCGCATCCTCCGGTAGTAGCGGGCAGGGTCGTCGGCCAGGCCGTCCTCGAGTGCCTCCGTCATCGCGCGCAGCCCCGCCAGCGGGGTGCGCAGGTCGTGGGACACCCAGGCCACCAGCTGCCGCCGGGACTCCTCCGCCTTACGCTCTCGATCACGGGACTCTCGCAGCCGCTCACCGGTGCGGGCCAGCTCAGCCGACAGCTCGTGGAGCTCGGCCGGCCCGGACCCCGGCGCGACGTACTCGCCGCTCTCCCCGAATCGTCGCGCGCTGTCCTGCACGGCGCGCGACCAGCGGACCATCGCGGCTCCGACGGCGAGCGCGAAGCCGACCGCCACGACCCCCGCCACGAGGCACACCAGGAGCACGACCTCGAAGTCGTGCGACGAGAGGAACATGGCGTTGGCCGTGCCGAGCACTCCGGTGACGACGGCGACGACCGCGACCACGGCGACGAGCGTGATCGCCCACCGGATCGACCACCGGCGGGTCGCGTACGCGAGGACCAGCGCCAGTGCACCGGCGGACGCCGACCATGCGGTGGCGATGAGGATGATCTCGACGTGGTCATGTGACATCGGCTGGCTCCCACCGGTAGCCGACGCCCCACACCGTCACCAGCCGTGTGGGCCGGGTCGGGTCTGCTTCGATCTTCTCCCGCAGTCGTCGGACGTGGACCGTCACGGTCGACCGATCGCCGAAGGACCAGCCCCACACCTCCTGGAGGAGCTGGTCGCGCGTGCAGGCAACCCCCGGGTGAGTGAGCATGAACCCGAGCAGGTCGAACTCGCGACCCGTCAATGCCAACCGTTCCCCGCCCAGCGTCGCGACGTGTCGGGCGGGGTCCCACAGCAGGTCGTCATCGCTGACCGGCTCACGGGTCGGCTGGTTCTGTTCACCGGTGCGGCGGAGCACGGAGTCCACCCTCAGGACCAGCTCGCGCGGGCTGAACGGTTTGGTCAGGTAGTCGTCGGCGCCGTGCTCGAGGCCGATCACGCGGTCCGTCTCGTCCCCCAGGGCGGTGAGCATGATGATCGGTGTGTCGCTGGTCTCCCGCAGTCGTCTGCATACCTCGAGACCGTCGATTCCCGGCAGCATCAGGTCCAGCACCACGAGGTCCGCTGGCACGTCCCGCAGCTGGGCGAGCGCCTGTTCGCCGTCCTGCACGTCCGCGACGGTGTGGCCGCCGGCGCGCAGGTACGAGACCACGACTTCACGCACGGTGTGGTCGTCGTCGACGACGAGGATCCTGGCCACCCCTTCACGCTAGGCCTGCCGCGGCCTGCGCCGCCACGGCAACCCTTACGACTCAGTGACCATTCACGTCACCGCCCCGTAAGGCCACACCCCTTCCTGCTCGTGGTCGAGGCGACGAGCATCGAAGTGCTCGGGCAGGCCCGGGGGTCACCCCGGGCAGACAACAGGGCGAGGGAGCCGAGGAGCAGGACATGCACTGGATCGAACCCGACCACGCTGACTACGACGAGTGGCGCCAGCTGTTCAACGCGATGATCGACAAGCGGCCCGCGGTGATCGCCGCCTGCGCGAACCCCGACGACGTCGCCGACGCCCTGGAGCGTGCCCGCCGCGACGAGCTCACGATCGCGGTGCGGGCCGGAGGCCACTCGGTGGCCGGTCACTCCACCAGCGACGGTGGCCTGGTCATCGACGTGCGCCCGATGAAGGACATCGAGATCGACCCGACCCGCCGGGTGGCGCGCGTGGGAGCGGGCGTCACCTGGGGCGAGCTGGACCGGGCCGCCCAGGAGCATGGGCTGGCTGTCACGGGCGGTCGCGCCTCCACCACTGGCGTTGCCGGCTTCACCCTCGGCGGCGGGTCTGGATGGCTGGACCGCAAGCTGGGCTTGGCCTGCGACAACCTGACCGCTGTCGAGCTCGTCACCGTCGACGGACGCCGCCTCCGCGCCGACGCTCACGAGCACGAAGACCTGCTGTGGGCCTCACGGGGAGGCGGCGGCAACTTCGGCGTGGTCACGACGCTCGAGCTGGCGATGCACCCCATCGGCCCCACGGTGCTCGGCGGCATCCTCGGCTGGCGGATCGACGCCGCCGAAGACGTCGCCCGCACCTTCCGGACCTGGGCGCAGGGCTCCCCCGTCGACCTGGGCACCGGACTCATCGTCCTCACCGCACCGCCGGAGGAGTTCATCCCCGAGCCCCTCCACGGAGAACAGATCGTGGGCCTGGCGGTGCTATGGACAGGTGGCGACCTCGACGGTCAGGACGTGGTCGCAACCATGCGTGACCTCAAGCCAGAGCTCGACCTGGTCGGCCCGATGCCGTACGCCGACTTCAACTCCATGCTCGACGACCCGCCAGGCATGCGCCACTACTGGAGCGCGGAGTACCACGACGACCTGGACGACGACAGCCTCGCGGTGTTCCTCGACTACGGCAGGAACCGCCCCGCGCCGACCATTCAGCAGGCGGTGATCCCCTGGGGCGGAGCCGTTGCCGCAGCAACCTCGGAGACCACCCCGATGGCGCAGCGCTCAGCCCGGTGGGTCACCCACCCCTTCGCCACCTGGGAGGACGCCGTCGACGACGCGGCGTGCATCCAGTGGGTCAAGGACTTCCGACGCGACATCGCGCCGTACAGCACCGGCGGCGTCTATCTGAACCTCATCGGCGACGAAGGTCAGGGGCGGGTCGCGGCCGCGTTCGGTCCCGAGAACTACGCCCGGCTCCAACAGGTCAAGGCCACCTACGACCCGCTGAACCTCCTACGAGGCAACCAGAACATCCGTCCCGCCTGACAACCGCTCGAGCCCGACGGTCCCTTGGCGCAAGGTCTTCCACCGGACCCTGATCGCGCCGCTCGCGCCGTCTGCGCCGGCCACCTGGCGCACGCCACGTCACATCACGCCGATCCACCGCCGGTGCGGTGCGCCGCGCCCGAATCCACCGACCTTGTCCGCCACATCACCACACCCAGCACCAACGAGAGGAAGTCATCATGCTCCGCAAGCTCCCCACCCTCACCGTGGCCGTCGTCCTGAGCTGCGCCACCACCGCCGGACTGTCCGGCACCGCGTCGGCTCACCCAGCGAAACCCGACCGCGTCGTCGGACATGTCTACGAGGCCAGCAACAACGTCACCGGCAACGCCGTGAACGTGTACGACCGACACGCCGATGGCTCCCTCGAACCTGCGGGGTCGGTCGGCACTGGAGGCCTCGGCGCCGGCGCGTCGCTGGCCTCCCAAGGCGGCCTCGCCCGCGATAGACGGATCGTCTTCGTCGTGAACGCCGGAGACGACTCGGTGTCGGCGCTCGCGGCCACCAAGCATGGTCTCGTGCTCCGAGACAAGGTCGGCAGCCACGGCGACTTCCCCGTCAGCCTCACCGTCCGCAACGGCGTCGGCTACGTCCTGAACCAGGGCGACGACACCATCTCGGGCTTCCGCTACGACCGGTCCGGCCACCTGGACAGCCTGCCGGGGTCGACCAGGGCGCTGACCCCCAACCCGGGAGGGGGTGGCACGGACGCCGCCCAGGTCTCGTTCACCCCGAACGGCCGGACCCTCGTCGTCACGCAGAAGGCGACCAATGCGATCGACACCTTCGCCGTCAGGCGCGGGTACGCAGGCGGCGCGACGCCGCACCCCTCCGCCGGCGTCACGCCCTACGGCTTCGACTTCGACCGCCCAGGTCATCTGATCGTCTCCGAGGCAGCCACCGGATCGGCCTCCTCCTACCGGCTCCGGCCGTTCTCGACTCTCACCAGCGCGTTGGCCAACACCCAGGCGGCAGCCTGCTGGCTCGTGGTGGCCGACAACATCGCCTACGTCGTCAACGCGGCCAGCTCCTCGATCTCGACGTACGCCGTCGCTCCCGACGGAACGCTGAGGCTGCTCGAGGCCGTCGCGGCCACCACTGGCGCTGGCCCCACCGACGCAGCGGTCTCTGCCGATGGCCGGCAGCTGTCCGTGCGGCTGCGCAGCGGTGCGGTCGCCGCGTGGCGAATCGGAACCGCCGGAACGCTCGCCTCCGCCGGCACGGCAGCCGGCACCGGAGTCGGCCCCGCCGGCCTCGTCGCCGACTGACCTCCCCGACGGCTGGTCCGAACCCCACGGTGGGCGCCCGCTGGCCGGGCGCCCACACTTCCGGCCGAGCACGTGTGCCGATCAATCTGTAGATCGAGTAATGCACACCGACCGCACGCTCACTCCCGCGCCGTCCTGGACTCGCTCCGGGAGCACGGCATCCGCGTGCCCGACGACGCCGCCGTCATCGGGTTCGACAACTGGGACGTCATGGTCGAGGCCGCGCGGCCTCCCCTGTCCAGCGTCGACCTGAGCCTGCAGGAGGTTGGTCGCATCGCCGCACAGGCGCTGCTCGACGCGATCTCGGACCGCTCGGTGGAGCCGGGCGTCCGCCGGGTGGACTGCCACCTTGTCCCGCGGGAGTCCACCGCGCCGGCGTGACGCCCCCGCCCCCGCCGGGCGCTCGGGGCCGGGGGCCACGTCGACTACCTCAGGCTCACGTCGACGACAGCCTGCGGACGCAGCGTCACCGGACCGATCAGGCCCGAGGGCGGCGGGGTCTTGCTGCGCTTGTTCAGCAACGTGTTCGTGACCCGCACCTCGATGGCGTTGTCCCCGATTCGCAGCACGTCGGTCACGTCGACGGTGTACGGGCTCCACAGCGCACGCGGGAGCGTCACGCCGTTGACCGTGACCTGCGCGATGTCGTGCACCTCGCCGAGGTCGAGCAGGAGCCTTCTGCCGGCCAGGTCGGGCTCGCTGAGCTCGGCCGACGTCCGGTAGACCCCGCTCCCGGAGAACGTCGGGTCGGTCTGCGTCCAGGAGCCGAGGGCCGTCGGCCGCTGGCTCTCACCCTCACGCTCGAGCTGCAGGGTCCACGGACCGTCCACGGCGATGGGCCGCAGCGGGTCGCTCACCGTAGCCGTGCCGCGGTAGGTCCGCCCGTGGTCCTGACCGCGCAGGTCGACGGTCCCGGGCTCGCCGACGACCACTCGTGCGGCGAGTGTGTTCCGGACCGCCGTGACCGACTCCGCCACGGCGTCGCCCACCAGGTGGGGCCGTGCTGCGGTGCCCTTGCGGAAGACGACCGCGAGCGTCTCGTACGGGTCGAGCTCGAGCGGAACGGTCGTCGTGCCGTGCCCGTCCTCGTCGTAGGTCCTCGCCACGTCGGCCTCACCGGTCCGCGGGTCCCACAGCTCCGGGACACCGTCGACCGGGAGGGTCGCCCTCGTGCTGACGCTCTGGCCGCTCTCGTTGTTGACCAGGAACGCGACGTCATCGCCCCGACTCGTGCGCAGGACCCGGATCGCCGGCGCTGCCGGCGCGAGCCGAGCGGCCGCCACACCCGCCTCCTGCGCGAGGGCAGTGAGAGCGTCGGTGTCGGAGACAACGGCGACCTGGCCGGCCTCACGTCGCGTCCACTCGCCGGACGCACCCGCGAACAGCGCGTCGAGCGCCGCCGCCAGGCGCGCGTCCCGTCCGCGAGCCTCGTGCTCGGGAAGCGGTCCGACGAGGACGACACGGCCGCCCGTCCGGACGAGCTCCTGCAGCGTCTGGATGGTCTCCAGGTCCAGGACGGACGTCCTCGGGACGACGACCATCCGGTACGACGCCTCGCCGACCTGCAGCTCCCCGTGCCCGGGCTGTGCGTGGAAGCGCGTGTGCGGGTCGCCGGAGAAGGACCCGTCGCTCACCAGGTCGAAGTCGACCTGTCCACGTTCGAGCGCGTACGACGTGCTGCTCAGGTCCTTGTCGAGCTGGTGCGCGGCGTCCGAGGTCCGGGTCTGCTCGGCGGCCCGCTGCGGCTGGAGCAGTGCGGTCTCGGCCGCGGAGTCGCCGCGGGCGAGCTCGCTGACCCGGCCGATCCACGCGTCGACGTCGCCCATCGCGTCCCAGAAGGTGCTGCTGGGTCCGAACGGCGGGGCGAAGTACACCTGGTTCTCGTCGGTCCACATCGCGTGCAGCGCGAAGGAGTTGATCCCGCGGGTGGCGAGAGCTCCGATCGTGGCGTGCATGAACTGCGGCGCCACGCCCCAGCCGGAGTTGCCGAAGACCTCCGAGAGTGCGCGGTCGGCTCCACTCAGGTGCGCGGACGAGGCGGCGTTGCGACCCAGGGTCGTCTGCTGCCCGGGCACGTAGTCACCCGTGATCATGTCGGTGCCCGGGACCTGCGCGTACTGGTTGTCCTTGGCCAGGTCGCCGGTGCTGTGCATCCGCTGCTGCGGGCTCGTCTCGTCGAGCAGGGGGTTGGTGATGAGCTGGAGACCTCGGTCCCCCATCCACTCCGCCTGACGCTGGTAGTAGTTGGTGGCGAAGGCATCGTTGACCGCCCGCCAGTACGCGCCGGAGTACTGCTCGCCGGTGCGGCCGAGCTGCTCGAAGGCAGCCGTGTAGGCGACCCCGGGCGTCGAGCCGGCCTGCTCGACCAGCTTCTCCAGGCTGCTCGACCACGGCAGCCGCTTGAACGGCCACGGCTCGGCCGAGGAGATGAACGGCTCGTCGTCCCAGAAGCCCGGGACGACCGACCCCATCGCCCAGCCGAAGCGGCGTACGTACTCGCCCTGGGCGGTGTCGAACAGGCGGTCGGTCGCCGCCGGGTCGAGCAGATCGAGGTAGCCCCGGTGGTACCCGCTGGAGTCGTCGGTCAGGATCGCCTTCCCGTAGGTGTCCACCTGCCAGCGCCCCGCCGGGACCTGCCACGTCCCGGTCCTGAGGTCCGGGGTCAGCTCGACCAGGTCAGCGGCGTCCGTCGACCCGACCGGCCGCGCGGCTGCCGCGACCGCGCCGTCGATGCGCGCCAACGGTCCACCGAAGCCGTCGACCTGGTCGCCGGTGTCGAAGGTTCGCGACCACAGCTCTCGGCCATCCGGCGCGGTGACGAGGAGCCCGTCCCAGGTGACGCGCTGCAGACCCTCGACGGCGTCGGCGATCCCGACGCCGCCGTACTCGGCGCTGACCGCCGGCGCCCCCGTCGGGTACGTCGCATCGACGGCGACCGGCTGCACCGTCTTGTTGATCACCGGCTGGATCCGGTCCCCGGAGACCGTGACCGTGATCGTCTGCTCGTTGCGCGGGTGGAATCCGGGCGCCGGGATGCCGGTGGTCAGCCGCGTCCGCGTCCCATCGTCGAGGCGCCAGACGCTCGCGCGGCCCTTGACGTCGACGTCGACCAGGTAGCCCCTGGTCCCGTCCGCGGAGGACCGGACGGCCAGCTGTGCACCCGACGCCGTCAGGCGGACCTTCCCGGTCACGGTGTAGTCGGTCCAGTCGCGACCGGCGATGATCGGGTGCGCGCCCTGCCGGATCGCGGCATCAACGACGAGTCGGCCGTCCGCGACGCTGAGGCCGCCGGACTCGGAGGGGTCGATCGTCGTCGGCCCTTCCACGACGCGGGTCGACCGCTGGAGCGCCTTGAGCCTCAGCTGCGGGCTCGCCTCGACCTTCCTGTCCCCGATCGTTCCGCCGTTGGCGATGATCCCGCCGGCCTTGCCGCTGGGGAAGTTGCTGTCGTTGAAGAGCCAGATGCGCATCCCGGTGCGCTGGGCCTCCCGCAGGACGTGCCCGACGATGTCGAACCACGCGTCGGTGAAGTACGCCGGCTTCATGCCGTCACCGCCGTACGGGAAGAGAACGGCCTCGTGGATGCCCTTGGCGCGCATCTCGGCCATCTGCGCGTCCACGACCGCGGGGGTGACGGTGCCGGTCCAGTACCAGTAGATCATCGGCCGGCTGTCGGACGGCGGGTCGGCGAACGCCACCGGATCGAACCCCTGCGCGTGCGGGATCACGACCCTCGCGCCCTCCGGGCCCGCCTGGGCGGGCCCCGCGGGCGCTGCCGAGACCGACAGGGCGAGCGCGGTGGCCGAGAGGGCTCCGAGGATCGTGTGTCGACCCCGAGAATTGAAACGTCTCACGAATGAATCTCCTTGACTGGGAGCAGTGCTGGCAGTGGTGCGGCGCCCACCCCGGGCGCCCTGGACGAGGTGACTCAGGCGCCCTTGCGGAAGGTCACGTCACCCGGGCGGACCGAGAAAACCTGGTAGCCCGCCACGCGACCGGTCGCCGTCACGTCCCCGCCCACGGGGACGAACGACTCACTGTCCCCGGCCGGCACGTACACCGTCGCGGTGGTGCCTGCCGGCACGGACACGTGCATCGAGCTGAGCCCCTTCGCCCCGCGGGTCCACGTGCTGGCGACCGTGCCGTGCGGGGTCTCGCGGGTGCCCGACACGTGCGTGAGCGTGCCCACCGTCTGCGGCTTGATGACCACGCGGTCGAAGCCCGTGGAGCCCGGCGCCTGCCGGATCCCGGCCAGACCCGCGCTGAACCACTCGTCGATCTGCAGCAGGATCATGTGGTTCTGGGAGCCCGCGAGATCCCAGGACTCGGGGATCGTCGTCCGGCCCTGGTCGACGAAGTAGGCGTAGCTGGGCGCCGTCCGCTCCTGCAGCACGTTCCACAGGACGTCACCGCGGTCGTTGTCCATCAGCACCTCGTAGATCGGCTGCAGCGAGACCTCGCCGCCGGAGATGTGCGGACCACCGCCGTTGGGATGGTAGGCGTCGATGCGTGCCACGAGGTCGTCGAGCACCGACTGCTCGGCGCCGTCCGGCACGATCCCCATGGCGAGCGGAAGGGCGTCGAGCGCCTGCGACCCGGTCGTGCCGTCCGGACCCGCGGTGGTGTAGGTCCGCGTCGCGGGGTTGAAGAACGCGTCGTTGAACGCGCTCGCCAGCTCCGAAGCGAGCCCGCGGTAGTCGGCCGCGTCCTCGTCGTGACCCAGCGCCGCCGCCATGTCGGCCAGGTCCGTGGCGATCGTGAACAGGCCGTAGGTCCCGGTCGCGGTCTTCGGCGTCGAGGTGTCGCCGGCGATCCAGTCACCGAGCCCGCTGGACAGCAGGCCGTCGGACACCTGCGCGCGCACGTAGGCGAGGTAGTCCTGCATGTGCGGGTAGTACTCGCGCATCGTGTGGGTGTCGCCGTACGTCTTCCACAGCTCGTAGGGCGTGAGGATGAAGGCGCCGCCCCAGTTGACGTCGTCGCGGTAGCCACCGCCGAAGTTCGGGAACTCGGGCGCGGTGCCGGGGATCAGACCGCCCGGCTGCTGGGACTCGAGCATCTGCCGCTCCATTCCGCGCAGGTAGGCCGAGACGTCGAAGTCCGAGTGGATCGCCCCCATCGACTGGATCATGTCCGCGAGCCAGCCGAGCTTCTCGCGGTGCGGGCAGTCGGTGAAGATCGACTGCATGTTGGAGCGGATCGAGTACTCCGACATGCGATGGATCGTGTTGACCAGGTCGTCGCTGGTGTCGATCGAGCCACCCGACGGGACGTCGGCGTTGGTCTGCAGGCCGGTGAGCGTGTCCGTGTCCGGCGTGAAGTCCGCGGGCAGTCCACTGACCTGCACGTACTGGAAGCCGTGGTACATGAACTGCGGCGCGAACGTCTCACCCGCCGGATCACCCGACGTCGTGTAGGTGTCGATGATGCCGGTCGCCGAGCCGGCGGACGCGGTGCTGACCGCGCCGCTGCCGCTCCAGCTCTCGCCCGGGGTCATCGTGATGACCGTGCCGGCCGGGACGGTGCCGCCGGGGATGTGCAGGCGCGGCATGCCGGCGAGGTTCTGGCCGAGGTCGAACGACCACGAGCCGGTGCCCGGGTGCTCGATCGCGACCGGCGTGAACGTCTTCTGCACGCGCACGGGCGGCGCCTGACGCCACACGAGCCTGGTGTCGAGGGACGGCGGGGAGGTGATCGAGGCGTCCTCCCAGCCGTTCGCGTCCGAGAGGTCGGCGCCCGGCTCGTCCCAGCCGCGCTGGACGGCACGAGCGTCGTAGTCGGTGCCGGCGTACCAGTTGTCGGTGATCGTCGGGCCGTGCTTCGTGCGCCACGACGGGTCGCTCACGACGGCGTCGGTGCTGCCGTCGGCGTAGGTGACCTCCAGTCGCGCGATCAGTCGCGGCGAGACCGCCATCTCACCCTTCGTCGGGGCACCGGAGCCGAGCACGTCTGCGCCGGGGGCGTGACCGTCGTCGAACGCCGGCGAGACGGTGAGCGATCCGGCCGCCACCGCCGTGACCTTGCGCGACTCCAGCCGGCTCCCGCCGTCGCCGGTGTCGACGTTGACGGTGTCGCCGACGGCGTAGCCGGCCACGCTCGAGAGCGGCACGGTCACCCCGCCCGCCGCGATGGGCGCGGTGAGCGTGCCGGTCGGCACGGGCGTGGAGTTGAACTTCGTGTACACGTCGGTCCGGCCCGCCGCCGCGTTGGCCTGCGGGTTGACGTTCGTCTGACCGTTGCCGAGCGCCACACCGAGCGTGTTGTCGCCGTCACGCACGAGGCTCGTCACGTCGTACGTGCCGTACTCGGCCGACCGCAGCGGGTTCGTCACCCCGGGGTTGAGGACCGTGTCGGTGACCGGCCTGCCGTTCACCGTCGCCTGGTAGGCGCCGAGGCCGGCGACATACAGCCGGGCGCTGGCGACCTGCTTCGTGGTCGCGAAGGGGCGGGCGAAGATCGGCAGCGGGTTGCTGAGGTCGGGGCCCGGCGGGTTCGGCTGGTCGGTGACGGACGCGATGACGCTCGTCGGCGTGGACGCGGTCGCGGAGGCCCGGACTGTGAAGTCGACGGGGAAGTCCGGGATCTGCCCGTCCGGCGTACGAGCGTCGGTGCGGGGGAAGAGGACGATCCGGTCGAAGCTCTGCACCGACCCGAGGTCGATCTGCACCCACTTCGAGGGGCTGATGTCCTGCGTGTAGGACTGCCGGCTCATGTAGCCGGGGCTGATGATCTTGCCGTCGGTGAGCAGCTTCGTGCCGCAGCCGGGGCACGCGAACTGGTCGTAGACCGACACGCTCCGGCCGAGTGCGACGTTCGTCCCGTCGGGGGCGAGCACCTGCATCTCCGAGAGCGCGATCCGGGAGACCGGGTCGGGGTAGGACGACTCCTTCAGCGGCAGGCCGAGCTTGGTCACGTCGAGACGCACGTAGCGGGCGCTCTGGTCACCGACGTCGATGGTCACGCCGCGGTTGAGCGGTGGTGGCGGGAGCTGGATCCACGAGGCGGCGCCCCAGTCGGACTGCTGCAGCAGCCCCATCTCGAAGGTCGACGGCTTGCTCCACGGCGACGCGGTGCCGTTGCCGTCCCAGACGCGGACCCGCCACGAGACCGCGGTACGGGAGGTCAGCGGCCGACCGCCGTACGCCGCCTGCTGCGTGGAGCCCGCGACACGACCCGAGTCCCACAGCTCGTCCCCGGACGCCTCGGTCGCACGCACCTCGTAAGCGGTCTGCCGCGCCGCGGCACCGCGGCCGTCGAGCTGCCAGCTGAAGGTGGGGCTCGTGTCGTCGACGCCCAGCGGTCGGTCGGTGCGGTTGTCGATCCGAAGCCCATCGACCGTGACGTCAGCCGCCTTGTCCGGCCCCGCAGCAGCCGCCGGGCCTGCCACGCCGCTCGGGAGGACGAAGCCCCCGATCGCCACCGCCACCGCCAGGGACCAGCGAGACAGCGCTCCTGATCTCTGGTCGATCTGTTCTGAAGCACATCGTCCGAGCACGAAGCTCTCCTTAGAATTGAAACGATTCAGAGCACGTCATACGTCATACTGGCACAGGCGTGACCGCCGTCACAAGCCCTCAGGCTGAGCTGAGGTGGTCCGATCGGACGCCTTCGGCGTGCTCGGGCAGGCGGTCACCGAAGTCGAGAGCGAGTCGCGAGACCCGAGACGGGCCGGGTCAGCAGCCGAGGTCCCGAGAAGGCTTCGCGAACCCGGGAGATCGTCACCTTCGCCGCGGTGGGTGGTGCCGGCTACGTGACCGACGTGGCGGCGTTCGACCGGCTGCGCGCCCGCCCCTTCCTGGGCGGGCACGATCCGATCGTCGCCAAGGTCGTCGCCGTCGCACCCGCGACGGTCGTCACCTACCTGGGCGACCGCCTCCTCACCTGGCGTGACACCACGTCGGACAACCGGAGGCGGGAGGTCCTGCTCTTCGTCTTCTTCAACCTCGCCGGGCTGATGATCTCCGTGCTTCTCCTGGCGGTGAGCCACGACGTGCTGCGGCTGACCAGCCGCCTCGCGGACAACCTCGTGGGGAACGTCCTCGGGGTCGGACTCGGGACGGCGTTCAGGCACGGGGCCTGTCGTCGGTTCGTCTTCGTGGGAGCCACGGCACGCATGGCCCCGGGTCGACCATCAGGGCTGTAGGTCGAGCCCGGCGGGCAGCACCTTCGCCGAGGCCACGAGCTCGACGGTCACCGCGGCGGAGACCGCCTGCACCGCGAGCAGCGCGATGAGGACGAATGCCTGGGCGACACCCGCCTCCAACGGCGACGCCCCGCTCAGGAGGACACCGACGAACGCGCCGGGAAGGGTCACCAGTCCGACGGTTCGCGTCTGGTCGAGGCCTGGCACGAGCGCCAGGCCGGCCGCGGACCTGGCGACGATGCCCACCGACTGTCGCCGCGTGAACCCGAGTGCGAGGGCGGCGTCGTACTGCCCGTGGTGGGACGAGAGCTCGTCGGTGGCGCGGCGGCCGGCGAGCGTCGCTGCGGACATCGCGCCGCCGATCAGGATCCCCGCCGTCGGCAACACCGCGAGAGGCTCGGCCGGGACGGCGGTGCTGGCGAGCGCGAGGGCGACGGCCGGCCCGACGCCCGCGAGGATCGCTCCCGCGATCCAAGCACCCGGTCGAAGGCTGCCGGCGATGCGCCGGGCGGCGGTCGCCGCGGCCACGACGATCATCCCGGCCACGAACACGAAGGTCCATGCCATCGAGTGGAGGGCGAACCGGATGATCAGGCTGATGGCGGCGAGCTGGACGACGCACCGGCCGGCCGCCGTGAGCGGCGCTCGCCAGTCCCCCAGGTCGGCGAGGCGCGTCACCGCGGCGGCCGTCAGGGCGAAGGACACCAAGAGGGCTGCAAGCGGCCAGCCCAGGGAGACTGCGTTCCCGGCCACGGCGCGACTCTAGGCGCACGCGGAGCGTTCGGGTGGGCAGATGCGAGCCGTGTTCAGGCTGGCTTCAGCACCCGGCCGCGAGGCTTGCTCCCATCACCCGGACGACGAGAGGAGCGACATGCGAAAGCGACTTGTGATGACGGCTGTCGGCGCAGGCGCTGTCGTCGCCATCGGAGCAGGCGGGGTTGCCGCGGCGACCAGCGGCGACGACGGATCTGCGAGCCACCGGTACACACCCGAGCAGGCGGACGCAGCGACGACCGCAGCTCTGGATGCGACCGGCGGCGGGACCGCGAACAGCGTCGAGACCGACAACGAGAACGGTGCAACCTACGAAGTGGAGGTCACCAAGACGGACGGCACGACCGTCGACGTGCGGCTCGATGCCCACTACGAGGTGGTCGTCATCGAGGGCGACGGCGACTCCAACGGCGACTGAGAAGCGGATGCCTCGGCGGGGCGGCCGCCTGTCCGGGCCGATGCGGTGCGGACGAGCGGCCGTCTGTTCCACGCCAACCAGGTGCCGCACACCTCCCCCATCGCCGAGGAGGAGGGTGGCTCCGCGTCGAACGACATCCACCTCACCCCGGCCCAGGCGACCGACAGGCTCCCGGTCTCCGACGTCATGGCGCTCCACGCGATCGTCCAGGACTGGGAACCGAGCAGGACGGACTGGGCACCCTCGTCACCACGCTGCAGGGATGACGTCCGCGAGCGGACGGCTGCGCGGCGACTGCCGTGATCAGCCGTCCGCGGCACCGTGGGCGGCATCGTGGGCGGCATCGTGAACGGCGCCGGGGAGCTCGACCTCGACCCGGAGTCCGCCGAGCGGTGAGTCGGCCAGGCGAACGTCCCCGCCACGCGCGCGCACCGTCGCACGGACCAGGGCGAGGCCGAGACCCGCACCGCCCGACTCGCGGTCTCGTGCTTCGTCGAGTCGGGTGAAGCGCTCGAACGCGCGCTCACGGTCGGGCGGTGCGATGCCCGGGCCGCCGTCGTCGACCCACAGGAAGACGCGGTCCCCACGTGGACGCCACGAGACCCGGACGGCGGGCGCGTAACGGGCCGCATTGCCGAGGAGGTTGGTCAGGACGCGCGCGACCTCCTCGGGCCGGGCGGCCACGAGCAGCGTGGGCCCCGGCGCGACCTCGACCTCGATCTCCCTCTCCCAGCGGGCCGCCGCCTGCTCGACCTCCACCCGTACGTCGGCGGAGACCTTCTCGTCGGAGACTGCGTCGGCCTCGGTTCGTGCCAGCACGAGCAGGTCCTCGACGAGTGCGGACATCCGGTCGAGGTCGAGATCCAGGTCGTCGAGGTGCTCACCCTCCTCCCCGAGCCGCCTGGCGACGTCGACCTGCATCCGCAGCGAGGCGAGTGGGCTGCGCAGCTCGTGCGCGGCGTCGGCGACGAACTGGGCCTCCCGCTCGCGGGCGGCGTCGAGTCGGTCGAGCATCGAGTTCAGCGTGACGGCCAGGGCGTGGATCTCGTCCTCGGACGGGGGCACCGGCAGGCGGTCCTCGCGTCCGGACCCGGAGATGTTGTCAGCGCCGGCTCGCAGTGCCTCGACGGGACGCAGGGCCGCCCCGATCACGCGCCAGGCGATCAGGCCGAGCGCCAACAGGATCAGCGGGTAGCCGACGAGGAGCACCAGACGCAGCGCGTCGCTGTCGCCGATCAGGTCGTCGACGGGCTCGGCGACGAGGACGGTCCTGGTGTCGGGGCCGGCGCCGGCGTCGGCGCCGACACCGGTCGCCCGGACGCGGAGTCGCGAGGTGATCCCGAGCCGCGAGCCGGAGACCGTCAGCGGGCCGTGACGGGCCTCCGCGAGCTCGTCGGGCCGCAGGATCGCCGTCAGCCGGTCGGCATTCGCCGACGCGCTGAGCACCCGTCCGCTGCTGTCGAGGACCTGGATGATCTCGACACCGGTGACGGGGAGCGTCTGCGGCAGGCGCCCCGTGTCGATGAGTCCCGCCACCTCCTGCGCGCTGGCGTGGGCGGCGCGATCGACACGGTGCAGCCCCTCGATGCGCAAGGCGGCGTAGAGGCCGACGCTCCCGAGCGCCAGCGCGATGGCCAGCCCGAGCAGGCCGATCGTCATCAGGCGAGTCCGCAGCGTCCAGCGCCACCAGAGCCGCTTCATGCGTCGACGATCGCCGACCCGCCGAGGCGGTAGCCCACACCACGCACGGTCTCGATCACCTCGGCGCCCAGCTTGCGCCGCAGGTAGCCGACGTAGACCTCGACCGTGTTGAGGCCCCGGTCGCCGAGGTCCCAGACCCGGTCGAGCAGCTCGACCTTCGTGACGACCTGGTCGGGGTGTCGGAGGAAGAACTCGAGCAGGGCGTACTCGCGCGGAGTCACCTCGATCGGCTCGCCCGCCAACGTCACCTCGTGGACGGCGGGGTCCAGCCGCACGTCGCCCCAGGTCAGGACGGGCGGCCGGGTGTCGTGGTGCCGGCGGAGGACGGCCCGCACGTGAGCGAGGAGGACGATGTACGAGACCGGCTTGACCAGGTAGTCGTCGGCACCGGCGTCCAGTCCGTCAGCCTGGTCGTGCGCGCCGTCCTTCGCCGACAGCATGAGAACAGGGACGGGGTTGCCCTCGGCCCGCAGGGCACGCACCACGTCGTAGCCCGACATGCCCGGCAGCATCACGTCGAGCAGGACCGCGTCGTAGTCGCCGTCCCGAGCGGCTTGGAGTCCGGACGGGCCCGTCAGCGCGATGTCGACGAGGAATCCGTCGGCGGTCAGGCCTCGACCGAGGGCGCGCGCGAGACGCATCTCGTCCTCGACCACCAGAAGCCGCACGCCGCCATCCTGACAGGGCCCGCTGAAGACGGCCCACAGGTTCTCAGCGGTTTCACAGCACCCCCACGTGACAATCGGGGCATGACCCTCTTCGCTCGCCGGCCCAAGCTCCGGTGGCTCGTCCCGCTCGTCGCCGTGGCGGTTCTCGCCTCGGCTGGTTCGGTGGCCGCGACCATCGCGGCGAGCGCCCGCGACCCGCTCCCGGCGAGGAGCGCCGCGCAGCTACTGGTCGATGTGCAGAACGCCCGGGTCGAGGGCCTGTCCGGCACGGTCGTGCAGTCGGCGGACCTCGGCCTCCCGGCATTGCCCGGTCCGTCGGGTGACCAGAGCTCCAACCTCAGCTCGCTGGTCTCCGGATCGCACACGCTGCGCGTCTGGTACGCCGGCCCGGAGAAGGCCCGCATCGCGCTGCTGGGGCAGCTCGGTGAGTCCGACGTCGTCCGGAACGGATCCGATGTCTGGATCTGGTCCAGCCGCGACAACTCGGCCCGTCACCTGAAGGTTCCGGCAGGCGCGACGCATGCGTCGGGTGACGCAGCAACCGCGCCGGGGCAGCCGATGACGCCCCAGCAGGCTGCCGACGCCGCACTGAAGGCCATCACGCCCACCACGCGCGTGAGCACCGCACGGACCGCCGAGGTCGCCGGGCGCTCAGCGTACGAGCTGGTCCTCGAGCCGCGTGACACCGCCACCTTGGTCGGCGAGGTCAGGATCGCGGTCGACGGCGCCACGCACATCCCGACCCGCGTGCAGGTCTTCGCCCGCGGCGCGGCCCAGCCGGCTTTCGAGGTCGGGTTCACCTCCTTCGACCCCTCCCAGCCGTCGTCGTCCGTCTTCGAGTTCAACCCGCCACCGGGCACCAAGGTGACCGAGGGCGTGCTCGGTGGAGCGGACCACTCGTCGGCGGTCGACCCGAGCGACGCGAACGCCGCCGAGCCGCAGGTGATCGGGGACGGCTGGACCGCCGTGGTGAAGGCGAACCTGCCGCAGCCGATCGACCAGAGCACCGGGCGTGACCCGGGCGAGGGCGCGGTCGGTGGCGCCGCGCTGGGCAACCTCGGCTCGATCGTCCAGAGGCTCCCCACCGTCTCCGGTTCCTGGGGATCGGGGCACCTGCTCCGCGGCACCCTCTTCTCGGTCCTGGTCAGCGACGACGGTCGCGTGGTCGCCGGGGCGGTCGCACCCGAACGCCTCTACGCGGCGCTGGCGGCGAAGTGACGGACGCGGTCCGCACGGTCGGACTCACCAAGCGGTTCGGCTCCCACGCGGCCGTCGATGGGATCGATCTCCTCGTGCCTGCGGGGTCGGTCTACGGCTTCCTCGGGCCCAACGGCTCGGGCAAGACGACCACGATCCGGATGCTGCTCGGCCTGGTCGCCCCCACCCAGGGTGAGATCGAGCTGCTCGGCCGGCCGGTGCCCGCGCGCGTCGTCGACGCCCTTCCCAGGGTCGGGGCGCTCGTGGAAGGCCCTGCGTTCCATCCGTACCTCTCCGGGCTCGAGAACCTGCGCCGGCTCGATGCCGCGGACCGGACGACCGACCCCGCGACGTCGCGACGCCGGCTCGGCGAGGCACTGGACCGGGTCGGGCTCGGGTCGGCCGCCGGCAAGCGCTATCGCGCGTACTCGCTCGGGATGCGCCAGCGGCTCGCCATCGCCGCGGCGCTGCTCACGCCGAAGGACCTGATGGTCCTCGACGAGCCGACGAACGGCCTCGACCCCCAGGGCACTCGTGAGGTCCGGTCGCTGATCGCCTCGCTGGCCGAGGACGGCACCACCGTGCTCGTCTCCAGCCACCTCCTCTCGGAGGTCGAGCAGGTCTGCAGCCACATCGGCGTCATGCACGCGGGCCGGCTCCTCACCCAGGGCTCCGCTGCAGAGATCCGCCGCCAGCAGGAGGCCGAGGCGCGGGTGGACAGCGACCAGCCGGAGCAGGCGGCCCGGGTCATGCGGGAGCTCGGGCTGGGCGACGTACGCGTGACCCCGCACGGCGCCGTCGGACGACTCGGCGACGTCGCACCCGAGAAGATCGTCACCGCGTGCGTCCACGCGGGACTGGCCGTCACGAGATTCGTCGTGGACGCACCCACGCTCGAGGAGATCTTCGTCGGGCTCACCGGGGAGGGCTTCGATGTCAGCGGCTGACCTGGCCTCGCCCGCGCCGGTCCCGGCGGCCGCCGCCCTCAACAGGCCCTCGCCGCGGTTCCTCGCCTCCGAGCTGCGCCTGGTGCTGCGACGACGCCGCAACCTCGCCGGCCTCGCCGTCCTGGCCGCGGTGCCGATCTTCATCGCCATCGCCGTGAGGTCGACGGCCTCGCAGCCAGGTGCCGACGCACCCGACTTCTTCCAGTCGATCACCGAGAACGGCCTCTTCGTGTCGCTGTCGGCGCTCACGATCGAGCTCGGCCTGTTCCTCCCCCTCGCGGTCGCCGCCATCGCCGGCGACGCCATCGCCGGCGAGGCGAACCTCGGGACACTGCGCTACCTGCTCACCGTGCCCGTCGCCCGACTGCGGCTCCTGGCCGTCAAGTACGCCGCGATCGTCATCTTCGCCTTCCTCGCCACGTTCCTCGTCACGGTCGTCGGGATGGCGATCGGGCTCGCCCTGTTCGGCGGCGGCGACCTCACCACCCTCTCCGGCAGCCAGATCTCCTTCTCCGAGGGGCTGGGCCGGGTCGCGCTCGCGTCGATCTACCTCTCTTGCGCCCTCGCCTCCCTCGGCGCCGTGGGCCTGTTCGTCTCGACGCTGACCGAGCAGCCGATCGCCGCCATGATCGCCACAGTGATCTTCTCCACCGCCAGCTTCATCCTCGACTCGATCCCCCAGGTCGACTGGCTGCACCCATACCTGTTGACGCACCACTGGATGGCGTTCGGCGACTTCTTCCGCACCCCGATCGCGTGGGACGGTGTCGTCCACGGCCTCTACCTCGCCGCGTCCTACGGGATCGTGTTCTTCCTGGCGGCGTGGGCCCGCTTCGCCGGCAAGGACGTGACGAGCTGACGCTGGCGCTCGTTCGAGGAAGGCCGCCTTCTTCGGTTCGCTCGACGCCGGCAACGGCATCACACGTCGACAAGCCGCCGCTCGCGCTGTGGCCGATCGACCTCTGGGTACGCCTCTTCGACATGAGCTCGCGGGCCGTCGAGCTCCCCCAGGCCGCCGAGGGAGTCGTCTTGGTCGCGCTCCTCCATGCCTGCGTGAAGCGGACCACCGGACGGACCTGGGTGGGCCTCCTCGCGGGCGCGCTCCTCGCACTGACCCCGGTCACGGTCCTCGTCTTCCGCTACAACAACCCCGACGCGATGTTGACGCTGCTGCTCCTCTGCGCGGCATACGCCACGTTCCGCGCGCTCGACAGCGCGCACGCGCTGGCGCTCCAGTCGACATGGCTCGCCGTCGCGTCAGCCACGTTCGCGAGCATGGCCGGGATCTTCCACGTCATGTCGCTCCATCCGGTCCCCAAGGTGGTGGCCCTGGCGAGAGCCAGCGCCGGGAGCAACATGTCGAGGATCAGCTGACACGCAACACAGCCGATGAGCGGCAGTGGATCAGTTCGCGGGACGGGTGGCCTTGTCGTCGAGCCACAGCGTCGACGAGTCATCTCGATGACTTCCGGTCGCAGCGGCAAGAGCCGGCGTCTTCTCGAGCCATTGAACTCGCGCAGACGAGGTGCCGAGCAGCACTGGACCTGCCGCGTGAGAGGCCACCTCGCGCCGGGTCGCACGCGGGTGCCAGCTCCAGCAGCGCGCCGACCGTGTCCGCGGTACGCCGGGTCACCAACGCAGAACCTCCGATCTCGAGCCACGTGACGGCTGGAGGTTGTCCTACGTGGCGCCGGGCTCAGGAGCGACGAATGCGCCGGCTGCGGGCCTCGAGCGCCTCGCGCTCGGCGTCGTTCCGGGTGAGCTCGATCGCCCTGCGGTAGGCGGCGGCTGCACCGTCATCGTTTCCGACCCGGGCGAGCAGCTCGGCGCGGGTGGCGTGCCACGGTTGGTAGCGCTCGAGCCGCTCGTCGACATCGAGGCCGGCCAGCAGGGCCAGCCCGACCTGGGGGCCGTCGGCCATGGCAAGCGCGGCGGCCCGGTTGATCGTCACGACCGGCGAGGGGGCCAGCTGTGACAGCTCGCCGTACAGCGCCGCGATCTGGGGCCAGTCCGTGGCGTCCCAGTGGGGCGCCTCCGCGTGCAGCGCCGCGATCGCTGCGTGGACCTGGAACGGCCCTGGCGACCCGAGACGAAGCGCTCGTCCGAGGATCGCCGTGCCCTCGGAGATGGCGGCCTGGTCCCAGCGGCCGCGATCCTGGTCCTCCAGCGCCACGGGCAGACCCCGGGCGTCGGTCCGGGCCGGGCGCCGGGCGTCGGTGAGCAGCAGGAACGCGAGCAGCCCGAGCGCCTCGGTGTCCGCAGGCAGCAGCTCGACGACCAGGCGGCCGAGCCGGATCGCCTCGTGGCACAGGTCGACCCGGAGGAGCTGGTCACCGGAGCTGGCCACGTGTCCCTCGGTGTAGACGAGGTGGATCACGTGCAGCACGCCGTGCAGCCGGTCGGGGAGCTCGTCCGCGTCAGGCACCCGGTACGGGATCCCGGCGCTCTTGATCTTCCGCTTTGCCCGGACGAGGCGCTGGTACATCGTCGTCTCGGTGGTGAGGAACGCGCGGGCGACCTCGTGCACCTCCAGCCCGCCCACGACCCGGAGGGTGAGCGCGACCCTGGCCTCCAGGGCGAGCGCGGGGTGGCAGCAGCTGAACAGCAGTCGCAGTCGGTCGTCGTCCACGCCGCTGCGGTTGGGCGGTTCGGGATCGGTCGCAACGTCGTCTCTCATCGATATCTCCAGACGATCGAGTGCGGCCGACCGGGTGGTCTCCCGCCGCAGCCGGTCGATCGCCCGCCGGCGCGCGACGGTGGTGAGCCACGCTCCGGGGCGGGACGGGACGCCACGGGTGGGCCACTCGGCCACCGCGGCGGTGAATGCATCGGCCACCGCATCCTCGGCGAGCCCGACGTCGCCGCCGAGCTGGCCGGCGAGCGTCGCGAGGAGCGCGGTCCACTCCTCGCGATACGCCCGCTCGATGGCCTCGGTCGCCTCCGTCACGCGTCCTGCTCGTGGCGGGACAGCGGCCGGACCTCGACCGAGCCGTACGCCGCGTTCGGCATCTTCTTGGCCCAGCCCAGGGCCGCGTCGAGGTCCGCGACGTCGATGATGATGTAGCTGAAGAACGACTCCTTGGTCTCCGCGAACGGCCCGTCGGAGACCAGGGCCTCGTCGTTGCGGATGCGCACCGTGGTCGCGGTCGCCTCGGTGTCGAGACCGTGCGCGGCGACCATCGAGCCGGCTTCGCCGAGCTCGCCCATCACCTTCCCCCACGTGGCCATCTCGGCGTCGAACTCGGGTGTGCCCTCGGCCGGGCCGGCGTCTGGCTCGTGGCGGAGCAGCAGCATGTACTTCATGGAATCCTCCTGGCTATCGGCGGTGCGGAACGTGCCTTTCACCCTGACGTCGGGGCGTTCGGTCGGATTCGACACCTTCGACGGAGAAATCTTCAGGAAGTTCTACACGCCGCACCAGTCCGGGCGTCGGAACGAGGATCGGCTCACCGCGAGGGCGGTACCGAGGGCCTCACCTTCGGATGGAGCTGTCGGTGGCTCCCGTCGCGCCTCACGACGCCCGCAGGAAGCGGTCGGCCTCGAACCTGAGGGAGTCGGCGGCCGCCCGGTGGCCGACGACAGATACCGGCGGCGACGCCCAGTACGGCACAGCTGCGGCTTCCGCGTGCGCGAGGTTGTCCTCGCGCCGAGCGAGGTCGAGCAGGATCCGGCGCAGCCGGAGGTTGATGCCGTCGTCCGGGACGTGGTTGTCGTTCATCTGGATCACCTGGCTGACGTGGGAATGGGTACGTCTCTTGTTCGTCAACCATGTCCGTTTCGCTTGGTCGTTGTCGTCGTGGTCAGCCGCATTCCGTACCCCCTGAAGCCGGGTGCTGGCTCTACCGGGCCGGGGTGGGTACCCCTCCGAAGGCCCCGGGCAAGCCGGCCCCTCGCCCGCCGGCGCTCACCGCGCCCCGTTCGCTAGCGTCGGACCTGCCGGGCGAGGACCGCGACGTACCGGGTGTAGTGGAAGTGCCCGTTCGGGTAGACCACCCGGTCCGTACAGCTGACCAGGACCAGACGATGCCGCCCCGCGGTGGCGAAGTAGCGCTGGGGCAGCCCGTCCCTCCGGTCGTACGTCGTCGTGCTCACGACCTCGAACCGGTAGCGTCGCCCACCCTGCCGGACGGTGATCCGCTGCCCGGCGCGGGCCCGGCTGAGGTGGACCATCGCACCTGGCCGGTCCCGGCGATCAGAGACGTGCCCGCCGATGACGGCCGTGCCGATCGCGTCGCCGACGCCCGCGGACTTCCGCAGCCACCCGACGTCGCGTACGTCGCTCGGCAGCGTCATGTGGCGACCGACGACGCCTTCGGTGAGGACCGAGGCTCGCAGGCCGATGCCGCGCATCCTGACGGTCATCGGAGCACGACGGTCGAGCTCGAACGGAGCGATGGTGCCGGAGAACCCGCCCTCGATGATCGGGGCGACGTAGGCCCGCTTCGCGACCACGGTCGTCTCGGCCACCTGCCCGCACCGGTGGGTCGCGGCGTGGTTCGCCGCGTTGGCGCGAAGGCTGACCCGCCAGGTGTACACGCCCGGGGTGCCGATCCTGACCGACGGCGTCCGGTTCCAGCCGTTGCCGACCTGCACGGTGAGCGTCCGGGCCAGCGATCCTGCCTGGCAGGTGGCTGTCGCGCGGGACCGGAACGGCCCGAACAGCTGCGCGACCGCCGTGGCGCCCTGCGCCCCCGCCAGCCTGCTCACGTGGATCCGGTCGTGGAACGGCCGGCCCGGCGTGACGCGGTGGTGCGACGCGACGGTGCGGACGACGGGGGTGCTCGCCGGTGCTGGTGGCGGCGGTGGCGGCGGCGGTGGCGGTGGCGGCGGTGGTGCCGGGGGTCGGGCGGTGTTGGTGATCGCGCACGTGACGGATCCAGGTTCGGCTCCGACCGTGAACGTGGCGGGGGTCGTGCCGGCCACGCCGTTGTCGCAGACCAGGGTGGAGTCGTAGCGACCCGTGTTACCCGGGTCCAGCACCTCGGCAACGGTGATGACCTGACCGGACCAGACCTCGGCAACCGCCGAGTGGGCGGTGTCGTCGTACGCCGGCGGAGCGGTGTTGGGCACGGTCGAGGTGTTGTCCCCGGGCACTGCCGCCCCGGTGATCGTCAGGCTCGCCGAGTCGCCCGCCACGCCGTCTCGCCAGATCTTGTGCAGGGTCAGCGTCCCCCTGGTCCTGGTGTTGGCGACCGTGCACGTGACGGTGGCGCCGGCCAGGTCTCCGGTGATGGTGAACGACCCTTCGGCATCGGGGACGACACCGTTGTCGCACGTCGGAGCGAAGGTGTCGTAGCTCCCGGTGTTGTCGGTGGCCAGCGTCTCGGTCAGGGTGACCTCGTTGCCGGAGAGCACCGGGCTCACCGCCTGGTTCTCGAGGTCGGTGAACGTCGGCCCGGTCTCCTCGGAGGTCGACGAGGTGACGCGGATCCGGCTCTCCAAGCCGCCGCGGATCGACAGGTCCGTGGAGTCTCCGATCGCGGCGTCGATCCACTGCTTCTGCAGGATCACCATCGCCCGCTGCCGGGTGTTGGTGTAGGCGCAGTTCACCGGATCGGAGGAGGGCACCGTGAACTCGGCGGTGGCTCCGCCAGCCGTCGGCTCGAACTCGACCGGCTGACCGTCGCAGATCAGCGAGGTCGGTTCGTACGTGCCGGTGTTCGTGCGGCCCGGGGCGGGCAGGATCTCGGACAACGTCACCGTCTGGCCGGGAACGATGGGGAGGCTCGCCACCGTCGTCGAACGCCCGCTCCTGCCGGCCGGGACGATGGCGATCGCAGAGTCGGTGTCGTCGGGGCCGGTGACCGTCAGCTCGGCGCTGTCGAGGGGAGCACCCGCGACCCAGAGCTTCGACAGCGTCAGCCGCGTCGGGACGGCGGTGTTCGTGATCGTGCAGGCGATCGTTGTCGGCGTGTCAGGCACGACGAAGGAAGCACCGAAGTCGCCCGACTCGAAGCTGTCGACGCCGGTGCACACCGTCGTCGCCTGGTAGGAGGCCGTGTTCGCGTCGCCGACCTCCTCGAGCACGGTCACCGGCTCCCCTGAGAAGACCGGCGCGGTGATCGTGGTGCTCGCGGGCGCCGTCGAGGTCGTGGGGCCGGTGACTCCACGCTCCGTCGCGATGATCAGAGCCGCGGTGTCGCCCGGTGTCGAACTCGCCCACACCTTCGTCAACGTCATCGTCGTCTGGGTGCGGGTGTTGACGAAGGTGCACGTGACCGTGGTGCCGGCGTTCGCATCGTCCGGCATCGTGAACGAGCCGGAGCGACCCGGCTGAGCCGGTGTGAGGATCCCGTTGTCGCAACTGACCGCGCTGGTGTAGGTGCCGGTGTTCCCGACGTCCAGCACCTCCGAGATGCTGACCGACGAGCCCGGCTCGACCTCGGAGATCGCCTGATTCCCGCTGTCGGTGAACGAAGGCTCGGGGTCCGCCGGGACCGTCGACGTCGCGAACCGGGGAGCCGTGGCGGCACCGTTGATGGACAGGTCGGCCGCGTCGCCCTCGGAGCCGTTCACCCACGCCTTCTGCAGGACGACCGTGGGGCAGGTGCTCGGGACACCGACATCGATCGGGCGCACCCAGTCGATGAGGCCCGACGTGAGCGACGTCGATGCGCTCGTGCGGACGTTCAAGGTGCCGAACCTGCCACTGCAGGTGGCCGGGCCGAACAGGGTCGTCAGGTTGACGGCGACCTCACCGAAGCGACCGACGGTGAGGCTTCGACCGTCCAGGGCCGTGACGGTGGCGTTGTTGGCTCGTCCGACCGCGACACCACCCGGTTCGGCCATCTCGATCCAGGCGGAGCCGTTCCAGGACCACGCGTGCGCGAGCGAGATCGGGGCACTACCGCTCTTGTCGAAACCCAGCAGCAGGTCGCCGACCGTCCGACAGGGGCTGGGGACACCACGGTTGCCCCGAGGACAGGAGGGGTCGTCGTTCGACTTCTGGTTCAGCTCGAGGTGCAGGCTGGCCGTGCCGGTGCCGCCGACGAGTTCAACGCCGAAGTAGGCGAAGACGCTCGCCCCCACGACCTGCGCGGCCGCGTACACGTTCCCGACGTCACTGCGCCCCTGCCCCGACGGGATGCCGCTGCTGTTGAAGGTCTGGGACACCGTCCAGTTGGGCCCACCGTTCTCGTCCGCCCCTCCCGTGAACGCCGAGGTGTCAGGGCTGCCGACGGAGTCCGTCGCGACCGGCTGGCCGCTGACGGTGTCCCACTCCACGTCGCCCGTCGTGCCGGTGGTGTTCGAGCAGAGGTTGCCGTCGATCTCGAACCCACCCCAGAGCGCCGGGGCCACGGGAGCGTTCTGTGCCTCGACGCAGGGGGCGGCGAGCGCGGGGGCCACCGGAACCACCAGGCCCGCCGTCACCACGGACAGGATCACCGCCAGCGCCACGCCGATCCGTCGTCCGAGCACGAGGCCTCCTCAGAGCGGGCGCTCTGCCGGGCGTGCTGGTCGACCTGCTTCCGGTGGAGCGCGCTCGATCAGGGTAAATCGCCTTCAGCGTGTCCGCCATAGGTCCGTCAGAGGTCCGCTCCGTCTCACCCGTCTCGGGTGAGAGGTGGCAGCGGCCCGGGCTCAGGCCCGGTAGTACAGGCGCTTGTTCAGGCGTGCGCCCCGGGCGTCGGCGACCTGCTCGGCGAGAGCCTCGGCCGCGGCCTTCGACTTCGCGACGCCGTGGGGATAGACCTTGTGCATGGCGGTGCGGTTCGCGAACTTGCCGGCGGCGTGAGCCGGTACGGCGCTCCTTGCGAAGGTGGCGGACATGGCCATGGCGGCCGTCGCGCGGACAAGGAGGTCGTCGACGTGGTGCGTCACTTCGTGACGCATCATGGTCACCAGCACTGAGGCGTCATCGTCGGTACTGCGGGCTCTCGGCCCCTGAAGGGGAAACGGGGCAGCTTCGCAGTGTGATCGAGATCGACCTGCTGGGTCCTCCGGGCTCGCCCGGGCGGCAGGCTGGCGCCAGGGCGCCGACCCCAAGGTCCTCGGGCACTAGAGCGGGGCGCTCTTCTGCCCAAACCCGCGCGATCCCCCGGGCGCCTGGCCCGTCTCCGCGATGACGGACGCGCATTCCCGACAGGTCCCGTTGGCGCCCGGGACGAAGGCCAGCTCGTGGAAGATGACCCAGCTGACGGCCGGGAGCCCGCACGCGGTCCGGTTCGACCCCATCTGACGGGCGTGCCGGAGACCGTAGGGCGTCCAGCCGAAGCCAGAGGGGCCGATGCCGAGTCGACGGTGCGGCGTCGCGACGAGCCACCTCGCCGGGACGCGAGCACGACTGCATCGACACTCACTCTCGTCGAAGCGGTAGACCGCCGAGTCCATGGCGACGCCCTCAGATCTCGCTCTGCACACCCGCAAGGAGCTGGCGTGCCATCACGATCCGCTGGACCTGGTTGGTGCCCTCATAGATCTGGGTGATCTTGGCGTCGCGCATCATCCGCTCGACCGGATAGTCGCGGGTGTAGCCGTAGCCACCCAGCAGCTGCACCGCATCCGTGGTCACCTGCATCGCCACGTCCGAGGCGAACGCCTTCGCCGCAGCCCCGAAGAACGTCAGATCGGCGTCTCCCCGCTCGGAGCGACCCGCCGCGGCGTAGGTGAGCTGCCGGGCCGCCTCGATCTTCATGCCCATCTCGGCGATCATGAACTCGATGCCCTGGAAGGACGCGATCGGCTTGCCGAACTGGCGCCGCTCCTGGATGTAGCCCAGCGCGTAGTCCAAGGCGCCCTGCGCCACCCCGACCGCCTGCGCGGCGATCGTGACCCGGGTGTGGTCCAGCGTCGCCATCGCGTACTCGAACCCCCGACCCTCCTCCCCGATCAGCCGGTCGGCCGGGACACGCACGTTGTCGAGGTAGACCTCCCGCGTCGGGGAGCCCTTGATCCCCAGCTTCTTCTCCGGGGCACCGAAGGACACCCCCTCATCGGACCTCTCCACCACGAACGCCGAGATCCCCTTCGACCCCTTCTCCGGGTCGGTCACCGCCAGCACCGTGTAGAACTCGCTGACGCCCGCGTTCGAGATCCACCGCTTCACCCCGTTGAGCACCCAGCCCTCGCCATCGCGCACGGCGCGGGTCTTCTGCGCAGCCGCATCCGAACCCGCGTCCGGCTCCGAGAGGCAGTAGGAGAACCCACCCTCCCCCGCCGCCAGCGCGCCCAGGTAGTGCTTCTTCAGCTCCTCCGAGCCACCGAGCTGCACCGGCAACGAACCCAGCTTGTTCACCGCCGGGATCAACGAGGCCGACACGTCCACCCGCGCGATCTCCTCGATCACCAGCACCGTGGCCAACGCATCCGCACCCACACCGCCATACGCCTCCGGCACGTGCGGCGCGTAGAAGTCCGAGGCCACCAACGCCTCGTGCGCCTCCTGCGGATAGCGCGCCTCCTCATCGACAGCCGCCGCGAAGGGCGCGATCTTCGCCTCGCACAGCTCGCGGATCGCCTTCCGGATCTCCACATGCTCCTCGGAGAGGGCGAACAGGGGGTAGTCAGCACTCATCGAACCTTCACCTCAGTACGCAGTTCACGATTGTTGGTACTGAGTACCAAACTGTAGGTTGTGCGCGCAACCGAGGAGGATGAAAGTGACGCAGGCCACGACGCGAGACCGGCTCATCGAAGCGGCCTTCCGTCTGTTCTCCGAGCAGGGCTTCGAGCAGACGACGGTCGAGCACATCACCTCAGCGGCCGGCGTGGGTCGCACCACGTTCTTCCGCACCTTCGCCTCGAAGGAGTCGGTGGTCTTCCCGGACCACGATCAGATCCTGGCCGCCGTGGACGCCCGCCTGGCCAGCGCGTCGGCAGCGACGGCGACCATCGCGCTCATCGAGAGCGCGACCATCGTTCTCGACCACTACCTGGCCGAGGGGGATGTCGCGCGCGAGCGGTACAAGCTCACCCGCACGTTCCCGGCGTTGCGCGCGGCCGAGACAGCCAGCCTGCGCAGCTACCACCGCGTCTTCCGGGAGCATGCGGCTCACTGGGGACATGATCCGCTGACCGCGGAGCTCCTGGCGGCCTGCGTGGTGACCTCACACAACCACGTGCTCCGTCGTTGGTTCCAAGGGCTCACGGACGCGCCACGCGACGAGCTGGGGGCGGCCATCACGAGGTCCATGCGCATCTGTCGGCCGGCCGACGACGGTCGGACTCGCGTCCTCGCCTTCGACACGTCGCTCGCCCCCGGCGACATCCTCGCCGCCGTTCGAAACCTCGAGGCGCTCGGACGCGAGCAGACCGCACCTGGGTCGATTTAACCCGGCCATCGTTGCCAGGCCCGGAGCGCAAGCCCTCACCTGAACGCCGTTCACCTGAACGACGTTCAGTTCGGCGATCGCCTCCGCCAGGTCCGCTTCGTGACGGACTGGCAGTCCGCTGTCGATCAACAGGTCTCACGATCTTCGCAGCGCACTGCTCGTGGCGACCCAGGTTGACAGACCAGGAAGAGAAGCGAGTCGGTCTGGGCAGTTACCTCACCCGCCGCGCGTTTGGACACGGATTGGACATGAGACGGCTGTCTCAGAATCTGAACAAGTCACGTCGTCTCGATGTGTGGACAGATGAACTGCTCGACCGCGTCGAGGCGAGACTCCGGTCCGCCGAAGCGAAACCGCGCTGGCGACGCTGGGTCGACCCACCATCGACCGTGGGTGAGGATCTCGCGAACCGCGACCGTCGTCTCACGGTGCGCCAGGACCACTCCAGACTCCAACGTAGGCGGGGTAGCGCCATGGCGGATCCCCGTCACCGCGGCACCTTACGGAGGGTGCGGCGCTCGGGATAGACACCGGGCATGCATCCATCAGCGCCCTTCTCGGGCCGGCGTCGCTGGCGCGCATCTCTCCTTGCCGTCACCCTCGCGGCCCCCGTCCTCGCCACCACCCTCGAGACGGCCGCACACGCCAGCCCACCGGAGCCGCCGGCAGTCTCGGCTGACCCGTCCTCTCAGCACAGGGTCACGTTGGTGACCGGTGACGTCGTCACGGTGACGACGCTCGCCGACGGCACCCAGACGGCCGATGTCGACCGTCCGGATCGCGCCGTCGGCGGAGTCCGCATGCAGGAGAGCGGCGGCGACCTCTACGTCATCCCCGACGAGGCGGTCGGCCTCTTGGGCGCCCACGAGCTCGACCCCCGGTTGTTCGACGTCACCGCGCTGATCGAGATGGGGTACGACGACGCCGGCACCGGCACGATGCCGCTGATCGTGAGCTACACCAAAGCCGTCACCCGGGCTGCCGGCCCGCCCACCGCCCCCCGGGGCAGTCGGACCGTACGGCGCCTACCGGTCATCGACGGTGCGGCGTTAATCGCCCCCAAGCCGAAGGCGCGCACGTTCTGGACGTCCATCGCACCTGCCGCCGCGACGACCGACTCCACGCCAAGCCTCCGGGGCGGCGTGGCCAAGGTGTGGCTGGACGGCCGCGTGCAGGCCGACCTCGAGGAGAGCGTGCCGCAGATCGGCGCACCGACCGCATGGGAGCGGGGCCTCGACGGCGCCGGCGTGACCGTCGCCGTACTCGACACCGGCATCGACGCACACCACCCCGACCTCGCAGCCCAGATCGACGGCACCGCCAGCTTCGTTCCCGGTGAGGGCATGGCCGACGTCAACGGGCACGGCACCCATGTGGCATCGACGATCGTCGGCACGGGCGCCGCCTCCGAGGGCAGGTACCGGGGCGTGGCCCCCGGTGCGGACCTGATCGTCGGCAAGGTGCTCGGTGGCCCCGAGGGCTCCGGGCAGGACTCCTGGGTGCTCGCGGGTATGGAGTGGGCGGCCCAGTCGGGCGCCACGGTGGTCAGCATGAGCCTCGGCGACGTGGCACCGTCCGACGGCAGCGACCCGATGTCGCAGGCGGTCGACACGCTGTCCCAGCAGTACGGCACGCTGTTCGTGATCGCCGCCGGCAACGCCGGCCCCGAGTCGATCTCGGCGCCCGGCGCGGCCGCATCTGCACTGACCGTCGGCGCGGTCGACAAGCAGGACGCGCTGGCGTCCTTCTCCAGCACCGGCCCGCTGACGCAGACCGGCGCACTCAAGCCGGACATCTCTGCTCCCGGTGTCGACATCACCGCGGCCCGCTCGCAGGACATGACCGACGGCGGGACCGGCATGTACCGCACCCTCAGCGGCACCTCGATGGCCACCCCGCACGTGTCGGGGGCCGCGGCGATCCTGGCCCAGGAGCACCCCGACTGGACCGGTGAGCAGCTCAAGGAGCAGCTGGTGAGCAGCGCCCACGGGCTCGACCCCGCCTACTCGCCGTACGAAGTGGGGACCGGCCGGGTCGACGTTGCCGCCGCCATCACCGACACCGTCCGCGGCAGCGGCTCGCTGTTCTTCGGCAACTACACCTGGCCGCACGGCGACGACGAGGTCGCGGTCACCCACGACCTCGTCCTGACCAACACCGGCGACGAGGACGTCACGCTCGACCTCACCCTGGTCGGGGACGAGAGCGCTTTCACCCTGGGCGAGTCGCGCGCCACCGTGCCGGCCGGCGCCAAGGCCGTCGTACCGGTGACCGGCGATCCGCTGGCTGCCGGCCTCGGCCGGCATGTCGGCTACGTCGTCGGCACCGACGCGGCGACAGGCGCTCCGACGACCCGCACGTCACTGGCGCTCCTCGAGGAGGACGAGCGCTACGACCTGACCGTCACCCTGGTCGACCGCGACGGCAACCCCGCATCCGGCTGGGTCGCCGTCAACATGGCCGGCGACCCGCTCGGCGCCTGGAGCGAGTACGTCGATGGCAAGAAGACCCTGCGACTGCCGCCGGGCAGCTACTCGCTGACCACCTACCTCGACGTCAAGGGCGAGCGACGGGACCGGACCGGCCTGGCCGTCCTGGTCGACCCCGAGACCGCGCTCGACAAGAACACCGAGGTGGTGCTGGACGCACGCGACGCACGGCTGCTGCAGACTGAGGCGCCGCAACGCACCGAGGACCGTCAGCGCAAGGTCGACCTCAGCATCACCGATGAATCCGGGCTCGAGTTCCGCAGCGCCTACGCCGTCTCCCCCCAGGTCGACGACGTGTACGTCTCACCGACCGACCCGCTCACGAGCGGCTCGTTCATCCTGACCACGCGCTGGCGCAAGGGCGAGCCGATGCTCACCCTCGGCGGCCCGCACGGCCTGGGCACCATCGACACGATCGCACAACCGGGCAGCACGATCGGCACCCGGACCGACTCCGCGGCCACCGTGTACGTCGGTGCCGGCGCACCGTCGGACTACCAGGGCATCAACGCCCGCGGCCGGATCGCCGTCGTCCAGCGGACTGACGCGGTCTCGCCTGAGGACCGGGCCGCGGCGGCAGCCTCGGCCGGAGCGCTCGCCCTGGTCGTCGTCAACGACGGGATCGGCGGGCTCGACGAGTACGTCGGCGCCTCCCCGATCCCGGTCGCCGGAGTCCATCGCGACGCGGGCGCCGCCCTCGTCGCGCTGGCCAAGCACGGCACCCGCCTCAGGCTGGCCCAGGAGCAGTTCCCGTCCTACATCTACGACCTGACCCGCGAGTACCCGGGCCACGTGCCGGACCGGCCGCTGGTCTACCGGCCCCGGCAACGCGACCTCGCCAAGGTCGACGCGCGGTACTACGCGGTCAAGCCGACCGTCTCCTCCGGGTACCGGTACGACGTCACGCTGAGCCCGTCCCTCGGCTTCGAGGAGCTGGAGCAGCACCCGGCGACCCGAGTCGAGTGGGTGACGCCGGACCAGAAGTGGGTCGAGTCGCACGCCCAGGGCATCGACACGGACCTGCCGTGGCCGATGGTCTCCGGCGTCACCTCGTACGCCCGGGGTGAGTCCGCCCGGCTGGACTGGTTCCGGCCCACGATCCGGCCCGGCTTCAGCGACTCCTTCGGCGTCTACAACTCCCGGTGGGGCAACTACATGACCTGGAACGTCCAGGACTGGAGCTCGTACAGCGACCGGCTGGCCCTCGGTGGGTTCCTGCCGTGGGGCGAGACCCCGACGCACCTCCAGGTCTTCCAGGGCGACACGCTGATCCACGACAACCCGTACAGCTCCGACATGCAGTGGGTGGAGGTGCCGGCCGGCAACAAGCCGTACCGCGTCGTCCTCGACGCCGAGCGACCGGCCGACGTGTTCCGGCTCTCGACGCGTACCCACACGGAGTGGACCTTCAAGTCCGACACCGTGGCCGGCGACGAGTTCAAGCCGTTCTCGGTGATGGACCTCGACTACCGCCTCGACACCGATCTGCGCGGTGACGTCCGCGCGGGTGCCAAGCAGCGGATCTCGGTGCGTCCGTCGTCATCGACCGCGACAGCCGTGCCCGGCCGTCTCGACCGGGTCAGCCTGAACGTGTCGTTCGACGGCGGTCTGTCCTGGAGCAAGGTGAGCCTGGGCCGCGACACGGGCGGCTGGTGGAGCGGGACGTTCGACGCTCCGAAGCGTCCTGGCTTCATCTCCGTCCGGGCCGGCGCGGCCACCGACCGTGGCTACTCGATCGAGCAGGAGGTCGTCTCCGCCTACGGCGTGCGATGAGCTCGGGTCCAGACGGGTGCCGGGAGGGCGATCTCGCGGCCCCCGTCCGGTCGGCGAGGCAGATACTGTCCACGCGGCAACAGCCGACGTGGAGAGGGATGCCGATGTTGGAGGCGCTGGGCGTCGAGGCCGGTGTGGAGCTCGTCTACCGGGCCTTGGTGTTGCGCCCCGCGGTCACCGCGACCCAGCTCGCCGACGACGTCGAGCTCCCGGTAGACGAGGTGGACACGGCCCTCGCGACCCTGGTCGACACGGGCCTGGCCCTGCACTCGGGGGACGGCACCCACACCGCGGCGCCCCCGGCCGTCGCCCTCGGCGCGCTGATCACCGACCGCCGCGACGGGCTGCGGCTCGCCGAGCAGGCGCTCGTGAGTCTGGCCGAGGAGCATCGCGCGGCCGTGGCAGGGCAGAGCATCGATGCCCTGATCGAGGTGGTGACCGGTATCGACCCGATCCGGCACCGCTACCAGCAGGTGCAGCAGGCCGCGAGCAGCGAGCTCCGTTCGTTCGTGACCGCGCCGTTCGTGGCCGTGAAGATCGGCGAGAACGCCGCGGAGCCCGCGGCGGTCGACCGGGGAGTGCGCATCCGAGCGGTCTTGGAGCGCGCGGTCCTTGACGAGCCAGGCGCCACGGCCGAGGTGGTCGACTCGCTGCGCAACGGCCTGGAGCTGCGCGTGGCCGACGAGCTCCCGATCAAGCTGGTGCTCGCCGACTCCGACCTGGCGCTGGTTCCGCTGACATCGGCGCTCGCTGGGGAGCCCGGCGCGGTCCTGCTGCAGCGCAGCGGACTCGTCGCCGCGCTCGAGGCGCTCTTCGAGTCGGTCTGGCAACGGGCCTACCCGCTGGAGCTCTCGCATCTCTCCGGTGTACCCGCCACCAGCGAGGGCGAGGACGGCGCACCGACCGCCGTCGACCGCCAGATCCTCAGCCTGCTGCTCGCGGGACTGACCGACCAGGCCGTCGCATCCCAGCTGGACCTCTCGCTGCGGACCCTGCAGCGCCGGCTGCGCCACCTCCAAGACCTGGCCGGGGTGCAGAGCAGGATGCAGCTCGGTTGGTACGCCGCGCGGCACGACTGGGCCTGAGAACCCTCGGCATCCCGACGACGTGGATTCGGACAGCATCTCGCTGACACCTCCGAGACGATAGTCATCGTGAGAGAGGCCGGTTCGCGGTAGCCGGCGGCTCGTGATCGCCGGTCACGTCGCCGGTGGTCACCGCCGCCAGCCGACCGACCGACCGATGCCACGCCACGAAGGAGCTGGGTGCAGGGGGCTCCGGCGGGCACACGCGGAGGTCCCGGCCGGGCCGCACTCGATCCGCACGTGGCCGGTAGCCGTCGAGTCCTTTGGCCCCGCCTGGGTACCGCGCAGGAGCGTGCCCGGCGGGTCTTCCTTCGGGTGACACGTGCACGCCCGCGGGTGCGAGCGCGGCGGGTACGCCCCACGACTATCTCCCGTGGCTCGGCGCGATGGCCAAACCGATGGCTCGTTCGGCTGATCCCGAGGGAAGGGAGACGGCTATGACGTCGCAGGCTCCGCATCGAAGGCTCGGGCCGCGAGTTCTCCAGGAGCTGATCCACACCGCACGCATGACGCCGCCGGACGGGCTGCCTCGCGTGGTTGCCGACGCGCTGCGCCCTGCCGGAGCCGAGGCGGTGCGCGTGTGGGTGGTCGACTACGGGCAACGCGTGCTGACCGCCCTCGGTGCGCGCGAGGAACCACCGGTCGATGTCGACTCCACCCGGCTGGGGCAGGTGTACCGGATGATGCGGTCGCACGTGGAGACCTCGCCCGACGGCGACCACCTGCTCGTCCCCCTGATCGACGGTGTGGAACGGCTCGGTGTCCTCGAGCTCACCGCCCCGGCAGGGACCGGCGAGGACGAGCCGGCGATGCAGACCCTGGTGGCCTTCGCGTCGTGCGTGGCCGAGCTGCTGGTCACCAAGGCCCAGTACGGCGACTCGCTCGCCCGCACCGCGCGCACCCAGCCGATGACGCTCGCCGCCGAGATGCAATGGCAGACCCTGCCGCCGCTGACGTTCGCCACCGACCGGGTCGTGGTGGCGGGCACGATCGAGCCCAGCTACGAGGTCGGCGGAGATGCCTTCGACTACGCCGCCGAGGACCACCGCCTCCGGTTCGCGGTCCTGGACGCGATGGGCCACGGGTTCCGCGCCAGCCTGCTGTCGAGCACGGCGGTAGCCGCCTACCGCAATGCCCGCCGCAGCGGACTCTCCCTGCCAAGGCTCGTCGAGCACATGGACGAAGCCGTCCGGGCCCTCGCTGAAGGGGACGCGTACGTGACCGCGGTCGTCGCCGACCTCGACCTGGACACCGGCGTGCTGCACTGGGTCCTGGCCGGTCATCCACCGCCGCTGCTGCTGCGGGACGGCCGTGCCGTGGAGACGCTCGTGGCGGAGAACACCCTCCCCCTCGGAGAGCTGGACCTCCACCCCACGCGGATCCTGCCGATCGGGAAGGCACAGCTGCGTCCCGAGGACGGCGTCCTGCTCTACACCGACGGCGTCATCGAGGCCACGGACCGGCACGGAACCGCCTTCGGCGTCGACCGACTCGTCGAGGCCGTCGGACTGACCGCGACCGCAGGGCTGCCGGCCCCCGAGGCCCTGCGGGTCGTGACGCTGCGTGTGCTCGACCACCAAGACGGCGTCATCCAGGACGACGCGACGCAGCTGCTGGTCCAGTGGCTCCCCGGTGGCACGACCCACCTCGATCCCCGGCGGCCTGCGACCAGATCGGACACCACTCACGAGTGAGCCAACAGCGGTCGCCATTTCTGCCCTCCCGGGTGCATAGGAAGGCTCCCGCCGTCGACTCGGGATCTGGGGATGCGCGGGGTCGAGTTGGGGTAAGGGCACTGGAATGACGCCCGAGATGATCGCGGGACGGTACGTGGTGGACCGCGCCATCGGACGCGGTGGCATGGGCACCGTTTGGCTGTGCCGTGACACCGTGCTCGGTCGGGAGGTCGCCGTCAAACAGGTCGGTGTGCTGCGGGGAGAGTCGGTCCCTGACCTCGCCCGGGCGCTGCGCGAAGCGCGCTCGTCGGCAGCCCTGAACCACCGCCACGTCGTGTCGGTGTTCGACGCCGTCGAGGCTGACGATCACATCTGGCTGGTGATGGAGTACGTCCCGGGCGAGACCCTCGCGCAAGTGATCGCTCGAGAAGGTCGGCTCGACCCCGCCCGGGTCGCTGCCATCGGTGCGCAGGTGGCGGACGGTCTGGCCGCCGCCCATGCTCAGGGGACCGTGCATCGCGACGTGAAGCCCGGGAACGTGCTGCTCGCTGGGGATGTGGCCAAGATCGGTGACTTCGGGATCGCCCGCACCGAGGGTGACGAGCAGCTGACTCGGTCCGGTCTTCTGATCGGCACCCCGCTCTACTTCTCCCCCGAGCTCGCGCGTGGCGCGGACCCCTCGCCCGCCGGTGACGTGTGGGCGCTCGGCATCACCTTGTACGCGGCGCTCGAGGGAGCTCCACCAGTCGCCGACCGGAGCAACCCGATCGCGACCCTCGCGGCGATCGCGGAGACGCGGCCGCCGCGGCCCGAGCATGCCGCGTTTCTCACCGACGCCATCGGACGGATGCTCGACCCGGACCCGGTCTCGCGGTGGACCATGGCCGACGCGGCGCAGGCGCTGCGTCGCCTCCACGAGGATCACCTGACATCCGCGACGATCGCCACACCCGTGGTCGACAGGACGCCGCCGATGCCGGACCTGGGACAGGGAACGCTCGCCACACCACGGGATGACAACCCGGCGGCGATAGTTGCTGCTCCCGCGCTGGAAGCGTCTGTCGTGGGCGCCCGGCCGCCGCACGAGCGTCGTGCCCGATGGCCCCTCGTGGTCGCTGTCCTCGTCCTGCTGTTCCTCTCTGGCATCGGAACCACGCTCCTCATCCACGACGGCGACCCTGGCCCCGGCGCCGGTGACAACACTGCCAGCGGGTCAGCCAGCTCGAGCCCGTCGGCCTCGAGGTCCAAGACCCCGAGCCCCACCTCGTCGACGCCGCCGCCGACGGGCTCGCGGTCCGCGCCTACCGCGACCACCTCCGCGACCGGTCCGGCAACGGTGTCCGCCGGGAGCCGCGGGCGGACCGTGGCCGACTACTACGCACTGCTGCCCGAAGACACCTTCAGCGCCTGGAAGATGCTGAGCAAGCCCGTTCAGGCTGAGATCGGGAACTATGCCGACTACGTCGCCTTTTGGAACACGATCGAGGACGTCACGGTCGACGCTTTCTCGACGACTGGCGACGTCGTCACCGTGCACCTGACCTACACCAGCAACCGCGGCCAGGAGAACGAGACCCGACAACTACAGGTCGAGCGGGTCGACAGCAACTGGCTGATCAGCGATGACCTCGGGCCGGTTCGCTCTTGAGCGGAAGCGTCGGAACCAACGAGCCGGAACGCCGTGCGCTCGTCCGCCCCGTGTGGGCGAGACGGCGAGACCCGGCTGGGCATGCTCGGTCGCAACGTAAGGGGATTCCAGGCGAGGGCGGCTCTGTCCTCGCGCATGCGGGTCACGATAAGGCCCCTTACGGAAGCCCGGCGTCCTCGCCCGCATCTGCCGCGATGACGCGTCACTCACGCCGAGGGGTGCGGGCGTCCGACTACTCAACGGTCGCCACCTGCTCGCACTCCTCGCCGGTGTCGAAGAACCTAGTTCTGGGGACTGCGGTATCGACGAATTGGCGCTGCCGGGTCGGTATGTCTGTTCTGGTGAGGAAGTAGTGATTCAGCCCGCCGGCGAGTTCGTGCAGCCCGGTCTTACCGGGTCGAACTCGTCGAGGCGGGTGCACGGCACATCGAGGTCATCAAGGCCGTCCGTGAGGTCACAGTCAGCGGCTACCCCGAGGCGAAGCGCGTCGTCGACTTGGTGCCGAGTGCTCAGGCCGTCCGTGTAGAGCAGCACCGGTCTCCGGACTGCTCTGAGCTCTCAGCTGAATTGCCCGGCTGCCGATCAGTCTTGTGACCAGCGGCCGGCCGGGGGGCCGCCGCACGTGATGGTTTGAACCGTCTGCCCGCTCCATCGCCCTCGAGCACACAGGAACCCCCATGCTCCGACGCTTCGCCGATGCATCTATCCGCACCAAGATCGCGGTCATCGTCGTGATCGCGGTTCTGTCGATCGCCGTGCTGTCCTTCGTCTCGGTGCGCGGAATGACGCACGCCATGCACGACACCGACGAGTTGGACGTCGCCAACACGGCGATGTCGCACGCGGCCGAGACCGACATGATGCACGACGCGGTGCGCGGCGACGTGCTCCAGGCGCTCCTCTTCCGCGCCGATGTTCGGCAGGCGATGGCCGACTATTCAGCACACTCCAAGACGCTGACCGATGACCTCGACGCGGTACGGAAGGCGGACCTGCCTTCTTCCGTGGCCGCATCGGTCGTCGCCATCGACTCCGACGTACAGGCGTACATAGCCCAAGCCCAGGCCATCCTGACCACCGCGTCAACTGACCACCACAAGGCGATCGCGGAGTATCCGACCTTCCTGACTTCGTTCAAGGCGCTAGAGAAGTCACTCCCGTCGGTCGGCGAGACCGTGCGGCGCATCGTGGAACAGAAGAAGGCCGATGCCGCTCAGCAGCGCTCCAACGCTCTCAAACTGACGGTCGGAACCGGCCTCGCCGCAGTTGTGGTGCTCATCGCGCTCGGCATCGCGGTCACCCGCTCGATCGTCGGCCCGGTCCGACGCACCATGGCGGTTCTCGAGGCGGTTGCGGCCGGCGATCTGACCCGCGGGCTGGACCAGGACACCAAGGACGAGACCGGCCGGATGGCGACCGCACTCAACACGGCTCTGGCGAACCTGCGGAGCTCCATGACATCGATCGGGGCGAACGCCACCTCGCTGGCCTCGGCATCGGAAGAGCTGTCGACCGTGTCGGTGCAGATGAGCGGTTCCGCCGAGGAGTCCGCCTCCCAAGCCCGCCTGGTGTCGACCTCGGCAGAGGAGGTGAGCCACAACGTGCAGACGGTCGCCAGCGGCACCGAGGAGATGGCCGCCTCGATCCGTGAAATCGCCAAGAACGCCTCCAACGCAGCCCAGGTCGCCGCCCAGGCGGTGCAGGTCGCTGAGGCGACCAACGTCACCGTGACCAAGCTGGGGGAATCCTCAGCCGAGATCGGCAACGTGATCAAGGTGATCAACTCCATCGCTGAGCAGACCAACCTGCTGGCGCTGAACGCCACCATCGAGGCCGCCCGCGCGGGTGAGTCGGGCAAGGGATTCGCGGTGGTGGCCAGCGAGGTCAAGGATCTGGCTCAGGAGACCGGCAGGGCGACGGAGGACATCGCGGTGCGGGTCCAGGCCATCCAGGTCGACGCCGCGGCGGCGGTCGCCGCGATCGCGGAGATCTCGACGATCGTGGCGCAGATCTCCGACGCACAGACGACGATCGCCTCAGCGGTGGAGGAGCAGACCGCGACGACCAACGAGATGGGTCGTAGCGTCACGCACGCCGCGACCGGATCGGCGGAGATCGCCCAGAACATCACCCGGGTCGCCACCGCCGCCACTGAGACCACCTCCGGCGCCGGAAACACCGCGCAGGCGGCGGACGAGCTCGCGCGAATGGCCGCACAGATGCAACAGCTCGTCGGCCAGTTCAGCTACTGACACCGCCGTCAGCGGACGCCAACTCGCACGTGTGGGCAGAGCCCGCTTCAGTCGAGCTCTTCCGAGGAGCGCGGACGTTTCATGTGCCGAGAGCGCGGGGACTCAGCGTGGTCGGTGTCGGTAGGCAGGGCCGCGCCACAGGCGCCGACGCAGCGTTCGGATTTGTATCAGTGCTGTCACCAGTATGGGTACCTCCACCAGGAGGCCGCGGGTCGGAGTCCGGACACTGAACCGGCCAGACGTATGCACGTCTGACGTGGGTGTTTCTACCCAGGCCCACGGTGACGAATGGGCATGCCTTCCGATGAGGTGGATGGCCGTGCGCTCCTAGCGTCGACTCACGCCATCGAGGAGGAGTCATGGAGCACGTCGAGACCGTCATCATCGGAGCTGGGCAGGCTGGCCTGTCCACCGCCTATCACCTGCGTCGCCGGGGCCGCTCCTGCGTGGTCGTGGACCGTATCCATCGCATCGGCGATGGGTGGCGGCAGCAGTGGGACACGCTGCGGCTGTACTCACCGGCGAAGTTCGACGGGCTCCCTGGCATGGCGTTCCCGGCCGATCCCTGGTCCTTCCCGACCAAGGACCAGGTGGCCGACTACCTCGAGGCGTACGCCGACCGCTTCGACCTGCCGGTGCGGCTCGGGACACGGGTCGAGCGGGTCGCGGCCGACCTGGGCAGTGGTTACCTGATCGTCACCGACGCCGGACCGATCCACTGCGAGAACGTCGTCGTCTCGACCGGGACCTTCGGCCGCGCGCCGAACATCCCCTCGGCCAGCGACGAGCTCGAACCGTCCGTTCTGCAGCTGCACTCCAGTGAGTACCGGCGTCCCGGCCAGCTGCGTCCCGGCCCCGTGCTGGTCGTGGGCGCCTCCCACTCGGGCACGGAGATCGCCTACGAGACCGCCATGACCCATCCGACCACCCTGGTCGGTCGGGACCCCGGTGAGATCCCGATCCCGTGGCACTCCCGGAGGCTGCGTGTGGCCTTCCCGATCCTCATGTTCGTGTGGCGCCACCTCGTCACGCGGCGCACGCCGCTCGGCCGCAAGGAGATGGCCGAGGTCCGCGTCCACGGCGGGCCGATGCTGCGTGTGAAGCGCGCCGATCTCGCGGCTCGTGGCGTCGTACGCAACCACGCTCGTGTCGTCGGCGCCCGCGACGGTCTGCCGCTGCTGGACGACGGCACGCTCGTCGAGGCCGCGAACGTCGTCTGGGCGACCGGGTTCCGACAGTCCTTCGACTGGATCGACCTGCCGGTGTTCAGCGAGGACGGCTGGCCCCGGGAGTACCGCGGAGTGGTCGCCGATGCGCCCGGGTTGTTCTTCTGCGGTCTGTCATTCCAGTACGCGTTCTCGTCAATGCTGGTCGGCGGGGTCGGCCGCGACGCCGAGTTCGTCGCCGCCCGGATCGCCGAGCGCGCGATTCGCGCGGGCTCGCGGCCCGCGAGCACCGTCGCCTGACACCGCACCCGCACCTCCGTGTCCCGGGGTTATCGTGCCGGGAGGAGGTCCCTGCGATGGGCGTCGTGGACGAGCTGGTGCAGGCGCGCGAGGAGTACGAGCGCGGTGAATGGGCCCGCGCCCTCGACACCTGGTCGGACCTGGACCCCGACGCCATGAACGCCGAGGACCTGCGCGCCGCCGCGGTGTCGGCGTACCTCCTCGGACGACCCACCGACGCCGTCGGGTTCTACCAGCGCGGCCACCGGCTCTCGGAGGAGGCGCACGACCTCGGCGGCGCCGTGCGATGCGCCTTCCACCTGACGATGATCCACGCGAACTCTGGGGAACCCTCGCTCGCGCGCGGGTGGACCGCCCGCACGGCACGGCTCGTGGAGCAGCTCGAGGGCGACGCCGTCGAGCGCGGCTACCTCGCCTTCCTGGAGATGTTCGACCACCTCCAAGGTGGCGACATGCCAGCCGCTGCGGACCGATCCGCCGAGGTGACCGCGATCGGCCGACGGCACGGCGATCACGACCTCGTGGCCCTCGGGCTGTGCTCGTCGGGGCGGATCGCGATCTACTCCGACCGGGTGGCTGACGGGCTGGGGCTCCTCGATGAGGCCATGACCGCACTGACGGCCGGAGAGGTCTCGCCGGAGGTGTGCGGCAACGTCTACTGCACCGCGATCGAGGGCTGCCAGCAGATCGCCGAGTTCGCGCGCGTGGCCGAGTGGACCTCCGCGCTGCACCGGTGGTGTGCCGGCCTGCCGGGGCTGGTCACCTTCACCGGCCAGTGCTCCGTGCACCGTGGCCAGGTGATGCGGGTGCGCGGCGCATGGCCCGAGGCGCTCGAGGAGTTCGAACGAGCGGTCGAGCGGTACCGCTTGGCGGACTCGCTCTCCGCGGCCGGGCTGGCGGAGTCGGAGCGCGGCGACTTGTTGCGGCTGCTCGGCGAGTACACCGCTGCCGACGCGGCCTATACGAGAGCGGCCGAGCTCGGCTACGACCCCCAGCCCGGACTCGCGATGCTCTGGCTGATGACCGGCCGACCGGACGCCGCTGTCGGGGCCGTGCGCCGACTGCTCGCGGAGCGATCGGATGTGGTGCAGCGGTGCGGACTGCTGCCCGGCGCGGTCGAGGTCCTCCTCGCAGCCGCCACCCTCGACGAGGCACGCAACGCGGCAGCCGGGCTCGACGACGTGGCCGGGCAGCTCGGGACGGCGGCGGTGCAGGCGATGGCGGCGTACGCCTCAGGTGCGATCGAGCTCGCCGCCGACGATGCCGCGGGGTCATTGCCCTACCTCCGCAAGGCGGACCTGCTCTGGAGACGGATCGACAGTCCCTTCGAGGTCGCCCGGACCCGGGTGCTGATCGGCCGGGCGCTGATCGAGCTCGGCGACCCCGCATCCGGGCAAGGTGAGCTGCAAGCGGCGGGCACCACGTTCCGTGCCCTCGGTGCCGCGCCCGCGTTGGCGGCGGTGCAGCAGATGCTCCGTCCCGCCGCGGCGCCGGCCGGCCTGACCGGGCGCGAGGTCGAGGTGCTCCGACTCGTCGCATCCGGGCACAGCAACGCCGCGATCGCCGGTGAACTGGTGCTGAGCGAGAAGACCGTGGCTCGCCACCTGTCGAACATCTTCACCAAGCTCGACGTGGGCTCTCGCACTGCGGCCGCGGCGTACGCCTTCGAGCACGACCTCGTCTGAACGCGTGGCGGCGGGACTCGCGATGCGGCGAACAGACCTGACCCAGGCAGCGAGACCATGGACTGGGCAACGAGCGTCACATTGCCGCCTGGTACCCGAGGCCGGGTTAGCCCCCGATCTGCTCAAGAATTCGCCTGGCGACGCCTCTTCGGTCGCTGCCCGGCGGCCACCAGCCGCTGTCCAACCTGCTCACGACTTGATCACGGACCTTCTGCTGTTCGTCGCGAGTGAACCGAAGGACATGGAGTCGCACGGCGGTCAGGAGGTGATAGTCCTCGAACGCCGACCGGGGAGCTTCCCATCCAGTCAGCAACATGTTTCGCGGACCCTCCGGGAGTCGAGACGATCCCCTGCAGGAGGGCGACAGTGATCGCCCGAGGGCGGCGGGCGCGCAGGTTCGGGCCCATCCGATCGGCCTCAGTGATGCAGAAGATGCACCATCCACCGGCTCAACACGGTCACCTTCGCGGCCGCGTAGGCGCACCCACCTATCAGGACGAGCAGGACGACTTTCTCGAACATGCCCGTGTTCGACGTTCCGAGAGCCATGACGAACGAGATGACAAGCATGGCCAGCATGAGGATGAGCAGCACCCGAGTCGCTCGCACGAGGGCGGTCATGATCGTGACGGTACGCCGTTGACCGCGGCGAGGGAATCGCCATGTCCCACCAGCATCGTTAGTAACACCGAGCCGTCCTGGGAGCGGATGTGATGCAGATCCGCACGACAGTGTTGCCGCAGGTCAGGCCCGAAATCACGCGGTGGGCGCAGAGGGACTCGAACCCCCGACTTCCTCCTTGTAAGGGAGGCATGCGTTCCAGTCATTTGCCCAGGTCAGATAGCGAATCGGAAGGGAGGCGCAAGCAACTTCGTCACGCATTCGGCAAGGCCGTCGCCGGTCTGTTGTTCCCCCAGCTCGCGCCTCTCCTGGTCGACGGATTCTCAGACCGAGCGGTGCTCGCGGGCACGGACGAGAAATGAGACGCGTCTCAGTCCTTGGTTCCCGCGATCGTTGCCGCTCGTCGACGTTCGCGGACAGCACTCATGAACGACGTAGCGTCAAGGCAAGCTCGATCGATTGTCCGATCTCCAACACTGCGTCGTCGGAGGGCTGTCCTTCGACGCACATCCCGACGGGCAGCCCGCTCTCGAGATTCTCGCTGGCACCGTCAACACGGGCGAGCCTGCCAGGGGTGCCCGGATCAGCGGCGGGCCCATCAAAGGCGCGCAACTCGAAGGCCTTCATCGAGATGCCTTCAACTCAGCACGTGCGATCGACCGCAGGTGCACCTCGTCCATCGGCGGGCGACGCAGAACCCACGAAGGCTCGCCGTCGGTCACTTGGTAGGTCGGGTTCGAGCGACCACCGGGGATGAGCTCGGCGTGCAGTCCGGGTATCTCGCGGGGTTCGTCGAGCCACCTGGCAACGCGGTCGAGACCGAGTACGTCACCGTTTCCGTGGATCAGTGCGTCGGTCAGGACGGGCACGTGTCGGTGCTCACTTCGTCCAGGGCGCCCGTAGGAGGTTCGGCGTGCAGCACGCCGCCCTGGGCGACGTGCCATGCCGGCATCTCGTAGATCTTGACTTGGACCTTCTCCGCGGCGACCTGGAGCGACTCGACAACTGCGCGGGTTACAGAGTTGGCCAGCGCAATCTTCTGGGCATGGCTGCGGCCCGCGAACAGCTCGATCGATACCGTGGGCATTGGGATTCCTTTTACTGCCGGGGTGGGTGGTCGGGGATCTCAGACTCGGCCGAGACCGCCGTCGACGACGATGGTCTGCGCCGTGACGTAGGACGCTTCGTCTGACGCGAGGAAGTTGACGATGCCCACGACATCGGCAGGCGTGCCGTTCCTCTTGATCGGCTGCAGGCGTAACATGTCGTCCCATTTCGCCGAACCGGGTTCTCCGGGAACACCCAGGGCACGCACAGCGTGGTCGGTCGCAATGAGTCCCGGTGCGACCGCATTGACCGTAATCCCGAAGGGCCCATACTCGCTGCCGAGCGCGCGGGTGAGGCCGATGATGCCGCCCTTGCTTGAGATGTAGCCCGATAGCATCGGATCTGCTCCGTGGATGAACGCGTTAGAGACGATGTTGATGACGCGGCCCCAGCCTTGGGCTTTCATGGCCGGAAGAAGCGCCTGACAGCTGAGGAATGCACCGTCGAGGTTGGTGCCGTGGATACGACGCCACTCGGCGAAGGTAAGGTCCTCGAAAATCGCGAACGGCGCGATGCCGGCGTTGTTGACCAGTACGTCCGCACCCCCAAACCCGGCCGCTTCGTGGGCGAGCTCCTGCACTGAGTTCTCCGACGACACGTCACATTCGACGCTCAGCACACGCTGCCCGTGGCGTTTCACCAGCTCGGCGGTCACGTTGGACGCTGCAAGGTCCGCCAGCACGAGGTCGTGACCCGATCGTGCCAGCCGTTCGGCGAACGCCTGTCCCAGCCCCTCGGCCGCGCCGGTAACGACCGCGATTCGAGCATCAGCCATGGTGCACCCTCATCTCCGAGGACCGCCTGCGAGCCGGTCCCGGTGGATAGAAGGTCTCTACCCCCGCGACGGGGGCGCGGCCGTGGCCGATGCCCGTTGCGATCCTGGGACCGACGTCCGTGCGCCCGCAATCCTCGAACCAGAGCGATGCTCGGCGTTGGCCACAAAGCCAGGTAGACCGCTTCGCGCGCTGCGACCCCTGGCAGGATGCGCTTGACCGGGACTCGATTCGCTTGTCCGTTCGAGTCTGGGGGACGTCAGGCACCACCATGACGGCATCAGGCATGTGCCGCAGCGTCAGCATGTTGGCGATCGCCTCCGCGACCGCGCCATCCACGACCTCGCCATCGCCACCGTCGTAGACGGCCAGCAAGAGCGGCATGCAGCAGTCACTGTCGGGGAGCTCCACCCCCACGACCAGGCTCTCGTGCAGCCCCTCCACGGAGCTCGCCGCGTTGTAGACGTCGGCCGAGCCGAACCGCACGCCTCCGCGGTCCAAGGTGGCGTCCGATCTCCCCAGGACTTGGAAGCCGCCCTTGCGTGAAATGCTGAACCAGTCCGCCCTGGCGCCACATAGTCGGATACCGGTCGGGTAGGCCCGGTGGTATCGGGAGCGGTCGGGATCGTTTCGGAAGCCGATTGGGGTGCCCAGGGTCGCGGCGACCTCAACCGAGCGACGGCGCCCGCGAACACGCGGCGGTCGACTCCAGTGATCGCGGGCCAGGAAACCGGTGACACTCGCTCGCTTGACCAGCAATTGGAACTGCAGCAAGCCGACCTGCCCCGCTGGCACGTAGTTTTTCTGGCTCAATGTCCCATTCATGCTGTGCTGGGCCGACTGAGACGTAAGCCGGCGCACGAGCACCTCGCCATCACACGGAACAGGCATCGGCCCAGAATCACCAGCGAAGTCAGTGGCGACCGAAAGGTCGGTCGGCCGTCGAGAAAGCCGGACGCGTCCGTTGAGTCGCGGAGCGCAAAGTGCCTTCGGACGGAGGTTCGATAACAGACAGTTAGTAGCCAACTGTGAACGCCTGACGGTGGTGGCGGGGTGATTCAAGCTCGTCGACAAAGGCGACGGCGAAGTCCTCGCCGGAGATGTGCGACGCACCACCGCCCACGAGGGCGTGGGTGCTCGTGCGGTAGGAGGCCGTTCGCTCTCCAGGCGCGTGGGCGCCGAACGCCACGGACGGGATCAGGTAGAACCAGTCGACGTCCGGAGGCGATTGCTCGAGGACCGCCAGAGCCCGCGTGTGGGCGACCGCGCGGGCCCGCACCTCGGGCGGGAACCCGGGTGCCTGCGACATGGGTGGCTCGCCCGGCTCCGCTGGCCACATGGAGGCGCCTCCAACGCCAGCGATTCGCGTGCCGTGGCGCCGCGCAGCCGCGATAAGGATCGCGTAGGCCTCGGCGACCTCCTGGTCGCCTGCGGCGAGAGCGGGAACGGCAGACACGATGGCATCAGCACCCTCGGCCACGGAGTCAACGAAGTCGGCGTCATAGACTGAGCCACTTCTCACACCGTCACCCGAGCGCGCCACGGCCTCGACCTCGTGGCCGCGTTCACGCAACTCGCGAACGATCTTCGCTCCGGCGAATCCAGTACCACCGAACACCACGACCTTCATGACACGTCTCTTCCGATTGGGACGGACATGGGAGTATGGGCCTCCGCGACAGTTTCGGCCATCGCCTTGACCCTCGACTGCTCACGGATCCTGCGCGTCATCCACTCGCCCACGATCACCAGCACAAGTAGCGCTCCAGTCGCGAGTTGTGTGACGTAGGACAGGTATCCTCGCAGCGCCATTCCAGCTGAGATCGAGGTCAGGATGCCGACGCCAAGCAGGATGTTGAGAACGGTCCCGCGACCACCGCTAAGGGCGACACCGCCGATGATCGCCGCCGAAACCGCCAAGAGCAGGAGCGCGTCGAAACTGCCAGGGGTCGCGCTTCCACTTTGAAAGGCAGCGATCGAGCCCGCGAGGGACGCGCACCCGCCCGAGGTGGCGAACGCCGCGATCATCGGCGGCCCGACGCGCACTCCCGCCGCCACGGCTTCCTCGCGGTCACCCCCGATCGCGTAGATCTCCCGACCGATACGCAAATCGGCCATCATGACAGCAACGGCGGCGATCACGACACCGGCCACCACGGCCGTGGCCGGCAGCACACCAAATCGTGTCAGCAAGGGACCCCCAGCCATGGGATCGGTGATGACGATCGCCCGATCGCCGAGCAGGTAGGCAACCCCCCGCATCATGATTAGCGACCCAATGGTCAGCACGAGCGAACTGATCCCGAGCCGGGCGATGACCCAACCTTGGACCGCGCCGAAGGAAAAGCCGGCAGCAACTGCCACCACGATGGCAGCAACGAACCCGAGCGATTGCGCATGAACTGCCACCATTCCTGCAACGGCAGCAACGGAACCTGCCGAGAGATCAAGTTCACCAGCGATCATCGTGACGCCCAACCCCACGGCGACCAGGCCTAGTAGCGCCAGGCTGTCAAAAAGAGCAAAGAACGATCCCTGCCCGAACCCGGTTGGAGCGCCTAGAAGTGCGATCCAGATAGTGATCAGAAGGACGACCGGCAAAGCGTAGGCGTCGAGAATCTTACGGGTGTGATTACTCATGGAGTTCAGCCCTCCGCACCTGATTGATGAAAATGACCACCGCCACGACGATCGCTCCCTTCGCGAACATCCGCTCTCCGACTGACAGGCCGTGGAGCACCATGATGTTGTCGATGGCCGTGATGATCAGTGCACCGGCCGCCGACCTCGCCGGCGATCCGGATCCACCCTGAATTGCGGTACCGCCCACTAGAATCGCCGCGACGGCGTCGATGCCGAGCGCCGGCAGGAAAGTCGCATCAGCCGCACCGACGGTAGAGATCGCGACCATGCCGCCGATCGCGGCGCCGACGCTAAGAATGACGAACGTCAATGTCACCGTTGAACGTGGGGACACACCGCTCAGCACTGCCGTCGACGGATTCGCGCCGAGCAACCGGATGCGACGCCCGGGTGCGGTTCGGTGAACCAGCCACGTGATAACCACGGTCACAACAACGAACACAAGCACCGGAGCTGGTATACCCCAAGGCTGCGCGGTTCCAATCCAATTCACGCGACCGGTGTCGAGAGACACCGTAGCGGACTGGGTGTACGCCTGGACCGCCCCAAGAATGATGCCGCCCGCGGCGAGGGTCGTGATGATGGGGTTGAGGCCAAGTGATACTACCAGCCCTTGGACGACACCTACGACAATGAGGACAGCAATCACTACCAAGGCGGCGAACGCGATGTTTCCGAAGCCGCCCGCGAGAACAGCGAAGAGCACTGCTGCAAGCATCGTGGACTGTCCAGCTGCGAGAGACAAAATGCTGCCCGACATCGTGATGGGCGTCATTGCGACGGCGACTATGCCGACGATTGAGGCATTCGCAAGGACGGCCCGGACATTGTCGACTGTCCAGAAGCCGTCGGTCGTCAAGCCGCCGCCTACACAAATGAACACCATCACGAGAACGACGGCCAGTTCCCCACTGCGCATCGAGGGGAGCACCCGTCGGCGCGCGGCAGTTCCTCGCTCAGTGGTCGGCGATGCCAACTCCATCATCGGGCCTGTCCTTCGACTTCGTGGTGCACGACGCTGCGGAGCAGATCCGTTTCAGTCCACGTGTCCCGCGGACCGAGCCTGGTCAACTGACCGGCGTAGAAAGATCCGACGACGTCAGACAGACCCAACACCTCACTGGTATCTGAGGAAGACATCACTATGGCAACGCCGCTGCCACTCAACTTGCGGAGGTGCGCGTAAATCTCAGCTCGCGCACCCACGTCGACCCCACGGGTGGGCTCTTGGACCAGCAGCACTCGAGGCGCAGCCCCGAGCCACTTGCCGAGGGCTACCTTTTGTTGGTTGCCACCACTGAGAGTCCCGACCGGCGCGTCCAGACGCTCGATATCGAGCGTGAAAGCCCGAGCCGATTCAACAGCCTTGAGCGACTCGTCTCGCCGCGACACCACTCCGCGGCGCGCTACTGAGGATAGCCACGGAGACGAAAGGTTATCCCTCATCGAAAGGTGTGCGAAAATCCCGTCCAACTTACGGTCGCTCGAGCAGTACGCCACACCTGCACGAATTCCCGCGCGCCGGCTTCGCAGCGTTACCGGCGCGCCATCGACGAGCACCTGTCCCGCAACACCGCGGACCATACCGGCGACGGCCCGGAGCAGCAGGTCGGAACCGCCGCCGATCTGCCCACACAGACCCAAGATCTCTCCGGCCCTTACTTCGAGGGTAATTGGCTCTCGCAGCCCGGGCACCACAAGCTCGTCGAGAGCGAGGACGGTCGCGCCGCGACATCCCGGCGGGGGGTAGATCTCGTTTTGCGCACGTCCGATCATCCGTTCGACGATGTCGTCGACGCTGAGATCGCGAATGTCGCTCATCCCTTGCGACTCGCCACCGCGGAAGATCGCGACGCGGTCAGCGATCTCGAAAACCTCGTTGAGACGGTGCGTCACGTAAACGACCGCGCGTCCCTCGGCCGCGAGCCGACGCACCACGCCCAGCACACGAGCGACATCGGCGTCCGCAAGTGCTGCCGTGGGCTCGTCGAAGATGACGACTTTTGCGTCGCGAGCTATGACCCTCGCGATCTCGACGAGTTGCGCCTCGGCGACACTCAACTCACCGATCTCCGTGCGCGGGTCGAGGTCGTCGAGCCCCACGGCAACGAGCAGGCGACGTGCCTGCGCCTCCAATCGCCTCCGCCCCCACACATTCGGCGCGGTAATCTGTCCCAGCACCAGGTTTTCCGCGACGGTCATCGTCCTGACCGCGCTGATCTCCTGCTGCACAACGGCCACGCCTGCTCGCTGGGAGTCCTTCGAGCACGAGAAGGTCACGCACTCTCCGTCGATCGCGACAGATCCGCGATCGGGCCGAACCAACCCGGAAAGCACCTTGACCAGCGTGCTCTTGCCGGCGCCGTTCTGGCCGAGCAGAGCGACTACCTCGCCGGCACGCACCGTCAAGTCAACGCTCCTCAGAGCATGCTGTCGCCCGTATCGCTTATCGAGTCCGGTGATCTCCAGCCGAACTGCCTTCTGAGTCATGCCTCTCCCATCGTCAAAGTGCGATCAACTGGGGGTCGGGCACGCCGCTTGCGTGCGGGCACCGTGCCCGACCCCGTCATCGTTGGTCTAGGGCTCGCCACAAATCTCGCGAGCGCCGCGACCCCAGACGTTGGCGGACTTAAACTCCTCAGCTGTAGTCACGACCGGCATCGGGATAAAGGTCCTCACGACCGGAGCTTCGATCTTGATCTTCGGTACTTGGGGCGCGTTCTCCAGCGTCGTCACTCCAGCCTTGGACCCACCTGCGGCGAGGTACTGAGCCACCATGTTCACGGCAGTAGTTCCCTCAGCCCACGGGGACTGCAATGACGTGCCGATGATCTCGCCCTTATTGATCAGATCGACTCCGCCTCCGTTGCAGGTTCCAGTGACGATCTTGACGTCACGCCCGGGCTCGAGACCGTTCTGACGCAGTGCCCGAATGGTGCCCTCTGCCGCGCCTGTGTTACCACCGATGAAGATGTAGTCGATCTTGCCCTTGTACTTCGGAATCAACTGCGCGGCGTTGTCATACGCGAGCTGCACGGCGTAGTAGGGACCGTACTCGGCATGAATCACGTTGAACGGCTCGTCCGCGGTGGCCTCTTCGAAGCCTTTCTCACGCAGGATCGTTCCCTGGAACCCGGATGGCATCGTTAGCACCAGAAGGTTCCCCTGTTTGGACTTCAGCTCGACGCCGGCCTTGCGGTCCTTCTCACGCTGCCTCATCAATACTTCGGCGGCGTTGCGACCCACCTGGACGTCATTGACGCCACCGAACGCCTTAACGAATTTCCTAGAGGACTCAACCACGTCTGAGTTGGTCTGGAACAACGGCGATACGGCCGCCATTGCGCGCGCGGAGGCCGCGGCAGCGTTGGTATCTTGCGGCGCCCAAATAAACGCTGCCGGCTTCGCGCCTGTCGACAGGTACTGCCGGATAAGCGCATCCTGCGTTGGCTGATCGGGCGTAGGCGACTCGATCGTGCGGACCTTGTAACCCAACGACTGACCGCGTTCCTCGATCGCCTTGCTGAGCTCGATCGTGTACGGCGATGAGCGCGGCCCGCTGAAGAACACGATCTCCTGACCGGCGCCTTCGAGCGTACCCGTTGCCTTCACGTCGCCGGTCTGCTCACCATTGCCACCGCAGGCGGCCAGCACCATCAGCACAAGGCCGACGAATAGGGCGAGTCCAAGCCGGCCGTGGACCGACCTCTCTCGATGCTGCATGTCAAACTCCTTCTTCTCGGGGGGACGCTATGCACGTGTCCACGCGGACAGCCGGGATCTCATAACGTGCTGATCGAGCCACCGTCGACCCGTAAGGCCGCGCCATTGGTGGCCAGGCTCAGATCGGATGCGAGGTACACGAAGAGGTGTGCGACTTCCTCAGGGGTCGTCGGCCGACCCAATAGGGATGGGGCGTGCCGAGCAACGTATGCGCGCCCAGCTTCCTCGACGTCACTCGCTCGACCGGCTTCCACGTCGTCCCGCAGCATCGCCACGAATGCCTCCGTAGTCGTCGCTCCGGGGAGGACGCTGTTGACTGTGACCCCCGATCCAGCCAGCTCCTGCGCCAGTCCGCGAGCAAAAGCGAGTTGGGCGGTCTTTGACACGCTGTACGGGACCATGCCCGTCCTCGTCTGAAGGGCTGCGTCACTCGATACGAAAATGATGCGTCCCCACCCGCGCTCGACCATGCCCGGTGCATAAGCTCGACTGAGACGCACTCCGGCCATGACGTTGACGCCGAAGGCGGTTTCGAAGTCCTCATCGCTGGAGGCGGCGATCGGCCCGCTCGGGAAGGTCGCGGCGTTGTTGACGAGGATGTCAACCTTCGGGGCCTCCCGGCAGATCTCGGCCGCTCCCCGAGGATCGCCCACATCGGCCACGACCAGGCACGGCGAGGCCGCATCCGGCACCTCCCGAATTAGGCGAGCGGCCGCACGCTCGACTGCATCGCCATTCCGACCGTTCAGGACCACGCTCGCTCCAGCTCGCGCCAGTCCGACGGCGACAGCAAACCCGATGCCCGCGCTCGACCCCGAGACCAAGGCGGTCTTGCCGGTCAAAGAGATATGCATTCCAATGTCCTCCCTTACACCTCGACGAGAATCTTGAGCGCCGCGTCGTGGCCGCCGATGAGGCGCTCGAACCCGTCGGCGACAACGCGCTCCAGTGGGATCACGGAGCTGATGAAGTCATTCACAGGGAGCTGACCGCTGGTGATGAGTTCGAGCACTGTCGGGAAGCCATCTACGTCGTAGATGAAGGACGTCAGCAGACGCTTGCCGCCGATGACAAAACTCAGCAGATCGAACTCGACGGGCTGCATCCTTGCCGCCGCGACCACAACCGTGCCGTCGGATCGAACGCTGTCCGCGCACGCTGCGAGGGCAGCAGAACCGCCGGCGCAGTCGACTGCAACATCGAATCCCAGCCCATGCCGCGTGTCCGCGACGGCGCCTCCAAGTTGACCGGGCTCTGCGGGATCGATCACGTCAAACCCCAAGCCAGCTGCAGCCTGCCGACGCTGTGGACGCGGTTCGCTGATAACCACCTGTGCCGCACCAGCCAGACGTGCCGCCGCCGCGCAGAGGACACCGATCGGGCCCGCGCCCGCGATGAGAACGGCGTCACCAGGTCCGACGCCGCCGACCCGAACGGCGTGCAGACCGACGGCGGCCGGCTCGACTAGAGCGGCCTCCTGAAAAGAAACAGAATCCGGAAGCGCGACCGCTTGGTCTTCAAGTATCACGGTGAACTCGGCGAATCCTCCGAACGGCGCGTCAATTCCCGTGCCGATTAGATTCACACAATGTTGCGCCCGACCCGAGCGGCAATAGAAGCAGTCGCGGCACACCCGCTGTGGCATTACGGCGACCCGATCCCCGACAGCCACAGTTCGGACCGCCTCGCCCACGGCCTCGACAACTCCGCTGAGCTCATGGCCGAGGATCACCGGCTGCCGCGGCGTCAGGTGGGGCCCCTCGCTGTACTCATGAAGGTCGGTACCGCAGATACCGCAGTACCTGACGCGGATCAACACCTCACGCGGTCCAAGTGAGTCGGGCGCCTCAACGGTGTCGACCCGAAGGTCTCGATATCCGTGGTACTGCAAGGCCCTCACGGGCGCACGCCCGTCACGACCTCGACGACCGTGGAGTAGCCCTTCGCTGCCGCCTGACGCAAGTCCATGCCGCGAGCCTCGATCGAGAGGTTTTCGTTGCCCCACGGTCCGTCGTACCCCGTCGACAAGATGGCACGGACGAATGCCTCGAGGTCCTGCTCACCTTCACCTGGGAACCGTCGGTGGTTTGCGCCATCGTTAATCAGGTCGCCGCCGACCGGCTCGAGGGCCATGTCGTTGAGCTCGATCGTGACAATCCGCGTGGGGTCGATCCTCGCGAGGTGATCAAAGGGGGTGTGGGCACGAACGATGTGCCAGGTGTCGATGACGATGCCTGCATTGGGAGCCCCGGCGTCCTCCACGACCGCGAGCGCCGCGTCGGGAGTCTTCAGCTGGGCCACCGCCATCGGCTCCAGTCCGACGAGCACGTCGATCTCAGCGAAGTCCGCGGCCAATCCGGCGAGCCCGTCGACGAGTTGAGCGTGCTCGGCCTCGAGGCCGTGCAAGCTTGTGCCTACTTTGATGTGGCGTGCATTCAAGTCCACTGACCACTGAAGCATCTCAGCACGCAGTGCGTCCGACTCGGCCCGGATTGGGCCCGTGGCCCACCAGTCGAAGAGCGCTTCAATCTCGACCACGTCGATGCCGGCGTTATCGAGCTCGGAACGAATCGCGTTGATGCCAACCCGATCAGCCCAATATCGGAGGTCGTGATCTGCGAAGCCGAAACCCGTATATCCGGCCTCTCCCGCGACCCGAATGCGGTCACGCAAGTCGTGGGGACTGATCTCAGTTCCTCCGAGGAGGGTCAGCTCGGCCTCACCCGCGAGGGTGTAAAAGCTCGCAATGATAGGGGGCGTCGTTGTCATGGCGGTCCAATCGGTTTCGTAGGGTTGGTGCGTCGCTCGTCAGGTCGCTGGACCAATACGGCGAACTTCTGCACATATTCGGCACAAACGGCGACGGGGGCGGTCCTGTCAGCACTCCCGACCGGCCCACACAGTCAGTTACCCGTGGGCGATGGTCGCGCCGAACGGCCCGGAAGCCGCGCGTATCGGGTCGACGTGTATCCACTGATGGTCTTCGGTGGCTTCTGCGAACAAGTCCACCCGAGCCTGCTGAGTCGTGATCCAGTTCGTCATGCCAAGGCCTCGCGGCAACCCTGTGACGAGGTCCGCGGTGGTCAAGTGCGCCCGGGGCAATTCGTCGCTCCTCGAATTATTGTCGATCGAACGATCGTTCGCTACAAGATCGCTCGAACGATGTCAGACAGGCAGAGTCTGTGTCAATGGCCACACCCGATGACCCGCGGAGGGAACCGATCAAGCGACGTGGTCGTCAAGTCATGTAACGTCCCCGGCTCATGGGTTCGGGCCTAGCGCGCCAGCTGGTCGAGCCTTGGCAGCTCGTTAGGGCGCGTCTTGCGGCCTATGCCGAGTCATTTCACACCCCGTTCGGTAGCAGGATGTGTTGCGACGAGGCTTAGAACTTGCCCGGCGATAGGGAGTAAGTGTTCAGGCGTCATCGACAGCGGCCGGCGACCAACGCCCTTGAGTGTGAGGGGATCGTTGGCGTCCTTGAAGTATGAGCATCATCTCGGCTACACACGCTGGCGGTTGACTTGCACCCAGTCGATGTCCCAGGACCGTTGCCGAACGCTACTGCGCGCACTGACCGGCTGATCGATGGTGCGCCCGCGGATGCCTCCGGGGCTCAGGACTACCTATCCGCCTGTGTGGTCCGCCTCCATGACGGCGTGTGGGGCAGCCGCGTCAGCGAGAGGAAACGTCCGGTCCGACCTACGCGCGATCTTCATCTCCTCGCCGCCCAGTCCTCCAGCACTCGGGCTACAAGCCTATAGGCCGCCATCCGCTCGATGGCCCGGCCCGCAAACTGGACGGAGCCCGAGTTCCTTCACGAATACCTCGCCCAAGCCAGTCCTGACTTGCTGCGTGAGCTGATGCAGGGCTTCGTCAACACACTGCCCTCTGCCGATGCCGACAGCGTCTGCGGGGCTTCCTACGACGCCCGCGACCCCGAGCGGTCCAACCGGCGCAACGGCTACCAGCACCGCGACCTCGATACCCGGACCGGCCCCTGGACGTGGCGATCCGAAGCTGCGGGAGGGGAGGGCTTCTACTTCCCCGACTGGCTCCTCGAGCGGCGTCGCCGCGCCGAAGCAGCACTCCCCTCGGTGGTCGCGACCTGTTACCTGCTCGGGGTGTCCACGAGGCGGATGGACCGGCTGGTGCAGTCGCTCGGGATCACCGGCCTGTCTACGTCCCAGGTCAGCGTGATGGCCCGCGATCTCGACGAGCTGGTCCGCGACTTTCGGGAGCGGCCGTTGGATGCCGGGCCGTACACGTTCGTGGCCGCGGATGCGTTGACGATGAAGGTCCGCGAAGGTAGCCGGGTCGTCAAGATCGCGGTCAAGGTCGCTACCGGCGTCAACGCCGACGGGTTCCGCGAGATCCTCGGCATCGCCACCTCCACCGCGGGGTACGGTGCGGGCTGGAACACCTTCCTCAAGGAACTGGTCGCCCGCGGCCTGAACGGCGTCGCGCTGGTCACCAGCGATGCCCACGCCGGCCTGGTCGATGCGATCGGGGGCGCCCTGCCCGGCGCCTGCTGGCAGCGGTCATCCGCGTGCACTTCCTAGGCAAGGTGCTGGCCCTGGTCCCCAAGGGCAACAATGAGATGGTCGCGGCCGCGATCCGCACGATCTTCGCCCGACCCCACGCCGAGCACGGGACCGAACAGTTCGACGTCATCGCTTCGATGCTCGGCCGGCACCTGCCCAAGGTCGAGGCGATGCTGCGCGATGCCCACGAAGACCTGCTCGCCTTCACCAGCTTCGCCAACAGCCACTGGAAGAAGATCTGGTCGACCAACCCACTCGATTGGCACAACAAGGAGGTCAAGCGCCGCACCGACGTCGTCGGCGTCCGTCTTCCCAATCGCGAAGCACTGCTCGGGGGCGGGCCGGCGCGGTCCTGGTCGAGGCCCAGGACGAATGGCTTGTCAGCGCCGAACGCCGCTACCTATCCGAAGGGTCGATGGCGCTACTGACCAAGTCCAACGACGAGGAGGTGGCCAAGCCCGAACTCATGACGGCATGATCAACCCAACTGACCCCGCACGGTGTCGAGAAACTCCACCACTCATCGGGACGTCACCGTCGGCAGACTTCTTCGACACGGCGCGGGTCAGCTCTGCGTGATCAAGTCAGGTTTAGCTCGCGGATCGCCATCTCCTCGGGTCCTGCGGCAGTGCCTCTCCCGGGTTCAAAGATTGGAGTTCATTCGGTCGGGGCGGGACAGATGCTGCCGATGACCTGTTTCAGCGGCCCGCGTGATCGCCTCGAGTACCCGGTGGCGATCGAGTGCGACCGCGAAATCCGGCGCATCGGCGGTTCCGTCGCGGAGGTCCGCGGCGAGCTGGGCGTAGAGGCGGGCGACCCCCGCTGCGGGTGCGTCGAGCTGCAGGTCGGGAGCCGCATAAGCCGGGGGGACCTGTAGCACTTGGACCGGCTCGCTGCCGCGGCGCAGCGTGATGGTGAAATCGGTGAAGTGGATGTAGCCCGACGCCGACTCCACACGCACACTGCCCTCGGTGCCCTGGATCTCCCATACCATCGCCGAGCCGGCAGACTGCCCGGCACTGTAGTGCAGCGAAGTGACGATCCCGCCTTCGAGAACGCCGGCGACGACGATCTCATCCGGCGCGTCCTTCGGCAGCGACGCGCCATCGGAGAGGCGGACACCGTCACCGCGCTGATTCGCGACGACGGCGGACAGACTCTCGAACGTGCCGAGCACGCGCGCAAGCGGTTCAAGCCCGTGGCCGAGCATGATGCTCAGAAGCGTGGCGCCATGCTTTGCGTGAGCCATGTACTCGACCGGCGGGTCATATCGGCCGACCCACATGTCGTCGCTCAAATGCGCTCGGATGCTCGTGCTGAGCGGCTTGCCAATCACGCCTTGCGCGATGAGGTCGCGAAGGAAGAGGATCGGCGGGTGCAGGCCGCCCTGTAGCCCGACAACCGTCCGCAGCCGCCGCTCGCGGGCAAACCCCTCCAGCCCTTCAGCCTCCGATAGGTTTCTTGCGAGCGGCCATTCGCAATAAACCATCTTGCCCGCGGCCAGCGCGTCGGAAACGATCTGCTTGTGCTCCGGCACCTTGACTGCAACCACCACCAGGTCGACCTCCGGCCGCACAACCAGAGCCTCATGTGTGTCGAAGGCGAGATCGGCGCCCAGCCGACGAGCGGTCGCGTTCGCGCTCTCCATACGAGTCGTACTGACGGCGCGGATCTGGAACGCGTCGAGCGCCTGCAGCGCCGGGACGTGAGCAATTCCGCCCCAACCCCGATCGACACTAGCCCCGATAAGGCCGACGCCGATCCGGGTATTTGCTGAATTCGTCATTAGGATGCTCCTGCCTTGTGCAGCCCCGGCAACGCTCTCCCGGGCTGCGTCACGATGATTCGTTTCCGGACGAGTGCGTGGGCACTCGGGCTCACCAAGGCGAACGGAAATAATTGCTCGCTCGCCATGGCGAGCGAGCAATTATTTCCGAGGGGCGGCCGTGGGGTTTGAGCCCGAGTGACCCAAGCGCAGGTCTTACGTGTGAGCCCAGTGGGCCTCGAGTTCGCGCGCGACATCGGCCGGACGCTCTATCATCGGCCAATGCGAGCTACGCAGCTTGAAGACTGCACGTGCGCCTGTGGCATTACCGAGCTCGTCGGCGAAGCGGTGAGGAAGGAACGGATCGTCTAGGCCCCAGATCACTAGCGCTGGTGCGGTCACGTTGCTCAAACCTGGCTTCCACTCCGCCCCGACCTCGATCGCCGAACGGTAAAGGGCGAGAATGCTTGCCCTCATAGTGGCATCGAGATGCCGAACCGATTCGTTTGCCGCGTCGCGCGGCATCTGCGCCTCGTTGAGGCTTGCTGCAAACGCCTCGAGGTCGAGGTCCGCCATCCATTGCTCACCCTCGCCTGGCGTTTGCCAAATCTTGGCAAGATAGTGCCACGGATACTCGGGATCGATTGGCCCGCTGATGCCTGTCCATGTCCGCACCAGATCCGGTCGGATAGACGCGAGACGGCCCGTCAGCAGGGACCCCCAATCATGACCGACCAGGTCGACGGGTTCGCCGATTTCTTCGATTTTCTTAATAAGCCAATCGAGATACTCTTCTTTCGTCGACGTGAATCCCTCTGGTTGGAGTACGCCAAACCCGGGGAGATCGATCGTCACAATATCTTCGCGCTGAAGATGGGAACGGAGGGTGTCCCAAAGCCGGTGGGTATCAGGTACACCATGGACGAGGACTGCAGGCATTTCGGATTCTCCAATTGATAGTTGTCGTGGCGGAATGGCTGGTCGGCCGAGTCAGGGAAGAAGGATGACTTTGCCGTGGGTGTGGCCCGTGGCGACGAGGCGATGGGCGTCCGCGGCCTTGTCGAGTGGGAAGCTCCGGCCGATGCGTGCGGTCCATGCGCCGGCGGCGATCAGATTCAGGGCTTCCTGGACAGGGCCGCGGTCGCGATTGCCGCTGCCTCCCGGGCTGAATGCGACGCCGTATCGTGCGGCATCGCGATCGGCGAGCGTCACGATCCGGTCTGGGCTGCCGAGGAGATCGACGAGGGCTGGAAGGAGTCCCTTGCCGGCGGTGTCGAGCGCGGCATCGATACCGTCGGGAGCGGCTTCGCGGATGCGGTCGACCAGACCCGGGCCGTGGGCGACAGGGATCGCACCGAGACTCTTGACGAAGTCGGCGTTTGCAGTCCCGGCGACGCCGATCACCGTCACACCGCGATGTCGCGCGAACTGCACGGCGGCGCCGCCCAATGCACCGCTCGCACCGGTGACCACGAGCGTGTCACCCGGGCGAAGGTTCAGAAGCCCGAGCGCCCTCGCCGCGTTGTCGGCGCCGATGACGGTGGCCGCGGCCTCCTCGAAGGAAACGCCGTCGGGGATCGTCGCGAAGTTGCTGCTGACCGTGTACTCGGCGTAGGAGCCCTGGGTGGCGGAGTCCGGCCACCCGGCGACGCGGTCGCCGACCACGCCCTCGTCGACGCCCGGGCCGACCGCCTCGACGACGCCGGCGAATTCAAATCCGATGATGGCGGGAGCACGCAGGCCGAACGCTCCGGCGCGTGCGAGGATCTCCGCCGGGTTCACCCCGGCGGCGTGAACCCGCGCCAGTACCTGACCCGGACCCGGCACGGGTCGCGGAGCCTCCGCAACCCGCAAGACGGAGGGTTCGCCGAACGAGGTGATGACGGCGGCTTTCATGATGATCCTTCTCCTTCTCATATCGAACCGGCGGCAATCCGCTGCGGCGTGCTTCGGCGTGCTCCCTCACGGAGGCCCGGTAGCGAGGTCACATCCGGAGGTCCAGCTATTTCAGGACTGATCGTTCCAAAAATAACGTAGACGAGCAGAGATCTATTCGCAAGCCCTCAACCGTGCGGGCAGGAGTCACGGCCCAGGGCCTCAGGCCTGGGTGTTCGCGCCGTCCTCGGCCCGCGCGTACTCGACCGCCCGCGCCATGACATCGCGCTGCGCGGACTTGTACAGCGCGCTCATCGCCTCGGCCAGAGCAGCCTGTGCGGCGTCGAGCGGCACGCTCATACGCCCAGAAGGATTCGTTAGCCACGGGTATTGGCGGAATACCAGCGCCAGCTCGGGGGCAAAGCGCTCGGCCAGGCGGCCGCGGACGTCCTCGTCTGCGTCCGGCGGGAGGGCGTCGAACTCCTCGCCCGCCTCATCCGACCGGTCTGCCGAGCCCGGATCAGGTGCGCCTGCGTCGACGCCTGGGGTGCGTCGACCCAGCTCATCGACGAGGCCTCGGGCGGATGATTTCATCCGAGCCGGGCAGGATCAGGAGCATTAGTACGCACCATCACTGTCCGCCAGGATCCACGGCCCGCCATCTCCAGGCGCACTCCCGCCGGCCCGAACGGTGAGCACTCCGGGAGGCTCCTGCCCGGCACGGCGCCCGTCGTCACATCGCAGGAGCCGGATCTCAACTCGCAGTGGCGCTGAAGCTCCAGGCCATGCCGAAGCGGTCGGTCAGCATCCCGAACCCGCGCTCCAGGTGGAGGCGACCAGTTACTCCACGATGACCGCATCCTGAACCGAGGCGTCCCAGGCGCTTTCGTCGCGGGCACCTCGGCGGCGTTCAGCACCGGAGCTGTCCTCACCATCGACGGCGGCTTGAACGCCTGATCCTTCGGGCTATCTGGACTGCCTGGTCCGTAAGGGGCATAATGATTGCCATGCCCGCATCGCAGACCAAGTTGGGGCGACCACGCGAGTTCGATCTCGACTACGCCCTCGAACAAGCCATGAGAGTGTTCTGGGCCAAAGGATACGAAGGGGCGAGCCTGACCGACCTAACCGAGGCAATGGGCATCACGCGCAGCAGCATGTATGCGGCGTTCAGGAACAAGGACGAGCTGTTCCAACGAGCGGTCGAGCGCTACACGGACGGCCCAGCCTCCTACGGAATCCGTGCTCTGTCCGAGCCAACCGCACGCGAAGTGGCCGAGTCCATTCTTCGCGGCGCAGCCGCTGCCAGCACGAGTCGCGAGGCACCCCACGGATGCCTTGGCGTCCAGGGTGCACTGTCCGCCGGCGACAACGGGCTCACTGCCCAGAAGGTCCTCGTCGGCTGGCGCCAGGATGGCGCTGCGCGCCTCGAGTCCCGATTTCTGCGTGCGCAAGCTGAGGGTGATCTGCCGGAGACCGAGGATCCGCGCACGCTGGCGGCCTACATCACGACGGTCGCGTACGGCATCGCCGTTCAGGCGGCGACGGGCAAGAGCGAGGCGGAACTGCGCCGGGTTGCTGATGTGGCGATGAACGCGGCGTCCTGGTCCCACGGCTGAGCCAGCGAACTCTGCGATCGTCGTCATCGGCGCCTTAGGCGTCACCGCCGAGTCCGCTCGACAGCAGGGTGCGGGCCGCCGCCGTGGCCGCCCGCACCCTGCTGAGGAGTTGTACTCTCGCTGCCCGCTGCGGGGCGGCTTCCTCTACTCGCGCGACGAACTGACTGTTCCATGCCATCGGCGTCTCAACTTCTGGACATCAATCCCGAGGCGTGGACGCGCAATTTGCGAGTTGAAACCACCGCGCAGCACGCTCGACTCACAACCGAACACGGGCTCGGAGCGACTGATCGCCGCTGGGGCCACTTGATAACTACAGGCGGAACCACGGGCTTCACCGGCCCGTTGGCTTCCGCTTTGGTGTCTCTAAGAGTGCTCCGGCTCGCGCCGGGCTCATGCGGAGATGCAGGTGAGATGGGCCAGTCACGTTGGCCCTCCCTGTCGAGCTGAGGTCTACCGCGCCCGACCTGGCTCGAACACAGATAGGCGCCCGCCATGAAGACCGCAGCACCTGTCCCCGTCCGCCGCCACCTCCATCGCAGCAAGCGCGCAGCCAGCCTTCGGCTAGCCATCAGCGCAACAATCGTGACCACTCTGGTGGGAGCCGGCCTGACGGCGTCCGCCTCTCCCGCTGATGCCGGCGGCCAATGGCTCCAGCATGTCGCCGGCACCGGCGGCGACGGCCTCTGGGTTCACTCGCAGGCTGGCCTCTCTCAAGACACCGTTACGACGCTTCTACCAGAGGCCGCCGAGATCGTGACCGACTGCCTGATTTATGCCGACGTGGTCGGCGGAACAGACTCCGCCTGGCTCCACCTCACGTCACCGGTGGAGGGATGGGTATCCGACTACTACGTCGATACGTCTTGGAGCCGGGACAACACGCTCGTCCAGCAGGGCTTGCCTGAATGCGGCACAGCATCGAGCGACACGAACGACCCTGCCGGAAACACCCCGCTTGGCAACGAGGCTCCATACTCATGCGCGGGTCCAAACGCCCACAGCGATACCTACGATGGCTTTGCGGCCTGCGAGTGGGCTGTTCACAACGCGCAGGCCGCATCCCGTTTCCCCACGAATGACTGCACATGGTTCGTCAGCCAGACCCTCTGGGAGGGCGGGCTCGATCAGACCGATACATGGACCGGGGCGTCGTACGACGCCAGCAAACTCGCGACGAACAACCCGAAGGCCCACGGCTTCGGCTACCGCGGCCCGACGACGGCGACAACGGCCAACACTCTCGTTGAGTACTTGGTGGCTAACAGCCTTGCCACCCGGACCCGAATCGACTGGTCTGACAACACCGCTGCCGGCGCTCAAATCGGCGACATCATCGCCTACCACTGGAACCATGTCGGCCCAGGCGCCGACCCGAACGTCGACTACGTCGACCACCTGTCCATCGTCACGGGGTTTGAGGGCATCTATCCCCTCGTGTCCCAACACACCTCCCAACAGTTGAACCGGGGATGGTCATGGTCCAACAACGACAACGACTGGATCGAGTTAGCGATGCGCAACGATGACAAGAGCGTCGTTCCCACAGCGTGGCTCATCCACATCAACTGAGCTGCGCAGAAATCTTCGCTGCGCCAAGGGGACAGAGGGGCCCAGGTCGAGCGCCTGGGTCCCTTGTCCGCTCCCACGCCTTCGCTGCTCAAGTGAACGGACAAGCGTCCCCTCCACAGCTCGCGTTGCTCAACCAACTTGCCCCTCCCGACGCATCGCCCTCCAGCACCTGCCTCGCCGTGCGATAGCCCTCCTGCAGCTCCCTCTTCCGCACTGGGGTGACCTCATCACCCGGCCAGCGGCAAGTGCGAGCGCGTCCCGGGAGGAAGCGAGCGCGGTCCGAGGGCTTCCTCCTCGGCACAGTCGCCCGGCTTCAAGGTGGGACTCCCCGCACAGAATCAACGGCCCATCCGTCGCTTTCGCCGCCGGTGGCGGCCGTTGGGGCGTATTAGACGCTGGTGCAGGCGGGGAGCCGAGTCAACCGTTGACGGGGATCAGTCTCGATGCCGGAGTGCTCGCTGTTGCCGAACCCGACGGCGGTACCACCAGCGAGCAAGCAGACCACGCAGTGACCGTTCATGCCGGTAGCGGTAGCCCGTGGGCGCGGTCATCGGTAGAACTCGGAGTCAGCGACCCCTTCCGGGCTGCGACCGATTTCCTGCGCGAAGGAGTGCGCGGTGAGGCGCCGGCCGAGGCATCGGCCATCCACCATGACGTGGTCCCGAAACCCTCGTTTGAGATCGGCCTCTACTCGTTCGCCTCTGCGGCACCGCTGGGCGATGAGTGCCAATGGAAACGGCAGCGTGCCCGCTCCTACAGTCATCTTCAGGCGGATGTTACTCGCGGGTCGGAATCGGGTTAGCCTCATAGCAGGCCATCTCCTGGTAGGTCAGGGTCTGGTCTAGAGACCGGCCCTGCGCGCCAACGCTCGGCCGGTCTCGCTCCACCCGCAGGGTCTCATGTCCCGATCCTGGATTCTTTACCATCTTCGAATGTGAGAAGCCAGCGAGCGGGCCGGCGTTCCTAGTCGAAGTCGCGCGCCATGCCGTTCTCTGCCAAGGCGACGACCAACGCCTCGTGGAACGCTCTGTAGAGCAGGTCGCTCCTGAGGGCAGAGTCATCGACCCGCATCAGGGTCTCGTCGTCGCCGCTGTTGAGTCGGGGGTCGAAGTGGTCGCGAATGGCGTCTGGCGTGAAGCTCAGGCGCGTAACGGAACCTCGTCGATGACCGGTAGTTCTTCGCTGGGTGCAGTGCTCATGATCGTTCCTTGGGTGGCTTGAAGTCGCCATCGAACGGGCGCGGCCAGGCGCCCCGCTCGGGTCAAAAGACCCGGCGGTCGGCCGGGTGCCGTTCCCGGGTGTGCTGGTCAGTTCTCGTTGTAGAGATGCCGAAGGATGGGCAAGGCGTCCGTTCGTGGCGCCTGCTAGACATCGTCTGTTATCGGTACGGTTGGAAGGTAGATTGAGGGTGCCCCTTAAGAGCGTGGCGGAGGCTGCGGTCAAGCCGGCCAGGGGGCACTGCGGATCGGCTTTTCTCGGGTGTCGACAGGTGGACCGTGACTGGAGCAGGACGGTTGCTGGTGCTTGGGTCGGCATCTCGCTCACGCAGCCGGCCAGCGTCGCCCGAGTGCAGCGCTTCTGGTCGGTGACCGCGGGCAGGAGGGCATGCTGAGGGTGGATATCAGCGTCGTCGTCGTCGAGTCGGGCAAGATTGCCCGATCTGCTCGTCCACGTGGGCGACGAGCAGACCTGATGGCAAGCAGACCTTTCACAGCGCCCGACGTTGGCGCAGCCGATGCAGTGCTCCTCGCACGCCTCGTGGGGCGCCCTTCCTAGCTAGCGATAGGGGTGGTCATGTCGTTGGTCTTCGGCCGCACGACCGGAGGTGTGGCGGGTCAGATGGCCCAGCGCCACGTCCGCTGCCTCTCCTATGGCGCGCGCTTGGGCGGGGGTCAGTGCGGAAAGGAACAGCTCGCGCACCCGTGCCACGTGCCGGGGAGCCGCGTCCCGGACGGCAGTCGAACCCGCTTCGGTGAGGATGATGAGAGGCGCGCGCGCATCCTCTGTACAGCTGTCGCGCCGGACGTACCCGCGCTGCTCCATCCGCCGGACGTGGTGGGCCAGGCGGCTTTCTCCCAACGCAGCTCGCAGCGGGGGGCGCGTGCGCGCAGGACGCCGTCAGTTGCCTCGGACAGGATGGCGAGGACCTCATAGTCCGAACTCGACATGTCGGAGTCGATTTTGAGTGCTTCGGCCAGCGCTGTGGCGAGCTCGGCGTGCATCCGAAGGACGCTTCCCCAGGTGTGCTGTTCATCGTCGCTGAGCCACTCACTCATGGGCTGGTCACTCGCGCGCTGGCGACGAGTTCCCTGACCGCTGGAACAACTTGGGCGGCGAACGTTTCAGTCAGGGTGGTGTCGTCGGAGGCGAGGATGAAACCCGTGATGCCGTAGGTCAAGGCGACCGCGCTGAGCTCGTCAGCCCACCGGCTCGGCGGCCCTTGGAGAAAGCCGCGGCCCTGAGTCGCGAACTGGCCGGATATGTTGAGGAAGCGGCGGATGTCGCTTGGCGCACGGCCCGCACTGCGGGCGGCGTCGTCGATGTGGCGCTTCATGTCGGCCAGTTCTGGCAGGCCTTGCTGGAGGTACTGCACCGAGGGGAGCCACCCGTCTGCGGCTCGGCCGACGAGGCGGAGAATGCGTGGCTTGTAGGCGCCGACCCAGATGCCGACGGGGTGGACGGGGGCGGGGCCGCGCTTCGCCCCGTGGACCTCGTAGTGCTTGCCGCGCACGGACAACGGGCTGGAGTCGTCGGTGTCCCAGATGCCGCGGATGATGGCGATGGCTTCCTCCAGGGCCTCGATTGATTCTCCCGGGGTGCGGCGGGGGCCGCCCATGCCGGCGATGCCGTCCCAGAACGCGCCTGCGCCGATGCCGAGCTCGGCTCGGCCGCCGCTGAGTTGGTCGAGGGTCGCGATGGCGCGCGCCAGTACTGCGGGTGGGCGGAGCGGGAGGTTGGTGACGTTGGCCGACAGGTGGATCTGCTCGGTGCGCGCGGCGGCGTAGGCCAGCAGGGTGTAAGTGTCGTGGAACTTTGCGACGTATGGGTGATCCTGGAAGGTGACTAGGTCGAGTCCCGCGCGGTCGGCCACGATTGCCTGCTCGACAGCATGGTGGACGGGATAGTTGGTGGGAGTCACGAACGTGCCGAAGAGCAGGTCGTGGCCATAGTCCGTCTGCTTAGTGGCGCGATTCATGAGGCACTCCTGGTGTCGTCGCTGGCCGGGGTGAGGTTGAAGTTGTCCCGGAACAGGTTGTCCGGGTCGAGGTGCGCCTTGAGCCGGCGCAACCGTTCCAACGTGGCGGGCGGGAATGCGTCAGTGAGCCGGTCCGGGTGGCGGTCGCTCTCGAAGCTCAAGTACAGGCCGTCGGACTGACGGCGGACGGGCTCGAACCAGCGGTCCAGACGCTGTGCGTTGCTGCCCATCACGGCCAGCGCGAACCTGGCGTCACGGTGCGCGTACGCGGTCGCGTCCTCGGCGATGTCTGCCACGGCGCCGCCGACGCTGCGAATCTGGTACCAGTGTGAGGCTCCGCTGCGGATGAGGTCGGCAGAGGCCGACGCGAAGCTAGCCGTGATGTCGCGGACGAACGCCGAGCGGGAGACGGGTTCCCCCTGTCCGGCGTGCGGGGTCTCGGGGAACATGTTCATCACCGCCGCATAGGGCGTCACCACGACCTGCTGCTGTACGAGAGGTGCGATGTCGGCGAGCGGTTGAAGCTGGCCCACGATCACGTCAGGGTCGGTGGAGTCGACCATCGCCATCACCTGCGCCACCCCCCGGCCCATGATGAGAAACGGCGTAGTTTCACGCGGCATGTCGCCAACCACCCGGCCGAATGCCTCCAGGTAGGCCGCCGGGTCGGGTGCCTGGAACGCAAAGTGGCCCCAGCCCACCTCTTCGACCTCGTCGACCTCGAACTCGAACGCGACCGCAATGCCAAAGTTGGCGCCCGCGCCACGTATGGCCCAGAACAGCTCGGCGTTCGAGTTCGCGTTCGCTCGCACCAGGCGGCCGTCGGCGAGCACCATCTCGACCGCCTGCAGGTGGTCGATGGTCAGGCCGTGCTTGCGGGCCAAGTACCCGATGCCGCCGGCGGTGGCGAGGCCACCGACCCCGACGCCGCCGTAGTCGCCGGAGGTCAACGCCCACCCGTGTGGCTGTAGCGCCCGGGCGACGTCGCGCCAGCGGGCGCCCGCACCGATGCGGACTAGCCGAGCCGCCTTGTCCAGGACGGTGATGTCGTCGAGGCGGCGGACGTCGATGACTAGACCGCCGTCGTTGGTCGAGCGGCCGCTGATGCCGTGGCCGCCACTCCGTACCCCCAGCGGCAGATGACGGTGCTTACGCGCGAATGACACGGCACTCGCCACCTCATCCGCAGTACTCGGCCGCAGCACAAGCCCAGGGTTCCCGCCGCGCAGGTACGTCGAGCGGACCGCGCTGAAAGCCGCGTCGCCTGGCTCGACGGCGGACCCGGCAAGGTCGTCGGGAACTTCGTCGTAGGCGATACCAGGACGGCGGAGGGCCCGGACATCGGCGCGACGCACTGGCCGCGACGAGAGAGCGCCCGTCGGCAGCGACCGCTCGACGCCCGCGCGGACGGCGGGGGCAACTTCGGCGATGAAGCGGCGCACTTCCGGTGCGTCCGCGGCGCTGGAGCGCAGCACGATCGAGCTGACGCCGTGTTCGACCACCATCGCTACCACGGCTTGCACGTCAAAGGCGTCCTCGCCGGCGAGGGTCACGGCCCGACGGACCTCGCGCACGTCGCGCTCGGCCTCAGCCGCAGCGCGGTCTACGACGGCGTTGAGTGCGGCGAGGCCTCTCACGCCGACCTCGGCGAAGTCGACCGACCACCCGTCGGCCAGCTTGCCGGCTAGGGTGGCCACAACCTCGCTGGACCCGTGCAACCACACCGGCACGGCACGTTCCAAGCTCGGCCCACGCTCAGCGCTCGTCAAACGATGGTGGACCCCCGGTGATGTGGCTTGAGAACTCGACGTATCGTGAAGCGCGCGAACAACCGCCATCGCCTCCTCGACAACGTCGAGATGCTCGGGTGCGAGGCTAGAGCCGAGGAAGAGCCTGCATCGGCCACCTGAGAGCAGCTGAAGGCTCCCCACGCCCCGCGCAACAACCGACGCAGGTCGGGCTTCAGCGTCCAACCGCGCAGCAAGCTGCACCGTGCTGGCCCGTCCAGCCGCGTAGGCCATCACCGTCCAAGCATCGCCGGTGCCCTCGCTCGGCCGATCCGTGAACGTTACGAGGTCGTAGCCGAGGCCTTCGGCCAGAACGGCAGCTTCCGCCTCCATAGGCACCGTCATCCCGTCAATAGGCGTCCCAGCTTCAAGGCCAAACTCGATGGGGTGACCGTAATTGGTCACTGGTCGACGCGAAGGACAGTTGACGCTGGCATCACAAGCTGGCGATTACCGTAGGTGGCATGTTCATCTCGCTCCAATGCGATGTTGACGGACGTATCGGTCGGCTCCGAGGACTTCATTGGCAGGGTGCGACAGCTTTGTCCTCGATGTAGAGCTGCCTTACGAGCGGGACAAGTTCTCGCGCGCCGATTGAGTCGAGCCTCTCTTCGCGAAGTTTCAGGATGTCGCCTCCGCGGCGGTCCTCCGGGACGTCGGATCCACGCGCAGTGATAAGCGTGTGAAAGTGCGGGAAGTTCTCGCCGAACATGAGCATGTAGGTCGCCTCGGCTCCAGTCGCTCTCGTAACTGCGCCGATAAGGCGCTTCGCTCGGTCGCCGAAGGTGGCTGATTCTTCAGCGCTTAGCCCTGCGATCCCGTGCGCGTGGCGCCGCGTGCGAAGGAAGAACCAGCCGGGAACGTCAAAACCAGGTGCGACCTCTGCAGCCCACAACTCGTCTCTAAACACGATAACCGAGTCATCTGCACTCTCGAGCGAACAAATCTTGCAGTCGTCAGACACGCTGGTTCTCCATCTTCGTGGACGACGGGGTCTCAGTTCCGGGCTCAACCCGAACGCGCGCGTCGCGAGGGCCGGCTACAAATCTCGTTCGGATCGAGCCGATTCCCTCAATGCTGGTGACCAACTCGTCGCCATCCGCGAGTGATATCCGTGGGTCGCGCGCCCAGCCGACCCCCCCGGGAGTCCCGGTAAAGATCACGTCGCCAGGGAAGAGCGTGAGGCTTGAGGACAGGCGCGCGATGATCTCGGGAATTGGGAAGATCATGAACTTGGTTCTTGACCGCTGCATGCTCTCGCCGTTCAGTCTGCAGCTGATCTCGAGATCCTCCACGTTCGCGAACTCGTCGGGCGTCACCAGGATGGGTCCCATGGGCGAGAAACCCGGGCGTGACTTGGAGAGACTGAACTGCGGAGTCGGGTCGCGAAACTGCATGACGCGATCGGAGATGTCCTGCCCCACCGTCAAGCCGGCCACGTGCGCCCAACCGTCGGACGCAGGGACCTTGCTCGCGGTCCTTCCGATGACCACGATGAGCTCGGCTTCGAAGTCCACAGAGTCCGGCGCCACTTCGACGACCGTGTCGGCCCCCGCAATGGATGACGGGAACTTGGTGAACACGACCATGGAGTCTTGCGACGTGTCGGCCTGGGCCTCTTCTGCGTGGTCGGCGTAGTTGAGACCGATGGCGAACACTTGTGAGGGGCGCGGAGCTGGAGCGCCGCACCGACTTGGCTCGAAATGCTCGGCCTGCCCGACGTGCCCCCCATCGGCCCATGCCCGAAACTCGTCCCACTGCGCATAGGCCGATTGCGGGTCGGAAGAGAACCGCCCTCGGCTGGCTGTTTCCACGTCCACGACGCCGGCGCTCGTCAGCAAGCCAAGGCGCCCATCGTGATTGACGATTCTCACGGATGTCACTCCTATCTGATCGAAATGAGCCGTTGCTGCTGCCGAGATGACTCTCCGGCCCGCCGGTGTCGAGCGCTTTGAGTGAAACTCCCTCCCTCTGGTCGGGAGCGGCGTAGACCTAGACGTTATGCGCGGACAATCCCCTTGCCACGGATTTCGCCCCGGTCGAGCATCTGCAGTGCCCGCGGGAGCTCATCGAACCCAAACCGCGAGCCCACGTAAGGCTCGAGAATGCCTTTGCTGATCATCGAATCCAACGAGCCGGACTGCTTCTTCATCAGCGTCGGGTCGACCGATAGAAAGGCTCCGAAAGCCACGCCAACGACGCTGATATTGCGGAGCAACAGCCTGTTGACCTTGATCGATGGGATGCCGCCTGCTGCGAAACCGACCACCAGGAGCCGCCCCCCTGGCGCCAATCCGCGCACTGCTTCGTCAAACAGCCATGCGCCAAGCGGATCCACAACGACATCAACGCCGCGACCGTCGGTCATTCCCTTCAGAACAGCGGAGAAGCCCTCGTCTAGGACAACAACTTCCGATGCTCCTGCGGCTTGTGCGACCTCTACCTGGGTCTGATCAGCGACGCCAGCAATGACTCGGGCGCCGAGCCCGCGCGCGACTTGCACGGCGGCAGTGCCGATTCCGCCAGCGGCCCCCATCACGAGCACGGTCTCCCCCGGCTGCAGCTGGCCACGACTGGCCAGGCCGAAATGCACGGTGTGGTAGTTGACGACTGTCGCTGCCGCGAAGTCGAAACCCACGGAGTCTGGTATGCGCGCGACGGAGTTCAACGGGGCGACGACGAACTCTGCAAACGAGCCCTGCCATACAAAAGCCGCGACGCGGTCACCAACCTTCCATCCCGAGCCAGCCGGGGCGCTGATGACGCAGCCTGCCACCTCACACCCCGGAACCACGGGCAGCTCGGGCCGGTACTGGTATTGCCCCTTAGTCATGAGTAGGTCAGGAAAGTTCACCCCAATCGCCTCACACTTGAGCAGCAACTCCCCCTCGCCGGGAACGGGTGGGTCCAACTGCACCAGCCTCAGCCCGTCTGGTCCGATGTAGTCGTGGAGCTGAAATGCACGCACTTTGTTGCCCCTTTAGTCGTTACTCGTTGAACCAAGTGAAGAGTCATCTGGGTAGCTGACGTACGTAGCCTCTCCAACCAGCGCTGGTCTGTCCTGCGCTCGTACATCGATCCGAATAGCGACGCGATACTTCACGCCTCCATCGGCTCGAACCTGGGCGTCGAGGACGTGCGCTGCCATGCGAATCTCCGAGCCCACGGGTACCGGACTCGTGAAACGCACCTTGTCGATGCCGTAGTTGACGCCCCGCTGCTCGTCAACGATCGCGAGAAGTTGTTCGAGGAGGTGCGGCACCAATGACAACGTCAGGTACCCGTGGGCGATGGTCGCGCCGAACGGCCCAGAAGCCGCGCGTATCGGGTCGACGTGTATCCACTGATGGTCCTCGGTGGCTTCCGCGAACAAGTCCACCCGAGCCTGCTGAATCGTGATCCAGTTCGTCACGCCAAGGTCTCGCGGCAACCCTGTGACGAGGTCCGCGGTGGTCAAGTGCGCCCGGGGCAATTCGTCGCTCCTCGAAGATCGAACGCTCGTTCTTTACGTCGCTGGAACGATGTCAGACGAGCAAAGTCGGTGTCAATGGCCATACCCGGTCGACCCGCGAAAGGGACCGGTCAAGCGACGTGGTCATCAAGTCACGTAACGTCCCCGGCTCATGGGTTCGGGCCCAGCGCGCCAGCTGGTCGAGCCATGGCAGCTCGTTAGGGCGCGTCTTGCGGCCGACCCCTCCCCATCCGACACGCCTCGACCGTCGGCACGCCGTCCAGGATCGGCCGCAAGTACTCGTCCTCCAGCACGAGCCGTCGCTTACGGCCATGTCGAGTCACACCCCGTTCGGTAGCAGGATGTGTTGCGACGAGGCTTAGAGCCCGCCGGCGATAGGGGGTAAGTTTCAGGCGTCATCGACAGCGGCCGGCGACCGACGCCCTTGGAGTGTAAGGGTCCGTTGGCGTCCTTGAAGGATGAGCATCATCTCGGCTACACACGCTGGCGGTTGACCCTGCGCGGTCGATGTCCCAGGGACCGTTGCCGAACGCTACAGCGCGAACTGACCGGCTGATCGATGGTGCGGCCCGCGGATGCCTCAGGGGATAAGGACTACCTTTCCGCCTGTGGGGCCCGCCTCCATGAGGGTGTGTGCGGCAGCCGCGTCAGCGAGTGGAAACGTCCGACCTACGCGCGATGTCCATCGCCCGGCCGCCAAGTCCTCGAGCACTCCGGCTACGACCCTGCTGTCGCGATTTCCTTCGTGGCCGTGGCTGAGAGGCACTCCGTACCTGCTTTCCAGCACATTGGGATCCTAAGCTTAGAATTCCACGTGGACAAGTTGTCGCG